>Ga0187784_10000104_pt1 | contig 52011 bp, 57 predicted proteins | sample 1015_SJ02_MP15_2_FD_132964 | JGI IMG/M metagenome (GOLD analysis project Ga0187784, IMG submission 132964) | Tropical peat soil microbial communities from peatlands in Department of Meta, Colombia - 1015_SJ02_MP15_20_MG | ecosystem: Environmental > Terrestrial > Soil > Wetlands > Peat | place...
GCCTGAGCTCGTGAAGTTCGTGTTTCTCACGCATACCGATCGCGACCACGCGGGCGGCCTGAATCTGTTCACAAATGCCGACGTGTACTTGTCGATCGATGAAGAGCAGATGGTCAATAGAACAACCCCGCGGTTCTTAGGGTTCGTGCATAATCCACCGCTTAAAAAACCCTACACACTGCTCAAAGATGGAGATATTGTGCAGGCGGGAGAGACGAGAATAGAGGCGCTAGCAACGCCAGGCCACACTCCGGGCTCGATGTCCTACTTGGTGAATGATTCCGTTCTGTTTGTTGGCGATACGGTGGCCCTAAAAGACGGGAAGGTTCGTCCCTTCTCAAGAATGCATCTGAGAAACGTGATGAACATGGACATCGCCACACAAACCGAATCGGTAAAAAAGTTGGCACAACTCAAGAACATATCTCTGATGGTCACTGCGCACACTGGCTTCACGACGGATTTTCAATCCGCGATGAGCAACTGGGTATAGCGTCCTGTTTCTAAGCTGTGAAACTGATCTGCGCAGCACGCTGACACGCAACGCGGGGCTAGTTGAGGTCTGTGAACGGGAGTAGCGTCCACGCGCACTGAAAAGCACCTGCGTAAATCAAAGAGCTCTTGTTAGTCGTATACGGCCGACCGTTTGTCGGTTTGACACATTTCTACATACTGGTGCCGCTGGAGATGGGACTTCTTCTTGATTTTTGCGCATGTCAAAAAGACTTATTAGTTAAAGGGGTTGGATGAGCGCCGTGGAAGACGCAAAAAGCCTCTCTTGTCACCTTGTAGCACTAAAGTGAGTGAGCGCAACCATGACAATCTTATTTCCAGTTTCTTTGTACAATCCGAGCGGTCAAATAAGCGTAACCGCTGTAAGGCTAAAAAAGCCAACAGACCAAAGCGATCATAAAATATGTTGAATAGAAAATGAACCCTTTGGTGGTGAACAAAAGGAGAGGCCGACTACGTGCGCACATCTCACGGGTCTTTAAATGCAATCTTTATTCGTTGCGTGCAACACGCGCGTCTCCTCCTAAGCACGCCGTCGGCAAAGCTTTGTCGTAAGCCTACACACTACAAACACGCAGCATGTCCTCCAGCACGAGTGCCTCAGAGCAAGCGATGTTTCGACGCCTCGACAGCTTTAGCGACGCGATTTTCGCCGTGGCGATGACGCTCCTTGTGTTCAGCTTCCCCTTCTCCGATCTTCCCTCCACCCTTGCACAAGCGCAGGCAGAGCAGCTCGTCTTGAGCTTTGGGCCACAGTTCGAGACGTTTTTCATCAGCTTCGTGGTGGTGGGCGCGTTCTGGATGGGGCATCACGAGATGCTTGATCGGGTCATCCACTACGATCGCACATTTGTGTGGATCAACTTCATGTTCTTGCTCTGCATCGTGTTTATGCCCGTGCCCACGGCGCTTGAGGTGCGGTACGCCTTCTGGGTGCCGATGGCCATGTACGCCGCAACCGTCGCGGCGGCCGGACTGCTGCTTACGCTGCTCTGGCTGTACGCCTCCTATCACTATCGGTTGATCGATCCGGCGCTGGGTCAGCACAGCATTCGCATGACGACGATCCGTTCGCTCATCACTCCGGTCATCTTCCTCCTGTCAGTTCCCGTGGCGTACTTCAGCCGCGATATCGCGATATGCATGTGGCTCTCGAATTTTGTCATCGCGTTGGTGGTGGTGCACCGCTGACTGTGTAGCCCGTACGATCAGGCTGCTTAGAACGTTCGAACTGCGTAAGACTCTTATTTTTCGTGTTTCCTGCGCCACAGTGACATCCGAGTACCACACTGAAACCGACTTCTTATTCACCAAAAAGGTTCGTGGTCCTCAAACAACAACGACCGCAGGCGTCACTGGTTCTCAACAGAGCGCAGCATGCTGTCGATAGCGTAGGAAATGAGGTCAGTATGTTCTACTCCGTGCGCTTGCAAGAACGCTTCCACGGCCGGGCTTAGATTGATGACGCCTTGCAGCGCCGAAATCCAGAAGAGCATAGCGAGCGCCGGATTAATGTCATCTCGTATCGAGCCGTCGTGTATGCCCTCGGTGATGGCCTCTTCAAGGATGCGAAAGTTGTCCGAAACGGCACGCTTCAATTCAACCATAGCTGGGCTCTCCGTTTCATAGTGCGGTAGTTCCGAGTGCCAGTTCGCCAGATAATAGCCCGGGTAATCACGATAAAACTGATAAAGGGTAGAAAGGAGTCGTTCCACCTTCTCAAATCCCGTCGATGCACCCTCGCAGCATTCCTTGTTCATCTTATTCAATATCTTGGATCCGCGAGCGGCGTTGGCAAAGCAGAGCTCGTCTTTGTTCTTGAAATAGAGGTAGAGCGCGCCCTTGCTTACGCCGATCCGCTGGGCAATATCCTCCATGGTCGTTTGATCGTACCCTTTCTCAGCAAACGCGTCTTGTGCTGCATTGAGAATACGAATTCGCGCCTCTTCCTTGTAGGGAACTATGCGTGACATCTACCCGTACTATGCGTCTTTCGGTATTTATAAGTGACCGTCAGTTGAGTGAAAATAAAACATAATTTTATATACTATAATGTAGTTTAGCTAAAGTGACCTTATGTTCAGTTTAAACTGAACGATGGTTAGCGTGCATGCGTTCCGCGCCAACACGCGCGCAGCGCACGACACATCTATGGGATGCGCACATTGCTTCCGAGCGGCTGTGTGGCACATCGGAGGAAATACTGCATGCGAATGGTAGAACAGAACGCGTACGAAAAACCTATCGGTCAAACGGGTGTTCAGCCGACGGCTGAGAGGCATCAACGTGACGATCGAAAAGCGCGAAATGATCTCGATAAGGGGCCGAATGGCTGCGACAAGGCGACGGCCCCCAACTGCCTCTTGGGCCTTGACGACATCACGGACGGCACAATCGAAATCGAGGGCGTGCCCCTCGAGGGCATGCGCGACCGCGACCGAACGCGCCACCGGGCACAGCGAATGGGCTTTATTTTCGAGCCGTTCAATCTGCTCCCCGTGTTGACGGCCGTCGAACGAAAGCCGCTCTATCGCACGCGTGCGCGGACGAAGCTGCGGAGGGAACGGTACACCCTCCGAGAAGCGTTGTTATTCTGCGTATACGACCACAACCAACGGGGTGAACTTGCCAGATGATCGCCGTTGAGCCTATGAAACGCGTCGAAGATTCGGTTGACGGTGGCGAAACTGAAGCCGTTCCACCAAAGTTGAGCGTCAAAAAAGAAGTGCCCTACCTCGAAATCATAGTTGGAATTGTTCTCTTCGCTATCATCATCATAGCACTTGCAGCTGCGCTGCATTTTACCTTCGGCGAGGACGTGCTCTCCTGGTTTTTAGGCGTCGTTGTTGTCATTGCATCGTTATCAGCAGCGGTTGCACCTCTCAGGTTCCTAATAATCCGCTCAATACGACGACTTCTACCTCAAGATCCGGATCAGCGACGCCAACAGCGAAACCATTGGCAAGCTCGACAGCTACGCCGTGAGCGACGCCAACAGCGACGTCAAAGCCGCCGACGGTAGTAACAAATGCAGAAAACGGCGGCTCGATTGTATTTGCAAATGCAAACGCCGGGCAGTGTAAAACTCCCGACTCGAAGGATGTGCAAGAAACGAACATCACTGAGGGAACAAGCGAGATGAATGAACGAGGAACAAATGAACTACGATCTCAACATGAGGTACTGAAAATGGCCGGTACGCACACCGAACGATATGTGACCACACCTGCCGAGCGCTTCACCGGGCTGTACGCTGGATACGAAGGGTTGCTTGATACGCTTGACGCGGTCGAACGAAGGCTGCACGATCACGTCCGTGCGCGCACGAAGCTGCGGAGGGAGCGATACACCCTCCGCGAAGCGTTAGCTGATGTGCACGAAAAGATTGCTGACTACGATGTGGTGGTATGGTACACGTGGGGCACTGATGCGATCGCTGCCGCGGGTCCCCTGCAGTCGGACACACCGCGGAAAAATATCGCACGACGCCGGTAACACTGACCAAGGTGACCATATGGCTGAACACGAAGACATTCACAAAACATACCGTGAAGGAATACGGGGCTTGATCGCGGCCTTCGCCGTCGATTGGCTCGTCCCTCTCCCCGTTTACTTTGCTCTTCTCTCGTACACGAACGTGATAACCGCTCTCGCTGCTGCCTCCGCTATCCCGGTCGTCCACACCCTCGCGCTGTTCGCGTGGCGCCGCCAAGTGAACTGGCTCGGCATTCTCGCTATCATCGGCTTCGCGGGCGGACTTACGACCGCGTTACTGGGAGGGGGTGTGCTCTCGCTGAAGATCTACGGCCCTGTCATCACCGCTGCGCTTGGAGCGGTCTTCCTCATTTCGGCCGCGGTGAAGAGACCGTTTTTGATAGCTATACTGAACGGCCTCAACGTTGGCGATCCACAACGGTTTGAAAAACCGCTGATTCGCAGACGCGCGACCGTGATCACCATAGGATTCGGCGTAGTGTTCTTTTACGATGCCATTATACACGTAATTCTCGCACTGACGTTACCGACTGACACGTATGTTGTCGCAGATCGTCTCTTGACGCTCAGCACCATACTACTGCTGGTGTTCGTCGTGAGGGTGGTTATGCGGCGTATACGGGCCTCACGAGCTCAGATCCCGGCCAGCTGATAGGACGCACCGATTTAGTCAGCGGGAGATAGTGAAAAGCGATGAAGAGCTTAAGAAAATAGCTCAAACACGGGCTGAGGAAAAAGTAGGGTTCTGTAGGCTCCTTTCCGCGCATGTACTGGTCAATGCCGTCCTCGCGCTCATCTGGTGGTCATCGGGGGCTGGGTATCCGTGGCCGCTGATCGTGATCCTTTTGTGGGGAATTGGAGTAGTCGCCTACGGGATACGCGTCTTTACGGCAGGAACGGGGATGACCGATGGAATGGCGCAACGAGAGTACGGGCGACTTAAACAAGAGGAGGGATAGGATTACGTTGCGGTGGCGCTCTCTTCAGACGGCTCAGTACTCTTTTTTGAAAAAGGGGTGCGTAGGACGAGTAGTCAACGAGCCGTCCGATCATAATACAGGCGGACGCGGAAAGTGCCTGCGGTCACAGAGCGGCCGCAAAGCCGTTTGCAACTCGTTCTTACCATTTTCTGACGCCTCATTAATATGTTGCTCGGCCACAGCTCCACGGAAACGGCGACGATGTACCTTCAGTTCAACGACTATGGCATCAAAGAGCTGTACGAGAGGACGCCATTTTAGATTCTACCACCGAAAACGAACCCTTTTTGGTCGGTACCGACTGAGGAAAGAAATGGACGAGAATAGAAGAGAAGAGAAAAAGGGGGCAGGAAGCTTTTTTAGATGAAGCCTTGCCAGTGCCTCTGGCGATGCATTCGATGCATTTGACACCGTGGCTGAAGTGCTCCTCAGACTGCTCGTTGTAATCGAATGACAGACAAGTGGGACGCCGCCGACTATCACAAGCATTCCGGGGCGCAATACGCATTCGCGATAGGATTGATTAATAGGCTCCGGCTGAATGGCCGTGAGCGCATTTTGGACATCGGCTGCGGTGATGGCAAGGTAGCGGCCGAGCTTGCGACGCGCGTCCCGCACGGCTCAGTGCTTGGCATTGACCCATCCCCTGACATGATCGCCTTCGCTCGTGACGTTTTTCCCGCATCTGCTCATCCCAATCTGCGGTTTCAACACGGAGACGCGATGAACCTCTCATTCTGCCACGAATTTGACGTCGTCGTCGCATTTTCGTCTCTCCACTGGGTTGAAGATCTCGGAGCGGCGCTTGGCGGCATCAAGCAGAGTCTCATACCCGGCGGCCGATTTGTGGCCCAGCTCGTGGCAAAACGACACGCGACAGATGAGACTAGGTCGCCGCTGCGGCGAGCGCGAGCAGAGGTAATGGAGCGCCCTGAGTGGAGACCCTATTTCAAAGGATTTGCGCAGCGCAGAGTGTATAGTGCCGATGAGTGCGAGCGGCTACTCAGAGATGCGGGTTTTGTAGTGCGTCGCTGCGAGTTCGTTACCGAAAAGATCCCACATCTGAATGCGGAGGCACTCAAAGGATACGCCCGATCGACTTGGCATCCTTATACCGATTTGATTCCTGTGGAGAAGCGCGAGGCCTTCCTTGACGAGGTCGTGCAGCGCGGAATTGAGTTGGCACTTTTGGATCGGCGCAACGGAATACGCGTGCGATCGAGTATGCTCGAGATCGACGCGACGGTGGCGTTTCCTTGATAGTCGCGCCAGCATGTGCTCGGGCATTTGTCGCTAACACGACGGCGCTTGATCTACAGTTCAACGACCAGAACCTGCAGGCAGTTTATGCGGGTGTGGCGTTCTGGGGTTGTTAGAAGTTTAGCTAGAAGTTTAAATACCCTTGAATTGCGTGCCTGCCAGGACGCCTATACAACTCACAATAAAACGGGACCTTAGTTTTGTCGTCGCGTCGTTTGCACCTGACAAAGATATGCAGTAGGTCATGCACGACAATTACGTGCAAGTCGACAACAGCCTAACCGAGAAGCGCCCCGAAAGTGCTGGAACCATTGCCTGTTTTTAATGGCGTTTTGTGTCGCTGTTTACCACAAAGCTTATTTGTCGAGCGGTACCATTGCTGAGCGTTTTGCCCAGATCGTTGCCAACTTGCGGGGAGATCGTTTAACAGGGAAGGGGCTGCGGCTCTCACCCATACGAGCAATGAATGAGGCATCTACAAGGAGGAAAACGTATGGATAGATCAAGGAGCGTACGCGTTATCGCAGCCCTCAGTACTGTACTCGTCGCACTAATGCTTGCGGTGCCTTCTGTGGCACCTGTCTTGGCGGCCTCGGCCGGAGGCGGCACCGGTAGTCTCTCCGTGGCTGTGACGACTGACAAGCTCACATACAACGTAGGTGATACGATCACGTTTACGGTAACCGTCACGAACACCGGCTCAGTGAACGCTACGGATGTCATGTGGATGGCCTCGCCGCCTTCGCAGATCGCAATGGCTACAACGTCCGGTGGCATCCCCGACATACCAGTTGGAGGCTCAGAGACGTTCACGACCACCGGAACGGCGGTGGGCGCAGGGCTTGATCTTGTGTTCACCATGACGGTAATTTCTGAGGAAGCTTCTTGCACGGTGATGACGCCGGTCACTATCGTGTAGAACCCAACACTCAGCACGCTCACGGTCACTCCTCAGACCGTAACGACCAACACCCCGGTCACGGTGAGCGGGACCTTCACCGATCCTGGTGGCGCCGACGCGACGCCGCACACCATGTCGTGGGAGTGGGGAGACGGCACGACAACCACAGCAGCGGTGACCACCGAGCCAACGAGCACGACGCCGGGCACGGTAAGCGGCACCCATACCTACACGACCGCCGGCACGTATGGGATCACGTGCACGGTGCTCAATAGTGTCGGGGGCATATCAACCCAAACCGCATCCGTCACGGTAACGGCACCAACTCAACCACCCACCGCAAACGCGGGAACCGCTCAGACCGTCACCGTCGGCACGACGGTCACGCTGGACGGCACCCACAGCAGTGACCCTAACGGCAATACCCCACTCACGTACGCGTGGAGCATACAGAGCGCACCGGCGGGCAGCACCGCCCAACTCTCGAGCACCACGGCAGCACAACCCACTTTCACCCCGGACAAACCAGGCGAATACGTGATTTCCCTTACCGTGACGAACAGCCTCGGCGTAAAGAGCACGCCAGCCACCGTCACGATAACGGCGACTTTACCGCAAAAACAGCCAACGCCACCGCCAAAACAGCCAACGCCACCGCCAAAACAGCCAACGCCACCGCCAAAACAGCCGGAACAGCCGCAACCGAAAAAGCCAAAAGGGAAATGCTGACGACTGCGGACAGAACTACAACACAATCGCGATAAACTGACCGAAAACGAAGATCTAGTCTGTGGGGTCGCCTGATCCCACAGATTCTTTTTTTATTCCTTAAATTTTAAACAGCATGTTCGCGCTATAGCGATCTGCGTGGGATCTCATTATAACGGTCATTGGCCGCGGCTGCAACGACCGCTTTCTTCTGAAAACAGGAAGCCTTATCCTCGTTCGTAGCATCGCTGTGACCCAGCTACACGCTGACCGACTAGGAGGTGTGCTGTGTCACCTCGGTTTTTTCATTAACCCATATTGCCATACTCTCATAAACCGTTTCAGGCAGCGGATGCTATTATGCCTCCAATCGATGCCGCTCACCTAGTGAGTCATGTATAGGCACGATTTGATCGATCCCAGCCGATGGCCTCGACCGTGCTGCTCGCAGAATTTTCTTAGATCTCGCAGAATGAAATAAATGCTGCCATGCAATAGCGGTGCCTTCTAATGATTCAGCCACCGCTCGAAGGACAGCTGCTGCCTGCTTCGGACTTGACGTTTCGATCAGCTCCTTCAGCTCGAAAAAATCACCGCGGAAGATGGATTTGTCTTGTTTCTGATACTCTTTCCGATCAGTCCGCCATACCGCCTAATGGCGAGCGGCAGGTTCGCAACTGTTTGATGAAGGCGAGTGAACGAACCACTGCCGCGTTTGATGAAGGCGAGTTGAACGAACCACTGCCGCAAAAGCTCGAAGGACGCGGCACGATCAGCTTAGATGATTCGGGCCTTGGTAACTGTACTGCGTGGGTAGTTATCGCGCGCTTGACAAGAGCTGGATCATTTTGAGATCTACGTGGGACCCGCGCGGTGCAAAAGAGTAATTAGCAACGCACGCTCTAAACGATTGTGAGTGGGGAGAGAGAAGGTTAGCCAGATGGACTAGGCACTAACACCCAACGCTACGCGCAAAAGCGAGCCGATGAGGAACGACACGAGTGCGACACCAAAGCTCATAGCGAGCATCTGCGGGAACCGCCGCCGGAACTTTTGGTCGAACAAAAAAGTGCTGTAAAAGCTAAACAGGAAGATGATAACAAAAGCGAGGGCTAGCATAACTAAAAGCGCGATGAGGTAGTTGTGGAGCAGAAGATATGGTAGAACGAGAATGAGGGCGGTCAGCAGGTATGCGCCTCCGGTGTACCCCGCTGCTTTCACAGGACTCCTCGCATCTGACTCCGACTGTTTTTCGAGGTACTCCGATGACGCCATCGATAGCGCGCCAGCGGTACCCGTAATGAGGCCCGCGAGCGCGATGAGCTGCGTGTTCTGCAGTGCGAGGGTAAAACCGCAGATAGCCCCGGTGATTTCGACGATTGCGTCGTTGAGCCCCATGACGATTGCACCCATATAACGTAAGCGCTCATCGTCGATCGCGCTCCTGAGCGTTTTGACGTGCACCATTTCGTGCTCCATGGAACTCGTCGCCTCAGGCACGACGTCTTGGAGCGAGAGGTACGTCCGCCAGATAAAAAAGTCGCGCAGCTTGATCATAAAGATGATTCCAAAGAGCTTCGCTATCCAGTAGTACACCCGGAGCTCATTCATACTTGGATCCACGTCAACGCCCGTGACATCCTTCCATTGCTCGTAGTGAGAGAGTTCCTGCCGGGCGATCTGTGACAGAGCGTCGCGGGTCTTCGGCTCATTGGTGGACCGGGCGAGTTTACCATAGAGAAAGTGCTCTGTGATCTCCATTTGCTGAGCCCGGTGGATCTTCTTTTTGGCTTTTTTGTCCGCAGACGAGTTTGTGGGCGCCATTGCCAATGCCAGACGACGCAAAGCCCATATTTAAGCGTTGTGAGAGTTCCGATCGAAGAACGGAGCAAGCTCGGGTAGACAGCCGCAACTATCTATGTGCAGTCAAGCAGCGAGTCTTATACACGGAGTGCATACGTAAAGCTGAGGAGATTCACCTGGAAAAATCGTGCACCTTCACCGGCGTCTTCGTTAAATCAGGTGACTGCTATACGGCGTATGCAGAAGAACTGCCCGGGGGCGGTCACCCAGGGGAGAACGATAGAGCAGGGTCAGAAAAACCTCATTGAAGCCGCTGAACTCGTTTTACAAGCCAACCGGGAATTAAGCGAGAAGGAGCTGGCTGGGAGCGGCCTCTCAGGTATAGAGGCTCCATGCTCGGACACTCTAAGCCTTCGGCCAAACTTTCGGGCTGCGCAGTTTAAGTGTAAGCCTTACTTTTGGTCTCTACGCGCTAACCCGCCGCAGCAGTTTGTGGCAGTCACGCATCAACGTCTTGCGTCCGTATACACGTCGTACCCGTTCACGGGCAAGATCATCCACCAGCAGTTGGGGCACCGCCTCTTTCTGCCCTTCGGTAAGCGGCGACAAGCCCGTGCGCAGCAGGGACGTCTCGGGTGCTCGTAGTCGAGTTTCACCGCCATCGTTTCTCTGCATGCCTGCTTCTCAACCCATCCAGCTTCCCACGATGCTTGGTCAGCAACAGCATTCTTCCGGCTCTTCATCTTCTTCTTCATCGATCGTTTCCGGCACGTCTTCTCCGGCACCAAGATGCACTAAACCTTCAGAGACATAAAAGCTCGACAACGCTTCCATAAAAGGGCGTGTTTCCGCTCCTTAGCTCCCTCCGTGCTCATTATTTCTTTTTTCGGTTTGATTTCTCGGCGCCGTGCACGAGCTGAAGCAAAACGTCAGGGAGTAACAGCCATAAAACCCGTCGTGCAAAAGCGGGGTTTCTTGAGTCTCTTGCTTACTCGTCCAGTAGCACGGAACTTGGTTTCTTATCTACAGGTAAGTTATACGCCTAGGCCGTGTACAACCAAGTGCACTACCCAGAGCGTCACGCGATTAGGGCCCGGGGATGCTAGTGCGGCCATGACCTGTCGGTAGCGAGGGTCGGCGTGAGCAATATTCCTGCCGTCGAGTCCTGCCAGATGTTCGCCGCCGCCCCGTGCTATAACGACGTAAGTATAAGTGGGCCCGAAGAATGAGAGTGGTGGGCTGCTGACTGCTGCTGATGGCGATGATTTTAGAACCCCTCCGAGATTGAGCCATCCAAGCGCAAGTCCGCCGGGATTTGCGGTGTTCCACGTCATGCCACCGTCATTCGAGTACAGTTCATACAAATTTCCGGTTGCACCGGTTACGAAGAGGAAAAGCGTGGTGTATGACGACGGGCGAAACGGGAAGACCGGCAGAAACTGATGCAACTTCATCCAGTAACGCCGCATTTAATATAGTTCAAAGCAGTTTCTCAGCGGCAACCGTTTTAACGTCAGATAGAACAAAACACGCACTATGTCACTTCAGGATAACAAGGAAGTCATTCGACGCCTCTATGACGCCTTCAACGCAGGCGACCTGACAGCGATGGATGAAGCACTCGCTGCTAATGTTGTTGACCTTATCCCTCTTGAGGGGCAATCACCTGGCATCGAAGGATTCAAAGAACGTCTCGCTCGGATTCGTACCAGTTTTCCAGACCTCACGTTCACCATCGAAACGATGGTCGCAGAAGGGAGTAGCGTAGCAGAGCGGGCGACGTTGCGCGGCACTCACCTTGGCAAGTTCATGGGCGTCGCAGCGACCGGTAAACAGGTTACAGGCAACATGATGGCGTTCAACACGTTCGCTAACGGTAAGGTGGTAGAGCGCGGGCGCATCATTAACGTGTTTGCTATGGTGCGCCAGATCCAGAGCTAGCTATCGCGTTATTAGGTTGTCCCGCTTTCGCGGCGCCTAGGTAAAAAGGCACGCGGTGGGTGATTCGGGTCGTGCGCAACCGCCGATGCGCACTTCTCTTTTTGCGTACAGCGACGGAAAGCCGAACACGGGAGGGTGCATTCGGCAAGCCAATGCGGTTCTGGCATAAGCCTTAATAGCCTGTAGGCAGGGTTACCCGCAGCGATAACAGCGGAGCTATCCAACAAATGACCACCACTACAAGCATTTTAATAGGCCTGGCAGCTCTTGTCCTTGTAATCGTTCTTGTAGCGCTGGCCTGGCGGTTTGCGTCGCGCCGGACCAGCGTTCCCTGCCCAGTCTGGTTACGGTGGTCGGTCGAGGCAGATAATCCATTCAGTAGAGTTAATCGAACCAGCGTCATTGTCCAACGTTTAGACCTTCAGCCTGGTATGAAAGTACTGGATCTCGGCTGCGGACCCGGGCGCCTTACGATCCCCATCGCCGAACGGCTCGGTCCGGACGGTGAAGTGCTGGCTGTCGATATCCAGGCCGGGATGCTGCGCCGTGCTCAAGCGAAAGCTCAAGCGGCAGGTCTTACCAATGTCGAATTTCTTCAGGCTGCGGTGGGGGAGGGCAAACTGCCGCACAATCAATTCGACCGAGCCATCTTAGTCACCGTGCTGGGCGAGATCGTCGATCGAGAGACGGCGTTGCGAGAGATCTTTGACTCCCTGAAGCCGGGTGGATTCTTGTCAGTGACCGAAATAGCCGTGGATCCCCACTTCCAGAGTCGTGGCGCCGTGCGTCGGCTGGCTGCGACGGCCGGATTCGTTGAGAAGGCGTTTTATGGAGGTCGCTTTGGGTTTACGTTGAACGTGGAGAAGGCTAGAAGTGGGTGACAGAACCAAAGTCCGACGAACGGAGCGTCGGTTCAGGTCTTTTGTAGCGCCCAATAGCGCGAGATCTCGCGCTGCGAGTAGACGCTGAACACGGACTCGGCTTTCGAAAGGTGATGACAAACGCGAAAAAGACTTTTAAGGCTACGACAGCCAATGTGCATGAAAATCGTGACGGAGGTGAGTCCAACATGAAAGTTCCTTTAAACGCAGAGACAAAAGCGAAGTGCATCTGCAAGAGCTGTATGACGTTTATCAAGAACAGCCTCGTGGGCGGCGTCTTTTGCTCCATGAGCTCGAGTGAGTTAAACCCAGAGATGGAGGGGTGTAATTGCCCAGGCTGCCCGCTGTACGCCGTGTATGAGCTCAACGGAGGCCAACGAACGTGCGGGTGCTGCTGGTGCCGCTGAACTTCTTTCGTTCACGCTCAGCACCGGCTTTCGTTGCGATTCATTCTGTCTTCCGCGGATGACGTCGGCGGTCTGATCAAGTGCTGCTTTCTCAGGCACCAACATTCAATCTTTTAGGGAATCTAAAGTAATGAGACGATCGTCGTCTCCTTTCGTTACGCAGGAAGCTATGTTCGAATTACGACAAGAACGCACGATGATCGGATGCTGCCCCCACTGCAAGTTTTGCGAGGCCAAAGCGCAAAACACGAGGAATCCTACGAAATGGATTGGAGGTCAGAACCTGTGCGCGCGCCGCCACGACTTGCGAAACGCCCAGCGTGGCTCTCTTGGATATAACTTAAACCACAAGAATGACTATAACTCAACTGCGAAGGCCAATATAACTGCAAAAAACAGTGCCATGGACGCCTAACGACAATCATCAAATTCGGACGTGAACGATGGTGTACATCCTGCTCCGGTCGGCAAAGTTCATCCAATCTTCGACCTGCGTCCATCGTTGGTTGGAAAGACGACGCGAGAATATTATAGGCTGCCTTACGTCACAGTAACTACAAAATCTTCTATCAGCCGGTCTCATTAAATGAAACCACCTCGCGCACCGCATATGGGACCATGGGGAGCGTCGTGAACGTTTTAGTCATAACCGCTGGAGACATCACAAACCCGAAAGAAGGGGCCGGAAACCGAACATTTCACCTCGCAAAGGGACTGAAAGATGCAAGAAACAACGTTATCGTGGTGCAGCCAAAAGCGAGACGTGAGAAAGGGAGTCAAAACGGTGAATTTGAGACGCACCGCTATCTTGGCATTGTCGGCGACAGAGAGCTGTTTCCCTTTCGTGACATTAATCCATTTTTTTTATACACGGTTGCGAAGCTTCTGAAACGGCGGCACGTGGATATCGTGCACGTGGAGTACCCGTGGGGCATTCCCGCCATACGCGTGCTACAATGGCTGATTGGAAAACGGCAGTTGCTCGTGTACAGTTCACATAACTTCCAGATTGCCGTGTCACGAGCGAATGCGCAATATCGCCGGACTAAAAAAGGCCTGAGTCTTTCGGAAACCATACTTGCTCATTTCATGGTGATGAGCACGCGGATTGTGGAGACGCTGGCGGTTCGGCTGTGCGATCTGGTATTGTGCGTGAGCACCGATGATGAGCGGGCGTTCATAGGCGCTTATGGAATAAGCCCTGACAAGATCAGGGTGCTTCCCAATGGTACATCACTCCAAGGAACCGAGTTAGTGTCGCGCGAAAAGACGTCATTCGGGCTTGATGCGTCGAAACTCACGGTCGTGTTTCTCGGATCATACGGATACGAGCCGAATATTGAGGCGATCCGCTGTATCAAAAACCGAATTGCGCCACATTTTAATGTGCATTGCACAAAAGTGGAGTTCGTCGTCGCAGGGTACCGGGTCCCTCCGTACGCCGCCGACAACCTTACCTGCCTTGGGTTTGTTGATGACGTGCACTCTCTCCTCAAGGGCTGTGATATGGCTATCGCTCCTTTAAAAAAAGGAGGAGGAACGAGATTAAAGATCTTAGAATACTTTGCTGCAGCGCTACCCGTCGTGACGACGCGAAAGGGAATCGAGGGAATTGACGCGATAAACCGAGAGCACGCACTCATCGTCGACACAACGGAGGAGTTTGTCGAAGCATTGACTTTCTTGATTGATCACCAGCAAGAGCGCGAACGGATAGGTGCAAACGCGTTCAACTTGGTCACAAGCAAGTATAGCTGGGATGATATTGGCAAGAACCTAAACGAGCATTACGTGCAGCTCCTTCGCACACCTCGGTCGTCCCCTCGCGGCGTTTAACCCTGATGTGCCCTTGGTTTCTCTTCCGTGTTCAGCAATTTAGCAGGGTGCCGTTTGCGAGAGCTAGGACGTTCCACCATAAAGATAAGTATAGGCGAAAAAAGCAGAATCTGCTTGAAAAAGCTTTGAAGAGAGAGCAACAAGTGCCGTGAACATATTAATAGTATCTCCAGCAGATATTACCGATCCAAGAGGAGCAGCGGGAAACCGCGCGCTTAATCTAGCGAAAGGTTTAAAAAAGGGAGGCAATACGGTAATTGTCCTCCAATCAAGAAAACCAGCAAACAAACCGCACAGCAACGATTTTGAGATATACACTTATTTCCAAAGAATTGGCAAGAGAGAGCTGTTTTTCTTCAACGACGTCAACCCCTTTTTTTGGCGTGCCATCGCAAAAGTTCTAACGCAACGGAGCGTGGATATTATCCACGTGGAACTCCCCTGGGGAGTCGCCGCAGCGTGTGCGCTCACAAAGTTGATGGGAAACAGGCAGAAAGTCGTCTACAGTTCGCAGAATATCGAGGCGACCGTTGAAAACGAACGCGCGCGATATGCCAGGACCAAAAAACGCGCCCGTTTTTCGGAGATCGTAGTCGCATACATAGGGGCAATAAACACGCGAATTGTTGAGCCGTTAGCGGCTCATCTTTCGGACATAATACTGTGCGTAAGTGACGCCGATAAAGTCGGTTTCATGGAGATGTACGGGATAAATGCCGACAAAATCGAGCTGATTCCTAACGGCACCGCGCTGGTAGAAGCACAATCGGCGTTGCGTGATAAGGACTCGTTTGGGCTGGACGAATCGAAATTGGCGGTCGTATTTCACGGAACGTACGCCTACGCACCAAACAAACTGGGCATTCGCTGCATCATAGATCAAATCGCTCCTGGCATGAGAGGGCGTCACAAGCTTGAGTTTGTCATCGCAGGTAACGGTGTTCCGCAGTGCGAACTCGGCGGTAACGTCAAATGCCTAGGATTTGTTGATGAAATATATACTCTTCTGAAGAGCTCAGACATTGCGATAGTTCCTCTGCAGAGCGGAAGCGGAACCAGACTGAAGATTCTGGATTACTTCGCTGTAGGTCTTCCGGTGGTAACGACGAGAAAGGGCATAGAGGGGATCGCAGCAATCAATCGGACTCACGCTCTTATTGTCGACGACGCAGAGGAGTTCATTGAAGCTCTCTTGCATCTCATTGACCATCAGGAGGAGCGGAAACGATTGGGCGCAAATGCGCTTGAACTGGTTGAGCGCCAGTATGATTGGGACGTAATTGGACAGCGTCTGAATCGACTTTATACGTATCTGCAGAAATAAACCGTTCGAATGTTATCGCGATCAAGGAACGATTAGAGCGTCGACCACGTGAGGGCCGCGACGTTGTCACGTCCGACTGTGCAGAACACAAGACGCGGTTAAGACGCCATGGCTGGCTTATTCTGGGGCGTGAAGTCGGTATTGCCGGCACCTCGTGCCTTTTGGAGGGAATTCCACAGAACATCCGCTTAAACCACGATTGTTGGTAAATACCTGCAAGGCTGCCTCAAAGGGTTGGCCTGCCCGAGCGCTAGCTAGCTCTTGACGGTCGTGAACGTGAAGGTGAATGGAGTGGCGAGCGTGATCGAGCCGTTCTTGACGGCGTTACTCGGGATGGTGATGATGTAGGCGGTGTTGTCGGAGAGCGTGGCGTTGGGCATGATGGTGATGGTGGTGCCGGCTAGCGAGGTAGTCACGGGGACAGGCGTGCCGTCCGAGAGGGTGATGTTGGAGTAGTTTGCTCCGGCCTGGATCGACTGGTTAAAGGTGACGTTGATGGCTGTGGTGATCGGGATGTTGGTGCTGGCGTTGGCAGGGTTAACCGCGGTGACGGTCAGCGGGGGGGTTACCGTCGAGGTAGACTGCACAGTGACGCCGGCAGTTAGGCTGGTTGCGCTCGGGTAGGTGGCACTGCCCGCGTAGGTGGTGCGGTACACGTAGGTGGCGGCGCTGGTTTCGGTCCGGTTGAAGGAGTAGGTGCCATCGCCGGTAATCGGTAGGGCTTGTCCACGTATCGCCCAGTAGAAGAAGTTAGGGATGACGTTACGGTATTTGCCCGGCACCTCGCCCGGTCCGTAACTGTTAAAGAACCGCGTGTTGACGATGGGAAGTCCGTACAGGTTGTGGTAGTAGTTGGTGTACAATTCGCCAAGGAGCTTAGTGACTTGATAGGGCGTATGAAGGCTTATTGAAACATCACCTTCCTGGTACGGTAGGATTGAGTCCAGTCCATAAACCCCACACCCTGAAGAGGCATAGACGAACCGGGAAACGTCGGTAAGGTGGGCAAATTCAAGCACCTTGAGGGTTCCCATGCCGTTGACCATGAGGTCCGTTTCGGGATTGTCGACTGAGTTTTGATTGGCAAAGTGCGCGGCCAAGTGAAAGACGATATCAGGGCGGTGCTTAAAGACGAATTTCAGCTTCTCGTCGTCGAGGATATCTCCGTGGACAAAGTGTATCTTGGGGCCCACCGGAACGTTCCACTCGTACGAGGAGGAAAGGTTGTCGAGAATGACGATCTTCTCAACGTTCAGATCGTTCAGCCTGCGGACGAGGTTCCCACCGATCGCTCCTGCACCGCCCGTTACAAGAACCGTTTTGTCGTCGTAGCCGCCATCCACGTCTTCCATTCACTCATTCAGCCGGGATTGCTTCCCGTCGACGATCGCTCTCATCTAACCGATAGTAGGACCGCATCCAGTCGACGGTCCGCTGGATGCCCTCTTCGGGCGGAACTTCAGGGTCGTGCTTCAGGTCGAACATCGCCTTTGTGAAGTCCATCCGCTTGACCTTCGTTGTAAACGGCTCCGCCTCCTTGTAGGTTACCAATGCGTCATCTTTACCGACTGCGTTGAGCACGAGGTCCGAGTACTCTTCGATATCCCTCTCCCAACTCGGCAGCCCGCCGACGTTGTACGCTTCGCCGGGCATAAAGTTGTCGCATACGTTGGCAAACGTCCTGCACGAGTCCTCAACGTAGTCGATGATTCGCCGGTGCCCGGTGTACACCTCATACGGCTTGTCGAACAGCGCGTGATAAATGAACTTCGGGATGAACCCCCTGTACGGCGTGTAATGCTCGTGAGGCCCGTAGCAATTGACCGGCCGCACGCGCACGGTCTCAGTCCCAAACATCGCCGCAGAGTTCATACACATAAGCTCCCCTGCCCACTTCGTGATCGCATAATCGTTCATCTGGTACGTCTCTCGGATAGGGCGCGTTTCCATGACGTCCTCGCTCATGACCCCCGCGTAATCACCGTACACTTCCGCTGACGAAAAGAAGATCATTCGAAAGCCCTTTTTCTCTTGCATGCGCAGCATGTGTTTTGTTCCGACGACGTTCGTTGTCCACAGGTTTTCGTAGTAGTCTTCCCCGTTCCAGCGGCCATACTCAGCCGCGAGGTGATAGACGTAGTCAAATGTCGCGTCCTCAAAGAGCTTCTCCACCTGTCGATAGCTGCGGACGTCGGTCCTGCGATACTCTGACAGGTTTGTGTGATACAGATCGGCCACATTAACGGAGTGGCCGCGTTTTCGAAGCTCTTCTACAAGGTTCGTACCGATAAATCCCGCGCCGCCCGTCACCAGGATCGCTTGTGTCTCCATTTTAACCTCTGCGTGATAGTGCCTGAATCATCAAGTTGCCGTTATTAGTGCTTCTGCATCAGACAACTGCTCGTCTAAGAACTCCGAACTGTGACCCACGCCCGTTGATTACTGATTACATCGCGCCGTGGCGTGAGCAGCCCCGAGAACATTAAGCCTCCTCATGGCTTCCAGATCAATGGACGCTTTCAATCGCGATCCGACGATGATGTGGTTCATTTGCAACAACCGCAACGCGCTCGCGCTGGTCGAATACCACCACGGGACCGTGCCGGTCGTGCTTGATAAGCTTGGTGCCAGTTCGGTTGCAATACGAACAGTACCACGTTATGACCTCATAATTCGGCGTATACGGGTCGACTTCAGGCTGGGCCGTTATTTCTTTGCTGCACTCGCATTTGATTTTCATGTTTGTGTTCTCTCGATTAGTTTCGTTTTGTCTGTCACTCCGATTCTGTCCGCATATCTCGAGCAAGCCTGTCACTCTCTTGCATTCGCGGTATATGCTTTGTACCGATGACGTTCGTTGTTCACCGGTTTTCGTAGTAGCCCTCGCCGTTCCGGCCGCCATACTCAGCTCCGAGGTGATACACGTAGTCAGATGTCGCATCTAGTTCTCAAATCAATCAAGTTGTCTTCAGCACTGCTTCTGCATCAGACGCCTGTTCGTCTAAGAACTCAGAACTGTGAACCCACTCCTGTTCGTGATGCATTGCATCCTGGTATTGCACGAGCGCCACGCGTTGGCCGTGCAGCGTTGCGGCTCGTTCCCGCTGAGCAGTTGCCGAGGGCGTACTTAGTCTGGCCATAAGCCGCTTTCGACACAAGAAAGCGCCTATTTTAAAACCGTCCCTTAACGACGAGAGCTTGGCACGATCCGCTCGTGGGTGATACCGGATGGGGATCTCTGCTATGCGAAGCCCCTTGCGCGCACACTCCGCATACATGTCAGCTTCGATCTCAAAACCTTGCGCTTCGAGCTCGAGACATCCGATCGCATCGCTTCGATATCCCCACAGTCCAGTGCACACATCGGTCACATCGGTGCCAAAAAGAGCGCGCGCAAGGAGCGTGAGCAGCGTATTCCCGAGGAGATTGACCTTAGTCATAGCTCCGGGCTCAATGAATCCTTGCAGCCGCGATCCGATGACGACGTCATTCGTCTGCAACAGGCGCACCATCTCGGTAGCAACGCCGATCGGATACGTGTTATCCCCGTCAACGACAATCACGTAGTCGGCGTCCACGGCCCGAAATGCCGTCTGGATAGCGGCGCCCTTACCCGGTCGCTGTTCGGTGATGACCCGAGCGCCCTTTTGAACCGCGATCTCCAGCGTCTGGTCGACCGATCGACCGTCGATCACGTACACCGCTGTTTTGTACCCGTCGTTGAAAAGGTTGCTCACGGGCACGTCGTCGATAACCGTGCCTATTGAACGTTCCTCGTTTAACGTCGGAATGATTATAGCTACGGTCTCATTCGCCTCGTCTGTTCGCTGACCGCGCGATTTCGTCCGTAGCATCGATGATCTGCCTTCCCTAATCAGTGTGATTCGTCCATGGAAGCCTCAGTCCAGCAGCGTTACACTGCTCGATCTTACGCAAGCTAAGGCTATACCAACTGCTGCCCAGTACAATCCCTTCTCACCGAGGAGCGACCGCCCGCATCAAAAGCCCCAACAATAACGAGCCGACATCTCCCGGGCACTTATTCGTATGGGCATTTTAACAATAGCGCTCTACTATAAAAGAGTTAAGGACATATTGTAAGGAGGAGACAATATTGCTTTAATACGGCAATATTGATCAACAAAAAACAACCGGATCACTCTTCCCGACGGAGTGTTCTACGCCGTTTTCCCGCCGATGCTTGTCGTGGTAGGGCACGCACCTCCTCCCTATCAATCGCATCTGACTCGGCTCAGTGAACTACGTCGGAAAATCCGCAGCGCTTCGTGATCATCTCTTTTTGATAGCGCCAGAGGTACGATAAACAAATCACCGGAACAGGAAAGTAGGCTAACTTGGAGTGACAACTGCAGTTCCCGCGATGCCACCGCCGGCGCACCTGCGCGTCAGAAGGATATATCAATTGCGGTGCGGCTCGTTGAAAAGACTCGAAGAAGATGACCGCACTTCATCCTTGCACTACACGCACCGAGACGGTGCACAGGGTCAAGGCTTGACGACGTTTCAGAAACGCATTACGTACGGTAAAGACTAGCTAGTAACGGTTCAGCCGTTCAGGGTAAAGATACAAGGTGAGGCGCTACGGCCACGTTCACGTAGTACGGCATCTAGCCGCGAAATGGCTGGAGCGAATTAGTGACGTGCCTCACGCCACAAGATAGCTCAAAATGCGTTCAAAAAAGGCGGTAGCAGGGTTGAAAGACGTCTGCTTCGCCATTAGCACAAATGCTGGATAGGAATTGCTGAGGCCGCCACGGGATGATGAAGATATTGAGTACCGGCAACGGAAAGGCGAAATCCCAATCAATGTCCGGGTACATATTGCAAAAGCGCTCGGTATTAGCACAGAGCTTCACGCGTGGGCGGCGTGAGATCGCTATTCACGAGAGTGAGATGTCGCACAAGAGTCTTTGTGGCCCCTTTACAAACAACCTCAAGGGCAAAAAAAATCTTTGAAGAACGCGGAAACGGAGCAGTATGAGACATGCATTTATCGTCTTATTCGTAGTTCTTGCGTGGACGCTCCTAGGCTCAGCGTTGGCGCTGCTCACAAGCATCTCGCCGGCATATTAGCGTCCTTCCGACAAAAACAGCGTGTAGCATGAACGCCGCAGCGATACGAACCATACTCGATCGCCATTCGAAATGGCGGCTGGGACGGCAAGGCGGGAGCAGGGCGGACTTGCGAAACGCCGAATTGCGCGAGGCCGATTTGAGCTCGGTCGACCTGAGTGGTGCTGACCTTCGCAACGCAGATCTTACCGCCGCCGATTTGAGCTTCAGTACTCTGTGCGATGCCAACCTGAGCGGCGCGTCCATGGAGCGGGCGACGCTGTGCGAAGCTAACCTGACGGGCGCCGACCTCTCCCGAGCGACGCTCTCGCGTGCAATGGCAGAGAGAGCGCGACTCAGTCGTGCCAACTTGGCCTACGCAAATCTTAGCACCGCTAATTGCAAGCACGCCGTTCTCGTCCACGCTGATTTGCACGGCGCCGACTTGCGCTTCGCCGTCGTCACCGGAGCTGACCTCACCTGCGCGGACCTTAGAGGAGCAAACTTAGTATACGCTGATTTGACGTACGCCGTTCTCTCCGGGGTCAAACTCGAAGGCGCGGCATTTTAATGAGAGCCGCGCGAAATCAGCCAGCGACTGGTTCGGACGTTACCCGCGCGCGGCAAGCTTTCGTCTAGAAGATGCCTTAGGCGAGGGCTTTAACACATATCGCGTCTCGACTGTATAGGAGATTCCGTATGCGCAAAGAACTGTCGTCCGCTTACCACGCCGTCGAGAATGGGGCTCACGCACTCGCAACGCGCGCGCTCCAGTACTACACGAAAGATACGCCGCTCAACACCCTGGTTGTGTACGCCGTTATCAAAGCTCTCGTTCTTTTGGGAGCGGTGCTGGCAAGCCTGCGCTATCAGCCTATCGCGCTGTTTCAAAATCCCGTATTCCTAGAAAGGTGGGACGGGGGATGGTACCTAGCGATCGCGTCCCAAGGGTACGCGGCCGGGTATCCGAACTCTGCGGCGTTCCCGCCCATGTACTCCCTCTTGATCAAGATCTTTAGCCTAAACCAACTGGCGCTCATGCCCTGGGTAGAGGTGCTCATCTCAAACGCGTTTTCGTTCATCGGCCTCTACTTCCTGTACAAGCTGGTCCCGTTCGTCGTCAACGAGAAGTACCGTCTGCAGGTGTGCTTTGCGTACATGGTGTTCCCAGTGCTCCTGGTGTGCAATCTCGTGTCCTATTCAGAGCCCATCTTTCTCGCGTTTACCATCGGCGCGTACTACTTCTGGAAGCGAGAGAAGTTTGGATACGCGGCGCTGCTTGCGATATGTTCCATTTTTACGCGCCAGGTCGGGGCCTTTATCCTCGTCATTTTCCTCGTCGACATGCCCTACGGGTACCTCGCCCATCGCGAGCGGTCGCGCGTCATCAGGCAGCTTGTCGTCATCGCCCTCACCTGCGCGGGCGTCGCCGCGCTCTACCTGTTCTATCTGTGGCGCTTCGGCAACCCCTTCATCGTCGCGAGCGTTGAGGCCAGCAACTGGGGAGCGTCGCTGTCCGTGGGCAATTTCTTTAACAACCTGCGCACGTATGGCTTCGAAGCGCCGTTCTCTGCGCGCTTCAACTACGCAGTCGTGCCGATTTTCCTGGTCGACACCCTCCTCGTCGTAGCGACCATTCTGGCGCTACTCAAGAAAGATCTGGCGCTCTCCGCGTATTCGTTCGTTACCTTGGCCACGTGCGTAGCGCTGACCTCCTGGCCCTACTCCTTTGTGCGCCTTATCGCCGCCATATTTCCCCTCTACCTTTTTCTCGGCCTGATGCTCTCAGACGACTGGCGCAAGAATATCGTGATCGGCGTAATTGCCGTCGTCATTGCGATGCAAAACCTGTTCATCTGGATCAGTGGCGCGTGGCTCTACTGAGGAATCAGCGCGCGCCGCTTGTTTCGGCGTTTTTCCGGCTTCTTGGGCCGCTGGGAACGCTTTTTGCGGTGCCTACTACACTGATGCGAGGCTGAGTAGTTTTACGGAAGCGCTCATGTGGTTCTTGGAGGCGACGCCCCAGCATCGGATCAAACGACCGACCCGATCCCAGCCGCGTCAAAACAGCAGATGCATTCGCGCCGTCTCCATAGAAAATCCCAACGAGCGACCTACCTAGAAGGTCTGGGAAACCATCTACTCACTCAGAGCTTAACCACGTGAGTGCGCCGTACAATATCCCTCCTGCGGCCACAAATACCCCGACATAGGCAGCAAACGCTTGGCCTAGGGTGCCAGCGGTCAATACGTTGTTGGCTACGTAGATGAGAACGACGCCAGCAATTATGGCTATCGCGGCTAGAGCAAGCGACGTACGCCTCTGTCCAATGCGGGTGCGAATATCCCTCGCTTGCGCCACGGTGTATCGGTCTCCTAACCCCCACAGAGTTCACGGCGGCGAGCGCTCAACCTCACCGCTTTGGCCGTGCACAGACATCCAGGTGACAGACATCGATAAGAAGAGCATGGAAATAGAGTACGCGTATACGCTATCATCCTCACGCGTCGTGTAAAGAGGTTTGCCCGATAAGGCGGTGTGTCCCGCGGCCATGCGATTCAGAAGGCCCAACACGATTGTCTTTCGGCAAGTCGCACTGGTGGGTTAGAAAGCAATCACTTGCTTTGACAGCACGAAGGACGCTTCATCACAGCCTTTCGGAATCCAGGGAACGATTGTACAACGTGCATCAAGAGGATTACAGCCAATACAAACACGTGTATCAAGACGATGACGAAACCGAATATCAGCAGCAGTTTCAGTACGGGAACTTTGCAAAACATGCTTTACCTCGCATTAAACGCCGGTTAGCAAGACGCCGCACCCAGAGATAAACGTTTTCCCGGCTTCGAACACCTGACGTTCAACCTGAGCCTCGGGAAGACGAGCACCGTGAGGAGTGTGCGCACGAGATAGAAAAGGGAGCTTAGCGGCCAGCCACGGTGGCGTGCTTGAACGCATTTCGTCCGTCAATAATTCTGGCCTTTTCGGCAAATGCCTGCTTCACGACCTGCGCGAAAAATCCCGGGGCGTCGATTTGTGCGAACAGGCAGCAACAGAGAGCTAGGATCGCGAATATCGCTGAGCGGCAGCTAAAAACGCGTCAAAGCCGTGCCGCAGGGAATAAACGTGCACGTGCTGGTACGAAGCGAGAACGTTGTATTCGACAATACCATCGCATCCGCCAATACCAGTTCCTCGGATCATGTTGAACGCAAATCTGGCATCGCGGTCCGGTTCGGCGACAGAACGATGGTATTCGTGGCCGCGCAGACGTTCCCCGCGGCCTGCAATAACGCAGTCTCGCACGATCTCAACCTCTGAGTGCCCCAGCGCCTGCACGTTATCGGTCGTCCGGACCTCAGCGGGAACGACGCCGGCGAGCGTGTGCAGAGCTCCGTTCACCCGAAGTGAGCGGGACAAATAGACAAGTCCGCCACCTTCTGCGATCATAGGCATGCCCTCTGCGGCTTTCACGTGTATATCGTTCAGGAGCGCCGCGTTCGCACTGAGCCGTTGAACGTGCGCCTCGGGAAACCCCCCGCCTATATAAAGGCCATCAACGCGCGGGAGCCGTTCTCGTAAAGGCGAGAAGAATTCAAGCCTGGCAGAACGTTCTAGCGCCTCGATATTTGAGCGGTAGTAGAAGCAGAACGCCGCATCCAGTGGAACGCCGATCGTGAGGTCTGCCCGGTCAAAGCAACCCGACACGGCGGCAGGAACGACAAGCTCTGCCCCGGAGGCTAGAATAGACGGAACGTCAAGATCTTCGCAGATCGCTACGAGACTGGGGTCCGTGACTGCGGGTTCCCGTCCACACGGCTGGCCTGGATGGCGGCTGCGCTCCCAGACGTCCCTCCGGAGGACGCCAACAAGCGGAATCCCGATGCGCTCGAGAGCCTTTCGTATGTCACCGATGTGCTTGTCGCTGCCAACGCGCGTCGCGATGGCGCCAACGACACGCACGTCATACGGCGTGTGCGCGGCGTACTGCACAAATCCCAGAACCGTGGCAGCGACGCTCTCTGAAGAGGCGCTCGCATCGACCGTAAGGATAATGGGAGCGCCAACCATCTCGGCGATGCGGGCCGTGCTCGATGACCCCGTATATATCCCGGAGGCGCCCTCGATGATGACGACATCCGCCTGCGCTTTCGCGAGCTCGCGCTTGACGCCGGCTTCGCCCATCAAGAAGGCATCCAGGTTGTAGCACGGCCGCCCGGTCAACGATTCGTGACGTTGAGCATCCACGAACCCCGGGCCTACCTTAAAGGACTGCACCGCATATCCAGCGTCAGAGAGCCCTTTTAACAGGGCAAGGGTTATCGTGGTCTTTCCAACGCCGGTTCTCGTACCGCCAATGACGAAGTCTTTCACGACACAGCATGCGGGGTGTTCGTTAATAGCTTTGCCCGGCGGTCCGAGGCCCGCAGTCCTAGGCTCATAACCCCAACGCATCAACGACCTAACGCAAAGAGAGCGATTTCACGTTACAAGGCCACAACTGCGAAAAAACGATGCGATAGAGTTCCGATTCACGGCCGTCAGTTCGCCAGCTCACGACAGGTGTCGAACAGACAGTGAATAAGCGTGCGACGCGCGTTGTTTATCGTGTACGCGTCTCAATCTGCCGCACCGTGGATGCAGAAGTAGGCACCGCCGAGGCTATATTCCGCGTAGAGGGGACAGCTCAAGCAGTCACACCCCTTCATTTCGGGCTTCTTTTCGCTCGCCCCCATTGCGCAGTACGTGCCATCGGCGAGGGCGTTTTTTTGAAAAGTCGGACAGCTGGGGCAGATGCACTTCATCATCGTGTCTTGATTAAGTGGAACTTTCACGGGATTCGCCTCCAAATCGTCAACGTCAGCAGAGTATTAATGCCTTTTTGCGGGTCCGACGCAGCAGAAGGGACGTGCTCGCAATCCATAGTCAGCTGTTCGATCACCAATGGCTAAGGTGAAGTAAACGCCTTTCGGAGCATAGACGTGGAATTATTGAGCGCTTTCGATGCTTTCAACTCCTTTGAGAGTAAGCGATGCGTACAGCGTGCCCTCGTACGAAGCGATAAGCCCTTTTGCCTCGAAGTACTCGACGATCGTTTCGAGTGTCTCCCAATCAAACCCGTGCCTTTCCGCGATCTCATACGAATCAATTACGACCCCGAATCGACCTTGCGCAATGGTGTACATTTCGCGCAAGAATTGTCGCTTTTTCTCCTTCATCTCGGCCGCAAAGGTCATTGCGTGATGCAGTACAAAACTGAAGGGAAAAACGTTGCGAGAGCTGTGCGAAAATGAACGGCAGCGGTGCACCACGTCACCCACGCGCTCCGGATGCCCCGAAAATAGCCTGGACGCAAAGAGCAAAAGCCCCGGTTGAGCAGCAACAGGCAAACAAATCCTGAAAGCGGCGCAAGCTTTTTGTAACTCCAGCGAAACTGTATGCCGAGATGACAGAGACCTGGTCTACTGAGGATGCCGATCGAGCGGTCGCAGCCATAGCTATCATCCTCAGGTGTGTCGGAGCGCTTCCAAAGGTGCTCACCGACGCCTACCAGCACGAAATCGAAATTGGTGAAGCCTCAGTAACGCGACACTTCTTCGAACAACTGGCGGTCAACTTTCCGGCCGCGCTTGACTGCTTTACAGAAAGCGCGATTGAAGCGCCCGAAAGCGAAAATGATCGCGTCAAAGGCGGTCTGCGAGAGATTCCGATCGACTGATTTTCGCACCCGCCGCACGGGCGAGCGCGCCTTCATCTCACGGGCGCTCCAAGAATGCGAAGTGCTCTATTCCTTCAATGATGCCCGCCGCATAGTGTTCGCGCGCCCAGTACACGTCCTTAGGCAGCGCGTCAGCGTTGAGCTCCGGTTTATGATTGCCGACGACGACCGCCAAAAACCCCGCAGAGAGCAGCTCGATGTCGTTCCCGCTGTCGCCCGCTGCGAGGACGTTGCGTGGACGGATTCGAAGCCTCTTTCTCACGTAGTCGACCGCCTCTCCCTTTCCCGCTCTATTCGGAATGATGTCGAGGTCGCTCCCGCTCGAGTAGACGACCTTGTGCGGGATGCCGATGTCATCGAGCCGCTTATGGATCTCTGGTATCACGACGTCGGCTTTGCGAAAAAGATGGTAGCTCTGCTTAAACTCAAACTGGCGCGACTGCTGGAACAGGTGCGGGATCGTCGCGAGCGCCTGGTGTACCTCGAGGCGGTCCCACTGACGATCGATGTGTCGCGTCCACGCGTCATCCCGCCGGTAGTCCGGCCCCTCATAGATTTCGGTGCCGACGTTACACAGCACATAGTTCGGCTCGCCCAGGCACTCGGCGACCATAATCTCAAACATCTGGATTTTATCGCGGCCCGTAACGTACGCGATCGTGACGTCACGGCGCATCGAGAGCAGGCCGGCGAGGCTCAAGTAGCCGGCGCGGTCACCCGTCAGCGTGTTGTCGACGTCCGTTGCGAGCAGCTTCATGCTCTCGTCTCATTGCGCCCCGTCGTATTTAGCATCTCTGACTCGAGGCGTCACACGGACGGTCGTCTCCTCGGATCGTGCGCTATAAAAACAACGCACAGCGTCTGACCGGGAAACCGGCTTGTGGACGCGACAGAAAGGGGATTATGGGCAGAAGCACGACGGGTATGTGAAGTACGGGGATCCTCTGGCAGTTAACGCCATCAACGCGATAAGGAGGCTTGCGAGACGGACAGATTCGGACGGGTGCGTCGTGGCTATGGTGCGACATAGGGCTCGGACGTGTACGAGCCGAGCACCTTGAGTCGCGAGACGTGCTTTTGTAGCGCGTCAAACGCACCCATGACCGCAGAGTCGGACGCGCTGCCCTCAAGGTCGATGTAGAAGAGGTACTCACCGAGCGAGCGCTTTGCGGGCCGGGACTCGATCTTCGTGAGGTTTAGCTGCCGTTCCGCAAACACGTGGAGGACCTCGTAGAGCGCTCCTGGCCTGTTCTGTTTCAGCTCGAGCACGATCGACGTCTTCAAATCCTTTTGATCCTGCTGCTGAAGGCCACGCCGCTTTACGACGACGAATCGCGTGAAGTTTTCCTTGACGTCCTGAACGTCCGCCTCGATGATCCGCAGGTGATAGCGTTCCACGGCGCGCTGTGACGCGATCGCTGCCGCGCGTCGATCCTCGCTCGCCATGCGCGCGGCCTGTGACGTGCTGCTTACGGCAACCACCTCTCGCCCGAACGCGCGCAAAAACGCGTTACACTGAGCGATTGCTTGCCAATGAGAGTACACCACCTGAACGTCCGCGCCCTCGAGGGCCGCAAGAAAGTGGCGTATGGGCAGGGTGATTTCGCGGGCGATCTGCAGGGGCAGGGTGAGCAACACGTCGAGCGCGGCCCCGACCGACCCCTCGATAGAGTTCTCCAAGGGGATGACGCCACAGTCGAGCCGTCGCTCGATGAGGTCGCGGGCGACGTCTTCTACGGTGGCGACGTAGCACAGCTCGTTCTCGGGAAAGCCGAGGGCCAGCGCGGCCATCTCACTGTACGTCCCTTCTGGTCCGAGCACGCCAACGAGCATACGCTCTCCCTCGTATCGCTTCACTAATAAGGGTTCTTCCGAAAAGGTTTATATCGGCAGCCGCGCTACAGTGTTACACTTTAGCAATATGGAGGACTGACATGGAAACCGGTAAAGTAGTGCGACTAGAGCGTATCACGAATCGCGACAGCGGCAACATCGTCATCATCCCGATGGATCACGGAATCTCCATAGGCCCGGTCAAGGGCCTGGTCGACCTGTCCGACATCGTGAACAAGGTGGCCGCCGGAGGAGCAAACGCCGTTTTGATGCAGAAGGGGATGGTGGCCCACGGTCATCGCGGGTACGGCCGCGACATCGGGTTGATCGTCCACATGAGCGCTTCGACCTCGCTGGGTCCTGACCCGAACGACAAGGTGCTCGTGTGCACGGTCGAGGAGGCGCTCAAAGTGGGCGCAGACGCGGTCAGCGTGCACATAAACATCGGCTCAGAGACCGAAGCAAACCAGCTCCAGAAGCTCGGTCACGTCGCGGAACGCTGCAACGAGTGGAGCATGCCCCTCCTCGCCATGATGTACCCCCGCGGGGCCAAGGTCACCGACCAGTACGACGAGGCGGTCGTCGCTCACGCGGCGCGCGCGGGCGCGGAGCTTGGCGCCGACATGATCAAGACGAACTACACGGGCGACCCCGATTCGTTTAGCCGGGTGATCGAGAGCTGTCCGGTCCCGGTCATCATCGCCGGAGGCCCGAAGGTGGAGACGGACACCGAGCTCCTCGAGATGATCTCAGACGCGATCGCCGTGGGCGCGCGAGGCGTGGCCATCGGGCGCAACGTGTTCCAGCACGACAAGCCGACCCACATCGTTCGCGCGATAGCGCGCATCGTGCACGAACACGCTTCCGTTGAAGAGGCGCTCCAAGAAGTAGAGCGTTAACGTTAAATGACTGCGGGCGATGTGCATGGTGGGAAATTATGAAGCGCGTGTGGATTAAGGCCGACGAGGGCCCGTGGGAGGAGCGAAAGCCGATCATTACCGTCGCGCTCGAATCGGGCGCGGACTGCGTGTTGGTCAGCGAACGTGACGTGGACGCCGTGAAGCAACTCGGCGGGACCAAGGTTGCGGCCTTTGACGAGGGGCGAGACGATCACGCTGACATTCGCGTCGTGGGAAGGGGCGGAGAAGGCGACGGGACGCTGCTGCTGCCAAGCGCGACAACCGACGCGGCCGACTACCGACGCCTTAGCTCGCTGGCCGCCGAGACGGCCGAGTACGTCGTGATCACCGATAAAGCCCACGAGCGATTTGCACAAGAGATCGCAACGGCCTGCGGCCACCTGATCGTCATCGGAACGGACTGGAAGGTCATCCCCCTAGAGAACCTCATCGCCGCGCTGCAGGGAACGGTCGACATCATCGCAGGCGTGCGATCGTTTGAAGAGGCAAAAACGGCGCTTGAGACCTTGGAACACGGCGCCGATGGCGTGCTCCTTGATACCACCGATCTGTCACAGATCGCGAAAACGATCGAATTTGCACATAAATCGGAACACGTCATCGAGCTGGTGTCCGCCACCGTAACGACCGTGAAGCCGGTCGGCATGGGCGACCGCGTGTGCATCGACACGTGCTCGCTCATGGTCAGCGGCGAGGGCATGCTCATCGGGTCCGGCGCCAACGGCTTTTTTTTGGTCCACGCTGAGACCGAAGAGAGCCCGTACGTCGCTCCGAGGCCGTTTCGCGTAAACGCAGGGCCGGTACACGCGTACATCTACGGAGAGGGGACGACGCGCTACCTTTCGGAGCTGCAGGCAGGCGACGACGTGATGATCGTGCGCAGTGACGGGGAGACGCGTCACGGCGTGATCGGCCGCGTCAAGATCGAGCGGCGTCCACTGATTCTGATTGCGGCCGAAGTGGACGGGACGACGATCAAGACGCTGCTCCAGAACGCCGAGACCATCAAGCTTGTCGCGAAAGGCGGCACACCCGTCGCCGTTACCGAATTGAAACCAGGCGATGTGGTCCTCGCGCACTGCGAGCGCGCGGGACGGCATTTCGGCATAGGCGTCGAGGAGACGCTCATCGAGAGGTGACAACGTGATTCAGCTAGGCGATGTGATTATCGGAGGAGACGAAGGACCAAAGATCGTCGGGGTCATATACGAGCAAGGCCAGGCGAGGCAGGCCGTCGACGAGGGAGCGGATATCATCGAGTTTCGTGTCGATCTCGCTGATGACACGAAGGGGGTGCTGCGCGATCTCGAAGACGTATCGTTGCCCGTCATTCTCACGAACCGTCGGGTCGAAGAGGGCGGGAACGCCGCGTTGAACCGCCGCGAGCAGCTCACCTCCCTCATACCGTACGCGTCGATCGTCGACATTGAGCTCACGGCGCCGGACAGGGACGACCTAATGGCCGAAGCGGCAACGCACGGGCGTCCCACGTTGATCTCGTATCACGACCTCGACGGAACGCCCGCTGAAGCGGCAATGCTTGAAGTCATGCGAACGGCAAGTAGCTACGGCGACGTCGTCAAGCTGGCCGTCACCATTGAGCACCTGCGAGATGCGCCGAGGGTGCTCGACGTCAGCCTGGCCGCGCGAGAGGAGGGACTGACCTTTTCCGTGGTGCCCATGGGCGCCCTCGGATCGCACATCAGGCCACTTATGGGGATTTACGGGTCATCGCTGCTGTACGGGTACGTCGGTCAGCACATCTCCCCCAAGATGCGGCCGTACGGGTTCACGGGGAGGCGCGCGTCACCGGGGATGCTCAGCGTTTCACGACTCAGGCGCGCGCTTGAAGAGATTCGAACATGGCAGTAACGACCGCTTATGGCGTTCTTGGCACCCCGATAGCTCATTCGCTTTCCCCCGTCATGCATAACGCCGCGTTCGCCGCGCTGGATCTCGACGCGGCGTACTTCGCCTTCGACGTGGATGAAGCGCGCGCTGACACCGCAATACGCGGGGCGCGGGCACTCGGCTTTGGGGGACTCAACATCACCTTTCCCCTCAAGGAAGCCGCTCTGCGTTACTGCACGCCTGATGCGCTGTCAAAACGAATCGGCGCCGTGAACACGATCGATCGCACGGGGGCGGGCTACAACACCGACGGCGTCGGAGCGATCAGGGCGCTCGAGGAGGCGGGCGTCACGGTCAAACACGCAACGATCCTTCTCCTTGGTGCAGGGGGCGCTGCAAAGGCGATCGCGGCACAACTGCTGCTCAACGGAGCACGAGTGCTCGTTGCCAATCGGACGGCGAGCAGGTCGCTCATCTTGGCCCGGCAGATGACCGCCGAGAACATCGACTGTGGGTGCGGCGACATCGAGGCACACGGCCTGAACGAGGTCGATCGTCTGCTAGGCGAGGCACGCGTGCTTATCAACGCGACCACCGTGGGAATGCGCGGCGTACTCGAAGGACAGACGCTCGTAACGGCGGCCCAGATGCGCGCCGGTCTCGTGGTCTTCGACATCGTCTATCACCCGCTCGAGACCCCCTTGTTACGCGAGGCACACGCCGCAGGAGCGCAAACAATCGACGGCGTAAAGATGTTGGTGCATCAAGGGGCGGCCTCCTTCGCCCTGTGGACCGGCTTGGATCCGCCCGTGCAGACGATGGAGAAGGCGGTCCGTGATGCGCTGCGCAGCGCGAACGGGATGGACGGCGATGAGCGAGGAGGGTGATGGCACTCAAAGCGGCGATCGTGGGCGGTCACGGAGAGATGGGGCACTGGTTCGAACGATTTTTTGTGCAACGCGGGGTGGACGTGACGCTTGTCGGACGCTCTTCGCGGGTCCGCTACGCGGACTTCGACCTGGTTATGATCGCCGTGCCCATCGATGTCACCTGTGAGGTGATCGCACAGGTGGCACCCTGCTTGAAGCCAAGCGCGGTGCTTTTCGACATAACGTCCGTTAAGAGGGACCCCGTCAAACAGATGCTGGCCAGCGCCCCACCAGGTGTCGAGATCGTGAGTATCCATCCCCTTTTTGGTCCGGGCATGCCGGACATGGAGGGCCAGACCGTGATCGTCACGCCGGTGCGCGGGGAGCGGGGATGTCAGTTTCTCGTGGATCTATTTGAGAGCGCGGGTGCCCGCGTCGAGGAGCTCTCAGCTGACGAGCACGACCGCCTCATGTCGGTGATTCAAGGACTAACGCACTTCGGCTACATCGCAACCGGCGCTACGCTCGAAGCCCTGCGTTTTGACGTCAAACGCTCGCGCCGCTTCATGAGCCCCGTTTATGAGATTCTCATAGACTTCGTGGGACGCATCCTAGGGCAGAACCCCGCACTGTACGCCTCAATCCAGATGAGCGCCGATCGATCCGTCCACGAGGCGTTTCTCACGCAATGCGCAACGCTCATCGACATCATCAACGCCAGGGACCGCGACGCGTTCGTTGCGATCATGAAGCGCGCGGCAAAGCACTTCGGAGACGCCGAACCGGCCCTAAAACGCTCCAATAAGCTTATTATGGCCAACATCAAGGAACTTGAAGAGTTTAAGCGGTCCATCGGAAGCGCGCGGGGGCTCCGAAATGTCTATACCGGCGCCGTGCACGTCGGCATCATAAAAAGAGCTTCTGCGGACGAAATCGCCGTAGAAGAGGGATCTGAGGAGGTTACCTTAAAGACGGAAAACGTGCAACTGATGACAGAAGAAGAGCTCAGGCAGTACCGCCTGGCGCGCGGTCAACGGCACCGGGATTTTTCCGCGGTGTTTCCTCCGGGGGCCGAGCCCGACGTCGTTGCCCGCGTGCTTTCCACCGTGCCGGGGGTGACCGCGGTGAACGTCATCGACCACTACGCGCCGCGCGCGAGTTACACCTTCCGCGTCTCCACGTATGGAGACGGCGACGTCGGACAGCTGCACCGCGACGTGACCGAGCTGCTCGTCGGCATTGGATGCAGACTCCGCTAAGACGCCAACGCACGAGTGACGCGGCCGCTCTTCCGTGCGACGGCGTCGAAGGAGAGATGAGATGGCCAAACTGGATACGGTCTTTATAACGGGCGCTACGGGCTTCCTCGGCTCGCACTTGGTCGAATGTCTTGGGCATCGCAGTGCCGCGATCAGCATTCTCTCGAGGGGGTCGCCAGACCGGCTTGCCCAAGAAATTCCCCGCCTGAACGTCGTGCGCGGCGACCTCAGCCACGCGTTCTCGATCAGCGACGCCTCGACCGTGTTTCACCTAGCCGCCCAAGCTCACGTGGGGCACGCTCTCAATGATCCGGCCCAGACGTTCGAGACGAACACCGCCGGCACCATAACCGTTCTTGAAGCCGTGCGGCGCTCGCCATCTGTCGAGAAGTTCGTATTTGTGAGCACTGCCCACGTGTACGGCACTCCTCGGTACCTTCCGATCGACGAGCAGCACCCCGTTCACGCTCAAGAGCCGTACGCGGCGAGCAAGCTTGCTGCAGAGGCGTTCATATCTGCATACAGCAGTTCATACGGCGTGCCGACGGTCATCGCGCGGCTGTTTAACACGTACGGCCCTCGTCAGCATCCCGACTTCGTCGTGCCGTCGATTATCAGGCAGGCGCTCACCCACGACTCGCTGACACTGGGGAACCTAACGCCGACGCGGGACTTCACCTACGTTGACGATGTTATCGAGGCCCTGCTGCGACTCGCCGATGCTGGCGACGGGGTCTACAACGTCGCATCGGGAGTTGAGGTAAGCGTTGAAGTACTGGTCACGCACGTGGCACAGATCCTTGGCAAACGCATAACCGTCGCCTCCCAGCGCGCGCAACGTCGATCAGCGGCCATCGAAATAGACAGGATGTGGGCAGATATCTCGCGCATCAAAACGCTCGGATGGCAGCCCCACGTTGGCCTGCGCGATGGCTTGACCAAGACGATCGACTGGTGGCGCGACAACCTTTAGCCCAGGGTCGATGATGACATCTCACGGGGTACTGTGTGGGCTAAGAACATGCGCACTTGTGGCCAACGCTTTGAGTCGTTTCGTTGTTCGGCTGCTAGGCGTGCGTCATGCACGCTCCGTCAAACGAGGCGTGGACGAGTGTGGGCAGCGTACCCCACGTAGCGAGATTATCCTGTACGATTAACAGGGCGCCAAGAACCCCATTAATGTCCTTTATGGCGCCAAAGGCCGCTTTGGGATTAGTGCTCAAATTGCCAAGTGCCGATGCGGCAGCGTCAGCCAAACACGCCGTTTTGGCAACGACACACGCGACATCTGCCGTGCCGAAGCTTATAGAGGGGCCGACCGTCGCCGAGGACGTACAGACGCCGAGGAATGGTGTTGGCTCAATCCTGAACGCAACGTCTTTGAAGGCTGATTCACCCGCATATATCCCAACGGTCACCTCTCGGTCAGTTGCGAGCGCAATGTCCCCGCCGTTGTCGACGATGGCGTACGATGCGCCCGCGGCAACCATTGCCTCCACCGCAAGGTCGGCGATAACGCCCGCAACAGCGGCCATCGGGCCCACGTTCGCCGCAGAAGAGGCGACGAGCATGCGCCGCACAATCTCAGGAGGCGCTCCGACATACGCATCGAGAGGTTCGAGCGCGAACCGGAAAAAAGGATTAAGTGCGATGAAACGCTCTAGGTCGCGTCGGTGGGTGCGAATCGCCTCCTTGGCGTTGTCGATGTGTGCGCGCGCGTCCGCGACGATGGTAACGACCGTTTGCTTGAGCTGAAACTTCTCCTTCATTCCTCGGCAGTCTTGAGAGCGCCGTGCGGACACATCGCGATGCAGGTCTTGCACAGCACGCACCGCGTGAGGTCGATCGAAATCGTCCTGTCGTTCTCGTACTGAAATACCTCAACAGGACAGACTGATACGCACGCGCCACACTGCACGCACTCCGCTTCATCGAATACGATAGGCGTATCCATTTCGCGCACCTCAGTCCCGCGTCGGCGGAAGGCTGCGGCAACCTCTTCGACACGCTCGTCGGGCACGTCGATCACGATTTCCCCGCTCGCGGCGTCAACAAACGCGCGATCGATGTTGATGCGGACGCCCGTTTCGAGCACGACATCTGCAAGCAACGGATCCTGCATAATCTTTTGCGGAAACTTCAAGACGATCTTCACGGATGCCTGCCTGTCCTCTGCTTACCTACACGCGAGGAGCCTGCTCAGATCCTCACTGGTGATGATGCCGATGACGGTATTCCTCTCATCGATAACCGGAAGCGCCGAGATGTTGTGCCGCTCGAGACGTCGCGCGGCGAGGTCGATCGGCTCATCAGGCGCCGCGGTCACGACGCGCCGCGTCATTATGCCTTTAAGGCTGTCCGCTTTATTTAGCGCGACCGCTTTGGAGATATCGTACGCCGTGACTATGCCGATAAGCTTGTCGCCGGTTGAGACAACCGGCAGGTGATTGACCTGCCGTCCCACGATGATCTTGGCAGCCTCTTGTACGCTGATCGCTTCAGGCACGGTGATGCTTGGCAGCATGACTTCACGCACGAGCGGCACGGCAGAGAGTTGCTTCATGGGCTTCTGTGTGGCGTGCTGCGTGAGCCGCGCTGTCGGCAGGGCGAGCTCAAACGCGCCCTTTTGTATACGCGCCGCGAGCTCGGTGGCGATCTCTTTTGCTTTGAAGAAGCTCGACATAGATGAGGTGCGCACGTCCTTGCCATTCAGATCGATCATGCCGGATTTTAGCTCCGCATAAGTAACCGTCGCTAGTCCTGGTCGCGACCGGCGACCGACGCCGTAGTCGAGGACGGTCGTCTTGATGTCGGCATCACTGATGGCAGTTTTTCGCGCGATCCCCTCGTTCAGGACCGGGATAGGGACGCCGATGCCGACGTACAGCGAGGTGCCGTACCTGTGGAGGATCGCTGCCCTGAGGTAATCCGTGCTCATCGCTTTGAGGTCGCCGCACACCATGAGCGTGCCGAAGCTGTTCGCCGGGTCGTGCTGCGTCCCGTTGCCAACGACGTATCCGGGCGCACCGCACAGAAAGATCCTCGTCCCGATGCCGATGGTTTCGTAGTCCGGATCGTTATAGATGGGCGAGAGCGTGCCTGAACCAGAGTACGTCGCGTTCCCGAACCGGGGAAGCAGCGTCCCCATGTACGTGTACAGCACTCGGTCAGTCGAGTTGGTCGCCACATTGTACCGCTGGTACGCGTTACGCGGATTGAGCATGGTGGCTTCGTTAAGGTCAGCGATGGAGATAGACGCTTCTACGCTGCGGCGCGGGTAGCAGTCGGTGGCGTAGCCAACGGCCTTCAGATAGACCTCTTTGTGAGCGACAAGATCTTCGATCACGTGCGCTCCGCCGTACTCGAGGCCGCGCGTTTCCGATAGCTGGGTCGCACCGATAAACGCGTCCACCGCGGCGACGCCGGCGTACGCCTCGACATCGTTGAGCCACACTTTACTCATCTTGATCGGCGGATCCGAGTGACCGAAATTCATCCACACGCCGGACGAGCACATCGCCCCGAACGTTCCCGTGGTCACGACGTCGACCTCCTTTGCCGCGCGCTCGGCCCCCAGCTCGCCGACGAGGCCGGTCATTTCATCGGCTGTCACGACGTGAACGCTTCCATCGCGAATGCGCTCGTTGATCTCCTCTAAGCTTTTTGGCACCGCTCCTCCAAAATAGTCACTGCGCCGAGTAAACAGTGATCGTATAGCGATAGCTATTATTTATTCTTGTTGCACTCTAAAATACGGCTTTTTTCGGTGCGCTGCTGCTGCTTGCGCTTCGTCCGGCTAGATCAGCCGGCCTTCACGCCTCGATAGAACAATCTTTATGGCCCGTGGCGCGGTGTAGGAACAGAGAATGATTTCGGTCGTGATTCCCGCACATAATGAGGCCGACCAGATCGGCAGATTGCTCGAGGAGTTCAACGCCTTTAAAGACCTAGACCTGGAGCTCATCGTTGCCGAAGACGCGTCCGTTGACCACACGCGCGACATCGTGCAGGAATTCGCGACACACAACAGCAACGTGATACTCTCAACCAGCCCGGTCGTCGGCGGTAAGGGTGCAGCGGTGCGACGCGGCCTTGCGTTGGCCACCGGAGAGCTGCTCGGGTTCATCGACGGCGACGCATCGATTCATCCGAGCGACTTCATGCGCGTCGCAGCAACGATCGAGCACGGGGCCGATCTCGCCGTGGGGTCGCGAAAGCTACCCGGGTCGGTCATTGCCTGCCCACAACCGCTCTCGAGACGGCTCTCCGGATCCATTTACCGCACGCTCGCCCGCCTGCTGCTCGACACCACCGTACGCGATTTTCAGTGCGGCTGCAAGGCGTTTCGGCGCGAGGTGTGGGACACCATCACTATCTCCTGCGACGGATTTGCGTTTGACGCGGAATTAATCGCGAAAGCGCACCGGGAGGGGTTCAACATCGTCGAAGTGCCCATAACGTGGAGCAATAAGGGGAGCAGCAAGGTCAGCCTCACGCGCGATACGCTGGCGATGCTGCGGTGCCTGCTGAAAACGCGCGCCGAGGTACGGGGGTGAGCGCGTGAACAAGAAGTACGTCGCGGCGTTGGTCGCAATCACGATTGTGCTCATCGTCTTCAGGGTCGGTTACTCGCTGTCTGTGTGGGGCACTTCGGTCGATACCGACGCGTGGATGCTCCTCGGCGATACGAACAAGTACGTGGTAACCGGGCATTATTCCCCGTCTGCGACGCAGTCTATGTACTACGGCGCCTATTCGGTCGGCCTCGAGGCGCTGCTTGCGTCGCTAACCGTTTTTACCGGCATTAACCTCATGGTGCTCGCGCAGTACTTCTTGCAAATAGCGACGCCTATCGTCATGGTGGTGGTTGCCTACCTGATAACGTCGCGTTCAGGGCGATTGACGAGCTGGGCGATCCCCGTGATGATCCTTCTAATCGGCATGTTCGAGGGCATCACGCACCAACAGTCACGCATGATCGAAGAGAACGCGGGCTTCATCCTCTTTTGCGGCGCGCTGCTGTTCCTCTACCTGTACTACGTCGGCCGCACCTCTCGCGCGTATACGTTTTGGATGCTCACAGCGATACTGCTCGCGACCATCTTCACCCACCACCTGAGCTTTCTAGCCGTCGCGATACTCACTATGCCGTTCTTCGTAGCCTCCCTGAAGTACGCGGCTCCCGCCTATGTCGCTGCCCTGTTTCTGTCCTGGTGGGGCTATTATCGCGTGCTTAGTGGCTACACCGGTGCGTATGTCGCCATCTTTTTGTACACGGCGGTAGGTCTGACAGCGCTGTACGCGGTTGCCGTGCTGTGCTACGCCGTTTTTTGGCGTACGGAAGCGTCGCGCGCCGCCACCACGCAATCACTGGCGCGCCTGCGGAACAGGCTCGTGCGAGCAGACGATTACCGGCGACCTGTCGCAGCGTTGACGATTGTCCTTGGAGCCGTAGTGATCGTGTACGCCCTCGCAACGCGGCTACAGTCTGGGTACGTGCCTTTTTTTCTGCCGCTCGCTCCCCTCGTCGTTTATGCTGGTGCTCATTCGGTATCCCCCCACAGCCGCCAAGCTGGTCTCATGGACGTTACCTATGTGCGCTACCTCTTTCTCAGTCTCATTTTGCTCGGGGCGGTAACGGCGCTCGGATTTTTTTTGCAGTTCTACGTCGCAGTGAGCACGCTTCCAGCGTACCTCAGCTCAATCGAAACGTTTGCGTCTCTCGATCTTGGCAGCCGTCTGATCGTTTGGGTTGCCTTTATCTATGGTATCATCGCCACGGTGGGTTTGATCCTGGTCTCACACGGGGTGTCGGTTAACAAAAAGTGGCTGGCTCCGTCCGTAGCTGCGATGCTCATGATATTAACGGCGGTGAATGCGAGCGTTCTCGTGGTGAACTACAACGCAACCTTCACTATAACCTCCCCGCCCGACGCGCGCGTCGCGGCTGCCGCTCTCTGGACCGTTGGAAAAGACCCTGACAACGCCACGATGACCGACTACAAAGACGAGATACTCTACTGGTACTATACGGGCGCCCTGGTGACGTTCCCTCCGGACAGTCCGCTCGTGAACTACACCGTGCTCAGCTTCGTCTACCCCGGATACTTGCAGCAATGGAACGGCAGCGGTCACACCGGAATCAACTACCTGTTCCTCACAGCGACGCCGCCAAAGTACTACTATGACCTCCTTGTGAACGGACAATGGAAACTCAGCCCCCAGAACGCGACACAATGGAGCGGGGGCATCGCGGCGATTGACAACAACGCCACAGGAATTGATAAGATCTACACGAACGGATACGTATACTACTACAAGGTGGTCGGGGCGTGAGGCAAGCGACTTTCGCGCAGGCTGAACCGTGGCTAATCCTAAACGTGCCAAGCCTTGTGCCTGAACAAGAGAGGTTAAGTACGACGTGCGACATCCGAAAGAATGTGAGACCATGATTTATCTTGATCACGCGGCGACCACTCCGATGCGCCCTGAGATCCTTGAAGTGATGCGTCCATACTTTTTGGAGCGCTTCGGAAACCCCTCAAGCCTCCACGCCTATGGGCTTGAGGCGCGCAGGGCGATCGAGGAGGCGCGAGAACAGATAGCACACGCGATCGGAGCGGCCCCGCCAGAGATCATTTTTACGTCGGGGGGAACTGAATCCGACAACACGGCTTTGCGTGGAGTGCTACGCGATCGCAGCGGCGAGAGCGACCACATCATCACCTCAGCGATCGAACATCCGGCGGTTCTGGAGACGTGCAAGTTTCTTGAGCAGCGTGGACGCGAGGTGACGTACGTTTCTGTTGACGATGACGGCCGCGTCGATCCCGGCGACGTTGAGGAGGCGATTCGGGACAACACGCGACTCATCTCAATCATGCACGCTAACAACGAGATCGGGTCGATACAGCCCATAGCTGAGATCGGAGCGATCGCAGCGGCGCACGGCGTCTACATGCACACCGATGCCGTCCAGAGCGTCGGGAAAATTCCAGTGGACGTGGCCGCTCTCAACGTGGATATGCTCTCTGTGTCATCACACAAGATATACGGACCGAAGGGGGTCGGATGCCTCTACGTTCGGAAGGGCACCAAACTGAAACCGCTCATTTTCGGTGGCGGCCACGAGCGCGGCCTCAGAAGCGGCACCGAGAACGTGTCGGGTATTGTTGGCTTTAGTGAGGCGATGCGACTGGCGATAGAAGATTTTGCTGACAATGTGCGTATACAAAGACTCAGGGATGAGCTGATCGACGCGGTGCTGCAAGAAATACCATACACTCGCCTCAACGGTGGAGCGGAGTACCGTCTTCCGAACAACGCCAATTTCAGCTTCAGCTACATCGAGGGGGAGTCGCTAGTGCTCCGCTTAAGCGCAAAAGGGGTTGCCGGATCAACTGGTTCCGCCTGCTCGTCAAAGAAGCTCGAACCATCGCACGTGCTGCTGGCGATCGGCCTGGACCCCGTTGATGCTCACGGCAGTTTAAGGCTCACCTTGGGGAGAGACACGACGGAAGACGATGTTCGGTACGTAACCGAAGTCCTGCCCGAGATCGTTGATCAGCTGCGGCAGATGTCGCCTCTTTATGCGAGCAGGGATAACGGCTAGGGAAACCCGAATAGTCAGGATGGGACCACGGCACCTGCTTCACTCTTCGCGACCTGCAGGCCGCAGGGCTGCAGTCGCGCAGGTATTGATCCTTACAGCGCAAATGCACCGGAACGTGCAGTAACGTTTTTTTTGGGGGCCCGATCATTTCAGCTCTTTTGCCGAAAAGACCTTTCGGTTTCTCGGCGGCCGCGATGAAAGGCTCTTATGGTAAGAATAACAATCTAAAATCTAAACTAACGTAACGGCGCTCGGCGTCGTGTTTCCGCGGATTTATGCCGAATAGCAACGTGTCTATCGTAATCCCTACTTACAATGAGCGGGAAAACGTCCCCGAACTACTGGAACGAATCCATCGTTCCATGCGACCATTGGGCCATCCTTTTGAGATCGTGATCGTCGATGATGACAGCCCTGACGAAACGTGGAAGATCGCGTCAGAGCAGTCAAACGGTGACCGCGTGCGGGTCATACGAAGACAGGGCGAAAAAGGGCTCGCTACCGCCGTGCTGACAGGGATTCAAGCAGCGAATTATGACCTAGTGGTCGTCATGGACGCTGACTTACAACATCCTCCTGAAAAGATACCAGAACTCGTTTCGCTCGTGCAAAATGGAGCAGATATAGTGATAGGAAGCCGATTTGCTGAGCACAGCGCTTTAAAAGGGTTCAGCTTCTCAAGACGGTTACTGTCTAAAGGTGCTGACCTTCTCGCCCGCACGCTTTTCAGAGAGATACGCAGCATCAAGGACCCTGAGTCTGGGTTTTTCGCCTTCAAAAAGAGCATCATTACCCACGCACATCTTAACCCCGTCGGCTATAAGATACTGCTCGAGATCCTTGTTCAAGGCGATTATAAGACGGCTTCCGAGGTCGGCTACACGTTTGACAAGCGAGGGCGCGGGGTGAGCAAGCTCGGAGTGAAAAACGCGGTCGATTATCTTCATCATACGTCGAGTCTCTTTTTACGATCGGGAGAGTTTTACCGTTTTTGGAAATTTGTCACCGTGGGCGCCGTGGGCGTTATCTTAAATTTAGCGGTATTGTATGCGCTTACTGAACTCGGGGTTTTCTATCTGCTATCGGGAGCCATCGCCATCGAAGCAGGTCTTTTGTCAAACTTCTTTTTGAACAGATCGTGGACATTCAGAGACAGAGTCACAAGCGGACTTCGGTACACGCTTACGGCCCTTTATAGAGATCACGCCGTGCGGCTCGTAGGTATTGCGCTGAACCTGCTGATCCTGTGGCTCTTGACGAGTCTATTTGGTCTATACTACTTGACGTCGCAACTCATCGGAATAGGCGTCGCGATGTTGTGGAACTATAGCGGAAATCAGTGGTGGATCTGGGAACCGACGGTATAATCTTGTCAAGCTCACTCCTGGTGGCCACGAGGCTGGGCACGAGGCTGGCCACGAGGCTAGATGGCTTTTATCGCTCTGCATGAATGCCTCCCAGGCTATCGCTTTTACCTCGCCAAGAATCCCGATGGCTTCTTCGGTCGATTGGAATCGATCGACTTCAACCCTGCTCTGTACAAAGCGATGCCACATCCTCCGTGGAAGAGCCGCGCCACGCCGAGCTTTTCCGCCCATTTGCCCGTGTCACGCAGGATCCGGCGCAGCATTTCCATTGAAAACGGCTTGTCGAACGTGCCTCCAACTAAGGTGCCGCCTCCTTTGCACGGCCTTACTGAATGCGCGTTGTTTTTCTTCTTCTTCTGGCTTACAAGCTTTGGCGATGCGTGAGCGACTTTCTCGCACCGACTCATGAACTCAAAGCCACTTATCACGTTCGGAGAGCACCCTGCAGTTAGTTCGGCTCTGGGGGGCTTCCTTATCGCTCCTCACTCTGGTGGAAGCAGCTCGACGCAGCAAAAAAATGCGCGTTTGGCGACGCGTTTCGGCTTTCTCACTCGGCCGATCATCACGAACTGAGGGCACATTTTGTCCTGATCGCAGCGGTTAAGTCGGTTGTGGTACTACAATCAAACGTCACAACAGTTCGTGCCGATATGGCGGAATGGCTACGCAGCCGCCTGCAGAGCGGCTTATCCCGGTTCGATTCCGGGTGTCGGCTTACTGTAGTTATTTATTCATCCGGCGGGTAGGCGACCGTAGGTGGATATCGGGTGGCGCTCGGACTGCAGCACGACACTAATATTTATTTTTAGATATTGCATCATACAGATCGTTTTGCCGCGATACGCTGTCCATAATAACACTTCATTGCTAGGCGAAGCTTCTGCTGCTTGTGCAAGAGCGATCAGATGGATCCACTAATCCTGCTCATAATTTTCTTCGTTTCTGTATGCGTCGGAGTCATCACCTCGATGTTTGGCATCGGAGAGGGAGTTCTTTTGGTCCCGTTTCTCACGCTCGCAGCAGGCATCCCCATTCAAATTGCTATAGCAACGAGCCTCGTCAGCACGATAGCCAACTCGAGCGCCGCTTCAATGACGTACGTCAAAGATCGCAGGTTAAATCTGCGGCTCGCTCTGTGGTTTGCCGTTACGGCGACCCTCGGGGCAATTATCGGAGCCGAAATAGCAACGCAGACAAACCGGACCCTGCTTACCGAGGTCTTTGCGGTCGCCCTCGTCGCTACAGCTGTCGTCATGTTTCTACGACGCAAGCACGTCGACGTTGTGCAATCTACTGGTCTACGCGACGCACAGTACGGTCGGTTCCAATTAAACGGGAGCTATGCTAACGCCAAGACTGAGCGCGCAGTCACCTATCAGGTAAGAAACCCGCTCTTAGGGCTGCTAAGCGGCTTCGTAGCGGGCAACGCATCAGGACTGTTAGGTATCGGAGGGGGAATCATAAACGTGCCAGTTATGACGCTCGGCATGCGAGTCCCTATCAAGGTGGCGACCGGCACGAGCGCACTAATTATCGGGCTGACGACGTCAGTCGGTGCGATTATCTACTATGCAAACGGCTTCGTGCAGCCACTGCTCGCCGCAATTGTGCTTGAAGCGGTCTTTGTGGGAGCCTTAGTCGGGCCGCGTCTGCAAGGCAGGGTTCGAAACGAAGCGCTTACTGCGATCTTTGCTGTCGTATTAGTCATTTTGGCGTTGCTCATGGTCCTGAGGTTATAACGTGAAACAGGTGGTACTATCATAAGAGGAGAGACCTCATCTTTGGCCAGAGCATTGGCGGTTTGTTCCACTGTCAGCATTTCTGTTTGTCTGATTGGCATTTTGCTTTTCGCTGCTACCCCGAGTGCAAATAATAACACGGCGCTGCCTCTCAAAGACGCGCTGATGGGCCTCAAATCTCTTAGTGCGTCCAGCGTCACCGCGTTGGGAGTGCTACTCACGATCCTTTCTCCGTTGGTGTGGGTGAGTGTGGCACTCGTGAGTTTCGCAATGAAAAGGAGCTTATTGTGGAGTTTTTTAAGTATATTAGTCTTATTTTTGATGCTGCTCAGCATAGCAATAGCCTTCAAGTAGACCGCAATTCAATCGCAAAGAGCATGTACAGGGTTGAACAGAGAGCTCTGCACCAAGTTACAACGCCCAACCGCCCGCAATAACAAACGCAGCTCGGAAGCTGGTGACTACCGTTCGATACAGGCTACCAGACCACAACGCGCAAGCATCCCTGACCAATCTCGTAGCTCGTCTAACAAAACTGGGACTTAATCCTTGCGTTTGAGACAAAACTGGGACTTAATCCTTGCGTTTGAGACAAAAATGGCACCTAACGATTTCCATAAGCCCGTCACCGCCAACTTCTCCACAGTGAATGCCAGGCACGAGTACGCGCGCTATTCAAGACAGCTGATTCTCCCTGAGATCGGGACTGACGGCCAGTCCGCACTTCAGAACAGCAGCGTTTCGGTAGTGGGGTGCGGAGCCACAGGCTCGACCGTCCTTAACTTATTAGCGCGGTCAGGCGTCGGAGAGCTGACCGTCATTGACAGGGACTTCGTCGAGCTGACAAACCTGCAGCGACAGGTCTTGTTTGACGAAGGAGACCTCGACCTGCCTAAAGCGCTCGTGGCTTCCGAGAAGGTGAGGCGCGCAAACTCAGACATCGTCGTCCACGACGTCATTAAGGACCTCAACCCCAACAATGCGGAAGACGTCCTCGGACATCAGGATCTGATCGTTGACGGCACCGACAATATGGAGACGCGCTTCTTGGTCAATGATGTCTGCACCAAGCATGACATACCGTGGGTATACTGCGGAGCGGTCGGAACTCACGGGATGGTGCTGCCCATTATCCCTCGCGCAACCCCTTGTCTCCGCTGTTTTGTCCCAAACATTCCGCCCCAAGGAGTTCTCCAAACCTGCGATCTGGCCGGGGTGCTCAATACCATACCCACGATCATCGCCTCAATTGCCACCACTGAAGCCATTAAGATCCTGTTGGACAAACACGCGACCGATACAAAACTTATCATATATGATGTCTGGGAGCAAACTCTGCAGAAGATGAACATTGTGAAGGACCCGGCCTGTCGATGTTGTGCCCAGTCGCAGTTTGAGTTCCTTGACGCCAAAAAGGGCGATAAGATCACAACACTCTGTGGTCGCGATGCCGTTCAGATTACCCCAGCGCGAGACGGCACGATCAAATTGGCAGAGCTCGCCGGCAATCTCGCCCGCATCGGGCGGGTTAAGCATAACGAGTACACTCTACTGTTCAAAGACCCTCATACCGACTTCGAGATGACCCTATTTCGTGACGGCCGCGCAATAATCAAAGGTACGCGCGACCCAGAGGCTGCCAAAAGCATCTACGCCCGATATGTTGCCAAGTAAGGACCAGTCCGCGTGCCGGGGAGCTACACTGCGATTTGCGCATTTCGCATTTTTCCGGGCTAGAGAGCCTCTTGTAACCCGCACTCGTAGTGAGGCGGCGCCGTATGCACCTCATTAATGAGCGATACGTCGAATATGTCCGTCTCGCTCATTCGCCTGGAGATGTAGCCGAGCGATTCAAGCGCGTTCACGAATTTCATCGTCGATCGAATGTATTCTGGAGGCAAAGAAGCGCAATACTTTGGAGAGATCTGATACGCCTCCGCGACAAAGGCTGCATCCACAACCCCTGTCGTTCGAGCAACGACGCGCGCGCATTTGCCCGGGTGATGCCTGATCATCTCGCACGCCATCTCGTGAGCGACGAGAAACCTCCGGAGAACATCCTCGTGACCAACCAAATCGTCTCTCAGTGCCACAATTCCGTAGCTTGGGTTAAACGGCCATAAGCGTGCGGGGGGCACTATCGTGTGTGCGCCATAGTATCGCCGAGCTGCTACGGCGAGGGCAGGCGTGCCTGCAGCCGCTGCTATTTCAGCTTCCACGATCGCCTCAGGAAGAAAATCCGCCCAAGCATAATTGTTCACACGGACATCCCCGATATGGTACTCTTTCAACAATTCGTTGACAATAACATCGTGAATCGATCCCCGCGGTGGACAGCCTATGGCCGTCCCCGAAAACTGGCCGAGGAACGCTGGCATGCTCCTGCACTGATCAACCGTTCTCACCCCGCGTCCCCCGACCATCAACGTTCCTTCAACATGCCCTCCAGCGACGCATACAAGCCCGATACCTTTTTCTACGCCAATGATAGCCGGTGGAAGTCCGACGTAGCCGATGTCGAGGTGCCCATCGCGCATGGCATTCACAAGATCGGGGCCCGAGGGAAAAAGTGTCCACTCGGCCTCAACGTCGTTAGTCTTCAGAAGGGCTGTGCCCATGAGCAGGAACGACGTATGGTACAGGGTAGGAAGATGGCCTATTCTTAGCGACAGATGCTCGGACTCCTTCATCAAACTCGCCTCCGCCTTGCTTCGTCGCATTTTCTAAGAGGTGCTTCCTCACATTTACGCCTTTGGTCACAACCTGGAGATCAGTGGAACGACCACGAAACTCTGGCGTCGAGTCACAAGAAGAGTACTGGATTTCAGTCGCAGCCTAAGCGACAAGACCACGTTATCCTCGCTAGTTTACGGCGAAAGGACTGGGTGGTGCTTTGAATAGCAAATCGCCCTGTTGCAGCATTCTAGATAAAGGATCGCACTCTAGTTTTCGGGATAAACGTGGGTCGAGCCAAGCGAATCAATATGCACCGAATGCGTGATGATACTTGTGAAACAGCCTCAGCGCGTGAGCAAACCAGATTTTCTTCTACGGATCGCGTGCGGGTCGCGAATATGGATTATCTGGAACAGGATAGTCGAATTCCTGTGATTTTTGTCCATGAAAAGCATATTCCTTCTTCTTGATGCCTTAAAACCAGATTCTGAGCTAGTTGTGCATATCCGTTTTGAATTGCTTTTTCTCCTTAATAGGTTAAATAGTAGCTATTATTGTTACTTAGAGGATAACTTTTTGCCTCTTTCGAAACCTATTTGTACCCATCGGGTCAAGGGTTCTATATGCGCCGCGATCAGATAAATGAGATTACCGTGCTGCCGGGAACCAACCGCACTGGAGAGAGAGAAGGGTTCGACCAAATACTTATCGGCCCTGGGGATACCCTCTCGATTGTGGGGCCAACTGGATCTGGAAAATCTGCGCTTATCAACGATATAGAAGTATTGGCGCAGGCGGATACAGTTACAGGCCGCAGCATACTCGTAAACGGCGTTCCTCCTTCTGATGAGATGGCTCGAGATCCATCGAAAAAACCGATTGCACTTATTACGCAGAGCACGCGTGTAATTGCAGATCTTGGCGTATCGCGTTTTCTTGCGCTGCACATCGAAGCACGCAAGCAAGCGCACATAAAAGACCTCATTGAAAATACGATTGCGCTAGCAAATGAGTTCACGGGAGAGCAGATTACCGCGGCTATGAGTATGACCGCTCTGTCAGGAGGACAGACACGTGCGCTTCTTATCGCAGATGCGATTCTCATCGGAAGGACCCCGATCTTACTTCTCGATGAAATAGAGAACGCGGGTATTTTCAAAGAACGCGTCATTTCGTGCATAAAAGAGTGTAAGAAAACGGTCATCTTTGTAACGCACGACCCGTATCTCGCCCTAAGCACGGACCGCCGAATAGTGATGAGCAACGGCGCTGTGGTCAAGGTGCTTGAACCTCGCGATCGAGAGAGAGCGACGATTGCACGCGTTTCTGAGATCGATGATCTACTCTGGGACCTCCGCGAGAGGATCAGGTCTGGAAATCTAATCGGTGAAGAAGACGCAATAGATGAGGAGATAGGGGTACCCGCGTGAAGCTCGCCATAATCGCGGGACCAGCGAGCGTGGGGAAGACTGCGGTCATTCGGCAGATCATCCGTGAATTTCAACAGACGAGCAATCCGGCGTACGTTAAAATCGACGTCGTTCGCGCGTTTGAAGACGAGGAGCTAAGAGAAGAATTTGGGATTCCGACCCGAAAGGTGTACTCCGGTGATCTATGCCCAGATCACGCAGGCATTATGGTGCTCCAAGACGCTATTTCGTGGGCGCAGAACTTAGGATCTGGCCTGCTCATCATCGAGAGCGCGGGCCTCTGCCTCAGATGCACCCCCTACACGACCCAGTCATTCGGCATCGCTGTTCTTTCGGCAGTCTCGGGAAGCAACTCACCTTTGAAAATGGCGCCGATGATTGCTCAGGCTGACATGGCAGTTGTCACGAAGACCGACCTCGTTTCCCAGGCCGAGAAGGAAGTTTTTCGCGAATACATTAAGGAGGTCGCCCCCTCAATCGACGTTATTGAGACCAATGCAACACAGGGTACGGGCATGCGGTATTTGATGAAAGCGCTCACAGCATATCCTGATCTTAGCGACGCCGCGCAAATCGTCCTCCGCGGGTCGCCTCCGCTTGGAGTCTGTACCATCTGCGTGGGGAAGAAGGAAATCGGATGGCAGCACCATTTTGGCGTGATACGGCCGCTCGAGGAAGCCGATAATATTTATCGGGGTGACTAAGCGTGGCCTGGGTGCCGGCCGGAAAAGACTGTGGCGCCTGCGGAACGGCCACGTGCGAGCAATTTCTTTTGCACGTCCGCGCGGGAGAAAAATCGTTCAACGATTGTCCTTACTATGCAACAGAAGAGGGAGTACGAAGGGAAGCTCCAACCTACTCCGGCACTGACGTCCTCGGGAATGAATACGATTTCGTGCTCCGCCCGTTGCCGGGCGAGCCCTCGGCGCGCAAGTTCATCGTTCCGTTTCGCGCCGATTTGGTAGAGCGCTGGGGCATCGCAGCAGGAGACCTCGTGACTGGTCGTCCCGCGGGTCCAGGATGTCCGTTGTATCACGCTCTCCGGGTTCTCTCTGCCAATCCCATAACGGGAGTTCTCGAGTGTCACACGCTGGGCCCGCTTGCTGCTCGAAAAGAAGAGTCACACGACGTTCAAGCCTATAACGTGCACGCGTTCGAGGGCATGGCAGAGATCATTCACCGCGCACCCGTTATTGGGAAGAGACAACGCTTCTTGCCTGGATACTGCATGATCAATCTCTCGCATACCGCAGTCGTTAACATGGTCCTCAACAAGCGTGCGGGAATTCACGTGCGGCTTGAGGACATACGGATTTTGTAATTGAGAATTCGACCAGCTTCCGGCCAATTTTTCGCTCGTACGTGGTTCGCGGAGCCAGAAGCCCAGCTTTTCTTGTAGATTATCGCAACTGGGCTCTTCTCGGCTAGCGCTAAAACTGAAATCACAAGCAAGACTCACTCGGAATCTGGAAGATACCGTCCATAGGGTTTGCCGTGTGCTGCTCGCTACTTAGTTGCCCAAGTGGGGAGTACGATCACCGTTCGTCGACGCCCTAATGCGCCTCTACAGACTTCCGTTTTACCGAACTCACGGCAACATCCATGCTGCCCGATCGGAACCACTCGAGATCTAACGTCAAATAGGTAAACCCGAGTTGCACGAACGTCTCGGCTAGTGTGGAGGAGTGTGTGATGACTTTATCGGCCTCTTCCATGTCTACTTCAATGCGCGCGAGGCCATTGTGATCCCTAACTTTGGCTTTCGTGATTCCTGCGGCCTTTAACGCACGTTCAGCTTCTCTCACTCTCTCGATGCTTTCTGGCGTTATGGTGGTGCCGTACGGAAATGAAGTGAGAAGGCACGCGACTGATGGCGCATCGGCATTCGGTAAGCAGAGGTTGCGTGCGAAGTTTCTTACCTCATCTTTGGTGATCTCGATCAGAGGAGAGACAATGCCGAGTTCTCGTAACGCCTTCAGGCCGGGCCTGTACCCCTTAAGATCGGAAGCGTTGGTACCATCCATTACCGCATTGAGATTCAATTCATCCGCCAAGTCGCGCAACGTCCGAAAAACCAATTTCTTGCAATAGTAACATCGATCAGGATCGTTCTGTTTCACCTCCACAACAGTCAACGGATTGAGTGCAACCACTATGTGACTGATGCCGATGTCGTCGGCGATCGCAGCCGCTTGCTCGACCTCGCCGTGATGAAGCGCGCCATTGTCAACCGTTACCGCAACCGCTGCATCTCCCAAGGTGCGTTTCGCAAGCGCGGCAACGACAGAACTATCGACGCCGCCTGAAAAGGCTATTAGTGCGCTTTCGTACGATTGCACGGTAGCACATAGGTCTCTCAAGTCCATAGCTTCTCCGCGAATATTGACCAAAGGCATGTGGTAGTCGAAGCGGCCATAGCTGACTCATAAGTCTGCTGGATTAGAGATAACGGTAGACATCATAACAATTCTTGTAACAAACTCAGCATATATTTACTCCTTATATCATATATCTAAAACATAACGCGAGAACGTTCGAGCTAAGCGAAGGAGCAAATAACGAAAGTCTTCGGTTACGCACGAAGTAGTTGCATTCGCCGAAATGTTGCCGACAAAAAACTGTTGCCGACAAAAAACGCTTTGAGCACAACTTGTAGCTCGTAGCTTCGTGTAACGCTAAATGATCACGATTAGCACGTCCGGAGAAGAAATGAGCGCAAAGTCTAAAGACAAGATTGCCGAGACAAAAGCCTTCCTCATTGCGAAGGGGGGCGTTGACATTGACGAGGGCGTGCTTGGGCGCATCACGACTCCCGCTTCAGGGCCTGGTGCTGGTCTAACGTCGTTTTTTTTGCGATTTGACGGTCACAGAGTACGGCTCGGAATAAAACACGGCTCTGCGCTCAAGGCCTCGCTCGAAGGGGACGAAGTAGTAATAAGAGACCACGAAAAGGAGATCGTTCGCGGCTATCTTGAGGATGCCATCGCGCATTGTCCTCAACAAGCGTATATCACAGTAAGCGAGGTGTGCATTTTTGACTGCAAGTACTGCCCGGTTCCCCTCCTCGGCGGTTCAGTGAAAAGTCAAAAGGATGTTGTAGCAGCCATAGACCAAATTCTCGCTGATCCAAAGCTCGCCAACGAACTTCGTGCTATTGCACTTACCTCCGGAATTGAAGAGTCAGCGCAAGGAGAAGTTGAGAGGATCGCAGCCATCGTCCGCGCGCTGAGAGAGAGGTACGACCTCCCCATTGGCGTGTCAGTTTATCCGACGACGAGTTCCACTAGAATATTGAAGGACGCCGGAGCCGACGAGATAAAGTACAACGTCGAAACGATGGATCGCGAACTCTTTCAGAGAATGTGTCCGGGGCTCTCGCTCGAATTTGTTCTCCAAGCCCTCAAAGACGCCGTGCAGGTCTTCGGCAGAAACAAAGTATTTTCTAACCTCATTGTCGGCTTGGGCGAGGATGATGACTCGATCATCAATGGCTTAGACGAGTTGACTAGCATAGGCGTAATCCCGATGCTGCGAGCCGCTGTTGAGCATCCTTTGCGTGCGCAAACAGCGATTCGACGGCCCGACCCAGATAGGCTCTTACGATTAGCAC
>Ga0187784_10000105_pt1 | contig 51978 bp, 51 predicted proteins | sample 1015_SJ02_MP15_2_FD_132964 | JGI IMG/M metagenome (GOLD analysis project Ga0187784, IMG submission 132964) | Tropical peat soil microbial communities from peatlands in Department of Meta, Colombia - 1015_SJ02_MP15_20_MG | ecosystem: Environmental > Terrestrial > Soil > Wetlands > Peat | place...
GGCGACCCTGAACTCGAACGAGTCCAAGTATGGGAAGATCGACTCTGGCGTCTGACGACCACCTTGGAGGGCGAGGTCGTGGGGTTTTCGTACCTCGAGCCCAAGCGGCATGTCCCTCACATTACCGACTTGAGCGGCGACGAAGCACGCACCTTGGGGAGCGTTCTTTCTCGGACGACGAGCGCGCTTCGCAATGCCACCGGGGCGCAGCTAGTCTACGTGTACTTGTTTGGAGGTGGGATTCCGCACCTCCACATTCACCTCGCGCCGCACCGGAGCGGCGACGCTCTCAACGATTCATTTATCCGGGGTGAGCAAACCCAGACCAAGCTCCCGAGCGGAGCCACTCGGATCGTCAGTCGCGACTTCCCGCCGCTTCCCGCTTGTCAGCACGAACGGGCCCGTGAACGAATCCGGCAAGAGCTTGCGAAATCGAACAGCAAGCGGTAGACTCCACTCGCGGGTATCGGGCTTCGCCCCGCTTGCGCTCGTGACTCGCCGCGAACGACCGCGCGCTTCCTTCGTGAAGTTCGCCCCGAGGTCCGTCCGCCACGCAAGCCGACGTCTCGACCAAGGGCGCACTTTCCCGAAATCATAATTCAACGTGAGGAACTTGCCCCGCCATGGGGCAAGACCGAGTGAGCATTCGCAACCCGCCCACACTGGCGCCACCCGTCGGGTACTCGCACATGGCCGAAGTCCGAGGGGGAAAGCTCGCTTTTATCGCGGGCCAGGTGGCGCTGGACCGCGAGGGCCAAGTCGTTGGCCCGGGGGATTACCGCAAGCAGGCCGAACAAGTGTTCAAGAACATCGGCCTTGCGCTCGAGGCCGCGGGGGGTAGCTTCAAGGATCTCGTCAAGATCACGGTCTATCTCCTAGACTTTGCCCATGCGCCCGAAGTTCGCGAGGTCCGGGATCGGTTCGTCGACACCCACCGTCCCCCGACGAGCACGGCGGTCCAGGTGAGTCGACTTTTCCGGCCCGAGATCCTTCTCGAAATCGACGCGATAGCATCGGTGGAGTAGTCCTTAGTCGACCCTGTGTGAGGGTCCTGAGTGATCCCTCCGAGCTGATCGCCTTCAACCCATCGACCGCGCCGGCCCCAGGTGACGCCCGCGCACGGAGGGGGAGGGTTAAGTTGGTCGATTCCTTGCGCTCAGCCCGGGACTACGACCGCTCTGGACGATTTCCTCAAGTCGCAGCGCCTCTCCGCTCTCCTCCGGGAGGCCTCGAAGACGCGAGCCGTCGTGGGGGAACTACCGCTGGCGTTCGCGGAGGAGGTAGCCCAGCACCCGGCGGTGCTTGAAGCGCTGTCCACGTGGCTCCGTGCGCACGACCGCCCCGAACTCGCCGACCAGGTGGAGATCGCAACGAACTTTGGCTCCGGCTGGCGAGAACGCCTCGCGCGGGTCTTAAACGAATGCGCCCGCCGGCCCTGACTTGACACTCACGCTGAGCGCGGTCCACCATTGACCGCCCGCGCCATCGTTTCGGCCACACCTAGCCCCTCGGAGATCCTCCCAAACGACGGAACGGCCCTTGCCGGCTTCGATGGGCGCTTGGCAATCATCGAAACCGTGTTCGGGTGTGAAGTTCCGCTCCAAAACGGGAGCGCGGCAAACGAGTCAACGCGCTCGTGTACTCCGCTCGAAGAAGGTTGAAGGCCCCGCCGAGATTAATGAGCTTCTTGGGTAGGTCCTACGCCCGCGGTGAACGACGAGCCCGGTCCCCAAGGAATTTCGATCCCGAAGAATCCGGGACGACGGCTCCTCGCGGTTCTCATCGTGGCAGCGGTCGTCGTGGTCCTACTGCTCGTGCTCCCTCTGTTTGGGACTTGGGGGCTGCCGTATCATTGGGCTTGCGAGCGCGGGAGCGAGTTGGCGTACGGCGATTTCTGGACTCCCGTGGTGCTGTTGAACGCACCCTTTCACGGTGCGGCCAACGCCACCGGCGTCCTCATGTCGGATGGTGAGCCGATCGCCGGTGCTGCCGGGTCGATTGGAGCCGTCAACGGTGGGTCCGAGGGCCTGTTTGCCATTGGGACGTGGTTGATCTACTCGACCTCCACCTACCTTGCGCTTGGGCCCGGCCCGTCGGTCCCCTGCACAGGTTCGTTGATTGCAGTGCTGGCCCCCATCATTGGCCCGGATCCCAAGACCGGCCGGGAGGTCACGCCCGTACAACTGGCCGGTCCCGGCAGTGCGGTGACGCAGGGGGTTCAGACGAGTTTCACGTTGGACGAATATCAATCTGTCGAATGGAACATGGACTACAACACGTCGCTTCCGCCCTTGGCCAACCAAACCTCGTGCGGACCCACCTCGTTCCTACCCTTCTACAACCAACTCAACGTGACGGTCCCGTACCAGGGCCACAACCTGCTTGCCGTCATTTATTCGGTCCAAGTTTTCGTGTACTCCTTCCCTCCACCCGCGAACTATCTCATCCAAGACTCGCCTAGCGGCACGTGGGCGTTCGATTACCACTCCGTCCTTTGCCCGTCCTTGACCGGCACCGTTCACTAGCCATCGCATCATCTCGGCGACGCGTGAAACCTGCCCCTTCAGTAGCTGCCACCACGCCCAGCCTTACGGGAACTCTTGGCAGTGATTGTCAGAAAGCCGCCCGATGCTACCCCCGCTCCGGATTCACGGAGGACCTCCTCCGGCACGGGTACTAGCTGCAGTGCCGCGTGGCGTGGAGTAGCCTTCAACCTCTGTCCGTGACGAGAATGCGAGAATCCAAGACCGACCTCAACGTGGGAGGTCGCGATGGTCGTCCGTGTGTGCGTGGCCGGAGCCACCGGCTGGGCGGGTAAGCCTTTGGTCGAACGGCTGCTGGATTCAAAAGAATTCAACTTGTCCGGCGCGGTCGCTCGCCGCGCGGCCGGTCAAGATATTGGTGTCGTGTTGGGCCGGTCGCCGGTCGGCGTAAGCATCACCGCTTCTCTCAAGGAGGCCCTCGCCACACCCACCGATGTGTTGGTCGATTACACGAGTCCCGGTAGCGTTAAGGAGCGAGTGCTCGAAGCGGTCTCACGCGGGGTACGGGTCGTGATCGGGACCTCCGGACTTACCGTGAGCGACTATGCCGACATCGAGGCGGCCGCGACCCGCCACCAGGTCGGCATCATCGCCGCCGGGAACTTTTCAGTCACCGCCGCGCTCGCAAAGCATTTCGCTCTGTTTGCCGCGAGATATCTGCCGTCCTGGGAGATCATCGATTACGCCCAGGCCGGCAAGCCGGATGCTCCGAGCGGTACCACCCTCGAGCTGGCAGAGGAGCTGGCCCGGGTCCGAGCGAACTGGGTAGAGTTCCCGCTCGAGAAAACACATGGTGACGTTCACGCACGGGGAGCGAGTGTGTTGGGAACCCAGATTCACTCGCTGCGACTTCCCAGTTATGTGATCTCCTTCGAGACCATTTTCGGCCTCCCGGACGAACGGTTGACGATCCGTCACGACGCGGGAGCCGGCGCGGCTCCCTACGTCGGTGGTACGATGCTGGCAATTCAAAAGGTGATGACCACGACCGGGTTGGTCCGCGGACTCGATCGGCTGTTGTTCACCTAGCGCCGCGCGAAGACCCTTGCTCCCGACGCGCCGAGGGCCGCACGTTTTTACGCGCGGTTCGGGGTCAAAGCTGCGATGTTCGGGAAGTCGTTCCTCGTGCCCCATCGAGATAGTAGAGGGAACACACGGGCAAAATTCCGAAGTCCAAAGCATCAATTGACGGGACGGCTGTTCCGGGGGCGGTGGTCAGTTGCCGGCCAATCAACCCCGCATCGTTCTAACTCCGTTCGCCCGAGAGTCGACTCCCATCGAGGAGACCGCGTACTCGGACGAGGAGGACCTGCTCGATCGTTGGGTTTCCGTTGCTGTGCTGGGAGGATTAGCCGTGGCGTCCTCGTTATTGGTCCTCGTTCCCGGGCTCCAAGGTGGTGGAGTTCCCTCGGGGATCTCCCTCGTGGCCATCGGGGGATTGGAGCTGTTCTTCGGAGCATTCCTGGTGTACGTGGTCTATCCACCCGTGCTGTGGGCCGCCGCGCTCGGCAGCGGTCTGACCGCAGTCGAGGGAGCCTTTCTTATGGCAACGGGAGGCGCGGCGGCTTGGCTCATCTGCTTTGTGTATCTTCTAGCGGGCGGGAGTTTGGCCACGGCCGGAACACTTTACGCCTTTCGCACTTGGCGGATCTTCTCCCGGGACGCGTAGGCGCTAGAATCTCCGGCCGTGAAACCCACCGCTCGCTCCGCTCGCGGGTCCGGATAGCGAGGGCTAAGCTGAAAGGAGGTAGTTGCTTCGCTGGGAGCTAAGCCCTTAATGTTCGGAAGCTGGGGGCAGTCTCTGAGGTATGCCGCCATAGCTCAGTCGGTAGAGCGGCTGATTTGTAATCAGCAGGTCGGGAGTTCGATCCTCTCTGGCGGCTCACCCTCTTGGAAGCGGACTACAGAGCTGCGGCACGTGGCGTTCGTGAAGCACAGTCGCGACCGATGACCCACCGCGTACAACGCGCCGAAAAGTCGAGGCACGAGGTGCCAGTCGAGTCCTACGCACGCGGGAGGTTCCCTGCGATCCTCGCGAGGCGTTCGCCGAATGGAGAGATGCCGCAAGCGAGCAATGCGGCCCGAACGATCAGAGCCACTTGGTGTTGAACCCCCCTCGGGCGGACGGATGGTCCAAGAATCGACTCCTGCACCTTCGTCGTAAACTCGGAGTATCCCGTGTCATGGACGTACTGAACGTCGCTCAAACGATGGAGGTAGCGGGACACCGCTTCGAAATCCGGGTCGGAACGAAACTCGGCGATCAGCCCATTTCTCCCGAGCCGACGGAGGTGCGTCGATACCGATCCGTCGGTCGAGGTCCAGCGGGCGCCCTTCCGTTCAAAGTATTCGCCCACCGCCGCAAGGTCGTCCATTCGCCGACGGCATGTCCCTCCCTGTTATCACAAATGCGCCGACCGCGGCCTCGATGAAGGACGCGCGTGACCGATGACATGACCGCCACGAGGTCGCGGGACGGCGCGTCTCGCCCCTCAGCACGAACTCGCGGTAGTTCGAAGAAGGGCCCCAGGGTTGTGAACTAATCGACTGTCCTCTGTGGTGGATTCCGAGGCTTTCGGACCGGTCGTCCCTGAATCAGGTCGCCAGGCCTTCGTTTCCCCCGGGGGTGGGCCGGGTGGCTCGATCCGAGGAGCCTACTGCGCTCGGTGAACTATCCCGAGCTGGTCGTAGAGGAAGCTCCAATTAGTGGTGAACGAATCGACGATTTGGTCGACGGATTTCCCAAAGCCGTGGCCTGTCCTCCGCTCGGTCCGCAACAGCACCGGGAGACCCGATGACGACGCGGCTTGGAGCCGCGCGGCCATCTTGCGAGCGTGGAGCGGATTCACCCGGGTGTCGGTGTCCGCGGTCATCAGAAGTACGGCCGGGTAGCGGACCCCCGGGCGCACCCGATGGTAGGGAGAGTAGGCTCGCAGGTACGGAAACATCTCCGGGTCATCGGGAGAGCCGTACTCCGGCACCCAAAGTGCGCCTCCGTCGAAGCGGTGGTAGCGTAACATGTCGAGTAGCGGGACGGCGCAGACCGCGGCCCGAAACAGCTCCGGCCGCTGAGTGATCGCCGCCCCAACGAGCAGTCCCCCGTTACTGGCTCCCCGGATGGCTAAGTGCCTAGGGTCCGTGTAGTTCTCTCGAATCAGCCACTCCGCCGCGGCGATGAAGTCGTCAAACGTGTTCTGTTTCCGCTCCCGACGGCCAGCGTCGTGCCAGGCCCTTCCGCGCTCGCCCCCTCCTCGAATCTGGGGGGCGGCGTAGACTCCTCCGTTCCGGAGGAACGGGAGGAGTCCGAGGTCAAACCTCGGAGTCAGGGCGATCCCGAACCCCCCGTACGCCTCCAATACCGAGGGGGACGGCCCGTCGTTCCGAGCTCCCTTTCGTCGGACCACGAACATCGAGACCTCGGTGCCGTCCTTGGAAGGATATCGCACGAGGCGGGTGTCGAGACCGCCCCGAGGTAGTGGAATGCGCGATCGGTCGAAGACCGCTAACCGCCCCGTCACCGGACCCAACCGGTAGAGCGTTGGGGGCGTGTCAAACGAGACGAACCCGAAGGCGGCCTCGTCCCCTCCGCTTTCCTTCGGAGGCCAGACCACCGACCCAATCCCCGGAAGGGGAATCTCCCGATGGCCGTTACCGTCCATGCGGCGAACAACCAGGCGACTCGACCCCTCGCGGAGGTAACGCAGAATCATCTCGCCACCGACGACCGCCATCCCGTCGAGGACGTCATCGGTCTCGGGGACCAACTCGCGCCACGACGCCTCGTCGGGACGTTCGAGCGGGATGGCGACAACTCGACGCTTCGGGGCCCGGTGTTCGGTCACGGCGATGAGACGGTCATCGCGAATCGACGCGTTTCCCTCACCGAGCACGAGAGACTTAAGGCCGGCGACGAGTGGGCGAGCGTTTCCTCCGACAACCAGGTCGAGGTGGTAGAGGTCGGTGGACTCGGAGAGCTCCTCGACAAACACGACGAGGTGCCGATCGTGCGGGTCGATGACGAGGTCCGAGATGCCTTGGGTCGGTGCGAGGCCCTCCCCGAAGAGCGGAACGTCGGCGGTCCACGGCGTTCGGAGGCGATGAAAGAAGAGGCGGGCAGGGGACGTTCTCTTGGACGCGGTTCTTCCCGGTTCGTCCCAGGTCGAGTAGTAAAAACCGGTCCCGTCGTGTCGCCATGCGACGCAAGCGTACCGAATGTCGGGAATCCGGTCGAAACTCTTCCCGGAGCGCACGTCGCGGACCTTAAGTTCGGTGCGATCACTGCCGTGGACGCTCAATCCATAGAGGACGAGGGACCCGTCCCACGAAGGGGAGACCTCGAGAAGGCTCGTCGTGCCCCGAGGGTCACTCCGAAGAGGGTCGATTGCAACCTTCGAGCTTGTCCGCAGACCATCTTGGTATCGAAGCGCCGACTGCTTCTTCCCCCGACCGCGACGAAGCCAAAAGAAGCGGGTCTTCCCAGTATCCGGATCCCGCCGCGGAGGAAGGACGGCGTAAGGGGGAATCAGGTCGTACCGAGCGAGGGCGCGGAACCCACGTTCGAGCGACCTTCGGGACGGAGAGGCAGCCAATATCCCCCGAGCGAGCCGATCCTGCGAGTCGACCCACTGTTTCGTTTCGCGGAGCGTGCCGTCTTCGAGCCAACGATAGGGGTCGGCGACCTCCTCCCCTGCCATTACCTCTAGCACGGGTTCCACTCGCGTCGGGGGGTAGCGGTGGGAAAGTGTCTCAAAAGCCAAGGAATCCCCGGCGGGACGCGAGGCCGTCCACCGACATTAATCCGCGGGACGCATTTCAAACACGCGCGCGACGCCTTTCCGTCGGCAGCTCAACGGATGGTTCCGGGGGACGCGGAATTGGCCGGCGGGTGAGAGTTAGGTTAATTATTCCCCAATGCGCATGAATACAGTAATGCCCGGGTATGGTCGCTGGCGCCGTAGGGGTCGCCGTGGCGTTAGTGAGATCATCGGGGCCGTACTCTTGGTCGCCTTGACGCTCGTCGCCGGCGTGATCCTCTGGTCGTTCAAGGTCTACACGCCGCCATCTCCCCCTTCGCTCACCGTCGTGCTTCGGTCGGGGGGAGCGAACCCCGTGTGGGGCGACCCCACCGACTGCCAGCCCTGGGGGTATAACTTGACCTCCTACCCCTCGACGGGAATGAACGGATCCGCTCTCAGCACATGGCTCGGGAGCCAGACCGACGGTCCGAACGTCCATTCGTGGTGGGGGCAGTGCGGGGACGGCAACGACGGCGCCGTGACCGGCAATTTCTCGGAACTGAACACCAGCGAGTTCATCATCTCTACGCACTCTCCGAACAACATCCCGCTCGCTGACGTGGACTTCACCTTCGTGTGCAATAATGCGAGCAACAACGGCGGGACGACGATTTTGATCACCGGGTCCCTCGCGGCGATGACGTGGTACCCCGGGGTCACTCCGATCGACGACGAGATCGGGGCTCCCACGCTCGGGAAGTGCGGGACGTTCAATGCCGCCAATACGGCCACGGCCAACGACCTCTACTCGAATCGGCTCGGCTTCTACGTCCCGATCCGTCCGAACGCCACCTCCCTCCAGAACGGGGACACGTTCATCCTCTACATCCACAACGGCGGCTACCCGCTCGACTTCGAATGCATCGCGAACGCAGCCGGGGTCGATTTCAGCGGCGAGAACGCGAGCAACGGTTGCCAGCACACCTACCAGACCTGCACGGGCTCGGGGCACGACCAGCGGTGCACGACCTACGATATCGCGGTCCCGCAACTCGACTACGACGATTATCATGGGGCTCCGCCATGGTGCTTCACGAGTGAGGGGGCGTGCACGATTTACTTGACCTACACCGGCACCCCGAACACCGTCCTGGCGACGATCCCGGTGTACGCGCTCGCCCCCCCCACCTTCGTGTGAACCACGCCTGGCTCACGCCGGAGCACTCGGATGTACGGGCCGCCTAGACCACCGACAACTTCGCGTCGGCGCCGGAGGCTTCGCCGCGCGCTCACGATCGCCATCGCCGCGGTGGCGGTGCTCGTGGTCGTGCTGCTCGTTCTGATCGCCGACGGTGTGCTCGTCCTCCCGGGTCACAGTGCCTCCCCGGTGACGATCTCGTATGTGCAGATCCGCGTGCTCGAGGGCAACACATCGGCGGGAACCCCGTGGTTCGGCGTTGGCAGCCCGGAAAAGAACTACACGAGCGGCTACCCAGCTCAGCTGACCGCGGGAAGCACCGTGGATGTTCCGACGTTTTTCCTCAATTACGATACCAACTACACACACACGCTGCGCACTGTCACGGCCACCACCATCCCGAAGGAATACATTCCCATCACGCAAACGGTGCCTGCACTACCCATTCCGATCCTGCCGTGGTCCGAGGAGCCGGACGGGCAGAATTTCCTTGTCTACGTGACCCTCCCGTCGACCCCCGGCGCCACGTACGTGCTCATCATCACGGTCAGCGCCATCGCGCCGTCCTGAGGCGACCTCCCGCACGGGGTGCGCGGACGGTGTCGAGGGAGTGCCGTACCCCCTACGGGATTCCGGGGCGCGCGGACCCTTGAAGAACCGGGGTCGCGTCAACCCGACCCGTGTGTTCCGGGGGCCCGCGACGATGCCCAGGTCTCGGCGGCCCGGAGATGGGGGGATGGCAGCATCCCCTCCACCACTTCCCGAACGCGCAGTTCGCTGTCCAACAGGAACGTGACCCGCTTCGCTACCCCCAGGAGCCCCAATACCCCGTAGGCGCGAGCAATCTCCTTCGATGCGTCGCCGACCATCGGGAAGCGTGAACCGCATTTCTCCGCGAAGGCCACCTGGGTCTCGGAGGTGTCCACGCTCACGCCGATCACCTCCACGCCCAGCTGCTGGAACCTAGGATATCGCTCGGCGAATCCGCGGGTCTCTAGCGTGCAGCCGGACGTGTTCGCCTTCGGGAAAAAGTACAGCACTACGCGACGACCCCGGTAGGATGACAACGAGCGGGTCGAGCCGTCCGGGGCGTGGAAGCTGAAGTCCGGGGCGGAGGCGCCGACCACGAGCATGCCAACTCCAAATCCCAGGACCTATTTCAGGCGTCGGATTTGCTCGAATTCGTCCGGCGAGATGGGTGGCGTCGAACCGTACGCCAGCACCTCTTCGAATCGCTCCGGCTCGGGCAACGGAACCACCGCCGTGACCACCCAGGGCCAGTGCAGCACGAACTGGAGCGAGGCTTGCGCGAGCGTGCGGCGGTGGGCGGCGGTCAGAAACCGCAACTGAAGCACCGGGTCGAACTCCTCGTGAAGGTGGCGCACGTCTACGGGCGGTGAAGTGGGGCCCGCGAGGGCGGTTCGCGCCGCGAAACGAGTCCCGTCCAACCTCCCCTCGGAGAACGGGTCGCGCGCGATCAGGAAGGCGGTTGGCAACGCCCCGCTTGCCTCGAAACGCGACCCCAGCTCTGGCTCGAGGATCGAGAAGGGCCCGCTGAACAGGTTCACCTCATGGCCCACGTCGGGCAGGACCACGTCTCGCGACGAAAGGCGCAGCGCCCAGAGCGGTTTCGGCACTCCGGGATGGGCTCGTAAGTCCGTCTCGACATTTGGGAGCGTAGGAGCCTCGTCCGTACCCGGGTCCCACTCGACCACCCCGACCGGGACCGGTGCGAGGCGTCGACGGCTCTGGTCGACCGAATTCGCGAGCGCGGCCGCAAGGCCCGCGGAAGCCAACGGCCTCTCCTCGGAAGCGTGCTCGCGCGATAATGTCTCGACGGAGCGGCCGATCACCGCGACCATCGCAGGGTCGGGCTCGGGAAACGCCCGCGCTATCAGCCGTTCGGCGCGCTCGGGGTTCGCGGCCGCGGCCACGTCGAAGGAGGCGACGCCAAGTTGGCGAGCCTTCTGCAGGAGGGCTACCGCACGCGCGTCGGCCGCGGGGGCGGCGACGGCCGGAGGGTCGACCAAGATCGTCAGGGCGGAGAGCTGGCCGAGGGAGGCGGGGACCGGTCGACGGCCGATCGGCGGTAAGCCGGGGACCGACAGGTGATCGCCTCCTCAGAGATCGTCAAGAGAGACCGCCGTACACAACCGTTCCGCCTACCCCCTCCCCGGCATGGCTTATCCGCGACACCCGGTACCCCGGCGATGGCCGCCCGGCGACCGGCACCGTTACCGCTCTCCGAGCGGCTACGCCCGACGCACCTCGACGCCATTGTCGGCAACCCAAGGGCGCGCTACGAACTCCGGATGTGGGGCGAAGAGTGGCAAGCCGGGCGGACCCCCGCCCGACGCGCAGCGGTCCTTTCGGGACCCCCGGGCGTCGGAAAGACCACCGCCGCCCTCGCGCTCGCCGCGGAGTTCGGCTGGACCCCGGTGGAGATGAACGCCTCGGACGCCCGGAACGAGAGCGCGGTCGAGCAGGTCGCGGGACGCGCGTCGGTGAGTCACACCCTCGGGGAGACGACGACCGGCAAGGGTCCTCGGCATGCGCTGATTCTCCTCGACGAGGCCGACTGCCTCACCGGCCGACTCACCGAAACGCCCCGACCTCGACCGACGCCACCGAGCTTGAACGAGTTCCTGCGGGGACGCTACGGGACGGTCGACTCGCTCAACGCTGCCTGGGGACTCAAGCCGAAGGTGAAGCCGCGGCCGTTCGACGATTGGGCGGACGTCCCACGAACCCCCGGCAACGCCGCTTGGGCTCGGCTCCCGGCCGCGCGAAAGGACCTCGACGATTGGAGGTCGACCGGCCGAACGACCGACCTTTCCGACCGAGGCGGGCTTGGCGCGATCGCACGGCTCGTGCGGTCGACGCGCCAGCCGATCGTTCTCACCGTCAACGACGACCGGAGCTTGACGCGCTACTCGCCGGTGTTCCGCACCGGGGTCCTCCGGATTCGTTTCTATCCGGTCCGGGAAGCAGAATTGTCCACCTTCGTGGAGAGGGTGGCGCGCAACGAACACATCGCCCTTCACCCGGGCGCCCTCGACTCGATCGTCAAGCGAGCTCGCGGCGATGTGCGGGCGGCGCTCAACGACCTCGACGCGATTGCGCCTTTGCCCGCGGGAGCGTGGCAACTCTCGGTGCTCGGGTTCCGGGACCTCCAGGCGGACTTCGTCGAGCTCACCGAGGATGCCCTCGCCCACCCCCGATACTTCCGCAACGTGGAGGTCCAGGACCGCCTCGACGCCACACCCGACGACCTCCTCCCCTGGATTGAGGAGAATCTGCCGCTGTTCGCCCCGGACGCGCGCCACCGGGACGCCGCCTACCGAGTTCTCGCCGTGGCCGAGCAGTTCCTCGCGCGGGCGCGCCGCGCCCGAACGTACGGCCTGTGGAGCTACGCCTCGGAGCTTATGACCGGTGGCGTGTCGCTCGCCCTCCACGAACGACCGGTGGGCGGTGGCGGGGTGGCCTTCCCCCAATTCCTGAGCGAGATGGGCCGCTCGCGGGGCCTGCGCGCGATTCGGGATTCCCTCGCGGAGAAAGCGGGACGTCGACTCCACGTCTCGGTCGCCAAGGGCCGGGAGCTCATCTTGCCGTTTCTCGAGGGCGTTTTCGCGACGGCGGCGGGACGCGGGGGCCACGCCGACGTCCGGAGGGTCGCGGCGGATATCGTCCGGGAGCTCGAGCTCACCTCGGAGGAGGTCGGGTTCCTGCTCGGAACCCCGCCCGACGCTCGCTCGGTGACCGAGCTCCTGGCGAGGGCCTCGACGCCGACCGCATCGGCGGTCGCCGGCTCGCGTGAGTCGATGGACGGCTCCGTGGACTCGACCGACCGATCACTCGCGGACGCCGGACGACGGGTCCAGCGTCAGCTCTCCGAGTTCGGCGAGGAGTGAACCCTGCCTCGGGCCCGGGGCTCAGACGAGCTTCGCGCGCACCGTGATCGTGACGTTGCCCTTCAGGGCCCCGGAGATCGGGCAGCCCTGCCCGGCGGCCTGGGCCGCCTGGTCGAACTCCGATGCGGAGATGCCCGGCACCTTGCCGGTGACGTCGATTTCCATCGTTGTCACTTTCCAGCCGTCCCCCACCTTGTCGAAGGTTGCGCTCGCGCTGACGCTCAGGTGTTGGGGAGGCTTCTGGAGCCGTCCCAGTCCGGCCGAGAGCGCCATGCAGAAGCACGACGCCTGCGCGGCTGCGAGAAGCTCCTCGGGGCTCGTCTTTCCCCCCGGGGCTTCGGTCCTTGCGGCCCAGGAAACGGGGTGCTCCGTCAGCGCTCCGCTCGTTCCCTTGACCGTTCCATGACCGTGGATTAGGTCGCCTTCCCACACTGCCGTCGCGGTACGTTTCGCTGCCATCCCGCGCTCGAACTTGCCGGTCGATTTAACATCGCGCTTTCGTTTTCGTCGCTTTGGGCAACGCTTTCCGCTCCCCGGGTCTTCCGATTTCGTGGCCGTCGCGTTGCGCGACCTTCCGAAGTACCTCGTGCTCGAGCCTATGAGCACGATTCGCGTGGAGATGCTGCTCGACGCGCCGGCGTGCGAGATCGATGTGGAGCTCGACAATCCCCGCCCCGGTCGCTCGTTCGTGCTCTTGATCGGCCACAAGGACGGTCCCTACGTCCAGCGGGTGCGACTCGCGGGGAAGGCCCGGATCTACTTCGACCCGCAGTCGCCCGGTGAATACGTGATGCTCGTCGCCAATCCTCAGAACGACCCGATCGTGCTCCGGCTGAAGGCCCGGAACGTCGGCGCGACCTCCTCGGATGCGAGCGCCCGCCGGCGGGCCCGCAAGAAACGTCCGGCCGCCGCGACGGTCCGCTCCTCGGGGCGCCGCTCGACCGCAAAGTCCCAAACGGACTCTTCTGCGGGCACGGAACCGGTCTAGGTGCACGGCGCCCGCAACCGGCCACGGGTGGTAGAGTTGATGGCCGCCCACGGTTCCCCCAGCTTCGGGAAGAAACCGTGGCTGCATTCCTCGTATACGCTGCCGTGTTCGTCACGGTGTTCGCCCTGGTCGACCCCCTGGGGGCGCTCCCGTTCTTTGTTGCGCTGACCGACAGCTTCACCGAAGCGGACCGGGCGATCGTCGTGCGACGCGCTGTGCTGGTGCTCGGCTCGATCCTCGTCGTGTTCGCCGTGATTGGTACGTTCCTCTTCGCAGCGTTCGGGCTCACTCTCGCGGCGTTTGAGATCGCGGGCGGCATACTGCTGTTCATTGTCGCGTACGACATGCTCCACGGTGAGGTCACTCGGACAAAGCTCTCGAGCGAGGACCGGCAGGAGGCGATTGCCCGCCGGGACGAGGTGGCCGTGGTGCCGCTCGGCATCCCTCTCCTCGCTGGGCCGGGCGCCATCTCTACGGTGATGATCTACGAGGGGAATGCGGGGCACGACCCCTTCATGATCCTCTCCGTGTTCCTTGCCATCATCGTCACGTCCGTGGCGACATTCTTCATTTTCCGGTACGGGCAACGGATCATGCGGCGGATGGGTCGGACCGGCATCATGGCGATGACGCGGGTGCTCGGTCTCCTGCTCGCCGCGGTGGGCGTGCAGTTCGTGCTCAACGGGATCTTCGGCGCGTTCGGCCACCCTTAGGGGCTCGACGTTTCGCGCGAGGCGCCCGGGCGGGTGGGGTCGACCGTGATGAGGGTCGGCGGGCCCGGCCGAGGACCGCGCTCGACGGGCTCCGAGGATTTCGGTCCTCGGCCCACACCTTTTCCCCCGCCCGGATCGCCGTAGGGAGGTCGTTCTCGGCGGGGGGAAACGGACATTCGAAGTCGTCGGTGTACGCACAGTACGGGTTGAAGGCGCGGTTGAAATCGAGCTCGTAATCGTCAGCCTCGTTGAGCTCGAGGGTCAGGTACCGTCCCGCACCGTAACTTTCCCGCCCGCTCGTCAGGTCCCGGAACGGAACGAAGACGGAGGTGCCGACTCCTTCCCCGGCGTGATAGAGGCGAAGGCGAACCGGCTCGCCCTCGAGGGCGAAGGTGAGGTCGCCGATGTACCGCATGACGGCCTGGTTGTCCCGATTGGTACGCAGGTAGGCCTCCTCGGGAGCCGGCCGGCGTTCGAGCTTCGCCCGGACAACGTACCTCGGGTCGGGAGCGAAATACTGCAGGGGGTGGAACGGGACCCGGCCTACGATGAACGGCGACTGCGGGTCCCCCGCCATAAACCCGTCCTTCATCGAGCGTTCGGTTTCGAGCTCGTCCTTCCAGCCGGCGGAAGAGGCCATCGCTGTCGCGACGGTCAGAGGGGTTTAACGGTTGGCACGGGCGGGGACGAGGACCGCTCCAACACCCGCGCCATCCGGACCAGGTCGAAGTACTGGCCTCCCCGTTTCATCGCACGAGGCAGGACTCCGCAGACCGCGAAGCCGAACCGCTCGTAGAGACGCTGGGCCCGTGCGTTGAAGGTGAACACCGACAGGTAGACGACCTCGAACTTCTTCCGCGCCTCCTCAAGCGTCCGTTCGAGGAGGGCGGACCCGACGCCTCTCCCTCGCATCCTCCGACGGACGAGGATGCCCAGCTCGGCGACGTGGGCCTGCTCCGAGTTCTCGGTCGGTCCGACCCGTCCGACCGTGCAGCTTCCCACGACGTGTCCATCTACCTCCGCGACAAGGTAGATCATCTCGCCTTTTTGCGCCCGGGCGTACTGCGACTCGTACCAAGACTTCTCGTCCTCTGGGGAGGGACGGTCGGAGAACAAGGTGATTCCCACGAGCTCCCCGGCGTCGCGTTCGTCGTAGAGCTCGTAGTAGGTAGCTCCAAGATCGACCGCATCCTCCGGCCGGTACGGTCGGACGGTAATTTGGGTCATCGGAGCCCCGGGACGACCGGTGGAGGTCGGCGCGCCTTAGGCGTAACCGAACTGACGCTTCGCAAAGTCGCTCATGCGATCCGGGGTCCACGGTGGGTCCCATACCATCTCGACGGTGGCGGACCGAATCTGCGGGACCTTCTCGATCGCCAGCTTCACCTCTTCCGCGAGGATCCCGGCGACCGGGCAGCCGGGCGCGGTAAGGGTCATCTTGAGCTTCACCGAGTCGTTCGTCCACTCGAATCCGTAGACGAGACCTAGGTCGACGATGTTCATCGGGATCTCGGGGTCGTAGATCTGCTTCAGGTTCTCGGTGATCAAGCGCTCCCGCTCCGCATACGGCCCCGACGTGGCGGGGGCGAACGGCGCGGGGACCGCCGGCGGTGCCGAGGGCGCGGAGTCGCTCATCGAAGCCATCACCAGCCGACGCCCTATAAGGGTGCGCGGCACCGAGGTGGCTCTTGGGTAAGCCCCCGGAAATTCGTTTAAGCGCCCTCCCGGTAGCATCTCGATGCGCGATATCCACGCGATGTCCCCGAATCGGGGCCGGATGCGGCTTCACTCCGTAGGCATTTCGGGGATTCGTAAGCCCCTCACGGTCCAGCGCCGAGAGGGCACCCACACGTTGGCGGTGGAGTTCTCGGTCGCGGTCGACCTTCCTTCCGAACGAAAGGGGTCGGACCTCTCCCGGAACGCCGAGATCCTGGCGGAGGTCGTCGACGAGACGGTGACGCGGCCGGTGGAGGGCCTCGAGTCCGCCTGTTCCTCGATCGCGCGCGAGCTACTCGTTCGACACCCCTACGCCACCGAGGCCGCCGTCGGGGCGTCCGCGAGCTATTTCCTTCGCAAGGGAATCACGGAAGAGAAGCGCAGCTTCGAGGATTATCTCCTCCTCGCCGACGCCCGGGCCGTCCGCCGTCCCGACGGCGCCGTCCAGCTGTCGCGTGCCGTCGGGGCCGAGGCCGTCGGCATGACGGCCTGCCCCTGCGCGATGGAGACCTGCCGCGACCTTTTGACCGCCCAGTTCCCCCAGCTCGGGGAGAAAGAGTTGAGGGAGCTCCCGATGATCACGCACAATCAGCGCAACCGCACCCGCCTTGTCTTCGAGCTCACGGACGAGTCGGAGGTGGAGGCGGATGAAATCATCGCTGCGATCGAGGCCGCTCAATCCAGCCCGACCTACGCGATTCTAAAGCGCGGGGACGAGGCGCGGGTTGTGGCCGACGCTCATCGCCATCCCAAATTCGTAGAGGACGTGCTTCGTGACCTGCTCACGAGCCTCCCCGGACGATTTCCGGCGGTCTCGGACTCTACGGTGGTCCGCGCGATCACGGTGAGCGAGGAATCGATTCACAAGTTCAACGTCGAGGCGTCGCACCGGATCACGTTCGGCGAGCTGCGGCGATCCTCGGGCTCGTAAGGAGGCCGCGGCGGACCGTGCGCTACGCCCTCGATGCCCTCCGGCGAAGACCCGGCCGCTCCGCGATGACGTCGCTCGGGATCGGACTCGCGGTCGGTCTCGTGGTTCTCTTGTTGGCGCTCTCCGCCGGCATCCAGACGAGCGCGACGACCCTCGCTACTCAGAGCGGCGTCGACCTCATCGCGGTCAGCGCGAACGCGACCTCGCCGCTCGAGGGTCAGTTCCCGCCGATCCAAGGGGCGCACAAGCTGGTGAGCGAGATCCCGGCGGTCGACCCGAACGTCGCCACGGCGAGCCCGTGGCTCCTGAGCGACCTCGTCTTCGGTAACGCGTCCCTTTGGGCCGCGGCGAACGCGAGCTCGGTTCCGAGTGGCTGGTCGCCGACGGAATCCGGGACCGTCGGATGGATCCCGACCGACAACACGGGCATCGACACCCCGGACCTCGACAACGGCACGGGGTTCACCCTGCCCGGCGACCCTCACTACTCGAACGGGAGCTACCAGGGGCCCGCGACGCACGAGATCGTGCTCGACGAGGGGCTGGCCAACGTCATGCACGTCTGGGTCGGCGACACCGTGTGGATCGGGGCGGCGGAGCCTCCCTCCGCCGCGGCGCTCGAGGGGTGGTACGCGAACGCGACCGGTTTTCGCGTGGTCGGGATCTCGGGGCCGTTCTGGTTGGTCCCCTCCGCGCTGCTCGCGTTCACCTACCTCTCGGAACTCCAGGCGATCGTCGGCGGAGCCAACGCGAGCACCGACTACGCGTCGCTGGTCCTCATCCATTTAACCGATCCCACCACGGTGGACCAGGACCAGAGCCGGATCGCTGCGGCGTTCCCGCAAATGACGGTGTTCACCCTCGCGAGCATTCTCGGCGCGATCCAGCACGTCGTGAATCTCTACCGAACCTTCGGCGAACTGATCGGGCTGATCGGTATCGTCGTCGCGGCACTCTTCGCGACGACCGTGCTTCAGATGTCGGTCGATGACCGGTCGCGGGAGATCGCCCTACTGCGCGCGATCGGGCATTCCCGCCCGTCCGTCGGCGGGCTCGTGGTGGAGGAGGCGCTCTACCTCTCCCTCTTCGGCCTTGGCGTCGGTCTGCCGATAGCCTACGCCACCGGTTACGGTATCAATCTCTATCTCACGAAGCTCCTCGCCGGACTTCCAACTTCCTTCTCGTTCGTGTCGTTCAATCCGGGTGTTCTCGCGGACGGGCTCTTGCTCGTGCTCGCGGTCGGTCTGCTCGCGGCCATCGCCCCCGCGGCACGTGCGATGCAGCTTCCGGTCGCGGAGGAGCTGAGGGCACCATGAGGCGCTGGGGGCGGGTGGGCGCGCTCCGGCACTCCCGGTTGCAGTTCGTGCTCGCGGTGGCGGCAATCGCGACCGCCGTCGCTCTTCCCGTCGTGCTCGTGAGCGTCGGTGGCGGGGTTTCGGCCCATGAGCTGTCCAATCTCGAGAACGCGGGATACCAGATCGTCGTGAGCGCCGCGGGTGTCCATGGGATCACGGACGCTCACAACTACACCAAGGCCATCCTAGCCATACCGGGGGTAACGGCGGCCTCGCCGGTGCTGAGCGTCACGATCGACGCCTTCACTCCGAAGGGGGCCGTGACACCGGTCCTCGCGGAAGGGATCATTCCCGGCCAGTTCGGCCCGACGCTGAGTCCCGCCGAGGCCGGATTGTTTCCCTTGCCGCTACCGCTCGGAGACCCGACCGACCTCGTCCATTGGGCGAACGGGACGTACGACGGACCCGCGACCTACGACATGCTCGTCTCCTCACCGTACGCGGATGAGTATCACATCACGACCGGGGAGAAGCTCGTGCTGAGCCCCGTCGCGAACCGCTCGCTCGGGACGACCTATACCGTCACCGGCTCGTTCGGCGTGCCCCCCTCGGTCCTGGGACCGACCGGGGCGTTCGCCGTGTTGTTGCCGCTGTCGGACCTGCAAACCCTCACCGGATTCGCTGGAACGGGCGCCGTCGCCCCGGACGCGGCCGACACGATCCAGGTCGCGGTCACCGGGTCGATCAGCACGAACCCCGTCGCGCTCGACCACGTCCGGGCCAAGGTGCAGGCGTTGTTCCCGTACTACGGGGTCAGCTCGCTCACCCAGGAGGCGCAGCAGCTCGAGGCCGCCACCGGCGTGCTCACGGGTTTCTACCTGGCGCTCTCCTCGGTCGGGATTACGGTCGGTCTATTGTTCCTCGCGCTGGTGCTGTTGCGGCGGGTGGAAGCCGACCGAAGGTCGATCGGCATCCGACGGGCCCTCGGGATCCCTTCGAGGACCATTGCGGCCGAGATTCTGGGAAGCGGTGCGACGTTAGCCCTCGTGGGAGCGGCGGTGGGGGTGGCGGCGGGCTATCTAATCGTGGAAGCGCTGTCCGCCTGGGCGAATGCTGCGGTCCAGGAAGCGGCTCGGCTCGCCGTCTTCGAACCTCTCCTGCTCGCGGAGCTGGTGGGCGGGATCGTCGGCCTATCGCTCTTGGCCGGGGCCGTGGCGACGCGCTCGGCGCTCCGGACCGAGATCACGGAGGCGCTGCGATGAGTCGGGCGGCGGCGCCGTTGATCGAGCTCGTTCAGGTTACGCGGACGTACGGTCGGGGCTCGCCCGACAAGGTGCGGGCACTCCGCGGCATCGACCTCACGATCACGCCCGGCGAATTCCTCTCCGTTGCCGGACCGAGCGGTTGCGGGAAGACGACCCTCCTCAACCTGCTCGGGTTGCTCGACAGCCCGACGTCCGGGGAGGTACGATGGAATGAGGAACCCGTGGGACACCGGACCGACCGCGCCCGGGCCCGGATGCGGCTCGAAGGGGTTGGGTTCATCTTTCAGCGGTTCTACCTGCTCCCGACCTTGACCGCCCGAGAGAACGTCGAACTCCCGATGCGCGCCCTTCGCGTCCCCCACGGCGAACGGACCCGCCGGGCCGGACGGCTCCTCGAGGAGGTCGGCCTCACCGGCCGGGAGAAGGCGTTCCCGCACCAGCTCTCGGGCGGCGAGGAGCAGCGGGTCGCGGTGGCCCGCGCGCTCGCGAACGAGCCGGGGCTCTTGCTCGCCGACGAGCCGACCGGGGAACTCGACTCGGGCAACACGCAGGCAATCCTGGCGCTCCTCGAGAAAGTCCGACACGACCACGCCGCCTCGCTCGTGGTGGTCACGCACAACCCCGAGGTCGCCCGACGGGCTCAGCGGCACATCACGATGCGGGACGGGACCGTCCTCCAGGACGTCCGGGAGGCGTAGTCCGGTCGTGGCGCGGATCGCAATCCTCCTGACGGACCGGTGCCACCCGAAGGAGTGCCAGTGGGAATGTCAGGCGTACTGCCCGCCGGTGCGGATGGGCCAGGAGTGCATCATCGAGGGTCCCGACGGCCACCCCGTGATCTCGGAGAGCCTCTGCATCGGCTGCGGCATCTGCGTCCACAAGTGCCCGTTCGATGCGATCAAGATCCTCAACACGCCCGAAGCGAACGAGTCGGAGATCGTCCACCGCTACGGCTACAACGGCTTCCGACTCTACCGCCTCCCGATTCCGCCCACCCAGGGCATTACGGGCCTGCTGGGCCCGAACGGGACGGGGAAGACGACGGCGCTTCGGCTGCTCGCGGGCCAGGACGTTCCGAATCTCGGGGACTACGAGCATCCGGGCGACTGGTCGAGGGTGCTCGAACACTATCGCGGCACGGCGCTGCACGCCCATTTTGAACGAGTGGCGAAGGGGGAGCTCCGATGCGTCGTGAAACCCCAGTACGTCGACCGCCTCGCGGATGAGCCCGTGACGGTGCGGGAGTTCGTGGCGTCCGCCGGTGGGCGGGCCGAGAAAGTGCTCGACGAGGTCCGTCTTGCCACTCGGGCCGACCGACGGCTAGGCGAGCTTTCGGGCGGAGAGCTCCAGCTTGCGGCAATCGCTCGTACGGTGGCGACCGATGCCGACCTGTACCTCATCGACGAGCCGTCGAGCTATCTCGACATCGTGCACCGCCTCGAGGTCGCCCGCCTCCTGCGACGGCTCGGTGAGTCGAAGAGTGTGATCGTCGTCGAGCACGACCTCGGCCTCCTCGATTACCTCGCCGACCAGGCCCATCTCCTCTACGGCGAGTCGGCCGCCTTCGGCGTGATCAGTCACCCGATCCCGATGCGGTCGGCGATCAACACGTACCTCACGGGCTACCTCAAGGACGAAAACGTGCGGTTCCGGACCGAGCCGGTCCGGTTCGTCGCGCATCCGCCGAAACCGCCCGTACGCCAGAACGTTCTCGTGGAATTCCCCGCGCTCGAAAAGCAGTTCCCCCGATTCCATCTCGCGGTCGGGGCCGGGGGCCTTGCGAAGGGCGAGACGGTCGGGGTCGTCGGACCGAACGCGACCGGCAAAACGACGTTCGTTCGGATGCTCGCCGGCGTCGAGCCGCCCACGAGCGGTACCCCCCCGCCCGGCGTGACCGTGAGCTACAAGCCCCAGTACCTGAAGGCGACGCAACCGGCGAGCCTGCGCGAGCGCTCGAACGCCCTCGCGGGAGACCCGTCGTTCGACGGAAAACTGTTCGATCGGGAGCTCGTCCCCGGGCTCCATCTGGACGAGGTGATGGACGTCGCCCTCACCGACCTGTCGGGCGGGGAGCTCCAACGGGCCGCGGTCGCGCTCGCGCTCGCCCGACCCGCGACGCTCTACCTGCTCGACGAGCCGTCGGCGTACCTCGACGCGGACGAGCGGATGTCGATGGCCCGCCTGCTTCGCCGCCAGGTCGAACGGCAGGCCGTGAGCGCGCTCGTGGTCGACCACGACGTCTACTTCCTCGACCTCGCCTGCGACGCGCTCATGGTGTTCCGGCCGGACGCGGACGATGGTTCGCGGGGTCGGGGGGACGGACCGTTCCCGATGCGCGAAGGGATGAACCGGCTCCTCCGGACTGTCGACATCACGTTCCGCCGGGACGCGGAGACACTGCGTCCCCGGATCAACCGCGAGGGGTCGGTCCTCGACCGGGAGCAACGCGCGAAGGGGGAGTACTACTACGAAGCCGCCGCCTGAGGCGATTCCGCCCCGGCCGTCCACGGGACGGATGACCCACGAGGGGGTCTACTACGACCGGGGCCGGTTGTCGTACACGGTCGTCGGAATGTACGTGGTCCTGTTCCTCGTGATGCTGCTGATCCTGCCCCATACCGGCACGGCCCTCTGGGTGGTCGGGGTCATTCTGTTCCTGATCGTGTTCTTCCTCGCCCGATATCTCTCGACGACCTACTCGATGAACGACACGTACTTCCGGTCGTGGCGCGTCGGAGGGAGCCGCCGCATCCGGCTCGAGTCAATCCGTCGGATCGAGTACGGGAGCATGCGCGAGCTCGCCGCCACGGGGTTCGTGGGTTCGTGGGGGTGGCGCGGCCGGATGTGGAGCCCGAGGATCGGCGCGTTCGACGCGGTCTACACCGACCCGGTGCGGGGCCTCATCCTGACGGGCGAAGGGGTTCCGATCTACATTAGCCCGAACGACCTCGACGGGTTCGCCCGCGAGCTCTCCCGCCGGGTGCGGTCGTACGCTGGCCTGATCGACGTTGACGTCGGCGCCCCGATCGCGGTCGATGTGCCGAGCTGAACCGCCGGGTCAGGTCGTGGTCGCTCAGTACTGCGGCACGGACGGGTCGACGCGCTGCGCCCAGGCGTTGAGGCCCCCGCGGAGGGTCCGGACGTTCGAGAACCCAAGGTCCAAGAGGAACCGGGTCGCCTCCGCGGAACGGACCCCGCTCCGGCAGTAGACGACGACCTTCGCGGCCCGTGTGAGCTCGTCGACTCGATCGGCCAGCTCGCGTTTCGGGATCAGATGCGCCCCGGGAAGATGGGCGATCGCCCACTCGCCCGGCTCGCGCACGTCCACGAGGAACGGCGGCTCGTCGGAGTCGAGCTCCGCGCGTAGCGCCTCCGGCTCGATCCGAGGAACACCCGAATCCGCGGGCGCCTCCGCCGGGTTTCGGACGCCGCAAAATGCGGGATAATCGATGAGCCCGGTCTGGGTCGGGTGGGAGGAGCAGATCACGCAGTGAGGATTCTTACGGACCTTGAGCTCCCGGAACTTGAGCGACAGCGCGTCGTAGAGCAACAGCCGACCGACCAGCGAGTCGCCTTGACCGAGGATCAGCTTCACCGTCTCCGTAGCCTGAAGTACCCCGATCAGCCCCGGCAGGACCCCGAGCACGCCGGCTTCGGCGCACGAAGGAACGAGGTCCGGCGGGGGAGGTTCGGGGTAGAGGCAACGGTAGCACGGGCCGTGACGGGCGTCGAACACACTCACTTGACCCTCGAAGCGGTAGATGGAACCGTAGACGTTCGGCTTCCTCAGAAGGACCGTCGCGTCGTTGACGAGATAGCGGGTGGAAAAATTGTCCGTCCCGTCGACGATGACATCGTACGGGGCGAGGATGTCGAGAGCATTCTCGGAGGAGAGCCGGACTTCGTGAGGAACGATGCGGATCGCCGGATTCAACCCCTCGAGTCGCTCTCGCGCGGCGGCGATTTTCGGCCGACCGACATCGCGGGTGGAATAGAGCACCTGGCGTTGGAGGTTCGAGAGGTCGACCGCGTCAAAATCGACCAGGCCGATTTCGCCCACCCCCGCCGCGGCGAGGTAGAGTGCCGCCGGTGCGCCGAGCCCGCCCGTGCCGACCAGCAGTACCTTCGCCTGGTTCAGCTTCTTCTGACCCGCTAGGCCCACCTCGGTGAGCAGGAGATGGCGACTGTAGCGACGCAGCTCGTCGGTGGAGAACGCGCCCGGTGCCGTACCCATGGACCGGGTCTTCGGAGCCTCGGTTGGCGGTCGGGCCCGCGCCTCCGGGGCCCCCCCGGCGACGGCGGGAACGATGGAGACCACGTCGCCGTCCTTGAGCGGCGTCCCCTCACGCTCCAGGGAGCGAATGTCCTCGTCGTTCAGGTAGATCGTGACGAAGCTCCGGAGCCGACCCTCGGGAGTGAAGAGATGCCGCTTCAGTGCGGGGTGAGCACCTGCGAGCTCGCCGAGGACCGCACCCACCGTGGTGCCCTCGAGCGAGAGCTCGGTGGCGCCGCCCGCGAAGGAACGGAGCGGGGTTGGGATCTTCACGGTCGTCCTCGGCATCGTCGTTCGTTCCTCCCCGGGGCTCTTACGCTCTTCGTTACCTCGGGGCTATCGCGGTCTCGGTCTTCGTGACGGAAAGGCGCACTTCGCAAAAAGTCCCGGAGTCGGGGTCGAGCTCGAACGCCCCGAGGGTCGGCGTGCCGGAGGCGGAGACCGAGAGCACCAAGTAGGTGTACCATGGCCAGGCGTGGTCCTGGTCGAACTGCGAAGGTCGAGCGGGGTGGTCCGGATGGGAGTGGTAGAACCCTACCACCGCCTGTTCCGTGAACTCTAGGCGGCGCTCCACCGACCGCAGATGGTCGGGCGGGATCAGGAACCGTCGCGTTCTCTCCCCCGAAGAGTGGTTGTCCGCTCGTTCGAGGGCCAGGATAACTCGCTCATCCGAGAGCGTCGACTCCCTCGCGAGACCGATGAGCAACCCACAGCACTCTTCCGGGTACATCGCGCGGCCATGCGCCTCGATCTCTGCGCGTAAGGCCGCCGAGAGCCTGACCGGCCTCACGCTCGACCATCTCCTATAGCCCCGTGCCCGCCATCCGGAAGGATGGTCACGACCACGGACCCCGGCGCCGAGCGGCCGACCTGCATCGCCGCCCACACCGCGGCGCCAGCCGACGCCCCGACCGATAACCCTTCGTCCCGGGCGAGCCGCTCCTGCATCGAAAGCGCATCTTCCGTGTCGACGCGGATGGTTCGATCGACGAATCGCTCGTCGTAGGTGGAGGGTCGGAGCGCGGTGGCGAGATGTTTCAGCCCCTCGATCCCGTGGATCGGCCCCGGTGGTTCGACTCCGATCACCTGGACGCCGGGTTTGCGTTCTTTGAGAAATCGGCTCACCCCCGAGATCGTGCCTCCGGTCCCGACGCCCGCGACGAAGTGCGTGACCCGGCCGCCCACCTGAGTCCAGATTTCGGGGCCCGTGCTCGTGTAGTGGGCGCGCGGATTCGAGGGGTTGTTGTACTGGTCCGGGTAGAAGTAGCTGCCCGGGTCCGTCGTCGCCCGACGGTGGGCCTCCCGCTGGGCACCGTCCGTCCCCTCGGCGGGGTCGGTGAAAACGATGCGTGCGCCGAACGAGCGGATTCGGGAGACCCGGGACGGGTGCGCGTTCCGCGGGAGGACCAGCTCGACCGGGAAACCCAAGCGAGCTCCCAGCATCGCATAGGCGACCGCTGTGTTGCCGCTGGACGCGTCCAGCAGCGTCCGCCCGGGCGTGAGGAGCCCGCCCGCGATCGCGTCGAGCACGATGCCCCGCGCCGTCCGGTCTTTCACCGAACCGGACGGATTGAACTGCTCCGCCTTCCCCCACAGCTCGAACCCGCCCCCCGCAAACTCAGCGACCGAGGAAAGCGGAATGAGCGGCGTGTTCCCGATCGACCGAACGACTGCATCGAGCGGCGCGGCCGTCGTCCCCCGAAGGAACCCGGGAGGCATTCGGGGCGCAGGGGTCAGCGCAGCTGGATCAGGTGGGTACATCGCATCCCTCCGCGGCCGATCGAGTCGACCAGGTCCACCCCGGACTGCCCGAGGAGTGCCTCGGTGAGATGCTTATCAAAAACGTCACAAAGAAGGAACGGATGCGTAATCGCGCTGTGACGGAACACGCAGTTCGACCGCGTGATTCGGATCGAGCCGTCCGGTGCCCGGTCGGTCATGCATCGGAATCCTAGCCGGTTCAGCGAGCGTACGACGTTCTCGGCGCGCTCCTGGGGGGTTCCCATACGGGGAACTTCCTTCGCGACCTCGCGAGCCATCCGCTCCGCGGCGTCCGCGAACAGGGCGCTCACATACCCCTCCCCTTCGCGCGCGAGCAGCGCGTCGACCACCGTGTCGAGGATCAGGTCGTACTTCTTCGGGAACAGTTCCTGGGCGGAGCCGGTCAGGACGTAGCGCTTGCGCGGTCGCCCAACGCCCTCCCGACGGAAAGACGGGACCACGAGGCCCCGTTCCTCGAGCCGACCCAGATGGCCCCGGGCCGCGCTCTCCTGAATCCCGAGTTTGCGCGCAAGGTCACGCGCGGTGCGCGGGGCGACCGCCAGCTCTTCGAGGATACGACCTCGCGTTCCCTCGAGGGGCTCGGAGTCTGTGATGACCGCCATCGCCCTACCCCATGACGTTCTAGGATTTACACACCGCGCCATGCTTAAATAACGGTATCGGCTCGTACGAGCTCGATGACGATCGAAACGCTGAGCGGTCCCCACACCCTGGTGGTGGACGACCTCCACGCCGAGGTGGCCGGAAAGGAGATTCTGAAGGGGGTCAGCCTGACGCTGAAGAGCGGGGAACTGACCGCTCTGATGGGACCGAACGGATCCGGCAAGAGCACGCTCGCGTATGCCCTCATGGGTCATCCGAAGTACAAGGTGACGAAGGGAACGGCCCTCCTCGACGGGCAGGACCTTCTCAAGCTGAGCGTCGACCAGCGCTCCCGTGCCGGTCTCTTCCTCGGGTTTCAGTACCCTCAGGAGGTGTCGGGCCTCTCGCTATCGAAGTTTCTCTGGACGGCGTACATGCAGACCCACACCGCCCAGACCGCGAACACCGGCCAGTTCGATAAGGACCTCAAGACGCACCTGCAGTATCTCGACATGGACGAGTCGCTTCTCAAGCGGTCGCTCAACGAAGGGTTCTCGGGCGGTGAGAAAAAGCGGGTCGAAGTGCTCCAGATGGCGACGCTCCAGCCCCGGTTCGCGATTCTGGACGAGCCCGACTCGGGACTCGACATCGACGCGGTGCGCGCCGTCGGCGAGACGGTCGCGAAGCTGCACCGGCCGGACGCGGGCATCCTCGTGATTACGCACTATCAGCGGATCCTGAAGTACCTCCAGCCGGACCGGGTCCACGTGATGGTGGACGGCGTCATCGCCCTCTCGGGCGGTCGGGAGCTTGCGGACGAGCTCGAAGCGAAGGGATACGACTGGGTCCGCGTGGGTGTCACGAGCCCACCGACCTAACGAGAGGTCGCGAAACCCGGATGGGATTCCTCACTTCGCGTCGGTGCCGGCCTTCGGCTGTCGAGATATTTTCAGATAGGCTCTAAGAATCCGAAGCGAATCGGGAAAGTGATGGACGTAGTGCGGGTCCGCGAAGATTTTCCGATTCTCGCTCGGTCGACGCAGGGGCGACCGCTCGTCTACCTCGATTCGGCCGCCACCTCTCAGAAGCCTCGGAGCGTCATCGAGGCTGAGGAATCGTATTACGAAGAGCGGAACGCCAACCCCCATCGAGGAGTGTACACGCTGAGCGTCGAGGCGACCGACGCGTACGAGGCCGCGAGGGCCCGTATGGCGCGATTTTTGCATGCGTCGGACCCCTCGGGCGTGGTGTTCGTGCGCGGGACCACGGAAGGGATCAATCTCGTTGCGACGATTCTCGGTCGCAAGCTGCTGCATCGCGGCGACCGGGTCATCTCCACGGTAATGGAGCACCACTCAAACATCGTCCCGTGGCACATGCTCCGGGAATACCAGGGAGTCGACCTCCAATTCATCGGAGTGGACGACGAGGGACAGCTCCAGCTCGCCGACCTCGACCGACTGCTCGACCATCGGACCAAGGTGGTCACGCTCACGCACGTCTCGAACGTCCTCGGCACCGTGAACCCGGTCCGGGAGGTCGCGGACCGAGCGCACGCGGCGGGCGCCCTGGTCGTCCTCGATGCGGCGCAATCGGCCCCGCACCTGCCGCTCGATGTGGCCCGTCTCGGCGTCGATTTCCTGGCGTTCTCAGGCCACAAAACCCTGGGACCGATGGGAATCGGTGTGCTCTGGGGTCGTCCCGAGCTCCTCGAGTCGATGCCCCCCGGGATGGGTGGTGGCGAGATGATTCGGGACGTCCATCTCGATCGGATTAGTTACCGCGAGGCGCCCGCGAAGTTCGAGGCCGGTACCCAGAACGTGGGGGGAGCGGTCGCGCTTTCGACCGCCCTCGATTACCTCGAGGGGGTCGGGTGGGAGGAGCTCCACGACCACGAGCAGAAGCTGCAGCGGCTCGCGCTTTCGCTGGCCGAGGAGCGGTTCGGGACGAAGATGAAGATCTTCGGCCCCCGTGACCCCGCAGACCGCGAGGCCGTCATCTCGTTCTCGCTCCAGGGCGCGCACCCTCACGACATCGCGAGCCTCCTCGATGCACGCGGGATCTGCGTGCGCGCGGGCCACCACTGTGCCCAACCGTTGATGGAACGCTTCCGGGTACCTGCGTTGACGCGGGCGAGCCCGTACTTGTACAACACGAAAGAGGAAGTCGAGAAGCTGTTCGACGGACTTGAGGAAATCGCGCGTCTGCTCTCAGGAACCGGCCGCGCTCCTGTCACTTCGTAAACCGTCTCCCACACCGGCGCGCCGGTACCAAGAACCTGTCGCGTTCCGGTTGACAGCCTCGGCGCGAAACGCCGGTTCCTTGCCGGTGAGCCCGCTGTCGTGCCCCGGGCGACCTCTCATTTAAATACGCCGAGGTGATGGAATTCCCCGGAGCTGCCATGGCTCAGACTGCCTCCGAAATCACGCCCCTCGATTACACGAGGTACGACTTCAAGAACCCGGAAACGTACCGTCTGCGGATCCCGAAGGGCCTGACCCAGGAGGTCGTCCGCGAGATTTCCCGATTCAAGAACGAGCCGGCCTGGATGCTCGAGTACCGGCTCCGGGCGTACGATCATTTCGTCGAGCGTCCGATGCCGGACTGGGGTCCCAGCCTATCGGACATCGATTTCGACTCGTACACCTACTACGCAAACCCGCTGCTCGAAGGGGAGACCAAGCGTAAGTGGGAGGACCTTCCCGCGGACATCAAGAACACCTTCGAGAAGCTCGGCATTCCGAAGGCCGAACGCGAGTATTTCGGGGGAGTGGGCGCGCAGTACGACAGCGGCACGGTCTATCACAAGATTCGCGAGGACCTCGCCGCGAAGGGCGTCATCTTTTGCGACACCGACACGGCCGTCAAGGAGCACCCGGAGATCGTCCGCAAGTACTTCGGAAAGGTCGTGCCGTACAACGACAACAAGTTCGCCGCGCTCAACAGCGCCGTGTGGTCGGGGGGAAGCTTCGTCTACGTGCCGCCCGGTGTGGACGCCGGCATCCCGCTCCAGGCCTACTTCCGCATCAACGCTCGGAACGTCGGACAGTTCGAGCGTACGCTGATCATCGCCGACAAAGGCGCGAAGGTCCATTACATCGAGGGCTGCACCGCCCCGATCTACTCCACCGACTCACTCCACGCCGCGGTGGTCGAGGTCGTGGCGGAGCCGTACTCGAAGCTCCGCTACACGACCGTCCAGAACTGGTCGAAGAACGTCTACAACCTCGTCACGAAGCGTGCGGTTGGGTACGAAAACTCGCTCGTCGAATGGGTCGACGGGAACATGGGCTCGAAGATCACGATGAAGTACCCCTCGGTCTACCTACGGGGCCGCGGGGCGCGTGCCGACATCCTGTCGGTCGCGTTCGCGAGCGAGGGTCAGATCATCGACTCGGGGGCGAAGGCGGTTCACTCGGCTCCGGACACCTCGAGCAAAATCATCTCGAAGTCGATCGCGATCCGGGGTGGCCAAACGAGCTACCGGGGGCTGCTCCACGTCGCGCCGGGCGCGACGGGCGTCAAGGCCGCGGTGCGCTGCGACGCGCTCCTCCCCGACGAGCGAGGGCGCTCCGACACGTATCCGTACAACGAGATTCACGAAGAGGACGCGACGATCACCCACGAGGCGGTCGTCGGGAAGATCGGTGAGGAGCAGATCTTCTACCTCATGAGCCGCGGGCTCAACGAGTCGGACGCGATCCACCTCATCCTCATGGGCTTCCTCGCGGAGTTCTCGAAGGAGCTGCCGGTCGACTACGCTCTCGAGCTGAACCGTCTCATCCAACTCGAGATGGCCGGCGCGGTCGGATAGGAATAAGCTGGGCACGCCCGGTTTGATTTCGCTTCACCGATAGATGTATTAACAGCGGTCCTTCACGCGGCGCCAAGGTGCTTGAATGAACCCCGACACGGCTGCCGACCCGTACGCGAGCTGGTGGACCCACCACGCGACCGCCGTGAAGACGTTCGCCCGAATGCTCCTCGGGATCGCCCTCGCGATCGACGGTTATCTCAAGTTCAGCTCCGGATACAACAACGGTACGTTCCTGGCTAACATCCAGAGCTCTCAAGCGAGCGACCCGAGCTGGCTCTCCCCATGGTTCTCGTTCTGGGCGACGCAGGCCGCGAACAACTCCACCGCCATCGTCTACAGCGTGGGCACCGTCGAGCTCCTTCTCGGGCTCGCCCTCATATTCGGATTCATGCGGAAGATTGCCTACGTGGGCGGAATCGCTCTCACGCTCCTCATCTGGGCAATCCCCGAGGGATTCGGTGGCCCGTACACCGTCTCGGGGTCGGCGGCTACGGACGTGGGTACCGGGATCATCTACGCGATCGCCATCGTCGGGCTGATCGCTATCAGCGCCACGTATGGGTCGAGCCGATACAGCCTCGACTACTACATCGAGCGCCGCTTCTCGAGTTGGGCGCGGGTCTCCGAGTTCGGCACTCCGCTCTGGGGTCCGATGCGGCCATCCCGAAGCGTGGCGCCGAAAGTGCCCGCAAAGTAGCGCAGTGTCGCGGTTCGGCCGAACCGGTCCCTGGACGGCCGGTCGGGGATGCTGGAGCGCTGACCCGTCACGCGTGACCGAAGTTCACGCCGGGGATGACGGCCGACGCTGAGGTACGCGCGGCAGGTCCGTGTGGGCCTTGACGAGGTCGATGACAGCGAGCAAGGTCGCGTAGGCGAGATTCACGTCGATTCCGAGAGCTACCGCCGTCCGGGGGGCCGGCCCATCCAGACGCGCGAGCGCCGATCGCAGGAGCTCCCCGGCCGTTTCGAGGCCGACGGGGTCAAGGACTTTGCCGGCAGGTCTCTGGACCAGTTCCGCGGTCTCAGCAAGGTCGTCGCGGAGCGATTTCCGCAACGTCCGAAGCACCTCGACGGGAATCTTCGTGGGGTCCAGAACGAGCGGCATCGGCTCGAGCTCCGGTCGTTCGATTCGACCCGGCGATTCATCGCAGCTTCGAGTCGAACCGCCAGTCGGGCGTCAGCTCGGTGCCCGTAACCTCGAGGTGAGGTAACACGGGATACCGGCCCTCTTCCCAGACGATCTCCTGCCCGTCCCAGCGGGCCTGGAGCGACGGGAACAAAATCTCGCGCAGCCCGGCGATCGGCGCTCGGTCGAACACGCTCGAAAGGAACCCCTCGCCAATCATCCGGATCGCGTCGGGCTGAGGCACGCCCCTCGACTCGAGGTAGAAGACCTTCTCCGGGTCGACCGGAGCGACCGAGGTCGAGTGGGTCGCCTTCACGTCCCGGCTGAGAATCTCGAGAATCGGGATGGTGTCGGAACGGGCGCCGCGCGAAAGGAGCATCGCGTGCTCGGAGATCAGCGCCACGGTCTTCCGGGCCTCCGGTTCGATGCGAACGAGCCCTCGGCTCATGCCTCGGGCTTCGTCGGTGAACACGCCGCGGGTGAACGACGTCCCGTGCGTGTCGGTGGAGGCGTGGGTGAGGTCGAACGAACTGTCGTACGATTGGTCCTTCGCACCGTAGAACGTCTGTAGGTCCTCCGCGACCGAGCCCCGTCCGGTGAGACGCGTGTGGTTCCGGATCTTCGCTCGGTAGCCGCCGAGCCCGTTCCACATCCATCCGATGCGCGCGTCGGCCCCGGTCGTCGCCGTTCGCCGGTAGACCGAAACGGTCCGTAGGTCCGGTGCGTGGACCGTGAGGTAAACCATCTTCGCTTGGTCACGTAAGTCTAGGTCGGTGTTCGAAGCGTAGAGGCGTTGTCCGTCGGGAGGGGAGCGGGTCGAGTAGACCTCCTCGGTGGCCAACAGCTGGACGCGCGCTCCGACACGGAATGCCCGGCGTACCGAGAGCGCCTGCTTCGGAGCGGAGAGGACCGAAATCTCTTGCACCCGAACTGCCCCGTGCACCCCCTCGGGGACCTCCAGGACGTACCCCCGGTTGAGAAGGGCGGCCGCCAGAGCCGACAGACGGTCCGGCGGGTCCTCGGCGCCTCGAAGGAATCCGTCGAATCCGGGACGGCGCGTCTTCCAGATCTCCTCCATCGTCGCGACCCGGACCCCCGCGCGTTCGAGTTCCGCAGGAACATCCACCCGGGTCCCCGAAGCGTCGTGGACGATCCGGACGGCATGGTCGAGCCGAGGCGGGAGGCCCACCGGAGCGGCTCGGACCAGAGGGTCGACGCCGGTAAGGTCAACGTTCGTGAAGTAGCCGTACCCGCGGTAGAGGGGATTCGGCTCGATCGGAAGCTCGCGGAATCGCTCGTACGCCTCGGCCCTCTGCCGCGAGAACTCCTCGGGGTCCCCGGCCTCGTGCGACAACCGAGTGACCTCGTCCAAGTGGAGCCACTCCTGAAACCGAGGTGCCGCCGAGGCCATCGGATTTACACACTCGGGTGTGTTTATAAGATGAGCGGGCGACCGGCGCGCTCGGCGGTCCGTGGGTCGATTCCCGAGGCGATCCTGCGAGGAACCGGGAGCTGGACCGGTCCCCACCTTAGTTCCCGAATTCGCTGGCCGAACATCTTTGTAGCCGTACGTGATGAAGCACGCCCCAAGCATGTGCGACTGGGAAGCCGAGGAGTACGCCGAGTACCTGCTCTGGGTCGAAGCGGAGAGGGCCCGCGCTCGTGCCCGCCCTCGCCCGGCTCCCGAGGAGTCGCGGGTGAAGGCGTCGTTCCTCACCGCGATCCCACGGGAAGCCGCCGAGGCCTGAGCCTCGGATAACGCCCGTTGGGCCAGCGTCGCTCGGGGGCGGCTCCGCCGCGGTAGTCCGGAAGGCGTTTAGTACGCGCGCGACGGTGAGTTCCGTGTCGGTGCGCGAAGATGTATGACATGTATCAGGAGGTCATCCTCCAGCACTATCGCAGTCCTCGGAATTTTGGGCCCCTCGCGGACCCGGACCGGATTGGCGAGGAGTCGAATCCGCTGTGCGGGGACCATATCACGATCCGCCTGAAGGTCGAGCCCGGTTCCCAGAAGATCGCCGCGGTCCGTTTCGAAGGTGACGGCTGCGCGATCAGCGTCGCGAGCACGTCCATGCTGACCGAGAAGGTCGCCGGTATGACGCTCGAGCAGGCCGGCCGCCTCACCAAGGACGACATCCTGCAGCAGCTCGGCATCCCGCTTTCGCCCGTTCGGGTGAAGTGCGCCCTCACCGGTTTCGCGGCGCTCGGAAGAGCGTTGCACCCCGAGTCGCTTCCGCCCGTCGCGTGACGCCACCGGTCGTACCCCCGGACTTCCGCTCGTCATCCCCAAGACCCGGGCTCTTCGGAGCCGGGGGGCCGGAATGATTGTCATCGACCGTGATACCTGCGTTCTGTGCGGGCTCTGCACGGCAGTGTGCCCGCCGGACGCGATGGAGCTCACGGAAACCGAGCTCGTCGTGCACACGAATTGTACCGACTGTGGCTGGTGCGTGCCGTACTGCCCCGTTGGAGCGATCTCGGGAGGACGTCCGGTGCCGCGACGCCCCCGGGAGAAGTGAACACCTCTCCGAACGATCGAGCCGGCGCCGTCAATCCCGGGCGACCCGGGGATGAATCGGGCACGGCCGCTTCAACCGGCACATCCGACACTTCTCGGGGGACACCGGGGGAATCGGCTTCTGCATACGGCCGTACTTGCGACGTGGCATCGCGCAGCCCCGAACAACCCGGCCCACGTCTTCAAGCTGACGAACCGGGGCATCGACCGGGGGCCATCGCTGGAGTTTTAGAGCTCTCGCGCTCCCCGGGCCCCGTGCCCGCCCTCTCTGGCCACGCCAGTTCGGCAGGAACGTCGCGGTTCCGCGACCGCGCGGTGTCCGCGCGCCGGCTCCCGGTCGAGCACTTCCGCGAAGCCCCCGGGGACCTCCTCCTCTCGTCCGTCGGTCTCGGGACGTACATCGGTCCGCCCGACGGCCCTACCGACCTTGCCGTGGAGCAGGCGGTGCTCGTTTGCCTGACCTCGGGTCGGGTGAACGTCCTCGATACGGCCATTAACTACCGCCATCAGCGAGCCGAGCGCAGTGTCGGACGGGCTCTCGCTCGACTGATCGACCGGGGCGAGGTCGCCCGCGACGAGGTGTTCGTCGCCACGAAGAACGGCTATCTCGCGCCGGATGCGGAATCCCCGACCCCGACCGCACGATGGGTCGAGGAAGAACTGGTGCGTCCTGGAATCCTTCGTCCAGAGGACATCGTGGACGGCTGCCACGCAATGTCGCCCTCCTACCTCGCCGACCAGTTCGAGCGCAGTCGCCGGAACCTGGGCTTAGCGACGATCGACCTCCTCTACCTCCACAACGCGGCCGACGCTCAGATCCCTGACGTAGGCCCCGAGGAGTTCGGCGGACGACTTCGAGAAGCGTTCCGCCTTTACGAGCAGTTCCGGGACGATGGTCGACTGCTCGCGTACGGGCTGGCCACGTGGGACTGCCTCCGCGTTCGCCCGGACGACCCCGGGTTCTTCGCCTTGGAAACGGCGGTCCGGATCGCCCGCGACGTGGGAGGTGAGGATCATGGGTTCCGATTCGTGCAGTTCCCCTTCAACCTCGCGATGCCGGAGGCGGTGACGCTCCGTAACCAGCCGGTCGCGGGTGCCCGTACGACGCTGTTCGACGCCGCCCAACGCCTGGGTGTGAGTTGTTTCACGAGCGTCCCACTCGTCCAGGGACAGCTGGCTCGCTCCGGGCCAAAACGAAACGGGCTCACCCGGGCCCAGACCGCTCTACAGTTCGCGCGGTCCGCCCCGGGGACGATCGGACCGCTCGTCGGCCAGAAACGCGCCGAGCATCTTTCCGAGAACTTGGAGATCGCGGCCCTTCCGCCGTGGGACCCGGCCGAGTTCCTCGAGCTCGTAGCCTAAGGCGACTCCGGAGCATCGGAGCCCGGCGGCCGGGGCCTTGTCGGGGAATCCGGCTCGTTCGTCGCGAGCACGGACCGGCCGTCCACCTTCTGCACGCGCACGACCCGGTCGGCAATGGCCGCGAGTTGCGATTCGTGCGAGACTAGGATCACCTGCGGCAGCGTGAGCTCGTCGAGCAGCTCGCCCATTCGGATGACCTGCTCGGGCGAAAAGCCGTCCGTCGGCTCATCGAGAAGGATGGTGTCGAGATGCAAGCTCCCCATCGACCGGACCACCTGAGCTAGGGCCAGACGGAACGCGAGCGCGAGACTCGTGCGTTCACCTCCGCTCAGCGCCTCCGCCGGTGTCCATTCACCTTCGATCATGACGAGGGGCGTGAACGCCGGGTCGGTACGGGCCACCAGCCCCGGGTCGTCCACGAGCGACGCAAAGTAGCGCGCGAACTCTCGCTCGAAGAGCGCCTGGGCGTGCGTGAGCAGCTTCTGTTCCATCTCGAGGACCGTCGAGCGGAACGGACCCCCTACCCAAGCCGCCTTGTCCTCGACCTCCTTCGCTTCCGCGAGCAAGGACGCGCGTTCTTCGCGCCCTGACGCGGCGGCCCGGACCCGTCGATCGGCTTCGTCCAACTGGGCGTCCAGCCGCGAGAGCCGGGAGCGCTCCTCGGCCTCCTGTTCGCGTATGGTCATGAGCCGTTGGTTCGCTTCCGCGAGCGTCGTGCGAGTCGTCCGAGCCTCCGCTCGCCGGATTCGCAACGTCGTCGCCGCCCTTTCTCGGTCCGAGAGCCGCTGGCCCGCGGCGGTCAATTCCCTTCGGATACGTTCGGCCTCGGAACGGAGGGTCGCGAGCGCGCGGTCGATTCCGTCGCGTCGTTCGGCCGACAGCAACGACAATTCCAGCTGCCGAGCCCGCTCGCCCCGGAGCTGTTCCAACCGAGTCACATTCGCCCGGGCCGCCGAGGCTTGCTCCTCTTCGGGAAGCCGACCCGCTACCTCGGCCCGTGCTTGGACGGTGGTCACGCCGGCGCCTTCGAGCTCGCGGGAGGCCTCCGCCACCGCACGGGCCGAGCGTTCGTGGGAGGCGCGCGCGGCGCTTCGGCGCTTCTCGACTTCGTTCCATCGGTCGCGGGCCCGCTCGTACCGCTCGCGAGCCTTCCGTCGCTCTTCGACCGTCGCTCGCTGGGCCTGGGCCGCGTCGAGCTTCCGCCGCGCTCCCTCCGCCAGCGATGCGACCTCGGTCTTGTGCGGCGCAAAATCCTCCGGCCGCACCGATTGGCCGCAGCGCGGGCAGACCCCCTTCTGCAGCAGTTCCTCCACCTCCGCGAGCGAAGATTGAGCCTGCGCGGATTGCTTGAGGCAGCTCGCTTCGTCCTGACGGACTCGTTCGAGATGCTCTTCGAGGTCCGTTAGGGTTTCCGGCGTAGGTGGTCGGGGCGCCTTGGAGGGACCCTCGGCGATCGTCTCTTCGAGCGCCGTGCGCGCCTCCGCCTCTTGCCCCCGGGCGCGCTCGAGCAGCTCCCGCGCCGCCCCCTCCCGTTCGTCCGCCGAGAGGAGCTTCGCCCGGGCTTCGGCGAGGTTGCGGAGTCCCTCGCCTCGTCGGCGCTCCTCTTGCCGGGCGGATTCGAGCTCGTGTTCTAGCTCAGCCAGAGCCGCGCGACGCGCCTCGAGCGCCTGCGCGTCCGAGTCGGTCGACTGTCGTTCCTCGGCGCGTCGGTCCACTTCGCCTTCCCGCTCGGAGAGAGTCGCGCGAAGCGCCTCGAGCGCGGCCCGGTCGGCACCGATCTCCCGCTCCAGTCCCTCGAGCTCTCGCTCGTCCGCTTCGGCGGTCCTCGCCTTCGCTTCGGCCTCATCGCGCGCCGTTTGGAGCGCGCGTAACGCAGCGCGGCGATCGGCGAGGGAACGCTCGGCCGAAACGCGGTCGACCCGGAGCCGGTCGGCGAGGGCGCTTCCCTGCGCGAACTCCTCGTCGAAATGGCGGAGTCGGTCCGCCTCGGCCCGGCGCGATTGGGCGCTTCGCCGCAGGTCGGCCGCGAGTTCCTGCGCGTTGTCGGCGGCGGTGCGGTATCGTTCGACACCCAACGCCTTGCGCACCGTCTCGAGGCGATCCTGCGGGCGTGCGGCGAGGATGTCCCGCATCCTCTCCTGGGGAACGTAAACCGCCCGGCGCCAGAGGTCCGAGTGGGCTTGAGGGCTCGGGTTGTCGGGGAATCCGAGGAGGTCAATGACGCGCTGCCGGAGCTCGGTCGCCGAGTACGCTGTTTCGGCGCCCCCGACCATGAACCGGATGCGCTCGGCCTCGAACGTCTCCTGCCCTTTCCGCCGGAGGCGCCGGAATCGTCGGGAAATCTCGTACCGCTCTCCGTCGCCCTCGAACCCCACGGCGACCTCCGCGTGACCCGCGCCGTGGCGAACCAAGTACGCGGCGTTCACCTCGGCCACGCCGAACAGCGCCATCTCGATCGCGTAGAGAAGGCTCGTCTTCCCGGCGCCGACGTCCCCCGCGATGAGCGTCGTGCCGGTGCCGAACTCGACCTCGGCCGATTCGTAGCTTCGGATGTTCTTCACCCGGAGTCGGCTCAACCGCATCGTCGGGGGCCTCACTCCCGGCCGGGGTCGGCTCGCACGCTGAGCAGGCGACGCCCGCTCGCCAAGCGGGCGCTGGAGTAGTCCTGACGCGACTCGCCTTCGGCTTTCGGTAGACCGAGTTCTCGCAGGAGCTCGCGCACCGTCCGCTCGCCCTCGGTGCCCTCCAGCCAGCCCCGGCCCTCCCGCGTCGACGCAATCAGTCGGAGGAGCTCCGCCGCCTCGACACTCGCCTCGCTCGTCGCGGCCGTCTCCTCCGTCGGTGCCGGCGCGAGGTCCCGCACATCCCAGTGAACGGTACCCGCCTCCGGACCCCGCCGGCGCGCCACCTGGGTCAGGGCCAGGCTAGCGAGGGTCCCGTCCGCCAGCGTGCCGTGGACCCGCGGGAAGAGGAGCGCCCCCGGCGCGCTCTCCTCGGAGAGACGCGCCTCGAGGTCCGCGCGCGCTTCCTCGGCGGACTTGCCCGAAACGTCGATGTCGACCAGGTGCACCGAGCCGCGGGGGGCGGTGTCCACAAACTCGACCGCCGGGCGGCCGCGCTCGACCGTCACGATCGCAACGCCCTGGTGGGTCCGGCCGGCCTGGCCGTGCTCGAGGTCGGTTCGGCTCGTTCCGAAGACCGCTCCCGGATTCACGAGAAGACCACCGCCCGGGCCCTCTCCCGTGTAAGTATAGTGGATGTGCCCTCCAGCGTAGTAATCGCATCCGGCGGGCAGGTCGTCGACCCGGATCCCATGGATGTGCTCTCGGAGGCTCTCCGGCAAGTACTCTTCGACGGCGGCGTGGAACTGGAAGATCTTGAATCCGGGCGCCGAGCGGAAGCCCTCGGCATCGACCGCCCGAAAGTAGTCGCGGTCGAGGCCGTGGGAGCGGCCCGAGATACCGGCAATGCACGCCCCGGTCGGCTCGTCCACATGGAACGGCAGGCTCCACCGAGAGCCCTCGCTCCGCACGGCCTCGGGAGCGACCTTCAGGAAAACGCCGGTCTCCGCAAGGACATCGAGCCAGCTCGTCCGGTGGGCGACGTAGTCGTGAGAGCCGTAGATGACGTAGATCCGTCGGCCCTGGTCGACGAACCGGCGGAGCGCTGCGGCGACCGGGGCGACCTCACCGGGGTCGGGGACCGGCACGTGGAAAAGGTCCCCCGAGATGAGGAGGAACGCGACGTCCCGCTCCTCCGCGACACGCAGGGCGGAGAGCAGGCTTTCCCGAAGGGCGGCCCGAACGGGCGGGTCGCGGGGCCAAGCGCCGACGTGCGCGTCCGCGAGGTGAGCGAAGACGAACCGCTCAGGACCCATCCGCTACCCCTTTCGGGTGGACGCCACCGGATTGGGGCGAGAGTTCGAACTGGGCGCGGCCGGAGGCGTCGCCTCCTGGATCCGCTTGCTCATCGCGGCGAGCAACCCAGCACCCGCGCCCATCGCGAGTATGCCGACCAAGAGTAGGTCGTCGCCGGTGGAAGGCGCGGCCGGACCGGGAGGGGGCCGGACGGTGGTGGGTCCCGGAATCGGCGGCGGTGGCACGGCCCGCACGAGGGCGGCCCGGGCGGTTTCGCTCGCCTGAATCATGGCCTGCATGACGGTGAACAGCTCCGTGGCCTCTTCCATGGTGATCTGGCGGGCGTGGAGCCGGCCCACGAGGTAGGTGTAGCGCTGGTTGCGGGCTGCTTCCCGCGACGCGTTCGAGGGGGGTCCGGCGGGAGGAGCCGAGCCGTACACGGACCCCCCAGGCCACAGCGGTTCTTGAAGAGTGGCCCGGCCCGCGGGCCGAGGCGTTATAGCAGGTCCATCGTTAGACGGATAATGACCGCGCCCGACGATGCCGTTCCCAGCGACAAGGACCGGCACCTTCACGTCCGAATGGCGGACGACCGAACGTCGATTTACGACCTGATCACCGAGTACTTGCAGGCCGCCGGGAAGGCGCCCGACTGGTTCTGGCGAACCGCCGGCCGACTCGAGGGGAACGAGGCCGACAATCTCGAGGAGCTCCTCTCGAGCGCCTTCGAGGCGGGTGCGTTCATCTCGCACGACCACCCCGAGGACCTGGAGTTCCTCTGGGTCACGGAGGAGGAGTGCGAACGGGAGCGCCGCCGCGAAGAACGTGGTGGTCAGAGCGAGGCCGCGAAGAAGGAGCGCTCGAGCCTCAGCCACTACGCGTGACGGGATCGCCGCGCGGAGACCGTTCGCACGCTACACTACGCGCGCCCGCGGGCGCGGGAGAGCAACGGCCCGGGATCGCTCCGGGAATCCCGCCGCCCTACGGCTTCTTCTTGGTCTTGCAGCCACAGGTGTCGCACATGGTGGCCTCGACCTGGGGAAACCGCCCTTCCTAATCAACCTCTCGGTGGCTAGGCTCGGTTCGCGTCCCTAGATCCCGATCACCGAGTGCGCCACGATGAGCGCGATGAACAGAATCGAGATGGTGTTCACGACCTTGATGAGCGGGTTGATCGCGGGACCGGCGGTGTCCTTGGTCGCGTCCCCCACCGTGTCCCCGACGATCGCCGCTTTGTGCGCCTCGGAGCGCTTTCCCCCGAAGTGGCCGCTCTCGATGTACTTCTTGCCGTTATCCCATGCGGCACCACCCGTCGTCATGGTCAGCGCGAGGGGGAAGCCGGAGACGATCGTCCCGAGGAGGAGCCCCGCGAGCGCGACGGGCCCCAACAGGAACCCGACCGCGAGCGGGGTCGCTACTGCGATGATCGCCGGGACGGCGAGCTGTTGGAGCGCGGTCAGCGTGACGATGTCGACACACTTGCCGTAATCCGGTCGCGCGGTTCCCTGAAGCAAGCCCGAGATCTCCCGGAACTGCCGGCGGATCTCGAAGACCATCTTCTCCGCGGCGACCCCGACCGCGTTCATCAGGAACGAGGTGAAGAGGAACGGCAGGGCCGCGCCGATGACGAGCCCCGCGAGGACGACCGGCGTGGAGAGGGTGAGCAGGTTCGTGAACGAGCTCCAGGGCTGGCCCCAGTCCTTCGCCGCGGCGAACGTGTACGCGGCGAAAAGGGCGAGAGCGGCGAGGACCGCGGAGCCAATCGCGTACCCCTTCGTGACCGCCTTCGTGGTGTTGCCGACGGCGTCGAGGGGGTCGGTGATGGCCCGGGCCGTCTCGGGGAGCTGCGCCATTTCGGCGATCCCGCCCGCGTTGTCGGTGATCGGGCCGAACGCGTCGATCGAGATGATCATCCCGGTCACCGACAGCATGCTCGCCGCTGCAAGGGCGATCCCGTAGAGTCCGAAGTAGCTGTCCGGAGCGTGGCTCACGCTGAAGCCGTTGTACCAGCCTACCGCGGCGAACGCGATCAAGGTCCCGCTGACCAGCGTCATGGCAGGAAGCCACGTCGACTCGAGACCGACGGAGAGTCCGCTGATGACGGTTGGACCGGCGCCCGCCTGGGCCGCTTCCGCGATTTTGTGGACGGAACGGTACTTTGCGCTCGTGTAGATGTCGGTGATGATCACGATGATGACCATCACGATCAACCCCACCGCCGTGGCGATGAAGATCCCGAGATTGCCCCCCATGAAGAGCGCGTCCAAGACGTAGAGACCGACGAGGCCGACCCCGGTCGTGGCCGCGAGCCCTTGGTACAGGGCGCCCATGATCGTGCCCTTCTCCCGCATGCGAACGAAGAAGGTCCCGACGATCGTCGAAACGATCGCCCACGCGCAGACCAGCATCGGGAAGATGACAGCGTTCGGGAAGATGCGGGTGAGCGCGGAGCTGCCGGTGAGGCCGATCAGGTAGGCGAGGAGCATGGCGGCGAGCGCCGTGACGACGTAAGTTTCGAACAGGTCCGCGGCCATCCCCGCGCAGTCCCCGACGTTATCACCCACGTTGTCGGCGATGACACCCGGATTGCGGGGGTCGTCCTCCGGGATTCCCGCCTCGACCTTGCCGACGAGGTCCGTGCCGACGTCGGCCCCTTTGGTGTAGATACCGCCGCCGACACGGGCAAAGAGGCTCATGAGCGAAGCACCGAAGAGCACCCCCACCATGTCGAGGACGTTGCCGCTGAACACCCAGTAGAACCCAATCAGTTCGAGGAGCGCAAGGCTCGCAACGGACATTCCGGTAACACTTCCGCCGCGGAAGGCGTAGCGCATCGTGGCGGGCAGGCTGCCCTTCATCGCGTGCGCCGCCGTCCGGACGTTCGCCCGGATGCTGACGACCATTCCGACCGCGCCGGCGAGCGCGCTACCGCAGACACCGAAGACGAATCCTACCGCCAGACGAGCGCCGTTGCCCGTGATACCGAAAGCGAACGCAATGATCACCGCGAGCACCGCCGCGGCGACGAAGACGAACATGTACTCCCGGCGCAGGAACGCCATCGCACCTTCGCGAATGGCGTGCGAGATCTCTCGCATTCGGTCGGTGCCTTCGTCCTCGCGCAGGACGAGGAGGGTCTGCACGCCCGCGTAAGCCAGCCCGACGAGTGCGGCCGCCAAAATGAGCAGCTCGAGTTGACCCGTTGACAAACTCATGAGAATCCCTCGAAATCCGGAGTCGTTCATCGGGATGCTTAATTAAACCTTGCCCGCCGAGCCCACGCACCCCGCCGCCGGGGTCCGTGCGGGGGTCTTTATGCCCCGCCGCTGGTAGCCTGCACGTGCAGTCGTCGAGCGCTCGGGACGCGGAGATGCGGCGCTCGCGAGTGGCGTGCAAGGTCTGCGGTCAGCCGATCGAGCTTATCCGGATGCGCGACCATCTTCGCTCGGAGCATCAGGTCGGTTCCGCCGAGCTCGAGACGATGTATCTCGACGCTCGTATCGAGGCCCGGCGCTTGCGCCGGACCCGTTCCCCGTAGCCCTACGGGTCGAATTCGCGCCGTCGAATCCGGTCGGTGGCGTACGCGAGGAATTCGGCGCGCGAGAACGTCCGGGTCTCGCGCGACCCACGAATGCGCAGGGTGACGGTTCCGTCCGCGACTTCCTTGTCGCCGAGGACCACGACCCACGGGACCCGCTCGACTTCCGCGTTCCGCACCCGCTTGGCGATCGAATCTTCGGTGCCCGCAGTCTCCGCGCGAACGCGTGCGGCTCGCAGCTCCTCCACCAGTCCCGCGGAGGCCGAACTGTGCCGTTCCGTGACCGGGAGCACTCTCACCTGGAACGGTGCGAGCCAGGGCGGTAACCGTCCCGCCACGTGCTCGAGCAGGACGCCGAGGAAACGCTCCCACGAGCCGAGGATCGTCCGATGGACGACCACCGGCGTGTGCAGCTGACCGTCGGGGCCTTGGTAAGCAAGCCCGAATCTCTGGGGGATCTGGTAGTCCAACTGGATCGTGCCGGTCTGCCAGGGACGACCGAGGCTGTCCTGGATGTGGATATCGATTTTCGGGCCGTAGAACGCGCCTTCGCCGGGAGCGATGCGGTACTTCGCGTGGGTGGACTTGAGCACGCGCTCGAGCGTCGCTTCGGCCCGGTCCCAGGCCTCCTTCTCCCCCAGGAACTTCGCCGGGCGCGTCGACAGCTCGACGCTCCAGTCAAGCCTCAAGGTCGAAAATGCCCGGTGGATCCAGTCGAACAGGGCCCGGATCTCCGCCTCGACCTGCTCCTCGGTGAGGAAGATGTGCGCGTCGTCCTGAACGAATTCCCGGACGCGGGTCAGGCCGTGAAGGGTGCCGCTCGCCTCATTACGGTGGAGCGGCGCGAACTCCGCGAGGCGCATCGGAAGCTCACGGTAGCTACGGGCCCGGGACCGGAAGATCAACATCGAACCCGGACAGTTCATCGGCTTCCACCCGAAGGTCCGTCCCTCGGCTTCGGTGAGGAACATGTTCTCCCGGTAATGTTCCCAGTGACCGCTGGTCTCGTAGACCGACTGCGCGAAGAACAGCGGTGTGCGGATCTCGACGTAGCCCGCTTGATCGAGGTGCTCGCGGACGAACTTTTCCAGCTCGTGGACGACGATCATCCCGTTCGGATGCCACAGCGGGCACCCGGGCGCTTCGTCCACGAAGGAGAACAGGTCGAGCTTGGTGCCGAGCATTCGGTGGTCCCGGGCCTCCGCCTCGGCTCGCATCTTGAGGAAGTGGTCGAGCTGGACGCGAGTCGGGAAGCCCACCCCGCGAATCCGTTGGATCGGCACGGCGCTCGGGTCCTCGGCCGTGATCGCCGAAAATCCCAGAATGTGGACCCCCTCGAGCCAGCTCGTGTCCGGGACGTGAGGCCCACGGCAGAGGTCCGTGAACGACCCGGTGTCGTAGACCGATACCGGCTCATCCGGTGGGGTCTCGGCGATGTACCGGAGTTTGTGGGGGTTCTGGGCGAACAGCATCTCGGCGTCCGACCGGGAAAGCTCGCGTCGCACGAACGGTTCGCGGGCCCGGACCGCGCGGTCCATGACCGCTCGGACCGCATCGAGGTCGCCCGGGGTGAGCGGTCGAACATCGAAGTCGTAGAAGAACCCCTCCTCGGTCGGTGGGCCGTGGGTGGGCCGCGCGTCCGGGATCGTCTCAACGACCCCCTTCGCCACCAGATGCGCCGAAGAGTGCTGGAGAATATCGCGGCCGGCGCGGTCCTCGAACGTCAGCGCTGCGAGGCTTCCGCTCGCCGGCAACGGGAACGCGAGGTCCACGGGCACGCCGTTCCAGGAAGCCGCGAGCGCGGTCTTGATGCTGTCCGGATCCCAATGAGCGAGCGCGTCCCGGGCCAGTGTCCGCGCTGGGAACGGCCGCTGCTGGCCGTCCGGAAACTGGACCTGGATTTCGCCGGCCGCGTCCGACATATTTCTCTCGGGGGAGCGGTCGACCCGTTGCTCAGCTAAAAGGATTGGGTCAACGCCCTCTGCGAAACTCTCCCGAAAACCTCGGCGACCGTCGACCTTCCGGTAGGACGCTTATCGCGAGGGGTCGGCGGGGCTCGGGATTGGAGAGCCTCACTTACAGCCGCGCGGCGAAGAGCTTGACCAGGTCGCGGCAGCGACATGAGTATCCCCACTCGTTGTCGTACCACGCCAGGACCTTGAGGCAGTTCGAACCCGCGACCCGCGTGGAGGCCGCGTCGACGATGGCGGACCGCGAATCGCCCCTAAAGTCCACGGACACGAGCTCCTCCTCGGTGTAACCCAGAATCCCCTGCATACGCCCCTCGGCCGCCCGCTTGAACGCCGCATTGACCTCTTCGACCGTGACCGACCGACCCGTGAAGACCGTCAGATCCACTACGCTGACGTTCGGCGTAGGCACTCGAAGGGAGTACCCGTCGAGCTTGCCTTTCAGTTCCGGAATGACCAGGTGCAGTGCCTTGGCGGCGCCGGTGGTGGTGGGGATCATGGACAGGGCCGCGGCGCGCGCCCGGCGCAGATCCTTGTGCGGCAAGTCGAGCAGCCTCTGATCGTTCGTGTAGGAGTGGACCGTGGTCATCATCCCGGCGGTGATCCCGAATTCGTCCAGGATCACTTTGGCCACCGGCGCGAGGCAGTTCGTCGTTCAGGATGCGTTCGACACGACGTGATGCTTCGCGGGGTCGTACGTATTGTCGTTCACCCCGAGAACAAGGGTCGTGTCGGGATCCGTGGCGGGAGCCGAGATCAGAACTTTCTTCACAGGGCCCCGAATGTGCTTGCGCGCCTCGGAACCCTTCGTGAACAGCCCGGTGGACTCGACCACGATCGACGCCCCGACCGACGCCCAGTCCAGCTCGGCTGGATCTTTGACTTTGAAGACCTTGAAGCTCTTGCCATCGACCGAGATCGTATCGTCCGTGTGTGTGACCTGGTTCGGAAGATTGCCGAGAATCGAGTCATACTTCAGCAAGTAAGCGAGCGTTTTCGCGTCGGTGATGTCGTTGACCGCGACCACCTCGATTTCGGGGTCGCCCAATGCCGCGCGGAAGATGTTCCGGCCAATGCGCCCAAATCCGTTGATGGCGACCCGCACCGTCATGTTGGTCTCGGTGCATGCGAGCCCGGGCAGCTTATAGGAGTTCCTCGAGGTTTTCGGTTTCGGTCTCGCCGTCAGCCGCCCGCTACAAGACCGGTTCGGTGACGGAACAGTGGATCGTGAAGGAGACCGTGACGTTGCCGATGTCCCACGGGTAGGCGAATGCCGCGAACCCATACGTCGGCTGGGTCGCGGTGAAGGAACATGCGCCGCTCAATCCCGACTCGAAGCAAATCGGCCCGGGACCTGTGCTCTGCAGGCCGCAGTAAGTCACGGAACACGTCGCATTCGAAGGTGGGACCCAATCGAGACAGTTCGACAGGAGCAGCACGTCGCCTTGACCCACGGAGAAATTCACGCCGGGTCCCGAAACCACATTCCAGTGGACCGTCACGATGGCGCAATCGGGCAACGAGAGCGATATATCCGGATTCGAGCTGTTCAACACATAGGGACCCAATGTGTGCTCAGTCGGTGGCCCAATTGAGGCGAGGACCAAAACGACTCCCAGGATAGCCCCCGACGAACCGGCGACGAGCAGCGGTGCCAGGCGGTGACGACGGCTCGCGCGTCGCGGTGCGGTTGGCGAGCTCATGGTCTATGAATCCTGTGCGGCTTACGTCATAGTGTAAGGGCGCGACTCGCGATACAGTTTACCATCGGTGACCGGCGAGGCGAACGTCCGCACGCTCCGCGAGCAGCTCGGCCTCGGGGCCCACAGCTTCGGGAGCCTCGAACCAAGGACCGAGGTCGCCCCCCTGAAGGGCCGAATCACGCCGACACCCGTCGTGCCGCGACCCGCGCCTGTCCTCCAGGGGCGTCCTCGCACGCACGACGGCTCGCGGACCCGCCTCGAATCGTGAATCGCGTTCCTGGCTGATGAGTGGAGAGACGAGGTCGTCACTCCGACCCGGCAGTTCAGCATCGGGGAAACCACGACCAGACTCTCCAGTGTCTCGCGCGAGGAGGACGAACGGAACGGTCGTGTCGCTCTCGGGTGCTACCAGCCGCGGGCGTAGCGGGAACTGGCTAGGGGGACCCCGCTCCCGCCGCGGGTGGGACCCAGGTGCAAATGTAAGCCGCAGGGAGAATCGGCCCGGAAAGAGTTCTCCGCTTGGCTCGGATGTAGCAGAGCATGCAAACGACGTCCCCGTCCCTGAATTGATGCCAGGCCGCCGAGTGACGACAACTGGGGACCTCGCACACCTGTACCCCGCCGAACATCGCTGACTCCGGAATCGGAGAGGCGCCGTTCCCACTTGAAACAGAGTGCCCTTCGTTGTTTTGATGCGCACACACGTTCTACACGCCCAGTTTGCGGATCCCCCCTGTCGTACGGTTCACTGAGCCACATAGTGAGCCGGTCGGGACTAAGCCCGGCCTCGCGGAAACCCTCGCTCGCGACGGGCCGAAGGCCGTGCGGTTCGGGGTGTCAGGGATGGGATGACGGCTCCGGAGTAGGAGAGGATTCAGCTCTTGGAGACCCGAAGGTCTCCCGGTCCGCGCGTTCCCGTTCGTGAAACCGCTCGTCCAGTCTTGTCGCAAGCACTTGGTCTGAGACAAGATCCAGCGTCCACAAACGTAGTGAGCCTAGGACCACCAGCATCGAACCGATGACCACAGCAGGAAAGTAGAGGATGATTCCCCCAATGATCACGATGACTCCAACAGCGACCCCAACCTGGGCCAGCTCCCGGTGACGGCGTCGGTAATCTTGAACCCGTCCGACTTGACCCGAATCCATCGGGAAACGACATGGTGTTGGGGTCTATACGACTTCGTTCGCGGACCGGCATGGTCGGGTCGCCCGCGCCTCTGCTCGCGGAAACCTTCGCTCGCGACGGGCCGAAGGCCGCACTCTTCTGCGAACGGGTCGGGATCTCGGAGACGGTGTTGCGGTTCGGCGTATTCGCTCCCGGCCATCGAGTGCCGGGATTCCCTTCCGTCTCGACGAAAGCGGGGCACCCCATGGATGAATTCTTACGAGAATTGATGTAGGCGGTCCTCGTCCCAGCACTGACCGAGATTCTCGATAATGGCTGCGCGCAACGGGCGCGCGGTCCGGGTCGATCCGGGTGCGGCTGCGGACCGGCGGGCGTCTGCCGGGATATTCCTCGCCTGCGAGGTCAACTCCGGACAGTTCGTGGGGCACTCGATTCCTAGAGGGAGGACTCCGCCTCCGTCCCCCGTTTCGAGTGTAGTGTCCCAGGCGTACGAGGGAAATCTAACGGCTGCCGGGACAACCGCAGATGTATACTCCATAGTCAACGATCTTGAACACTATCGCGGAACGTTTCAGATTCTGCTTTTCTTGCATCGAGAAGGTCCGGCGACCGCCTACCGCATGCGACAGCGATTGAGGCTGGGACCTGAGGCGATTCAGAATTGCCTAAACTATCTTACACGGACGAGGCTGGCCCGGCCCACTCGGTCCCACTCCTTTCCGTTTGGACGGTCGTACGAACTCACCGATTTGGGGAAAGATCTCGTCGAGTCGCCCGTGCGTGCGTGGCCCTATGTTCTCATGAAGTGAGACCCTTGGCCTGGGTTGAGTTCCGTCTAGCGGTTTCCCGTTAACGGGCGTCCCGTCGACGGGAAACAGTGCGCTGTCGAGTATAGTTCCTAGCCGATTCCGGGACGGCGAAACCCAATGTTCGAGCACGAGATTACTGACTGGAGCAACGAGCGCCGGTTCAACTGGTCAGCGGTGGCCCTCGCGGTCCTCATTTCGGTCCTGTTCGTGACGGCGGCGTATGCGTTCGGGGCAGCTGGATTCAGTCTCAAGCCCACCCGCATGGGAACTTCCCCCCAGATTTGTATAAAGTGCCCGCCGGGGGAGGGCACGTGCGAGCCGGACTGCACGCTCCCACCGTGTCCAACCCCCTATGTCATCGATCTCGAGTCTGGAGTTCAGGTCTCTGCCACCAACGTCACGATAAGTTACGGCGCTACCTCGAGTAGTCCGCTTCCGGGAGGAACCGGTACCGTGGTTTGGGGCAACAGTGCGGCCTATCCTTGGAGGGCCGTGTCCGGTCAGTCGTTTGAGCTCTATTCATCGGCTCCGGCTTCCGTTTACATCAATTTCCTCGAGCCGAGCACCACGTACGACTACAAGATTTGGGCCACCGGCACATGCCACGATAGTTCCGGCACTCACACGTACAACGGGACGCTTACCGGTCAATGGACCACTGGGGCGGACCATTCGATGATTATCACGGGGCAAGTACTTGGGGAGAACGGAACGGCTGCGGCCTACACCTTGGTGGAAATAAGGTGCCAGACCGCGAACCCACCTTGGATCAACTACCTTCAGACAAACGGGAACGGATACTACACGGAGAACCTTTCGATCGGTAACAAAGTGCTCTGCACGGCCCCCTATCACGGCTACGAGATTACGGCCTCAGCCGTTACATTGGGACTTTCGGGTTACGATTCGTTTCCGGGTTACTGGAACGAAACAATCGTAGTCTGGGCTCCTCAAATTGTCAATTTCGGCTTGCCTACCACAACCGAAACGTGGTTACCGATGGCGGCAGCGTTCGTCAACAATAATGGTCGGGCAATTCAGGGTGGCACCTACTACCTGGACTCAACCAATTCTGAATCGTCGTCAGGGTACTCGTTCTCGTCCAGCATCCAGTTCAAAGAAAGTGGCAACTTCACATACCCCGTGAATCAGAATCAAGTCATTCTCGGGCTTTACCAAACCGACGGAATGCTGGTCATGAATGCAACGACCAATCGCACACCGTACATTGGTGCAATACAGTACTGGGGGCCCCAATTGAAAAGCATGGACAATCCGAATTATACCGCGGATCCCGACACTTTGGCCAACTTTAACCCGACTAACTGCGCCGGGAGCTACGAAGTCAACAAGCCGGCGGGAACTTGGTGGAACGGGAGTACGACGGTTGCAGGCTCGGTCGTTCAAAAAATCAAGGCTGGAGTCTATCTTTCCTGGGGCATCGGCGTCGGGATCGGCGTCGACTTCGGGCTCGGTGGTATTGGTATTGGGGTTGGTCCAGACATTAGCTTCACTTTAGTAGATACATCAGAGACGGTGACCGTCTCGGAAACTGCCACTTGGGGTTGGAACGTGCATTACACTGAGAGCAGTCAGTACTACTCCGTGTGCTTCGATACGAGCGGACCTGGGAACACGGAGGTCATGCACATTTACGAGTCGAGTTCGTGAGGGGGCAGACACTCGTGCATTTCCCCCTGCCCATAGGACAGCCGAGGGCAAGGTAGATGGTGTCTGACTGAGTCATTGGCATCGGTGACAGAGAAGAGACTCGACAACCTTCACCGTCGCATTTCGCCGGCGATTCCGCTAGCTGTCGGCATCGCTTGCGCGATCGTCGCGGTCGCGTTTTCGTATTCTGCCGGGTCGTCCTCCAAGGCGGGCCCGATTGCATCCGGTTACACGTTCGACCAAGCCGCAGCGAAAGTAGCGCCGACCGTAGCGAATGCCTCGGGGGGTCCGTGGCGCTTGTTTTCCGCGGTTGGGATAGTCACCTCCGGCCTCGTTTCGCCGGAGCCGGACACGACTCCCGCGGGAGCGTGCCAGGGCTTGCCGGGGCCAACCGTCTGGAACAGTTCTCGGATTCCAGTCTGGAAGGGGGCGCTCAACGCTGGAATCTCGCCATTCTGGGAGTTGTTGTTCATTAGCACCTCAGGCGCGATCTTGCCTATCCAGACGGTGAACGATTCGGTCATGGAGGATCCGCCGATATCACCCGACACGCCCTGCGGCATCGCCTTGTCCGCGATCGGGGGCCGGAACTACTCGCTGCTGAGTTCACCTACGGTCAACGTTTCGTTCGACTCGGATGTGACCGCCAACCTCGCCTGGACACATGGAGGTAGTCAGTTCGTAAAGGCGAACCCTCGGATTGTGGAGTACCTCTCCGCCGGTGGCCCTCAACCCCTGTACGGGGTGCCTTGGAGCGTGACCGGAACTGGTTGGGGGCTAGTCTACGGAACGTGCGGGATCCCCGGCATTCACGGTAACGCTAACGAGTCCGACTTCTTCATTCCAAACGCGACCTCGGTGGGCAGCTCCACCGGCAACGCGACCTGCACGTGGTCACACTATACGATCAGTTTTGGCTCGCCCTCGAACTCGAGTGGTCCGGACGGTGGGATTTGGGTTTCGATCCCCATCATGAACGTTGCCCACAACGTTTCGCTGAATTCGTGGATGTTCTCGCTGACGGTTACCAACTCCTCGGGAAGCCGCCAACCTGTCGCAAACGTGACTTGCGGTGCCTCGTTCGGTCCCGAGTCGTGCCGCGCCGAGACACCCGGCTGGTTCGCGGCCCTTACCACGGATACCGGATACTGGCTCGACGTGTTCGGATGGAACGCTAGCGGCCCGGGTTGGAGACTGCCTAACGTCGGCGTTTACGCCAATGATACGCTGACAGTCTACCTGCCTTCGAGTCTCGCCACCGCGTCCCTCACGATCAGCACTGTATCGACCCTGTCCTCCATCGAGATCTCGGGTTCGGCTAGAATCTAGTCGCCTCGTGTGACCCCCGCGGGTCCCTCCCACTCGCTTCGCTCTCGGGCCCCTCCCGCGGGCTAGCGGAAACCCTCGCTCGCGACGGGCCGAAGGCCGCGCGTTTCTACGCGCGGTTCGGGATCCCGGAGACAGCCCTCAGGGATGGTGTGGCCGGAATCGGACGCGTGGGGGACTAAGCCAGTCTTCCCGGAGCTCCATGTCTTTTGGTCGCCGAGAGAACCATCGTGCCTCCGCGACCTCGTGGAGAACTCGAGAGTGGGGCCGACCCCTCGACCAGAGGGCCGTGAACTGAAGAAAGTCCCACGAAAGCCCTCCATCACCTTCGGTCTCGAGCGTTTCGTGGTAGACCTTCCAAAGCCGCAGCTTACTGACCCGAACGCCCGTTTCTTCCCGAATTTCCCGCAGGACGGCCTCGCGAGGAGTTTCTCTCGATTCCGCCCCTCCCCCCGGGGTGATCCACTTTCGAGTCCACGCGGATTCCGGGTTCAGACGGACGAGAAGGACCTGCCCTCGGAAGTTTTCGACCCGAGCAGCCACGCCGAATCGGAGTCCCTTGGCCGTTCTCGTCTTCATCCAACCATAGGCACTAGAGTCAGCGACCGAGACCTTTCCATCCATAACGAACCGAGGGAGCGCCGGAACTCATCGAGGACCAATGGGTGGCTCGAAGGCATTCGAGCAGTCGGACTCATTCCTTCCTCGAGTCCATGAGAAGGTCGCAATACGACCCTCGAATCAGGTCGTTTGGACGCAGTCCAAGGACCCGTGCCATTTCCTCGGCCTGTTGCTGGAGGCGCGGAAAATCTTTCACGGCTCCCACGCTCTCGATCTCCACGAAGTGGCCGAGCCCCCTGACGTCGTCGACATGCACGCGCACATTCTCCCGCAAGTAGACCCTTCGAACCTTCTCTACGATCGCCTTCACACCGAGCGTGCGAGCCAGGGTGGCCTTCACCGAGGACACGTCGGGAAGGCTCATCATGAGTACGTCGCTTCGCTTGGAGCGTAGCGTGTCGCCTCGGAAGTACCAGACCAGTTCATCATGCTTCCCTGTCTCGCGAACCTTCAGGCGACCCTCAGCGACCCGATAATAGGTGTCGACCTGGTGCTCCTTCGAGAGCCACCGAGCGCCAGCGACGCGAACGCGACGTATTACATCCCGCGGGTCGGAGCACCGAGCCTTGAACTCTGCGTTGACGTGGGCGCGGGTCAC
>Ga0187784_10000106_pt1 | contig 51930 bp, 40 predicted proteins | sample 1015_SJ02_MP15_2_FD_132964 | JGI IMG/M metagenome (GOLD analysis project Ga0187784, IMG submission 132964) | Tropical peat soil microbial communities from peatlands in Department of Meta, Colombia - 1015_SJ02_MP15_20_MG | ecosystem: Environmental > Terrestrial > Soil > Wetlands > Peat | place...
CCGTGGCCCGAACAACGGTTCCTCGTCACCATCCAAGGCAAGAGCCCGGTGCGTTAGCAGCGCTCGCCGGGATCTGTGCGGGGGGCGGAGAGCAATCTCCGTCCCTACCGCGACCCGTGCTCCCGCCCCGAACGACAGACAGGGTCTGTTTTGGGGCTTTGAAGAGCACGAGGAGCAGACGCCATGCCACGCAAGACAGACACCGCAGTGGTCCACACGATCGGAATCGATCCCGGTAAGAATACGCTGCATATGATCGGGCTAGATGGGAAAGGCGCCATCATTCTGCGTGAAAAAGTCTCTCGACACCGGATTGCTGCACGGCTTGTGAACGTGCCGCCATGCCTAGTGGCGATCGAAGCCGGCATGGCCACTCACTACATGGTTCGCGAGTTAGTTGCGCTCGGTCACGAGGTCAAACAAGTGCCGCTGGCTTACGCCAAGCCGTTTCGACAGGGCCACAAGAATGACTTCCGTGATGCCCATGCTGTTGCAGAAGCTGTGCAGCATCCTTCGACCCGCTGCGTGCCGATTAAGACTGATACTCAACTGGACCTGCAGGCGCTGCATCGAGTGCGTTCCCGCCTGATTGGGGAGCGGACGGCTGTGATCAATGAGCTTCGCGGCTTTCTTCTGGAGCATGGCATTACTGTTCGCCAAGGACATCGCTTCCTGCGCCAGCAGTTGCCTCAAATCCGAGCTACACGCACCGACGTGCTGTCGCCACGCATGGTCCGGATCATTGGAGATCTCGTCAACGATTGGGAATATCTGGATGAACGGGTCGAGACGGTAACGGATGAGATCGAGAGCCTGGCACAGCGTGACGTGAGTTGTGGGCAATTGATGACGGTTCCCGGCATCGGCCCGATCATAGCAAGTGCGATAGTGGCTGCGATCGGCAACGGCGCCGCCTTTGCGAAGGGACGCGACTTTGCCGCGTGGCTTGGCTTGGTGCCAAGGCAGATGTCGACCGGTGATCGCACGATTCTTGGCCGCATCACCAAGCGCGGAAATCGCTATCTGCGCATGCTGTTCATCCAAGGCGCCCGTGCCATTCTGCTCCATCCGGCGAGCTGGGCGAAGCACAGCTTCGGACCGTGGCTAGCGGCCGCGGCCCGTCGCTTGCATTGCAACGTTCTGACAGTGGCGCTCGCCAACAAGCTGGCGCGGATTGCTCTGACCGTCTTAATGCAGGGACGCAACTATGAGCCGCGCATCGAGCCGGCGACGGCATAATTGAAACAGAAGAGGGATCGATCTACCAAGGAAGGGTTGGAAACTCGACCACTAACGCTACCACCAGGACGCTGGGATTCCTGCCGAGGTCTGCGAGTTGGATTGAGGAGATGGAGAAAACGGTCTCACCGTCGCATCCGTGATCTGGTGGCACGTATGGCCTTCTAGGGCCTTGACGCGAATGAGATCGGATGTGTGCGGATATCCATGATGGCCGGGAGCAACACGCTCCCAAAAAGGGCCGAATACAGATGAGCGAGACTAATAATCTCCAGATCAGTCAAATCCAGCTTGCAACGCGCGACCGGTCCATACAAACGTGCCACAACCGGACGTGAGCAACTGCAGCAGAGTAACCTCTTGCATCCGACTTGGGACAATCGTGAATTCAAATTAGGACGGAGCCTCGAAATTAGTACAGCGCCCAATAACACAGTCTCGTAGCACGGTTGACTGAAGCACTGCTGTTGCCGATCTAAATTGCCAAAAACAATCTTTGCACGGCGCCCTCTGACAACGTAACTTCAGACGGTCTTTGCGTCATTCGCCACTTGGTATGCAAGATCGTTAATGGCCAGATGTTTGTCGGCGACGCAGGAGAAATACCATGCGGCTTGAAGGCGGGTGCTATTGCGGTGCGGTGCGGTATGTTGCGGAGGGTAAGCTATAGATACATCGAAGCCCGCTCGATGCCGACGTGTGCGTCAGCGCCCCATACGAGCGCCGGGTTGACATAGTAGAAGCCTGGCACGCCCACGATAAGCGGCGCCAATTGGTTCCACGGTTCGGGCATGCGGGTATCAAGCGACTCCAAAATTCTTGGAGCTTCTGAACTCGATCCGACGCCTTGTTCCCTGCGATATTGGCACCGTTAATGACGCCGTTTGATGTACCGACGACCCAATCCGGCTCAATGCCGGCTTCATGGAGAGCTTGGAAGGCGCCGGCCTGATAGCATCCCGGCGCTCCGCCACCCTGTATGACGAGCACCACTTGACCTGGCAGCTGAGGTTTCTTGAAAGCCGACGTGCCCGACGGATCGTCGCGGCCTTGATCGGTCAAGCTACACCTAGAGCATCGTCCGAACTGAGTGAATCCGATTTGGGATTCTCAGGCAGGGGCAAATCATGCTTCAAGCTGGCCACTCGGGAAGGAGGCCAGCACGGGATGTCGAAGCCTTATTCGGAGGATTTACGCGAGCGGGTTGTGGCGGTGGTTGAGGGCGGCTTGTCACGACGACAGGCGGCCGGCGTATTTGACGTGGGCGTCAGCACGGTCATTCGCTGGGTGCAGCGTTTTCGCGCGACGGGCAGCGTTGCAGCAAAGCCGATGGGCGGCGACCACCGCTCGCTGCTGAGCGGATCGCGGACCTGGATACTGGAGCGCATCGAGGCGGAGCCTGATCTGACGATTGAAGAGCTTCGGGATGAACTGAAGGAGCGTGGGGTGATCGTCGGTTACGGGACGGTTTGGCGCTTCTTCGCGCGTGAGGCCATTACGTTCAAAAAAAAGCGTGCGCGCAGCCGAGCAAGAGCGGCCTGATGTGGCTGAGGCGCGCCGGCAATGGAAGGACGGCCAGGCGAGGCTTGATCCGGCTAAGCTGGTCTTCGTCGATGAGACCGGAGCATCGACCCAGATGGCACGGCTTTACGGCCGCTGCAAACGTGGCCAACGGGTGATCAGTCGTGTTCCTTGGGGCCACTGGAAGACGGTGACCTTCGTGGCCGGGCTTCGACTCGATGGCCTCACCGCCCCCTTCGTTATCGATTGTGCGATGAACGGGGCAATCTTCATCGAATACTTGCAGCAGTGCCTCGTTCCGACGCTGCGGCCAGGCGACATCGTCATCATCGACAATCTGCCCGCTCATAAACGCGATCAGGTGCGCCAGATCATCGAAGCGGCAGGCGCCACGTTGCGCTATCTGCCGCCCTACACCCCCGACCTCAATCCGATCGAGCAGGCCTTTGCCAAGCTCAAGGCACACCTGCGCAAGGCCAAGCAACGCACAATTCCCGCGCTCTACGAACGGATCGCAAGCGCCCTCAACACCTTCGAGTTGCGCGAATTCCCGAACTACCTCAGGAATGCAGGATACGCCCCAGCATGATCGGATTCTGCTCTTGCAGGCAGAAATGGGACGAGGACTCGCTATTCGACGTCATTGCGGCTCCCGTCGAGACAGGAAGCAAGGCTCAACCCGGATTTTCCAGGAGGCTTCAGATCAAGCACATTTGCGTCTCATGAGCGACCCGGTGCGGCCTGTTACTTCGTCAGGATTGGTTTGTCCTTGCGCAGAACCGCGATCGTGCTTTGGTCGATGTTAAGATGCGCTTTGACGAGTTCGGGGGGCGTCAGCGCCATCCATTGGTTGACTGATACATCGGCGAAGTACGAGCTGCGGAACATCTCCAGGAAACGCAGCGGTTCGTCGCCGCGATTTTCGATATAGTGGCCCATCGCGAACGGCACGTAGCCGACATCGCCGGCTTGGTAATCGAACGTGCGAGCCTTGCCGCCCGAGGCGAACACGGTCATGCGCCCACTCCCGTTGATGTAATACTGCCACTCGTCCATGTTGGGGTGCCAGTGCAGTTCACGGATGCCGCCAGGCTCAATTTCGACCAAAGCCGCAGCGATCGTGCTGGCCACCGGGAAGTTCGAAGAGTCGACGATGCGGACCTGCCCGCCCGCCGTCACGATCGGTTCCTGAGCGAGCAAGTGGTAACTGTAAGACTGAGGCACGATGCCAGCCGGTGACGGGACGACATCGCCCGCGAGGGGACCCGGAATCTTGCCATCGAAGACCCAGCGCTCATGTTCGACGTCATGCGGTAGCTTGGCGAAACTGGATTCGGGAACGCCGAAGTTTTTGGCCAGCACGCTGCGCGGGGTGTGAACGAACCAATCGGAAAGGAGAAACGTCTCGTTCTCCGAAAAGTTGCCGCTATCGAACACCAGCAAGAACTCGCATCCTTCCTGCAAACCCTGGATCGAATGCGGAATGCCGGCGGGGAAGTTCCACAAATCGCCGACGCCGACATCATCGATAAAGTTGCGGCCCTGCGGGTCGATGGCGGTGATGCGCGCGCGACCGGCGAGCATAAAGCCCCACTCGGCCTCCTTGTGCCAGTGCATTTCGCGAATTCCGCCCGGCTTCAGGCGCATGTTGACGCCTGCCAGGGTTGTCGCGACCGGCAACTCGCGTACCGTTACTTCCCGCGCCCACCCGCCGGTGGCCAGGCGATTACGTGCGGCACTGAATGAGAATTTCAGATTGGGCACTGTTCCGGCGTCGGTGTAAGGCGACGCGAGCAGATCGGGGTTCTCGATCTCCAGCGGGATATTGCGCGGGCCCATGATAGGCGCCCCGCGGTCACCGCTGATCGGCTGCGGCTCGCCATTGATCAGTTGGCTGCCAAAATGTGTGATCTGCGTCATGGTCGGCACTCCTTCGTCGGTGAGTCGAGCAACTTGCACCGCTGCTTACGTATGTCGCGTCGGATCGACGCTGGCTTGTCACCGATTGCTCTGCTTGGCGGCGTGTTGACCTTTTTTGAGCCAAGAACGATGCGTTCGGGCGGAGGCCCTTGTTCAATACGGCGCTCGATTGCCGGCAACCGCGCTGTTGCGGTAAGCCAAAATTCGCGCCTGTCAGCGTCGTGCCGAGGGCGAGCAAACCAAACCCCGTCGGCAGGGCCAGCGACGACAAGCCGAACAGCGCTTCGCCGAACGCCCCGCCGGCGCACCCGGTCGCAAACCCGACAAAAGCAGGCCAAGTGTGCGCCGCGCGATGGCGCGCCGCGGCAATGCTGGACGCGTTACGGCCCATCAGGAGCTCGCCGATATCCATCATGAAGCGGGTCACGTTCGTCGTCATCACAGCAGTGGATGGCGCTCCCTTAACCGAGATCTGCACCAGCGCGTTCTGAACCGCCATCGCCGCAACGCCGAGCATGCCGGCGGCGACCGCGATTGTTTCGTTTGGGTCGACCCGGGGGCCAGCGATGACGGAAAGAAAGAGAAATTCAGCAAGCAGCATGAATTGAAACAGCAGCAGAGGTTAATGAGGCCAGCCCGGCCGATTCCAGAACTTCGGCCATGACTCTTGCGATCGCGAGCGCCGCGATGAACATCGGCACCGGGAGTATCACGGCAACCTGCGCACCTTCCCCGTTGACGAGGTGCGCGGCCAGAATGACGAGGTTCCTGGTGATATGCGCGGTAAATAAGCCTCCAAGCCCGAGAAAGCCGATGATGTCGCTGCTCCCGGCAATCACGCCGAGCACGGCAGGAAGCAGTTGGAGGGTGATCGACGCGTCGATCGATGGCGGTGGCGTTATCGTTCGCGCCGATTTAGGCTCCGGCGACACAACGGCCAACTGGCTTCACCGAACATGGCACTAGGCAAAAGCGCGCTGCCCGCGATTTCCATTAGCGCCTCGAGGTGGGCGTGAAGCAAGTGCCGCGTGCTCGTGCGATCCCAATCGATGCCGACGCCGGACATGATCTCCCTGCCCGGCAAGCGATGGTCGTCGATCGCTTCGACTTCAATCGTCACCGCCACAAACCCGGGCGCAGGAGCGATCGTCGTCTCGACGACAGAGGCCTGACCGCGTGCCGTAAATGCGAGATCGCCTTCGTCCAGGATCAAGAGCGCGACCTGCGGATTTTTTTGCAGTCTGGCCAACGATCCGCGACAATCTTTCAGAGAAAGCAAAATTTTTCGATCGCTGACGCGTAGCGGCGCCGTCACCGGAATCGCGTAAGGCACCTCGTTCATCGTGCATAGCACCGCGATTGTCTCGTTTGGCCAATGGGGCAGCTTGGTCAGCCGCGGGTGCTCGTGCCGCGGCGGCGCATCGATTTCGATTGGCGCCGAAAACACCCGATCGGACACTTTCAGGCAGATCTCGCTCGAGAAGAGAGGATTTTTCGGCATTGCGTTTCTCCTCAGCTGGGTGACCGCTCGACCACACTTGCGTTGCCTTGCCCGCTTCTGCTCCCGGACTAGGAGCGAGTCGTAACCCGACGAAACGGCGGTGCCGCATCGCGGTCAGGCGAAACTTGGGCACGTCCACTAATCGGCTTGAACCCGATTTTCCCGAGGCAGTTTGCCGGCTGCGAAATCCCTGACATTGCCGAGCGTGATTTCGGCGATCTTGGCGAGCGCGTCGCGTGTGAGAAAAGCCTGATGTCCGGTGATCACGACGTTCGGTAGCGTCGTCAAGCGCTCAAAGACATCGTCCTGAATCGTGGTCAACGATCGATCCGCAAAAAACAGGGGACCTTCCTCTTCATAAACATCGATGCCGAGATACCAAATATGGTCACGACTCTTAAGCGCCTGGATGGTAGCACACGCATCAACTAATCCACCGCGTGCAGTATTGATCAGCATAGAACCGCGTTTCATCAGCGCGATTCTATCGCTATCGATCAAATGCTTGGTCTCCGGCGTTAACGGACAATGTAGTGACACGATGTCCGATTGGCGCAGGAGTTCCGGCAAGTCGACGTATTTCAATCCCAGCGCGAGGCAGTCGGGATTGTGATAGATGCCGTAACCGAGCAACTCACAGCCAAACCCGGCAAGGATCCTCGCCAGGGCTGCGCCGATCTTGCCGGTTCCCACAATTCCTACGGTCTTGCCAAACATGTCGAAGCCGACAAGACCATTCAGGTCAAAGTTTCCGTCCCGCACGCGGTCGTGAGCGCGATGAAGCTGGCGATTCAAGGTGAGCATCAGAGCAACGGCGTGCTCGGCGATGGCATGAGGAGAATAAGCGGGCACACGCAAAACCGTCAGGCCCAGCTTGGCGGCCGCCGCAAGGTCCACATTGTTATAACCGGCGCTGCGCAATGCGATCAGACGCGTGCCGCCCGCCGCCAAAGTCGTTAGTGTCGCACCGTTCAGCCGGTCTGTTACGAAGGCGCTGACTGCGGCAAAGCCCGTTGCCATCGTGGCGGTCTGCTCGTGCAGCCGTTCGCAAAAATACACAAGCTCCTGCCCGAACGAGCGGTTGGCCGCGTCGAGAGCGTCTCGATCGAAGTCCTGGGTGCTGAAGACGGCGACCTTCATGCTTGCTCTCGCCTGACGCTACGGCAGCAGGGACCCCGTTTCGTCGCTTTAGCTTCCGCCGACGCCGTGGCCGACCATCTTTCTTGGGTCGACAATCTCGTCGAAGCGCCTTTCATCGACAAAACCGGATCGCAGTGCGGCTTCTTTCAAGGTCAGGCCCTCATCATTGGCTTTGTGCGCGATGGCAGACGCCTTGTCATAGCCGATCGCCGGGCTGAGAGCGGTGACCAACATCAGCGAGCGGCCCACCATCTCGTCTATACGCTTGCGGTTAAGCCCGGTCCCTTCGACCGAAAAGCGCCGCAGCTTGTCGCAGGCGTCACCGAGCACACGGGCCGAGTGGAGGAAATTGTTGATGATGATCGGGCGCATCGCGTTAAGTTCGAAATTTCCCTGGCTTCCTGCAAAGGCAACCGCGTTGTCTTCGCTAATTACCTGTATGCAGACCATCACCATCGCTTCGCATTGCGTTGGATTGACTTTTCCCGGCATAATGGAAGAGCCCGGCTCGTTCTCCGGCAACAGCAGTTCGCCGAGACCGCAGCGCGGTCCGGAAGCGAGCCAGCGCATATCGTTGGCGATCTTCATCAAAGCGACCGCGAGACCGCGCAGCGCCGCCATCGCGGCGACCATCGCGTCCAGCGACCCTTGCGCTGCGAACTTGTTCGGCGCGGTAACGAACAGACGGCTGGTCAGCTGCGCAATCTTGGCGGCAATGTCGCGGCTGAAGTTCGCCGGTGCGTTCAGGCCTGTGCCGACAGCGGTGCCGCCCGCCGCTAATTGAAAAAGGCCGGCTTCCGAGGCGCGGATGCGCGCCAGCGCGTCGCTTATTTGTTGCGCATAGCCGGACCATTCCTGCCCCACCGTCAGCGGCACCGCGTCCTGCAAGTGCGTGCGACCGGTTTTGACGACATCGTTCCATTCGTTCGACTTCGCTTCGATAGCCGACAGCAGGGCCCGGGCGTGCGGCAATAGATGATCGTCGATCTCGAGCACCGCCGCGATGTGCATCGCGGTTGGGAACGTGTCGTTCGACGACTGCCCCATGTTGACGTCGTCGTTCGGATGCACCGGAAATTTGCTGCCGATCTTGCCGCCGAGAAGCTGGATGGCCCGGTTCGACAGCACCTCGTTGACGTTCATGTTGGATTGGGTACCAGAACCGGTTTGCCAGACATAAAGGGGAAAATGATCGTCGAGCTTGCCGCTGATCGCTTCTTCGGCAGCACGTACGATCGCATCGGCTTTCCATTTTGGCAGACGTCCGGCTCCGGCATTGACCAGCGCCGCTGCCTTTTTCACATAGCCATAAGCGTGATATACGCGCTTGGGCATTCGATCATTGCCAATCGAGAAATGAATAAGGCTCCGTTGGGTCTGCGCGCCCCAGTACCGGTCGGCCGGCACATCGATGGCGCCCATCGAATCTGTCTCGCGCCGATAACCGGTAGCGTCAATACCGATGGGAATGTCCTGCGGGACGAGGGAGTTTTGAATGTTCATGGTCGCGATGACCTTTCTCGACAATTCTTAATCGGGTTGCGGCACGCATTAGTCCCTGCGATCGGCGGCAGGGGCCGCCGCGTGTAGCAACCCTTGCCGTGATCCTTTCGCTCATCCCGATCAGTAGTGCGGATTGTAGAGTTGACCCTCGATCCAAGCCCGGATGTCGACTGGACGCTTCACCGTCGCTAAGCCTTGATCGAACATGTATTCGGTTACGCGCGTGGCCGTCGTGACTTCTGTCTCCAGAATGTTGGCCTGGCTCGGAAACAGCATGCCCTTCCCACGCATTTCCAGGCCGACTTGGTCAGTGCTTGCTTGGGCTGCAACGATGAAGCATTCGTCGGTGAGCCGCCGTGGCTTGGCCACGTAGGTCGCCAGCCCGATTGCGGGGAAGATGTAAAAATTGTTGGCTTGACCCGGATGGAAGGTCTTTCCGTTCAGCTTCACCTCGGGAAATTGTACGCCCGCCGCATAAAGTGCCTTGCCTTTGGACCAGGTGTAGGCCTGCTCCGCCGAACACTCGGCACGGTCGGTAGGATTGGAGAGCGCAAATATGATCGGCCGCTCGTTGAGCGTGCCCATCGCTTCAACGATCTGCTGATTAAATGCGCCGCCTTTCGTGCTCACGCCAATCAACACAGTCGGCTTGAAGGTCTCGATCGTCTTGAGAAGATCGCGTGACGGAGCCGCCTTGTGCGCATAAACCTTCTGGGCGTCGGACAGGTCCTTGCGCGATGGCTCGATAAGACCGTTGACGTCGAACATCGAGATGCGGCTACGCGCCTCGTCCAGCGAAAGTCCTTTGGCCTGCATCGCGGCAACCATCAGATTGGCATTGCCGATTGCAGCCGAGCCAGCGCCGAAAAACAGGATCCGCTGCTCCGTCAACGAAGAGCCGATAATCTGCAAGGCCGTCGTCAAGCCGGCTAGGCCGATGGCGGCGGTCCCCTGAATGTCGTCGTTGTAACAAAGTATCTTGTCCTTATAGCGGGCGAGCAACCGGATCGCATCCGTGCCCTTCCAATCCTCGAAGTGGACGCAGCAGCCCGGGAACACATCCTGGACAGCTTGAACGAATTCATCGACCAGCGCGTCGAGTTCCTGTTCGGACGGCGGCGGCTCACGCAAGCCGAGATAGAGCGGATCGGCACGCAGAGCTTCGTTGGTGGTGCCGATGTCGAGAAGAACCGGCAATAGGCATTCAGGCGGCACGGCAGCGCATGCTGTGTAGAGCTGCAATTTGCCGATGGGAATGCCCATCCCATTCGCTCCGATGTCGCCGAGACCGAGAATGCGGCCGCCTGTGGATACGCAGACGAAGCGCACGTCTCTTTTTGGCCAATTGTGCAGCACTTGGGCGATGCGGCCTTTCATGTCGCGCGTAATGTACATGCCGCGGGACCGGCGAAGGATATGGCCAAATGTCAGACAAGCATCGGCAACGGTCGGATCGTAAACGATCGGCACAAAACGCGCCGGATCCGACATCAGCGTGCGATAAAACAGCGTCTCGTTGCGGTCGCCCAGCCCGATCAAATAGATGTAGCGCTCAAGATCGTTCGGCTTCGCATCGAGATGCTCCATCACCCGTTCGAGCTGGCGGTCGAGGCTTTCGACGGAGTGTGGCAGGAGGCCCTCGAGCCCGTAATGGCGACGCTCCTCCGGAGAAAATGCCGTGCCCTTGTTGCACACAGGATCGTCAAGCAGGGCAACGCCACGCAACGATTCATTTCTCGGCGTGATGTCTTGTGCTTTCACCTGGGTTGTGGCTCGCATAACAATATCTCCCTCTGTTTTCCGACACCGCAAAATTCGATTCACAAGTCTGCGTGTCGAATTGCTCTTGCGGAACCCGCCGATCGACGTCTGTTCAAGACCAAGTCGTGCGTGCCCACAAGGCAATTGCCCGACAGCTCTCTTGTATATGCCGGACCTGGCCGAGGATGACTTGTCGCTAATTGATTTTATTAGGAAGATTTCTGCACTTTCTATAGAACGCTGCGACGCGAGCGAATTCGACCAATTATTGGCGCAGCGTAGCGTGCAGCCGCGCAACCGCTTTTTGGGTGAGGTCATTTGTTTACTCGTCGCTTCGCGTGCCTCGACGAGACAATACTTTATTGAGTGTATGTCTTTGGTGCAGCTTCAAGTTTCGCTGGGGCCCCTCGCGTGTATTGACAGCACTTACGCCTGGTTTCTGAAGCGCCAGGGCGTCGTGCCCACCACATGGCGAAACCGCTTAGTGAAATGACTTTGGTCGCCGAAACCGGCGGCCAAAGCCACTTCAACGATCGGCAATTTGCTCTCAACCAACATACGTTTTGCCAATTCGATGCGCCGGTGCACGATATATCTGTGGGAAGCGATACCGACCGATTTTTGGAAGGCACGGCAAAAATGAGCCTCGCTCACGCCGGCTACCGCAGCCAAATCGCTGAGCGTGATTTCTCTCGAGAGATTTGTTTCGATATATTCCTTAACCTCGCTGAGGCGCCGTGGCGACAAGCCGCCGCGGTGTAGCGCTGGATGCTTGGTGGCGTGCTGGCGGACAAGGCGTGTTGCGATTTCACAGCTTAAGCTTTCGACATAGAGCCTTCTCAGAAGGCCAGGACTCTCGAGCTCGGCCTGTAGGGCTCGCATCCTCGTGGCGATGACGCCGTCCTTCAAATCAAAATGAAAAGGCAAATCCGGGGCTTGGATACCGCCTTCCTTGGCCAGCTCATCTTCAATCAGCTCCAAGTCAAGTAGGACAACCACGTGCCGCACCTTGCTCGGGAAGTCGGATGAACCCTCGATTCGGTGCCCGCCTGGTACGAACATCACCTGACCCAGCGTGGATCCGCTGACCATTCGCGGCCCGGCGTCATATTGCAATTCCATCCGTGTATTAGCGCCTTCAACGTGTAGCGCGACCGCGTGTTGGTTCAGGCATTGGCTAAACTCTGTCAGGGCGCCACGCGGCTGACGGTCCAACAGCACGGCTTTACCGTGCGCCCAGTTTTCGTGTCGCTTCAGCAGAACATCGGCATCGAACCGTCGCACTTCTTGGACCGTGTCAATGGCCGGCATTTTCGCCGCGCTTACGCTTTTGTTGGTGAAGGGCTCGCCTGTAACAAACTTCACGGGATGATGTGCGCGAGAAGCGCTGCGGTGATCAGTCACCGCGTTAGGGATCGCAATGGCAGCTTGTGTCACGAGACCTACTCCCCACGCGAAAGAGTTGCGGTTGGACGGAAAAGCTTCTGGGTTAGTTACTCGAGGTCCTTTGAACTCGAGGGGTTTTTGGCAACAGGATGATCCAAGGTATTCACGGTTCGCACGGCAGCTTCTCCAATCGCACGAAAATCGTTGCTCGTGTGCTGTGCGGGGCAGCCGTTCAGGCACGACTAAGCTCCCGCCAACTCAGTGGCGTCAGGCCCGTGAGGCGCTTGAAGACTCCCGTGAAGTGCGATTGGGAGCTGAATCCGACGGTCAGGGCTACTTCTGCGATGGCCGAACTGCTCGTCGCCAATATGGTCTTTGCTTTTTCAATGCGCCGCCGCAAAAGATACGCATGCGGGCGCAGACCAGTTGCTTTGCGAAACTGCGCCGCGAAATGCATGCGACTAAGGCCTGCGATGTGCGCTAGATCGCCGAGTGTGATCGGCTGGTCGGCGTGAGTCTCCATGAAATCAATTACGCGTTTGAGCCGCCAATTCGGCAAGGCCGCGACCTCTCTCCGCTGGGTCGGCGTCGGCTTTTCCGCGCGCACGTTCGGCCGCGCATCGCTCGCAAGAATAGGTGGCCGTCGCCAGCTATGCTCCGGTTGTATGATGAAGCGATGAGCTTGGGGCTGCGGAGGCGGCGACAAGGTCGGGAGCGTCGTTGTGAGGGCGTTTGGGTGTGTTTTGTGCGGACCGCCGTCAAGAGAGCGGACCGGATGCACCTCCGCCGACGGCGATATGCAAGCGCCGATGGAAGAATCGCTTTTGTCAAATGACCGGCCTGATGACCGACCGGGGGTGCGTCGGGTCTCGACCATGATCGCCTCATTTGTTGCTCGGAATTATGACCGTGCATGCTCCATGTGCTCGGTGGGATGCTTGTGAGCAGTCCCAATCCTCGACGCTCATTGATGCAGTAAGGGTAAGACTTGGTCTACCGACCGAAGGTATGGACGATACTTTTGGATGGTCGTAGGCGCCGGCGATGCATATCGCCCGGCACCGCGATTCCTGCTCGGGCAAAGACGTTTTTTTGCTGGCTTCTTCGTTCCCGCGGTAACTTTTGGGGCTGTTATTTGATAGTGCCGCGCTGGCAACGTGCCAAATCGAGTGGTGACAGCGAAATGTAGGCGCTAACACGCCCCAGGCCGGCCTCGCTCAGCGGGCAAGGTGAACTGGAAAACGGCTCCACGGGGAGCTGGGGTCGCCCACAGTCTGCCCCCGTGGGCTTCGACGATAGAGCGGCAAATCGATAGCCCCATTCCCATTCCGCTGGCCTTGGTGGTGTAGAAGGCATTAAAGATGCTTTCCACGTCCGCCGGGTCAAGGCCGGGGCCCGAATCAACTACGCGAACGACGATGCCATTCGGTTCGGTCTTAGCGGTGCTAATCAGAATCTCTTTCGGGCCTCCGTCGACGGCGCTCATCGCTTCGATGGCGTTCATCGTCAAGTTGAGAATGACTTGCTGCAGTTGAACCTTGTCACCCTCAATAACCGGCAGCCCCTCTCCGAATTGCGATTGGACAACCACACCGTTCTTTAAGGCCTCGCCGTGCGTCAGGCCGATGACCTCAAGAATAGCCTCATTGATGTCCACTTTATCCTTCTGTGCCGGCGCCTTTTTCATCATCGCGCGAATCCGACTGATAACGTCATTGATCCGCCTTCCATCCCTCACCGTACGAGCAAGTGCCGCCAGAGCTTGCCCGACATTCGGCGTCTGGGCTTGCAGCCACAACGATGCGGTCTCAGCGTTGGTAATGACGCCGGAAAGGGGCTGGTTGATCTCATGGGCTATCGAAGATGAAAGCTGCCCTATAGCCGCGACGCGGTTCGCATGCGCCATTTCCATCTGCACTGTGCGATAACGGCGCTCGCTCTCGCGCGCCGCCTCTTCCACCTTCTTGCTGGAGGTCAAGTCGAGCACGAAGGCCACACCTTCATCTTTCCCATCCTCGAATCTCGCGCCGCCGACCAGCACAGGTACGCGGCTCCCGTTTTTCCGGAAGTACATCTTCTCGTAGGGCTGGGCGGTACCAGTCGCTTTCAAATCGGCCAGACGGCGGTCGGACATATGGCTCCATTCCGCGGGCGTGAGGTGCTTCCAACTCAAGCGACCCGAGACAAGATCATCGCGGTCATATTCCACGATGCGGAGAAAGGCATCATTGGCGTCGATGATCTGACCGTCTTCTCGCCAGATGAAGATTCCGATGATATTGGAGTCAACAAGCCGCCGAACCTTTGCCTCCCGCTCTTGGAGATCGCTATAGAGACGCGTATTTTCCAGTGAAATGGCCGCCTGTGCCGCGAGCAGCTCCAGGACCGCAATCCGATCGGGCGTGAACGCGCGTGAAGTCAACGTGTTTTCGAGAAAGAGTATCCCGGTCAATTCCCGTTGTTTGATCAACGGGAAGCAGAGGATAGACCTTGATTTTCGGCCCCGCAGATAGTCATCCCCGGAGAAGAGGTTGGGCTCGGAGGCATCGTCGAGGATCACGCATTCGTGGGTGCGGATGACGTAGCGGATGAGGGATTCGGGACAGTTGATCCCGGTGATCGGCTTTTGGCACGGCGCAACATTGACGCGATCGCCAGTGGCCTGGGCCTCCGCCCGAATCAAATGGTCATTTTCTGCCGACAGTATGAGAAGGCCTCGATCCGCGCCTGCGTTCTCGAGCGCAATTTTCATCAATCGCTCGACCAGATTTGGTAACAATATCTCGCTGGATACTGCCTGAGAGGCCTTTACGACGCTCGCTATATCAAGGTGTTGAACCGGAGAACCAATAGTCGCGGTCGGGCTGTGCCGCTCCGTGGCGATCAAACGCGGATAGAGCTGATCGAGCTGCTTGACCTTGCCGTCGGCACCCCAGCGGAGATAACAGTACCTAGCGTTCCGAAGATGGGCGTCGGCGGAGGTCTTCAAGCTACGTGCCGCGTAGAACCGCGCGGCCACTTCATACGCCACGCCCTCGGTTTGCACGAAACCGTGGTCGTGTGCCGATCGAATCGCCTGCTCGTAAAGACGCATAGCGTCAAGGTCTCGCCCCTCGAGACGGGCGATCTCACCCATTACCAGTGCGTGCTTGTCGGCAAAAGTCGGTGAATGAATTTCGGTCCACTCCCGAAGTTGTTCTTGGTGCGCTGCCAAGAGTGCGCGCCACTTTTGCTGCTTGTCGGCCGGCGCACTCTCATAGCATTGCGCTACGGTCAGCGCGGCGTAAAAAAAATAGTCAAGAAGCTGGATATGACCGATCGTGCCCGAAACGAGCGGCTCGACCTTGTCTGCTGCCGCGAGAGCTTCGGCGTAATCGCCCGACAGATACCGTGCCCTCAGTTTCAGGATCCAGTAAAACGAAACCATCAGCGTTAACCGGTCCCGAGTCAGCCCAGCCTCGAACGTCGCCTCGTCGAACTGCGCGTCGCTGAAGGCGGGAAAGCTAGCAGTCCGGCCCTGCATGGCTGCGATGAAGCGTTCCTGACTCATCAACATGTTCGCGAGCTCGTCGTATTTTGCTTCCCGCGTGAAGCTCACCGCGCTCTCCGACTCGCTCCGCACCGCGGCAAGGGGATCGTTCCGCAGAAGTAGGCCATTCACCGTTTGTTGCAAACAATAACAGGCGAAACTCAAATCACCGGTCTCAATCGCGGTGCGAAAACCCTCCCGCGACAAATCGATCGCGTTCGCGACCGACTGCGTCCAGAAGGCGACTGTCGCAATAGCGTAGTAGACCTTCGCTTGACCGGCGTTAAAGCCCTGCATCTTGATAAGGTTGGAGGCAAGCGTGGCGAAGCTTTCGGCATCGCCGTAACGGTGAAAGACAGGCCCGAGAATAAACCCGAAATAGCCATAGGCGTGCGCCGAGGCGCCGCTCGTCCCGTGCTGCACGCTGATGTTCACCATGCGGCACACGTGCAGGCAATACAGATTGAAATCGGTGAAGTATGCGGGGGATATAAGGACCGTGAGCACCCGCATCGCGGCCTGCAATTCCGGATCGGTCATCGCTGGCAGATCGATCAGGCCCTCAATCGGGCGCCCGGCAAGAGTTTGCCAGATCGTATTGTATTCTTCCTCAACTTGCTGCCAGGTCGGATGTGCCGGCATGTCGATGCCAAAAAGGCGCAGGCATGCGAGCGTGCTGTCGACCGCCTGCTGGTTTTCCGACTTCACGATGTGGAGTTGGACCTTCAGGTTATAGACAGCCGCCTGGTCGACTTTCGATATCGCGCGCTGCAACAACTCTGCGATCAAGGACTCGGCGATGTCGAAACTACCGGTCAGAAACTCGCACTCCGCGCGCTCGAGCCACAGGCCGAACATCAGCTCGTAATCGCTACCCCAATTCCTCTCGTCCAGCAGCGCCATGCCGGCCGCGAAATACGCGCGCCCCGACGCATAGGCCGCCGACGCTTTGGCCTTTCGTCCGGCACGCAGATCGATCGTCGCCAACTGCGTTTTCTCGTCGCGATCGGTCAGAAGGCTGGCGCCACGATTGAGTTGGTTCGCGACATCGAACAGATTTTTAGCGAGTTGGTCCGCGGTCATGCTCGCCAGCAGCACACGGCCGATTCGCAAGTGGGCCTCAGCGCATTGCTCGACGGGTATCAGTGAATACGCGGCCTGCTGGATCCGGTCGTGCAAAAATTTGTAGATGGTTTCTTGGCGGACAACGAGCCCGGCGCGTGCGGCTTCCCATAGGGCGGAGTGCAGATCCTCATCTGTTTCCCCGTAACTCAGAACTAGAGTAGCGATCTCAGCGGCATTTCCCAAGCAGGCAAATCGTTTCAGGGCTTCCTGCGTGTTGGCGGAGAACCGCTTCAGCTTCCACGCCACGAGATCCACAACATTGTCGGTATAGCTCCTGGCGCCGATTCGACCCATATCCCATTGCCAGACCCGCCTGACAGGGTCGAACGTGAACAAACCCTCCTCGAACAATGCGGTGCAGAACTGGATCGCGAAGAACGGATTTCCGCCGGTCTTCTTCTGTACCACCCGCGCTAATGGCCGAGCGCGTTCCGGTTCGCAAAGCAGGGCATCGGCAACGAGGCGGCCGACATCATCGAGCCCGAGAGGCGCCAGTACGATCTCCCGGATACGCCCGCCGGCTTGCCGGATCGCCTCTAGCTTCTGCAGAAGAGGATGAGCGGGACTGACCTCGTTGTCCCGGTAGGCGCCGACCAACAGCAGGTGCCGCATCTCCGAGTGCGTGACCAGGTGCTCGAGGAGGTCAAGCGTGGCTGCATCCAGCCATTGCAGGTCATCGAGGAACAGCGCGAGCGGATGATCCGGCTTGGCGAACGCGCCGAGGAAGCGCCGGAACACCAATTGAAAGCGGTTCTGCGCATCTTGCGGCGGCAGGTCCGGAACAGAGGGCTGTTTTCCGATGATGAATTCCAATTCGGGGACAAGGTTGACAATCAGCTGACCGAACGGCCCGACCGCCTCCGCCAGCGCACACCGCCACTGGTCCAGTTCTGTCTCGCTCTTGACGAGAATCTGACGGACTAGAATCTGGATCGCCTGTGCGATAGTCGTATACGGGATGTCGCGCTTGTACTGGTCGAACTTGCCAGCCGCGAAAAGCCCACGCGGCGGGACAAGCACCTTATGCAACTCGTTTACCACCGAGGATTTGCCGACGCCGGAATAGCCCGATACAAGGACAAGTTCTGGCGTGCCCTGGGCCACGACCCGATCAAACGATGCGAGGAGGGTTTCAATCTCCCGCTCGCGCCCGTAAAGCCTCTCCGGCATCAGAAATCGGTCCGATGCGTCGCACGTACCGAGCGGGAACGGATCAATGCGACCATGTGACTGCCATTCCGCCAAACACCGACGCAGATCAGCTTCGACACCCGCGGCGGTCTGATAGCGCTCCTCTGCGGTTTTGGCGAGAAGCTTCAGCACGATTGACGAAAGCACCTGGGGAATTTCCCCTACCAGCTCACAGGGCGAGTCAGCCTGCCTCGCAATATGGCAATGCACCCATTCCATCGGATCGGAAGCGGTGAAGGGAAGACGTCCAGTCAGCATTTCATAAAGCGTCGCGCCCAGCGAGTAGAGATCGCTGCGCGAATCGAGCGAGCGATTCATTCGCCCGGTCTGCTCAGGCGCCATGTAGGCAAGCGTTCCCGCGATGAATTCTGGCGGTTCGGGTGATTGTCGCTCGCGCGGGAGCCGTGATGTGATGCCAAAACCCGTCAACCAAACCTGGCCGGTGGCGGGATTGACGAGCACATTGGCTGGCTTGACGTCCTTGTGGATCAGGCCACGTTCGTGCAGCCGACCAAGCGCAGCCGACAGGGCGATTGCAAGTTGGAGGAATTTTGCCAGTTCCAGCGGCCTGCCGATCAAGCGACCGAGCGGTTCTCCGCCCGGATCCTCGAGCAGCAGCACCGTCTCAGCGCGATCGCGAACAAGTCCCAGTGGCCGCACGGCCCACGAGCTGTCCAGATCGTCCTTCAACTCGTATTCGCGGACGAGGCGATCGATGCTCGCGGGCAACGGCTCCTCCGATGTAAGCCGCACCGCCAACACGCTGCGGACGATTCCGTCACCGTCAACACGGCGCGTTCTACAGAAGATTTGCTCGCCGTCCTCCGACAGCACCTGAAGAGGGTTTTCTTCGCCCTTGGCGCTAACCCCCGGATATAGCCTCACCTACAGCTCCGCGGTTTGATATCCAGTAGGCCCGAAACCCGAGATATTCAGTTGAGGCGAGGACCCACAGCCGACCGGATACATTCAATCAAAATGTCCTTGTCGAGGGGCTTGCTCAGGTAACAAATCACGCCTTCAGCCAAAACCCGTTCCCGGACCGCTTCACTCGGATATGCGGTAATCAGAATCGTCGGAATTTCGTAGCCAAGCTGTATTAGCCGCTTGTGCAACTCGATCCCCGTCATATGCGGCATTTGGACATCAGCGATGACACACGAGCTGTCTGCGACGGTTGGCGATGACAGAAATTCGACCGCCGATGTAAACATCTGAGCTTCAAATCCAAGCCAGTTTATGAGGCCGGCGATAGCTTCACGAACCGATTCATCATCGTCGACGATCGAGATCAAAGTTTTCTGACGGCAAGCCGTCCCTCTGTGATTGTAATTTGAACCGCCGCTCTGAGCGCCACGGGGTGCGCTCAATGATTGACACTCGACGCCCTTCCGAGTTTCTCGGCCATCTTCACCAAATCGGCGAGCGAGCGAGCCTTCATTTTTCGCATCACCTGACCGCGATGACCCTTAACCGTGATCTCACTGATGCCGAGCTTTCCGCCGACCTGCTTGTTCATCATGCCGGAGGTCACTAGCACCATCACTTCTTGCTCGCGGCGGCTAAGCGACGCATAGCGGTCCCGAAGCGCTTGCATCTCCGCCTCCTGGTCAATGGTCGCTTGGCTACGTGCCAGCGCGCTCTTTATTGCGCTCAACATAGCGTCGCGGCCCAACGGCTTTGTCAAAAATTCTATGGCTCCAGCTTTCATGGCTTTGACGGTCATGGGAACATCACCGTAGCCCGTGATGAAGATGATCGGCATGTCTATTCGTTCAGCCGCAATGAGCTCCTGTAACTCAAGCCCGTTGAGATCGGGAAGGCTGACGTCGAGGACGAGGCAGCTCGGCACTCGAGCGGGCGGGCGGTTGAGAAATTCCCGTGCTGAAGAGAATGTTTCGGCTTGATAGCCAGCGTAGCGGATCAGATCTTCCACCGATTCTCGCACGGAAATGTCGTCGTCCACGACGAACACGATGGGTGTTATCGGCGACATGCGAAATGGCCTCACACTATGGTCAGCCCCGCTCGCAATTATCATTGATATACCCGTAGGTTTTTGGGTTCAAGAGCGTCATAAAACAGAATGCGCCGCTGTGGCGCCAATGTCTACGATACTTAGGTGTGGCTTTTTGCTCGAGTGGAAAGATCGCGACCCTGCAGTACGCGCGCGGCCCAACGCCGGAGAAGCCGGGCGCTTAAGCGCCCGACTTCAACAAGCCGCGGCCAACTAGTCCAATTGCCCGGTTTGGTTCTGCCCGATATGATCGCGGATGCCTTCGGCAACCTGACGAATCATCGCTTTGGTGGTCGGCAGCTCGGCGAGCGCGTTCAAGAGACCGAAGTCGTGAATGGTCCCATTGTAACGCGTGGATATCGTCGGCACGCCCGCGTCCTGCAGGCGGTGCGCATACGCCTCGCCTTCATCCCGCAGCACGTCGTTCTCGTCGGTGATGACGATGGTTGGGGGAAGACCCCGCAATTCGTCAAAACTGGCACGCAACGGCGAAACGTAACGCTCATCGCGTTCCTTCTCGGTCGGAGCATAGAGATCCCAGCCGTATTTCATAAAGGCCCTCGGCAAGAAGCGGCCGTTGGCAAACTGCTCGTATGAGCAGGTATCGACGCCCGCGTTCGTCGCCGGCCAGAGCAGCACTTGGTAGCTGATCTTCGGCCCTTTACGGTCCTTGACCATCAGATTCAATGCCGCGGTCATGTCGCCGCCGACGGAGTTGCCGACCACCGCAATGCGCCGCGGATCAGCGCCGACTTCCGTTGCATGCGCAGATATCCACTCAAGTGTCGCGTAAGCTTGATTGAGTGGCACGGGATATTTTCCGACCGGAAGGTTCGTAAGTTCCGGAAACACAGCGGGTTGGCCGGATTCGACGACGAGATCGCGCACCAGCCGCTTGTGGTTCTCGAAATTGCCCGCGATCCAGACAGCGCCGTGCAGGAACAGGATGACGCCGGGGTGCGCATCCGCATGGTCCGGCTTCACGATGAAAAGTTTCACCGTGCGGCCATCGACGGTCAGTGATTGTTCGGTCGTGGTCACGCCGGACAGGTCGATCTTGGTCTGGTTCTGCAGCTCGGTCAAAACTTCCTGCGGTTTGGGCTGTGGCAGCGTCCAGAACGGGCTGGGATTCTTGTCGAGCTGAACAAGAAACTTGCGGACCGCGTGCGAAAGATTGGGATCGTCGGCCACATTGGCCGGCGCGGGCGTCACATGCGTGGAACAGGCCTTTGGCTCGAATGGCGCATTAGCATTTTTCTCGTCTTGCGCGTGCGCGACGGCAAAGCTCAAAGCCGGCAGCAGTGCTGCTCCCAGCCCGAGAGTTGCCAGCGAGGGGAACGACTTCATGTTAGACCTCCTGGGTTTTGGACCCGGCGAAGATGATGCGGCCGAGCCGGGAGGTCTTCGCGTTTCGCACGGGAATTTCCGAAAACGCACGGAAATCGTCTTCGACGCAGGTGGGCAAAAGATTGCGGCAATTGCGGCCAATCAAAGCAATCCGAGACAAGCATCTAAATGATCCAACGATACGCTGGCTCTTGCCTGATCTTTGGTCGCTGATTGCCCGCGCGACGCATCGCGTCCGACTGCCAATTTCCATTGTCGGAACGCGGCTTCGAGGGTTTCCGACGACAAAGACCGCATGACGCGGTCGCAAGAGCTAGACCGATGAAATCCATTCTCGTCCCAGCGCTGATTGCGGCGATTTTGACAGCCGCAAGCAGTCGCAGTTTTGCTCAGAGCAGCGATGATGTTTCCAGCGCGAACGCGCCTCATTCCCGTGCTGCGATCGGCGGCACTTTTGGTTGCGCGAGTCGAAGGCCACGGTATGGATCAAATTCGACATTCGATGGCGGCGGGATGGTCGTCCCGTCCGGCGTACCTGCCTTCCCGATAACCGGCGGCTCGCCTGTGTGCGGCCCCCTACAAAAGAACAGCACGGCCGCGGCAGTCATGCGGTTGCAGCGTCGCTCCCCGGTCTTAAGCGACACCTCATTGCTTGGAACAAAAAACCTCGGCGCGGCAAACCTCGGCATAACAATGACAGCCGCAGGGACGGCGCCGTCGCTCCACGCTGCCGGATCTGACGGCTCCGCGTCCCCCTGTTCTGACGCCCCCGGTGGGAAACCCGCGCGCGGGGATTCCATCGGCCGTCCCGATCTCGTCGTACGCAGCGGCAACGCCCTCCTGCTCCCGAGAACCAGGCCATGCGTGTCAAATTGACGAAGGCTGCATGGACCGGAATTGTTGCTTGCTTGGTTGCCGTTGCCGGCTGCGCCTTGTGGGCCAAACATCTTTTCGGCTCGCAACCCGCTTCGCAGGCGCCGGACCTGCCGGCGCCGTTACCGGTGGTCGCCGGGCAGGTCCAACGGCACGACGTGCCGATCTATCTGCGCGGAATCGGCACCGTGATAGCCTTCAACAATGTGATCGTGCGCAGCCAGATCACCGGGCAAATCGTCAAGATCAGCTTTGTCGAAGGCCAGACCGTTAGAAAGGGCGACCTGCTCGCCGAGATCGATCCGCGGCCGTATCAGGCACAGCTCGACCAGGCGATCGCCGACCGCGAGCGCGATCAGGCGCACCTGGCCAATGCCCAGATCGACCTCGATCGCTACACGGCGCTAGCCGCCGAAAAATCGATTGCGCAACAGCAGGCGGACTCGCAACACGCCATCGTTGCGCAGCTCATAGCGACCATAAAATCAGACGACGCAATAATCGAAAGCGCGCGCGTCAACCTCGGCTACACCAATCTCACCTCGCCGATCGACGGCGTCACCGGCATACGGCAGATCGACATCGGCAATATCATCAACCCCGCCGATACGGGCGGCCTTGTCGACGTTACCCAGATCGAGCCGATCTCGGTGATTTTCACATTGTCTGAGGGTGACTTTGTTCAAATTCAAGAACAAATGGCCGACAACCCACTTACCATCCTTATCGACGATAAGAATGGAAAGACACTCGATCAGGGTGCGCTCGATCTCATCGATAATCAGATCAATCAGACGACCGGCACCATCAGATTGCGCGGCCATTCGCCTAACAACAAACATCTGCTGTGGCCTGGCAAGCTGGTCAATGTGCGTCTCCTGCTGGAGACGCGGCACGACGCGCTGACGATAGACTCTTCGGCGGTGCAGCGGGGGCCAAGCGGTTCTTATGTCTACCTGATCGGCAACGATCAAACCGTGCAGCTGCAGCCGGTTACGGTGGCGCCGCTAGATGACGGACAAGCGCTGATCACATCGGGGCTCGCACCGGGCCAGGCGGTAGTTGTCGCCGGGCAGAACAAGCTGCAGCCGGGCGCCCGCGTGACCGAATTGCACGGCAAGGCCGCGCAACAGGTCAAGCGGAGCGAAGTGGAGCAGGAGGTGCCATGAATCTCTCCTCTCTCTTCATCCATCGACCAATTGCCACGATCCTGTTGATGATCGGGCTCTTGCTGTGCGGGCTGGTCACCTATCGGCTGTTGCCGGTCTCCTCGCTTCCCAACGTCAACTTCCCGACCATTCAGGTGACGGCGCAACTGCCGGGCGCCGATCCACAGACCATGGCTTCGTCGGTCGCGACGCCGCTCGAGCAGCAAATTTCGCAAATACCGGGCGTCACGCAGCTGAACTCGTCAAGTGCACTCGGCTACACGCAGATCTCTGTGCAGTTCAATCTGTCGCGTAACGTCGACAGTGCAGCCGAAGATGTACTGGCCGCGATTAACGCGGCCAGTCCGAATTTGCCGCAGAACATTCCCTACCCGCCTACGATCCGAAAAGTGAATCCGGCCGACACGCCAGTGCTGGTCCTCGGGTTAACCTCCGACTCTCTGCCACTGACGGTCGTCGATGCTTATGCCGAGAACATTCTGGTGCCGAAAATCTCGCAGATTTCCGGCGTGGGTCTGGTCAATATCGGCGGCCAGCAGAAGCCCGCCATACGTGTTCAAGTCGACCCACAGGCGCTCGCCGCACGCGGCATCAGCCTCGAAGACGTCCGCTCCGTGCTGGGCGAAGCCAATGTCGACCAGCCTAAGGGTACGCTGAACAGCCCGCGGCAGACATTGACCCTCAATACCAACGATCAGCTGCACAAGCCCGCCGATTACGACAGTCTGATCATCGCCTATCGCAACGGCTCGCCAGTGCGGATCCGCGATATCGGCCACGCAATCTCGGGACCGGAAAACTACCTGCTGGCCGGCTGGTACGACAATCGTCGCGGTATCTTGCTGTCGGTGCAGCGCGAGCCCGGCGCCAACGTGATCGAGACAGTCGATCGCATCCAGGCTCTGCTGCCGCAGCTCGAGGCGTCGATTCCTCCGGCCATCAAGATTGCAATCGTTTCCGATCGCACGCAGACCATTCGTGCGTCCGTCGCCGACGTGCAGTCGTCTTTGATGCTCAGTGTCGCCTTGGTCGTAATGGTGATCTTTGTCTTTTTGCGCAATTTCTGGGCGACGCTGATCCCGGCCATCACGGTACCGCTGGCGTTGATCGGGACATTTGCGGTGCTCTATGCGCTTAATTTCAGCCTCGACAATCTGTCGCTCATGGGCCTGACAATCGCCGTAGGCTTCGTCGTCGACGATGCCGTAGTCGTCATAGAAAACATCGTGCGCTACTTGGAGAACGGCATGAGCCCCATGCGGGCGGCGCTCTCCGGCGCCGGCGAAATCGGTTTTACCATCGTCTCCATTACGTTGTCACTGATCGCCGTGTTCATCCCGTTGTTCTTCATGGGCGGCTACGTCGGAAAGCTGTTTGAGGAATTCGCCGTCACGGTATCGGTATCGCTGGTGTTGTCGCTGGCAATCTCGCTGAGCCTCACCCCGATGCTTTGCTCGCGGCTGTTGAAAGCGGAGCCCGCAAAGCACCACGGTCGTCTGTACCGCCTATCCGAGGGAATGTTCGACGGGCTGCTGAGGTTCTATGCACGGGGCTTGAAAGCGGTCTTGCGGCATCAATTTCCGACGTTGCTCGTCATGCTGGGCACCATCGTCGCGACCGGCTACCTCTATTATGTCATTCCAAAGGGATTCTTTCCGCAGCAGGACACCGGCCTGATCCTCGGCATTGCCGAGGCCGGACAGGATATCTCGTTTGCGAGTATGGCACAGCGGATCGAGGCGGTTGCCAATGTCGTGCTGCAGGATCCGGCCGTTGCGTCGGTCGGCGATCAGATAGGACCGGGTGGCGCGACCACCTCTCTCAATCAGGGCCGCATGTTCATTGCGCTGAAGCCGAGACGCCAGCGCGACGCCAGCGCCGAGCAAATAATCCGACGCCTGCAGCAAAAGCTTGAGCGCATCCAGGGCATCACCGTTTATATGCAGGCGGCCCAGGACATAACCATCGGCGCCCGGCTGACGCCAACGCAATATCAATACACGCTGACTGACGCCGATCCAGGCGAGCTCAACTACTGGTCGGCGATCTTTCTCGACAAGCTCAAAGGCTTACCGGAGCTGGCCGACGTCGCCACAGATCAGGAGAATGCCGGACCGATGCTCGACATCACCATCGATCGGGAAGCGGCATCGAGTTTCGGCATCCTGCCATCCGCAATCGACAACACGCTCGACGACGCCTTCGGGCAGCGGATTGTTTCCACGATTTACACCGCACTAAATCAGTATCACGTCGTTCTGGAGGTGGAGCCGCGATTTCAATATGGACCCGAGGCGCTCACTCGAATCTACGTGAGTTCGTCGACCGCTCAGCAGGTGCCGCTGAACACACTGGTGAAAACGGCCATCACGACCGCGCCGATCGTCGTCAATCATCAAGGTGTCTTTCCGTCAGCTACGCTTTCCTTCAACCTGAAACCCGGCGTGGCACTGGGTGATGCGATTGACAAAATCCGCGGCATGGAACGGCAGCTCGAAAAGCCGCAGTCACTGTCTGCCATGTTCCAGGGCAATGCGCAGGCCTTCCAGACTTCGCTCGCCGGCGAGCCACCGCTGATCGGCGCAGCGCTCATCGTCATCTATATTATCCTTGGAATTCTCTACGAAAACGCCATTCATCCAATCACCATTCTCTCAACGCTACCGTCCGCCGGCATCGGCGCGCTGCTTTTGCTGATGGCCTGCCATATTGATCTGAACGTGATGGCGATCCTCGGCATCATCCTGCTGATCGGAATCGTGAAAAAGAACGGTATTTTGCTGGTCGACTTCGCCCTCGCGGCGCAACGGAAACGGGGATTGGGAGCTGAGGAATCGATCTACCAGGCATGCACGTTGCGATTCAGGCCGATCCTGATGACTACGGTCGCGGCTCTGCTCGCCGCGGTGCCGCTGATGGTCGGCACCGGCGCCGGTTCGGAGCTTCGTCAGCCGCTAGGCTACACCATCGTCGGCGGTCTGGCGTTGTCCCAGGTGTTGACGTTGTTCACTACCCCCATCGTTTATCTTTATCTCGCTCGCTTGAGCCGTTTGTTGCGACACGGTCCACCGGCGCACCAGCGCGAATGCGCCGTCGCGCCAGCAAGGGCCGCCGGGCTGAACAGCTGAGTGCACCGTTCGGCGTCATTTGCTCAACGCGGTGCCAAACACAGCAAAAAGCCTCAAGCTCCCGACGCTTGCTTGCTGCAAGCTCAGATGCCGCGTCGTCAAACGGGCGCGCACAAGCGATAGGAGCAGCGATGCGCGACTTCGCCGCAAACGGAGACATTTACGTGATCTTGCCAATGCAGCAGGATCGTTTGGCCGAACGCTCAGCGGACGAGTTCCCTTTGCTGCGCGAAGTGCATCACCGGATGGCGAATACGCTGGCGCTGCTCACCACCCAGCTGTGGGACGAGTTCGGAACGTCGCGTGCGCCGCAAGTGCGCCGATCGCTAACGCGATTTGAAGCTCGTATCGCTGCGTTCGGACATCTGAATCGGTTGCTCGCGGTTGGAGCAAGTGACCGGTGCATCGCCGTGCGGCCATACGTCGAAGAACTCTGTCATGCGCTGGCGGAAGCCGTGCTGACACCGCTTGGCGTCCGTTGCGAGGTATCCGCGGACGAGGGCGTCCTGCGGAGCGGAACATGCGAACGGCTCGGTCTCATCATCACCGAACTGGTTACGAATGCAGCGAAACATGCGTTCACCGGCCTCAACGGCGGAGTCGTACGCGTCGAGTTGATCAGCAAGCCTCACCGCTGGCTCTGCACGGTGTCGGACAACGGCGCCGGTATGGCGATGCCCCCGGCCAAGTCCGGGGCAAGAATTCTCGACGACGTCGCCCGCATGATTGATGGAACGCTCGTGATGCAATCAGGCGTTAGCGGCACATCGGTGAGCGTCAGCTTCGCGGGCTGATGCAACCAACTTCGGCGGACCCCACTAAACATCGGTTTCAGACAAAACATCTTCAAAACAAAACAGACGAAACAATGAGTTCCGTATTAGCGATGACGTGTCAGTTTCCTCATCCCCTGAAAGGAGGGACCCATGAACGCCACCTCGGCCCTGGCAGCGCGATCCGTAAAGGCAAACGCTTCCACCGGCCTCGATCTCGATCCCGCGGTCCGCGCTTTCCTGGCTGAGGTCAATAAAGACAGCAGTCCGTTCTGGCGACTGCCGCAGCCGAAGCCCCAAGAAATCCTCACCGCGCTGCAGAATAAAACGCAGGTCGACATATCGGGCGTGACCACCGTCGAAAAGACGATCGAGCAGGATGGCCGCTCGGTGAAACTCTACATCATGACGCCTGAACGCGTCAGTGGTAAGCCCGGCGTGCTGTTGTTCATTCACGGCGGCGTCTGGATCATCGGCAATTTTGAGAACCACAAGCGGCTGCTGCGCGATCTCGTCGTCCAATCCGGACAGGTCGGCGTCTTCGTCGAATACACGCCGCTTCCGACTGCCAAATATCCGACCCAGCTGGAAGAATGCTACGTCGCATTGAGGTGGATCGCCGCGCGTGCTGCCGAGTTCGGCGCCGACGGCAGCCGCATTGCGGTTGCCGGCAACTCGGTCGGCGGCAACATGACCGCGGCACTGGCGCTCTTGGCCAAGGACCGCAAGGGTCCGAAGATCTCCTATCAAGTGCTCTTCATTCCGGCCACCGACGCCAGCGTCAACACCGCCTCTTATCACGAGTTTGCCGAGGGCTTCTTTCTGGCCCGTGCATTCATGAAGTACGGCTGGGATCTTTATGCGCCGGATGAAAAGACCCGCGACCTCTTCTATGTATCGCCGCTGCGCGCGAGCAGCAACGAACTCAAGGGTCTGCCACCGGCGCTCGTCATCACTGGAGAGAGCGATCCGCTGCGCGATGAAGCCGAAGCCTACGCGCATAAGCTCATGGGCGCCGGCGTACCGGTGGTGGCAACTCGCTATGTCGGGATGATCCATGACTTCGTGGCACTCAACGCGTTGCGCAGCCTGCCGGAGACCAAGGCGGCGCTCGCGCAGGCCAGCGAAGGCATTCGCAGTCATCTCGCCCCGTAAACGCGTCCGCTGATCGTTCGTGGATCCACGGCTCAAACGAGAGGATGCCATGCAGGCAGTCGACACCAAAACCAAACCCTTGGCCGCCACCAAAGCGGTGGCCAAGCGATCCGCCGTCGCCGCGCAAAGCAGGCGGCCGAGCGCATTAACTGATCTCTCAGAGGCGGCGACCCGCGACATTAGTACAGCCCTCGAGGGTTTGTTGGCCGACACCTTCGCGCTCTATCTGAAAACCAAGAACTTCCATTGGCACATGAGCGGGTCGCACTTTCGCGACTACCACCTTCTGCTCGATGAGCAGAGCGAACAAATCTTCGCGATGACCGATCCAATTGCGGAACGGGCGCGCAAGATCGGCGGCACAACCATCCGATCCATCGGACACATCGCACGGAGGCAGCGCATTCCTGACAACGATGCAAACTTTGTCGAACCGCAGGACATGCTCGCCGAATTGCGGGACGACAATCTCCGCCTCACCTCGGCGATGCGCGAGGTCCACGACACCTGCGAGGAGTACGGCGACGTCGCGACCTCGAGCTTGCTTGAAAATTGGATCGACGAGACCGAGCGGCGCAGCTGGTTCCTCTACGAGGCGGCGCGCCGTCCGCCCGGCTCCGACGCTTGAATGCTTCAACGCTCCAGCGACTGTCAAAAAGGGGAACTCCTATGCCGACAATCACGACAAAAGATGGAACCGAGATCTATTACAAGGACTGGGGCGCAGGCCCGCCGGTTGTCTTCAGCCACGGCTGGCCGCTGAGCGCCGATGCTTTTGAAGACCAGATGTTCTATCTCGCCTCCCGCGGCTATCGCGTCATCGCCCATGATCGCCGCGGGCATGGCCGCTCAAGCCAGCCGTGGCAGGGCAACGACATGGACACCTACGCCGAGGATCTGGCCGAACTGATGGGAAAGCTCGGCATCAACGGAGCCGTCCACGTTGGTCACTCGACCGGCGGCGGCGAAGTGGCGCGTTATGTCGCCCGCTATGGCGCTGCCGCGCGCGTGGCCAAGGCCGTGCTGATCGGCGCTGTGCCGCCCATTATGCTTAAGACCGAGGCCTATCCTGGCGGCCTGCCGCTGAAGGTTTTTGACGATATCCGCGCAGGCGTGCTCGCCGACCGCTCGCAATTCTGGAAGAATCTCAGCATGCCCTTTTACGGCTACAACAAGCCGGGGGCGAAGGTCTCGGAAGGCGTGCGCGAAAGCTTCTGGCTGCAGGGCATGATGGCCGGTCTTCCGGCATCATATTTCTGCATCAAGGCTTTTTCCGAAACCGATCAGACTGAAGACTTAAAGAAGATCGACGTGCCGACGCTGATCGTGCACGGCGACGCCGATCAGATCGTGCCGATCGGCAATTCCGCCTTGCTGTCCGCCAAGCTGGTGAAGAAGGCGGAACTGAAGGTGGTCCCGGGCGCACCGCACGGCATGTGCACTACGCACAAGGATGTGGTCAACGAGGCGCTGCTTGCCTTCATTCGAGGGAGCTCGGCAATCCGCGCCGCGTGAAAAACCTCTCGACCTTGCGCTCGCCCGCCGGATTCAATGCGGCCTGCAGCTCGACGTTGAGGGAGCGTGCTCCCACGCCGCCGCGGTTCATCGGGCGGAGAACCTGGACATCGCGGATTGGATCGAGACCAAAGCGGCGCGGGATGAGGGTTTTGACCAGTTCGATAATGCGTGGAACCGCAGTCTTGGGATCGTCAGCCTCGACAAAATAGAAGTCGCTCTCCGCTTCGGGCTTGCGAAGATCGGGAATGACGCCATGGTTGATGCGGTGGGCAATCACGATAATCTGGCTTTGCGCCGCCTGCCGGAATACTTCGGTGAGACGCACCACTGGCACCGCGCCGGACGAGATGACATCGGCCAGCACTTGGCCCGGCCCGACCGAGGGAAGCTGGTCGATGTCGCCGACGATCAACAGGGCGGCCCTGTCTGGCACTGCCTTCACTAGTCTAATCGGCAATGCAGTTCGCGACTTGACTTGCGGAGCGTCAACTACCTCTCCAGCTGAGGAGGTCGCCGGCGCCGTGTGAATGCCGTGTGAATCACACGGAAAACGTCAGAAACTGGCGCGCCCGAAGAGATTCGAACTCCTGACCCCCAGATTCGTAGTCTGGTGATCCTTTAGCCAAGCTTGAGCGCCGATGCGCGTCGCGCGTCGGATTGCCCGTCCAATCGGGCTTTCAAAATTTGACCGCCGGTCCGCAAATCTATCCCCGGGGCCTAATTGAGTTTCAGTGGTGAGCGCAGCCGGTTGCCACGCTTAAAGGTGAGCCGCTTCCCCGGCGGTGCCGCGTTTCGGTACACTCGCGGTCTCCGGCTAAAGCTCGAATCCCGGCCCGTATCAACGAATGCAAGTTCCTGCGGAGCCGAGCTGCTGTGGAGTCAGGATGTACCATCAAGCTGTACCATCACGCGAAACTTAAAGGCATTAACTGCCGATAAATCAATGTGTTGGCTACATGGTGGGCGCTGTAGGGATTGAACCTACGACCTCTCCCGTGTGAAGGGAACGCTCTCCCGCTGAGCTAAGCGCCCGGTCCGCACGCGCGGATTTAAGGAACGGGCCGGCCGAGTGTCAAGCAGCGGTCAAGAAGCGGCGCGCGAGGCGCTCGACTGCAGCGCGCGGATGCGGTCGGCGAGCGTGCCCTTGCTCTGCTGCGGGGAATCGGCTGAGGCAGTGCCGGCCTCCGCCCGCTTGCCGTTGCTGGCGGAGGCGCCGTTGCCGGTGGTCGCCTGGCCGGCGCCCGGCCGCTCGGCGGCGAGCATCGAATCGATCGGCGAGCCCGGACCTTCGAGCGTGGCGGTGAGGCGCGCCACCTCGGCGGCGACGTCGTTGATGCGCTCGCGCAAGAGCGCGTTCTCGACGCGTTCGGCCGCCCAGGTCGTTTCCGCCTCGCGCTTCATGGTCGCGACCTCGCGCTGCAAATTGGCGCGGTCCAACTGCGCGGCGGCGAGCTGGGCCTCGAGCTGGGCGATATCGGTGCGGAACTTGTTGGCGGCGGAGTTGCTGCGGCTGCCGGCGTTAAAGAGTTCGCCGCGCAGTTCGGCCTCGACGCCGCGCGCGGCTTCTAGCTCGCCGTTGAGCCGGTCGATCTCGAATTCGCGCTCGGCGAGCAGGCGGCCCTGTTCGCCGAGCCGCGTTTCCAGCTCCTGCACCCGGCGGCTGAGCACCTCCGCTTCCGCGGTCTGCACCACGAGCTGCCGCTCAAGTTCGCTGGTGCGCGCGGCGAGGTTGTCGAGCTTGTCGCGCGTGTCGTCCAATTCCTTGCTGACCGCCTCGGCGTCGCGGCGCTCGCGCGCCAGGCGTTCCTCGGTCTCCCTCACCATGCGCTCATGGTCGGCGACGCTGACCTTCAACGCCTCGATCTGCGTGCGCAACGAGGCGAGCTCGAGGCGCTGATTGTCGGCGGTGATCGAGCGTTCGCCGAGTTCGCCGAGCAGCTTCGTCAGTTCCGCCTCCTTGTCGGCGAGCATGTGCTCGGCCTCGCGCAGCGACGCCGATTTCAGCTCGAATTCCTGCTCGGAGTCGCGCAGCCGGTCGCGCAGCGTCTTGTCGCGCGATTCCAGCGCGAACATCGCCGTGGTCTTCTCGCCGAGTTCCTTCTTTAGCTGATTGACGGCGTCGGTCTTCTTGGCGAGCTCGGCGAGCTGCGTCGTGGTCTTGGTCTTCATCTGCTCGACGCTCATTTCGAGCCGACGGGTCGACATGGCGAACTCGGCGCGCAGCTGATCCTTGTCGGCGCGGATTTCGGCGATGGTCAGCGGCGTCGCCGCTTCGAGGCGCCGCATGGTCAGGCGCACGGCACGGTTATGCACGAGTGGTACGAACAGCAGTCCGAGCAAAGCCGAAACAAGGAAGCCGATGCCGAAATACATGATCGGTTCGATCATGACGCTACGCCCCCAACCGCTCCGCGACGTTGGCGCGACATTGCCACGGGGACACGGGCTCGACGACACTCGCCAAGGGTTAACCTAAACCGAGAATCGGCCGAATGCCAGGAAAGATAGATGCCCCGTCGCCACTACCCGTCGCGTCGCTTGTTTCGGCCGCCTCCGGCGGTCAGAACGGATTCCAGGTCGGGCGAGCGGTGAATTTAAGGTAGCCGAGATTGGCGCCGAGCCGCAGCCCGACGCCCGAGCGGATCGGCACGACGACGATGTTGTTGGCGGTGAGCGCCGTCATGCCGAAGCCGCCGACGAAATAGGCGGAACCGTCGACGCCGCCGAACCGTTCGAAAATCGCTTCGGTTCGCGGCAGGTTATAGACGAGCATCATGGTGCGCGCGCCATCGGCTCCGGCATCGAAGCCGAGCGTCGGCCCCTGCCAGTACACCCGCAGGTCGCCGGCATTTTTGGTGTAAAGGGTTCCATCGCCGTAGCGCAGGCCGCCGACGAAGGCGCCGCCGGCTTCTTCGCCTAAAATATAGCCATTCGGCAGGCCCCATTGGCTCACCGCCTTCTCGACGATGGAGGCAAGCCCGCGGGAGATGCCGCCGAAGAAGCGATGGCCGGCATCGATCACCTCATTCGGCGAGAACCGGTTCTCGGGCGGTTGCGGCGGTAGCGCTGCTGGACCAGCCGGCGGCGCCGGCTCGGTCTGAGCGGCGGCCGGGGCGGCTGCAAGGCCGGCCAGGAGCACGACGATGACGGCAAGGCGCAAGGCAAAATCCATCAAGCGTTCTCCGGTTAACCCCTTGCTCACGTGTAGCGCTTACCCCTTGGCCCGGTTCGCCGCCTCCGGCTTAACCCGATCCGAATCATTCGATCTTTTGGCGATACTATGACCGCACCAGGAAAAGAACGGAAGCGATACCACGCGGGCGTCGCGGCGTTCGGCTTGCTTCTGTTCGCTTTGGCTCCCTGGTCGGCCGCACCCCGTGCCGCCACGACGGAAAGGATCGTGGTCGATTGGCATACCGGTCTTGCCATCGGCGGCTTCGACCCCGTTGCCTTCTACACCGACGGCAAGCCTATGCCCGGCAGCCCTGATTTCGAATTCCGCTATGGCGGTGCGGTCTGGCGCTTCTGCAACAGCGGCAACCGCGAGGCGTTTGCGGCGCGGCCTGATGTCTACATGCCGCAATTCGGTGGTTACGACCCACTTGGCGTCGCGCATGGCGTGGCAATTGCGGGAAATCCAAGCCTTTGGCTCATTGCCAGCGAGCGTTTGTTCCTCTTCTATGATCGGATGCGGTTGGAAAAGTTTGCCGCCGATCCAGAGCGCGCGATTGCCGCGGCCGAACGCAAATGGCCGGACCTGCTGCGCACGCTTAGTCCCTGACCGTGGACCTGATCTCCGGCGCCGACTGAGCGTCGCCCCAGGCGAGGAACGCCGGAATTCGCAAGCCCGGACTGCCATAGAGGAGGGGTGCGCCGTCGGGCGCCGCGACACCTCCGCCCGCCGCCGCCAGGATCGCATGACCGGCCGCCACATCCCAGTCGCGCGTTGGCGCGAGTCGGGGGTAGAGGTCGGCGGCGCCTTCGGCTAGGCGGCAGAATTTCAGGGCGGAACCGCAGGCAATGCTGCGCGCGCTCGACAGGCTATCGAGATAGTCTTGCGTTTGCGGGTCGAGGTGCGAGCGGCTCACCATGACGAGGAGTTCGTCTGTCGGGCGAGGCCGCGTGTGGATCGCTTGGGGCAGCGAGGCTTTCCCCGATGAGAATTCCAGGCGCTCGGCGCCGCCGCCGACAATCCCGCGCCAAATGAAGCCGAGCGCGGGCGCCGTGATGACGCCGAGAAGCGGCGCGCCGTCGGAAACAAGGCCGATATTGATCGTGTATTCGTTGCGCCCGGCGACGAATTCCCGCGTTCCGTCAAGCGGGTCGACCAAGATGAAGCTTGCGTCCCCGATGCGCGGGCACTCGCTCTCCGCGCGTTCCTCGGAGATGACCGGCAAGGCTTGGTCAAGACGCGCCAGGCCATCGCGGATCACGGCTTCCGCGGCTTCGTCCGCCGCCGTCACCGGCGAGCCGTCGGCTTTGATGCGTACTTTGCCTTCCCCCTGGGCGTGCCGGATTGCTTCCACCGCGGTGAGGCTGATCGCGGTCATTGCGTCGAGGAGCGCGGCACAGGTGGCAAAGTCGAGAGCGGGCACAGGCGTTCCTTGTATTCGGCCGCACGCGCATCGAGGCGCATGATCATCGAGTCGTGCGCCGGGCAAGGGGGGAGCCGTTTACCATAGACCGGCGCAAACGGCACGATTGCCGAATCGCACGCGCTGTGACACGGACGGGCCAGTCTGCTCAAGCGGAGCCACCCATGTCCGCCACCGTTTCCGATCCCATTGGCCTCGGAGCCCTCGACCTTGCGGCGCTCCTGTGTTCTCGCGTCTGCCATGATTTGATCAGCCCGATCGGCGCGATCGTCAATGGCGTCGAAGTCCTGGATGAAGACAAGAATGAAGAGACCAGGGAATTCGCGCTGGATCTGATCAAGAAGAGCGCGCTGCAAGCTTCCGCGAAGCTGCAATTCTGCCGGATTGCCTTTGGCGCCGCCGGATCGGCCGGCGCGCAGATCGACCTCGGCGATGCGGAAAAGGCTGCGCGCGGACTGCTTGAGGACGGCAAGACCAGTTTGGCTTGGAATCTGCCGCGGCAATTGATGGCGAAGAACCGGGTGAAGCTCCTCCTGAACATGCTGATGATCGCCGCCGGCGCTGTCCCGCGCGGAGGAACCTTGACGGTTGATCCGGCCGCAGGGGGAGAGGGGGGATCGGGTTTCAGGGTCACGGCGGCCGGCCTCAACGCCCGGTTGCCGGCGGCCGCCGCCGAACTGCTTGCGGGCAGTCCGGCGCAGGGGGTCGATGCCCATGCCATTCAACCCCTCTATGCGGGCATCCTGGCTCGGGATTGCGGGCTGGCGCTGTCGGCCGCTAGCGAAGGCGAGACCGTGGTTTTAAGGGCCGACTGACGGCCGCCGACCGCCACCGGGCAGGCCGGCGTCCCCCTTCGGAGCCGTTGGCGCGTTCAATGATCAACCACACCGCGCAACCGAAATTAAACGGTTTGGCAACAGACTCCCCCGGGTCCGATCGGGCGCGCGTCGGGCGCAAGCACGCTGTCCGCGTGCCCGGCGGCGATGGCGCGCGCGTGCGTGCGGGCGCCAGTGTCAGTGCGCGTATGGTGACGTATGGACGACCTGCTCCGGGAATTTCTGACCGAGACCAATGAGAGTCTCGACCGGGTCGATGCCGAACTCGTGCGTTTCGAGCAGGAGCCGAACAACGGCCAAATCCTCGCCAACATTTTTCGGCTCGTCCACACCATCAAGGGCACTTGCGGTTTTCTCGGCCTTCCCCGGCTGGAGATGCTGGCGCATGCCGCCGAGGCCTTGATCGGCGAGTTCCGCGACGGCATGACGGTCACCGGCGAGGCCGTCACGCTCATTCTCTCCACCATCGACCGCATCAAGACCATTCTCGACGAGATCGAAGCGCACGGGCGCGAGTCGACCGGCAACGATGGCGATCTGATCGAACAGCTCAATGACCTCGCGCGGCACGAGGACGCGCGGCCGCACCCGGGGCGCGGCGAAGATGCGACGCCGCGGCCGGCACGCGACAAAGCAAAGAACGGCGAAGCGCAAGCGCCTCGTCCTGACAAGCTCGCGGCCGAGCCGTCCGATGCCGAGCGCGGCGGAAAGCCGCCGACCCATTCGATCCGTGTCAATGTCGAGACGCTCGATCGACTCATGACCACGGTCTCCGAGCTCGTTCTCACTCGCAACCAGCTGCTTGAGATCGCCCGCCGGCACGAGGATTCGGACTTCAAGGTGCCGCTGCAGCGGCTGTCAAACGTCACCGCCGAACTGCAGGAAGGGGTGATGAAAACCCGCATGCAGCCGATCGGCAATGCGTGGCAGAAACTGCCGCGCATCGTCCGCGATCTCTGCGCCGAACTCGGCAAGGAGATCGAACTCGAGATGCGCGGGGCCGAGACCGAGCTCGACCGTCAGGTGCTTGAGCTGGTCAAGGATCCGCTCACGCACTTGGTGCGCAACTGCGCCGATCACGGCATCGAGAGCGCCGCCGAGCGGCGCGCCGCGGGCAAGACACCGAAGGGGACGATCCGGCTCGCCGCATGCCATCAGGGCGGCCACATCATCATCGCGATTGCCGACGACGGCCGCGGGCTTGACGTTGCGCGCATCCGCGCCAAGGCCGTCGAGCAGGGATTGGCGAACGAAACCGAGATAACCGCCAAGAGCGACACGGAAATCTGCAATCTTATTTTTGCGCCGGGGTTCTCTACCGCGGCGCAGGTGACGAGCGTTTCCGGCCGCGGCGTCGGCATGGACGTGGTGCGCGCGAACATCGAACAAATCGGGGGCACGGTCGATTTGCAGTCCGTTCGCGGCGCTGGGACCACCTTCACGATCAAAATTCCGCTGACGCTGGCGATCGTTTCCGCGCTCCTGGTCGAGGCCGGCGGCGAGCGCTTCGCAGTGCCGCAGCTCTCGGTGCTCGAGCTCGTGCGCACGAACAGCAACGGCGAACATCGCATCGAGCGGATCAAGGACACGCCGGTGTTGCGCCTGCGCAGAAAACTGCTGCCGCTGATCCACCTCAAAGAGGTCCTGCACCTCGGCGAAAGTGGCGGCGACGACGGTTTCGTCGTGGTCACGCAGGTTGGCAACCAGGTCTTCGGCATTGTCGTCGACGGCGTGTCGCACACCGAAGAAATCGTGATCAAGCCGATGTCGTCGAAGCTGCGTCACGTCGCGGTTTTCTCCGGCACCACGATCCTCGGCGACGGCTCGGTGATCATGATCGTCGATCCGAACGGAATTGCGCAGTCGCTCGGTCGTGCCGCGTCGGCGACGCAAGCCGACGAATCCGAGGTCGCGGACAGCGAGGATGTAACCGAGGAGGACTTGACCTCGTTGCTCGTGTTCCGCGCCGGATCACAGCGGCCGAAGGCAGTTCCGCTCTCACTGGTCTCTCGGCTCGAGGAAATCGATTGCCGGCGCATCGAAATCTCCGATGGCCGTCATCTCGTGCAGTATCGTGATCAGCTGATGCCGTTGCTGCGCATCGACACCCAGGCCGGCATCAAGCAGGAAGGTGCACAGCCCATCCTGGTCTTCTCGGATCATGGCCGCTCCATGGGCCTCGTCGTTGACGAGATCGCCGACATCGTGGAGGAGCGGCTGGACATCGAGGTGGCGAGCGACCGTCCGGGAATTCTCGGCTACGCCGTGGTCAAGGGTAGCGCGACCGAGATCATCGACGTCGGCCATTACCTGCCGCTCGCCTTCGCCGACTGGCTGCAGCGGCGGCATACGGCGAGGCGGCCGCGCACGGTCCTTCTGGTTGACGACTCGCCGTTCTTCCGCGACATGCTTTCCCCGTTGATCAAGGCCGCGGGCTACCAGGTGATGGCGGTCGGATCGGCGGCGCAAGCGCTCGCCGTCGCAAGATCCGCCGTACCGGTCGATCTCATCGTCACCGACATCGAGATGCCGGACATGAACGGCTTCGAGCTCGCCCTGGCGTTGCGCGAAAATCCAAGCACGGCAGCCATTCCGATCATCGCCCTGTCGGCGATGATCTCCGCCGATGCGATCGAACGCGGCCGCGCCGTCGGCTTCCATGATTTCGTCGCCAAGTTCGATCGAACCGGGCTCGTCGCCGCGATCAAAGAACAAAGCGGCGATCTCCATCGGGCGGCGTGAACAGCCGGGAGCAGGTAGAAACAGCAATGAACGAAAGCACCGACTGCACCGAGTTCGTCACGCTCACGACCGCCGGCCACTTGTTCGGTCTGCCGATTGCGCGCGTCCAGGATGTCTTCAAACCCGCGCGCATCACGCGCGTGCCGCTCTCCGGAGCGGAGATTGCCGGCGTGCTTAATCTGCGCGGGCGCATCGTCACGATCATCGACATGCGCCGCCGACTCGATTTGCAGATGCGTGAAGCCGGTGTGGCGCCGATGGTGATCGGCATCGAAGCAAAGGGTGAGTCGTTCGGCCTCTTGGTCGATACGGTGGGCGAGGTGGTCAGACTGCCGAACTCCGAACGCGAGCCTATTCCGGTCAATCTCGACCGCAAGCTCGCCGCAGTATCCGCCGCGATGCACCGGCTCGACGGGCAACTTCTTGTCGTCCTCGACATCGACCAAGTGCTGGACTTGCGGCCGGAAGCGGCAGCCGCGTGAAACGGAGGGTAGTGAATGCAAGACCTTCGAAGCGGGCTCGCCCGCCAACCGTGGAGTGAGGAAACTATCGCTGTGAGGACATCATGAAAACGTGCTTGGTCGTAGACGACTCGAGCGTCATCCGCAAGGTGGCGCGCCGAATTCTGGAAGGCCTCGATTTTCAGATCGAGGAGGCGGAGGATGGCGAAGGCGCAATCGAAGCGTGCCGTCGGCAACTTCCGGACGCGGTTCTGCTCGACTGGAACATGCCGAAGATGGACGGTTACGAATTCCTCCGGCTTCTGCGTCGTCTTCCCGGCGGGGACAGGCCGAAGGTGGTGTTCTGCACCACCGAGAACGACGTCGCGCACATCGCGCGCGCGCTACATGCCGGGGCTAATGAATACATCATGAAACCATTCGACAAGGACATCGTCGAAGCCAAGTTCCAGGAAGTCGGGCTGATCTGAGCGCTCATGCGGCGGTCATCGATCAAGATCCGAACGTCAAGAATTCGCGTGCCGGAAGTTCGAGTGCCATGAATATCGCCGTACCAGCCGCGAGCCTTACGGCGTCGGCCAACGGACCGATCCGCGTCATGGTGGTCGATGACGCGATCGTCGTGCGCCGCTTGTTGACGCGCTGGATCGACGCCGAACCGGACATGACGGTGACGGCGACGTTGCGCAACGGGCGCGAGGTGGTCGAACAGATCGGACGTAGCGACGCCGATGTCGTGATGCTCGATGTCGACATGCCGGAGCTCGACGGCATTTCGGCGCTGCCGCTGCTGCTCAGCAAGAAGCGCGATCTCGTGGTGATCATGGTCTCGACGCTTACGCGGCGGAGCGCCGAGGTGAGTCTGCGGGCACTGTCGCTTGGCGCTTCCGATTACGTTCCCAAGCCCGAGACCGCGCTCGACGACACCGCCGCGGCGTTTCGCCGGGAAGTGATCGAAAAAGTCCGCGCTCTCGGTCGCCGCCGGCGGTTGCCGCGCGCCTACGCGCGAGGGCCGGCGCCGGGAGAGGATTCGTCACCGCGCGGCGAGCAAATGCTTGAGGCGCGGACGCGCAAGCGCTCGCTGCCTGCCACAGAGACCCACGCGTTCCACTTGCGGCCATTCAGCCTTGGCGCGCCCCGCGCGCTGTTGATCGGCTCCTCGACCGGCGGACCGCAAGCGCTCACGGAGCTGGTGGCCAGATTGACCGCGGTTATCGACAGTGCACCGATGTTGATCGCGCAACATATGCCGCCGACGTTCACCGCGGTCTTGGCCGAGCATCTGATGCAGGCCGCCGGCCGGGACGCGCACGAAGCCGAGCATGGCGAGCCGGTTCTTGCCGGCGGCATCTATGTGGCACCGGGCGCCCGCCATATGCGCGTCGTGCGCACCCCCGACGGCGTCAGGATCGCGCTTGGTGACGATCCGCCGATCAATTTCTGCAAGCCGGCGGTGGATGCTTTGTTCTCGGCCGCGGCGGCGGTGTGGGGCACCGGCAGTCTCGCCCTCGTTCTCACCGGCATGGGCTCCGACGGCACGCGCGGCGCTGCCGACCTCGTTGCGGCAGGCGGCAGCGTCATCGCACAGGATGAAGCGACCAGCGTGGTATGGGGCATGCCGCGATCCGTCGCACAGGCCGGGCTCTGCTCCGCAGTGCTTCCGCTTGACCAAATCGCCACAAAGGTGACTCGCGTGTTTTCCGGAGGCCGCCGGTGACGCCGCGCGACTACGATTTCCTGCGCAAATGCCTCAAGGAACGCTCGGGGCTCGTGCTCTCCGCCGACAAGCAATACCTGGTCGAGAGCCGGCTTTTGCCGGTTGCGCGCAAGGCCGGCCTTGGCAGCCTCGGCGAACTCGCGGCTGCGCTTAAGGCCGGCGACGCCGACGCGCTCATGACTGCGGTCGTGGAAGCGATGATGACCAACGAATCGTTCTTCTTTCGCGACAAGCAACCCTTTGAGTACTTCCGCTTGACTGTCCTGCCGGCGCTCCAGGCAGCGCGCGGCAACTCGCGTACCATTCGCGTCTGGTGCGCGGCCGCCTCGACCGGCCAGGAACCGTACTCGCTCGCCATGTGCCTCAAGGAGATGCAACACGAGATCGCCGACTGGCGAATCGAGTTGCTCGCGACCGACTTGTCGAACGACGTTCTGGAGAGGGCACGGCTGGGAATCTACAGTCAATTCGAAGTGCAGCGCGGACTGCCGGTCCGGCTGTTGATCAAATATTTCACCCGAGTCGGCGAGATGTGGCAGATCGCGCCGGACCTCCGCGCCATGGTCAAATACGAACAGCTCAATCTGCTGTCCGATTTCTCCCACTTGGGCGTGTTCGATCTGATTTTCTGCCGTAACGTCCTCATCTATTTCGACCAGGAAACGAAGGTCGACCTGCTCAACCGCCTCGCGCGGGTTATCGCCCGCGATGGTTATTTCGTGCTCGGCGCGGCGGAAACCGTGCTGGGGCTGACGAACGCCTTCAAAACCGTGCCGAACCGACACGGCCTCTATGCGCCGGCCGGCTTGCCCAGGCCGCTGGTCACGATTGCGAACAAGCCGGGCCCGCGCCTGGTGGCCGTGAACGGCGGGCTGTGAACTGAAAATACTCCGGCCGTTCGACCAGAGTTTGGCCTCTCGCCATTGAGTGACAAGCCGCGCTCAGGCCGGGATTTTCGCCTCCACCTCCACCGGCTCGCGCAGCACATAGCCGCGGCCCCACACCGTTTCGATGTAGTTCTTGCCGTTCGAGGCGTTGGCGAGTTTCTTGCGCAGCTTGCAGATGAAAACGTCGATGATCTTCAGCTCCGGCTCGTCCATTCCGCCATAGAGGTGGTTGAGGAACATTTCCTTGGTCAGCGTCGTGCCCTTGCGCAGCGAAAGCAATTCCAGCATCTGATATTCCTTGCCGGTCAGATGCACGCGCGCCCCGTTGACCTCGACTGTTTTGGTGTCGAGGTTGACGACGAGATCGCCGGTCTGGATGACCGATTGGGCGTGGCCCTTGGAACGGCGCACGATGGCGTGGATGCGCGCCACCAGTTCGTCCTTGTGGAATGGCTTGGTCATGTAGTCGTCGGCGCCGAAGCCGAGCCCCCGGACCTTATCCTCAATCCCGGCAAGCCCGGAGAGGATCAGGATCGGCGTCTTCACCTTGGAGACGCGCAGGCTGCGCAGCACTTCGAAGCCCGACATGTCAGGAAGGTTCAGGTCGAGGAGAATGATGTCGTAGTCGTAAATTTTACCGAGATCGATCCCTTCCTCGCCGAGATCGGTGGTGTAGACGTTGAAGCTCTCGGACTTGAGCATCAACTCGATCGATTGCGCCGTGGCGCTATCGTCTTCGATCAGCAATACGCGCATGCCAAGTCCCCTTCCTCGCTGCGCGGCTAAGGTCGGCGCGCCGCAGCGGCGGCCCCCGGAAAACGCCTCGGGACAAACTGATTCGGAACAGTAACCGCGGTATGGTTAACAAAACCTGATTCTGTCGCGCAAGCATTCCCTGGGCAAATTCGGCCGAATCGCCTTAAGATGTTGCGTGAGAGTGGTTTTTTGGCCACGTCGGCGTTCATGTTTCAGGTTAAGTCTCGGTTCTAACCGATTCTTACGACGCGCCCCTCCGTTCTGGCCGGGCGGGCCGCCTTGTTCCCAAGGACGACGCAATGATTAACGGCCCGGGTAAATACAGCGTTAAGACCGCCGCGACCGCGGTAACCATCGCAGCGCCGAGGCTCGTCCGGTCATGAAGGCACTCGCCGAACAGATCAACGAGCTCGACGGCATCGTGATCTATGGCCGCGTGGTCGGCGTGCGCGGGCTCATGGTTGAAGTGGCCGGACCGTTGCATGCGATGTCGGTCGGCGCCCGGGTGGTGATCGAGACACCCGCCAAGTCCATTCCCTGCGAGGTTGTGGGCTTTTCCGGCAGCAACGCGCTGCTGATGCCCTTCGCGCCGCTCGAGGGCGTGCGGCGGGGGTGCCGGGCGCTGGTCACGTCCGTCGCCGGCGCAGTCAGGCCCTCGGGGGGTTGGCTCGGGCGCGTGGTCAATGCCCTCGGCGAGCCAATCGACGGCAAGGGCGCGTTGCTCCATGGGCCTTCGCCCTATCCTTTTCGCAACACGCCGCCGCTGGCGCATGCACGCCGCCGGGTCGGGGCGCCGCTCGATCTCGGCGTGCGGGCGTTGAACACTTTCGTGACCTGCTGTCGCGGCCAGCGCATGGGCATTTTCTCCGGGTCCGGCGTCGGAAAATCGGTGCTTCTGTCCATGCTCGCTCGCAACGTGGTCGCCGACGTGACCGTGATCGGATTGATCGGCGAACGTGGCCGCGAGGTGCAGGAATTTCTGCAAGACGACCTCGGCGAGGCCGGACTCGCCCGCTCGGTGGTCGTTGTCTCCACCTCCGACGAGCCGGCGCTGATGCGCCGCCAAGCCGCCCATGTCACGCTCGCCATCGCCGAATATTTCCGCGACGAGGGTAAGGACGTGCTGGTGCTGATGGATTCGGTCACCCGATTTGCCATGGCGCAGCGCGAGATCGGGCTCTCCGCCGGCGAGCCGCCGACGGCCAAGGGCTATACGCCAACGGTCTTCACCGAACTGCCGCGCCTGCTCGAACGGGCCGGGCCTGGCACCGAGCAAGGTACAATCACAGGCATATTCACCGTGCTCGTGGATGGTGACGACTACAACGAGCCGATCGCCGATGCGGTTCGCGGCATTCTCGACGGCCATATCGTCATGGAGCGGGCGATCGCCGAGCGCGGACGCTATCCGGCCATCAACGTGCTCAAATCGGTCTCCCGCACCATGCCGCGTGCCGCGGATCAGGCCTATCTGGCGGTCCTCACCCGGGCGCGGCAAATTATGGCGACCTATGCGGACATGGAGGAGCTGATCCGGCTCGGCGCCTACCGCGCCGGGACCAGCGTCGAGGTCGACGAGGCCATCCGCCTGCACAAGCCGCTCGAAGCGTTTCTCGCCCAGGGTAAGGAAGAAGCAACCAGCTTGGCGGAAGGATACCGCCGATTGGCGGAAATCGTGGCCGGCTCGGAAACCGAACGCTAACGTTATCTTGGCACAATCGCTATCCGGGGCGTTGCGCGGCAGGGGCCAGGGGGCAACGGGATCCGCGGCTTCGGGGAGTAGCAGTCGATGAAGTCTCGTGAGACGCTCATTCGCCTGAAGAAGTTTCAGGTCGACGAGAAACGGCGCAAGGTCGCTCAGATCGAGACCATGATCGCCGAATTCGAACGCATGGCGGCCGATCTCGAGCGGGAAATTCGGGTCGAACAGGACCGTGCCGGCATCCACGATCCGGCGCATTTTGCCTATCCGACCTATGCCAAGGCGGCGATTGCCCGGCGCGAGAACCTCAAGCGCTCGGCCGATGAATTGCGCGCCCAACTCGAGGACGCGAAACTGGCACTGGCCGAGGCCTTTGACGACCTCAAGAAGGTCGAGTTGCTGGACGAGCGAGACCAGATACGCGAACGCGAGGCGGAAAACGCCGCCGAGCAGAACGAGCTCGATGCCATTGCGCTCATGCGCGTGCGCGGCGGCGCGCCGGTGTGACTCCACATCAATAACAAATCGTATCCGCGCAAGCGGGCACCCATCCTTTGCGGCGCCTTCGACGCTGGATTCCGCTTTCCCGCTGGAATGAGCGGAAGAATATCCGGGTCCCAGGCATCGATTTACCCCCGTTTCGCTCTCGACGAGCGCCCGCTTCCGCGGCGATAATTGGCTGCCGTGGAAGATACGGGGCCAGGGGCGACAATGCTGATGCAGGCGGAACTCGTCTGGCTGATCGCAGCGGTCGCCAAGGGCGACGAGGCTGCGTTCGAGCGGCTCTATGATGCCACCCGCGCGAAACTCTATGGCGTGGTGTTGCGTATCTTGGGTCGGCCGGAATTGGCCGAGGAAGTCATGCAGGAAACCTATCTCAAGGTCTGGAACACCGCCGGCACGTTCGATCCGACGCTTGCGAGTCCCATTACTTGGATGGTGGCAATGGCGCGCAATCGCGCCATCGATATCGTGCGCAAGCGAGGCGAGGTCTCGATCGAGGACGGGCCGGAGGCGCTCAAAGTCGCGGCCGAGACACCTTCCCCGCTGGCCCGCCGCGAGATGACCGAGGAGCTTAAGCGTCTCCTGTCCTGCCTCGGCAAGCTCGACCCGGAAAAGCAGCGCATCGTATTGCTTGCCTATTACAGCGGCTGGAGTCGCGTTCAGCTGGCGCAGAAGCTCGATATTCCCGTGAACACAATCAAGACTTGGTTGCGTCGCAGTCTGCTGGAGATCCGAGAGTGCATGGGACGCTAATGTCCGACTTCAATGTCCGAGGAAGTGTAGGATGGCGATGTACGATGAGGACCGTGATGCACTTGCCGCCGAATACGTGCTGGGGACGCTCTCCGTCGACGAGCGCGCGCAGGCAGAGACGCTGATCACGATCGATCCAGGATTCGAGGCGGCGGTGCGCCAGTGGGAGCGCCGGCTCGGCGAGCTCAACGTCATGGTCGAGGCGGTCGAGCCGCCGCCTGAACTCTGGGAAAAGATCAAGAGCGGCATCAGCACCGTCGAGGTTGGCGGCGAAAGTGCGTTGCCACACGTCGAGGACGCAGCGCTTCAGGCACCGCAGGCCCCGGAAACGGCGTCTCCTGTCGCTGCGCTTGCCTCCAGTCTCCTGCCGCCGGAGGGCGAACCGCAGCTCACTGCGGCGGCCGAGGAGCCGGCCGATCTCGCTGCGGCGCTGGCATCGCCGGCCGTAGAGCCAAAGAAAATCGAGCGCAGCGCCGATGTGATCTATCTTGCACGGCGGCTCGCGCGCTGGCGGCGCCTGACGCTCGCTTTCGCAGCCCTCGCCGCAGCTTTGGCGCTTTACATCGCGCTGTGGCAAGTCGCGCCCGATCTTGTTCCGCCTGAGTTGCGGCCGCCTCCCTCGGAGCTGGCGGCGCAGGCGCCCGACCGCTTGCAGCAAGACCGGCTGGTCGTGGTGCTACAGCAAGAACCGACCGCGCCGGCGTTCCTGCTCACGCTCGACACGCAGAACCGAACGTTGATCGTGCGGCGGGTTTCGGCCACGCCGGAAGCGGGGCGCAGCTACGAGCTCTGGCTGATCTCAAGCCGCTTCTCTTCTCCTCGCTCGCTTGGGATTGTTGGCAACGACGAATTCACGCAACACGCACTGCCGCCGAGTTACGACGTCAATATGCTGCGTGCGGCAAGCTATGCTGTATCAATAGAGCCGGCCGGCGGATCGGTGAGCGGCGTACCAACCGGGCCGGTCCTGTTTACCGGCAAGGCGGTGGATTCTCTACCGGCGGCACCGAAGACGTGAAGGTTTCCTTCGGCTGCGGCCTATCGGATAACCGGCAGACGTCCGCTCACGGTTGTGGGTTGGCCGGCTTTGACAAGCGGCGCGGTGCCGAGATCAAGATCGCTGACATGGGCGAAAATGCCGACCGCGGCGACCAATGTGGCGCACAGAAGGCCAACGGCCACGATCTTCAAATGCGTGCGGCGGTCGGCGCTGTACATTGAATGATTCATGGCAACCTCCCGTTTTCGCCGATCTAGCGCGGCATCCGGGCGGAAACTGTGATTTAGCTCACATTAAGTATGATTTAGGCACTCGCTAGCGGCCGGCAAACACGGCTTCACTGAACCTTGAACGTCCGTGATAACCGGTGAGAAGCGCTCTTTGTTCCAGCCGGTGCGTTGTTTCGACGCGTCGCCGGCGGTCGGAAGATCCTTAGATGCTCGCTACCGTCTTCAGCCGCGCCCGCGGGTGGATTTCCGATTGGGCGAGAACGCTTGTCTGTGCGCGGAAACGCTCGACGATGCCGCGCACGAAGGGGCGGATGGCGGAGGACGTCACCAGCACCGGAGCCTCGCCGTCGCGAGCGGCCTGCTCGAATTTTTCCCGCACCAGATTAATGAATTCGGTGAGCTTTGACGGCTGCATGGCGAGGCTTTTGTCATCGCCCTGGCCGACGATCGATTCGGCAAAAGCCTGCTCCCATTTGGCGGTGAGCGCGATGATCGGCAGATAGCCGGCGGCGCTGGTATGCTGGGCACAAAGCTGGCGCGACAGCCGCGCGCGGACATGTTCCGCCAGCATCGCCGGGTTGCGCGTGGCAGAAAGGCCGTCGGCGATGCCTTCGAGGATGGTCGCGAGGTCGCGGATCGATACGCGCTCCGCAAGCAGAATCTGCAAAACCCGCTGGATACCGGAGACGGTGACCTGCGCCGGCACGATGTCCTTGATCAGCTCGCTTTGCTCCTTCGGCAGCTCTTTGAGCAGCTTTTGCACCTCGCCATAGGAGAGGAGGTCCGACATGTTGGCCTTGATGAGCTCGGTGAGGTGGGTGGCGAGCACGGTGGCGGCGTCGACGACCGTGTAGCCCTTGACCGAGGCCTCTTCCTTAAGCGCGGCGTCAATCCAGGTCGCCGGCAGGCCGAAGGTCGGCTCGGTCGTGTGCTGGCCTGGCAGCGTCACCTGATTGCCGGCCGGGTCCATGACCATGTATTGGCCGTGCCATACCTTGCCGGTGCCGGATTCGACCTCCTTGACCTTGATGACATAGGCGTTGGCATCGAGCTGGACGTTGTCGAGGATACGCACCGGCGGCATGACGAAACCCATTTCGACCGCGAGCGAGCGGCGCAGGGCCTTGATCTGCTCGGTCAGCCGGTCGGAGCCGTCGGCAGCGTTGACGAGCGGTAACAGCGCGTAGCCGAGCTCGATCTTGAGGTCGTCCATTTTCAGCGCTGCCGACATCGGCTCGTCGGCAGGCGGACCCTTGGTGCTGTCGGCCTTTTTCGCCTCGGCCGCAACCGCCCGCTTGTTGCGGCGGTCGATCAGATAGGCGAGGCTCGCCGCCCCGCCGCCGAGCGCCACGAAAGGCAGCATCGGAATGCCGGGAAGCAGCGCCATGACCAGCATAACGGCGGCCGACATACCGAGCGCCTTGGGGTAGCCGGAAAGCTGACTGAGCAGTGCCTTGTCGGCTGCGCCGGCGACGCCAGCTTTTGAGACCAAAAGACCGGCGGCGGTCGATACGATCAGCGCCGGAACCTGCGTGACCAAGCCGTCGCCGACGGTCAACAGCGTGTAGGCATGGGCCGCTTCGGCAAAGCTCAGGCCCTGCTGCACAATGCCGATCACCATGCCGCCGATGACGTTGATCAACACCACGAGCAGGCCGGCGATAGCATCGCCGCGCACGAATTTCGAGGCGCCGTCCATGGCGCCGTAAAAGCCGGATTCGTCTTCCAGATTCTTGCGCCGGCGCCGCGCCTCCTTCTCGTCGATGAGACCGGCATTGAGGTCCGCGTCGATGGCCATCTGCTTGCCCGGCATGCCATCGAGGTGGAAGCGCGCGGCGACTTCGGCGATGCGTCCCGAGCCCTTGGTGATGACGACGAAGTTCACGATCACCAGGATCGTAAACACGATGATGCCGATCACGAAATTGCCGCCCATGACGAAGCGGCCGAATGCCTCGATCACGTGGCCCGCCGCGTCGGTGCCTTCGTGGCCGTGCGCCAGGATAAGCCGTGCCGAGGCGAGGTTGAGGGCGAGCCGCAGCATGGTAGCGATCAGCAGCACGGTCGGAAAGGCGGAGAATTCGAGCGGCGCCTGGATGAAAAGCGACGTCATCAGGATCAGCACGGAAAACGTGATCGAGATGGCCAGCGAGAAATCGAGCAGCAGTGCTGGCAGCGGCAGGATAAGGACCAGCAGGATGGCCATCATGCCGAGCGCAAGCGCGATGTCGCTGCGCCTGAGCATGGTGCCGAGGTCGGCAAGGCGCGACAGCGTCAAGGACGGCTCGCCGCTCTGTGCCGTAGTCGCGTCGGTCATGCCGGTTGATCGCCCCCTTCGGTTGCGGTCGCGTGTTTCAAAGCTGTGCGCGGCGGCTGGCGGGCCGCCGGCACGCAAGAGAGGAGCCGCGCTCGCGTCCAAGTTTGTCCCCGAAAGCGGTGGAAACGGTAAGACCTCCCCGGCAAAATGTGCCGGCTATATGGTTAGCGGGGAGTTAACGGCCTCGCTCCGTTGGCGCAAAATCCGCGGCGGCGGATGAGGGGCGAAGAGATTATGCGTAGACTCTCCGTCGCGCTCATCCTTGCGTTCGGCGCTCACGCCGCGCTGGCGCAGGAGCGGCCGACCGCTTTCGTCGATGCCGCCGCAATCGTGCCGGGACTGATCGTCGACCTGCGCTACGCCGGCGCGCACAATTTCGTCGGCCGCCCGATCGACGGCTACGCGGCGCCGCGTTGTTTGCTCACCCGAGCGGCTGCCGCCGCGCTTGCCGACGTGGCGCGCGACCTCAGCGCGCGCGGCCTTGTGCTCAAAGTGTTCGATTGCTACCGGCCGACGCGGGCGGTGGCGAACTTCGTGCGCTGGGCGCATGACCTCGCCGATGTCGCCGCCAAGGCCGAATTTTATCCCGATGTCGACAAGCGCAGCTTGTTTCGCGATGGCTATATCGCCGCGCGTTCCGGCCATTCGCGCGGTTCGACCGTCGATTTGACGCTGGCCCGGCCCAATGGCAGCGAACTCGACATGGGCACGCCGTTCGACTTCTTCAGCCCGCGATCATGGACCGCCGCCGCGAGCGTCGGCGGCACGGCGAAAGCCAACCGCGCCTTGCTCGCCGCGGCGATGCAGCGTCGCGGCTTTCGCCCTTACGCGAAGGAGTGGTGGCATTTTACGCTCGCGCATGAGCCGTTTCCCGATGCCTATTTCGATTTTCCGGTAAGGTAAGTTTTCGCACGTCGCGCCGGTGCCACCGCGCGGTCGCCTCGACAGCCATCTGCAGACGCGCCATCAGCGTTGAGGGTCGGGTAATATTCGACGGCTAGAGTGCCGGCGGACAGCCGATCAGCCAGCATCATGACGCTTTTCGATTTGGCAATCGACGGCAAGACGGCGCCCCGCGCCGACCCGCTGGCCCGATGGACGCGCATTCTCTGCGTGCTGTTCTTCTTCTCCGGCTTTCCGGCGCTGATCTACCAGCTCGCCTGGCAGCGCGCGCTGTTTCGGATCTTCGGCGTCAATATCGAATCGGTGACGATCGTGGTCACCGCTTTCATGCTCGGTCTTGGACTCGGCAGCCTTGCCGGCGGCTGGCTGTCGAAACGGCGCGGCGTGCCGCTGTTGCCGCTGCTGGCGACGATCGAGCTGACGACCGGCGCCTTCGGCTTGGCGTCGCTGGAGATTTTCGATCGGATTGGAGAGCTGACCATCGGCCTGCCACTGGTGGTGACGGCGGGCGTCACGCTCGCACTGGTGATCGTGCCCACGTTGTTGATGGGCGCCACGCTGCCGGTGCTGGTTGGCAACCTCGTCCGCCGCTCCGGCAATGTCGGGAGCGCGGTCGGCCTGCTTTATTACGTTAACACGCTTGGCGCCGGCGCCGCGTGTCTCGTCTGCGCCGGCCTCCTATTTCCGTTCAGTGGCTTGCAAGGGGCGGTGTATGTCGCCGCTGCCATTAACGGCGTCGTGGCGGCCGGCGCACTTGCCGCTCACTGGTACGACAGGCGTCAGCCGGCCATCCCTGCTCAGAGCGCGGCGAAATCATTGGACACCGCAAAGCCGCTGCTCGGGCTTGGAACGGTCCTGGGGCTTGCCGCGGCGGGTGGCTTTGTCTCGCTCTCCTATGAAATCTTCTTCTTCCGCACCGTGTCGTTCGCCAGTGGATCGAGCGCCACCGACTTCGCTCTCACCTTGAGCGTCTTTCTGATCGGCATCGCCTCCGGCTCGCGGCAAGCCGGCCGCGACTGCGCGACGTTAAGCCACGATGGCGCCATGGCGCGCGCAGTTGCCTCCCTCATGAAGGCAAGCTTGCTGGGGTTGGCTTACTTGCCGCTACTTGGCCACCTGGCGTCGCTCGGCAACGGCATCGTCGGCGCGATCATGCTGATGGTCTACCTCATCGCGCGTTACTGGGGCTCGTTGCTGCCGTATTTGGCCGAGCTCGGCGTCGCGGCCGACGGCCGGGCGGGCATGCGCACGGCGCTCCTCTATCTGGCGAACATTCTAGGCTCGGCCACCGGTTCCATTCTCACCGGCTTCGTGTTGATGGATCACCTGAGTCTCGTCGCCATCGGCACGAGCTTGGTCGTGGCAGGCCTGATGTGCATGACTCTGCTGATCTGCAGGCTCCCTGTCTCGCGTCCCGCCAAAGCGCTGCGCGTCGGCCTCGCTGCGGTACTCGGCGTGTTCGCGCTCGCGGCAATTCCCCGATGGTCGGAAAATGTCCTCGAGGTCCTGCAATGGAAGGGGATGCCTGCCGCCCGGCACTTCGCGCAAATCGCGGAGAATCGCAGCGGCATCATCACCGTCACCGACGATGGCACCGTGTACGGTCACGGCATGTTCGACGGGCGATTTAACACCGACCTCTGGCACGATACCAACGGCATCGTGCGTCCCTACGCGCTCAACCTCTTTCATCCGGCGCCGCGTGACGTGCTGATGATCGGTCTGTCCTCCGGCTCCTGGGCACAGGTCATCGCCGCAAATCCGGACGTCACCTCCCTCACGGTGGTCGAGATCAATCCCGGCTATCTGGCATTGATAGCGAAGGCACCGGAGGTGGCGTCGGTGCTGAACAACGGCAAAGTCAACATCGTCACCGATGACGGCCGACGCTGGCTGCGCGCTCATCCCGGCCGGCGCTTCGACGCCATCGTCTCGAACACCACGTGGTACTTTCGCGCCAACACCACGAATCTGCTTTCCACGGAATTTCTCGATATCGTCAGGCATCATTTGAAGGATGGCGGCATCTTTTTCTACAACACCACCGGGTCCGATCGCGTCCAGCGCACCGGCTGCCTCGCCTTCCGCTATGGGGCGCGCTTCACCAATCACATGGTGGTGTCGGAAACCCCGATTTCCTGGGATTTCGCGCGCTGGCGGCGCACACTCGAATCCTATCGGATCGACGGCCGGGCAATGTTCGATCTGCTCCGTGATGGTGCGGCACTCGAGCGCGTGGTTTCCTTGGCGGCGCCGCCGGGCGCCGCCGGCAACGGATACCGCCCGATCGAGCCGTGCGCCGATATCCTCGCTCGCACCGCTGGCAAGCGGCCGGTGACCGACGACAACATGGGCAGCGAGTGGCTCGTTTCCTTGGGGCTCGACTAGAGTTGCTCCGCATCATCCGGCCGGCACGGGCCGCCGTCCGCCGCAGAACAAAGTGTCAGCAATAGCTCGGCAGCGGTGCGCGCCCGCTGATCAGGGCACGCGTCGCACGGGAGGCGGCAGCCAGCTTCCGTCGAGCACGCTGCGGGCCGGGCCGTAGAGCCGCATCGTAAGATTGAACGGCCCGGGCGGCGCCGGGAGCCAATTCGATTTCCGCTCGGGACCGGGATCGGCCGCCGAGACGACGATGTCGAGCGAGCCATCCGCGTTCAGCGCCAGGCCGTCGCGATCGCCGATGGCGAAACGATCGAGCGCGTTAGGGACGGCGTAGCCCTCGCCGTCGTAG
>Ga0187784_10000107_pt1 | contig 51496 bp, 49 predicted proteins | sample 1015_SJ02_MP15_2_FD_132964 | JGI IMG/M metagenome (GOLD analysis project Ga0187784, IMG submission 132964) | Tropical peat soil microbial communities from peatlands in Department of Meta, Colombia - 1015_SJ02_MP15_20_MG | ecosystem: Environmental > Terrestrial > Soil > Wetlands > Peat | place...
CGCATTTTGACCTTCGGCCTCTTCTGTTGTCCATCCATACAGGCGCTCGGCGCCACGGTTCCAGTAGGTTATGGTCCCTTCTGGGTCCAAGGTCATGATGGCGTCGTGCGCTGCATCAAGCATCGCGGCGTGCTGTCGTAGCTTTTTTTGCGCCTCGCTCAGTTTGGTAAAATCAAGTATGACACCGCGCTGCCCGATGACTGCACCGTCGCGCTTTATTGCGACAGCACGGATTGAAATCGGGAGTGTGCTCTTATTCTTCCGCAGCCCGGTGTATCCCACCCGCCCGACGTCTTGCCCGCCCATTCTTCGATGAAACACCTCGCGTGCTCGCTTCCTATCAACAGGAGCGATCAGATGAAAAATGGACACCCCCGCCTCGATCTCCTCTTTGGCATAGCCGAACAGATCAAAGACCGTTGCATTGACGAAGGTCACGCGGCCAGTCGCGTCTGTTTCATACACGACGACTGGGAGCGCGTCGGTGATCTCACGGATGCGTCGTTCGCTCCCTATTAAAGCCGCTTCAGCACGTTTGCGCTCAGTGATATCAATGGCGATGCCACGGAGCCCCTTATAGACACCGTCACGAACGATCGGCGTCCCACGAACGTCAAATGGGGCCGTGCTGCCGTTTTTATTGAAAAGGGCAAATTCGTGCCACCCCGTTTCTTCCCCCTGTATTATTTTGATGATAGTCTCTTGCGCCCTCTCTCGGTCACAGGGTGCAACAAAGTCAAGCAAGTTTACTTTCCCCTCGATTTCTGCTATTTTCCAGCCGTACCGAGTCGACACGGCTGCGCTTATGAAGGTGAAGATGCCGTTCGCGTCGGTCTCAAACATGATTTCCGGCAGCGCATCGGTGAGCTCGCGGATACGGCGATCGCTCTCTTCCCGTTTTTGCTCAGCACGCTTCTGATCAGTAACGTTCACTGCGATCCCGCGGATCCCTACGGGAACACCCTCTTGGACGATCACTGAGGCACGTACAGCGACCGGGAATGTGCTACCATCGCGCCGCAACCCCTGGATCCGTACCCAGTCCGAAGGCTCATTAATTACCGCCCGAGCAATAGATTCGCGGATTTCTTCGTGTTTGTCGGTGGGAACGAGGTCATACAGCGCCATTCCTGCTTCAACCTGCTCTTGTATGTAACCGAACTCTTTCAGCCCCGCACGGTTGAGAAACGTGATATTTCCAGCCATATCCGTTTCAAATATCACCTCTGGCAGCGACTCGGTGAGCTCACGGATACGGCGATCGCTCGCGCACGCCATTGCGCTTGTGCCGTACCTGTGAACCGCCATTTCAATCGCGGCCCGCAGCTCAAGCGCGTCGAGCGGCTTGATGAAAAAACCGTCAGATTCAGCTGCAATTGCCCGCTGCACCGTCGCCTCGTCAGCCTCAGCAGTGATGAAGATGATCGGAATGTCGTGGAGGCTCTTGATTTGTCGTACGACTTCGATCCAGTCCGTCTCTGCCTCTAAACTGACGTCCATGAGGATGATGTCAGGGCGTGGCTCAACCGGACGCGCGATCACTTCGTCGGCGCCCGCGATCAGAACGTCGTACCTCATCCGCTGCAATCGGTGCTGAATATCCTGCGCACCAGTTAAATCATCTGTACAGAGTATTGCGCGTATCATGGCGATGCTTCCCCCTTGAAAGTGCGCAACAAGAAGATGCATTTTATCGTGCATTCTTCGCTCGCATCTGCGTATAATTGAGCTACTGAGCTCGCGATCGTGGTCGTGGAGGAGGAAAAAGCGATGGATGGCGTTATGCTCGCGCTTGTGAGCGTACTCGGCGCCGTCTCAGCGCCGTACAACCCATCACACCCTCTACTTCTTTTCGTCGCCGTTGTTCTTCTCGGCATAGTCTAACAACTCGTTAAGGGTCTCCGTGACGGTTCTTCTTTTCCCAGTTTCAATGTGGCGTTTCGATACGTACAGCATGAAGCGCTCGTGCGTCTTTTCATCCGTTTTTAGCATCGCCATCTCCTCGGCGCCTTCCTATTCTCTATTATCCCTCAGCTGCAAGATTTGCACAGACTGACAATATAAATGTACCTTTTTATTCTAGTTTAACAAGTATGAAAAGTCAGCAAAATATAAATAGTTTAGCGTTTTGTAACTAGTTGAATGCTGAGTATACCTTCAAACCAAAGCAACGGGTTCGCGCCGAGAGCTGCGGCCGAGGTAGATAGAATACGAAAAGACACATGTTGAAGTTGGCCGCTCCGCTGCTTGTCCTGCTATTCCTTGCGAGTTTCGTCTCGCGAGTATTAGTGACGGGCAGCGGTTACCAAGGGGAACCTTAGCGATATCCACGACAATCACAGGAACAGCGGCTAGCTAAAGGTAAACCAAAAAATAAATCGTAGCGAGCATACAAATGACAACCGTTCTGGGATTATCTTCACGCGCTCTGTGGGCGTCGATGGGGTTCTTGGCTATAGTCGAGCGGACAGATGATACCTCCCAAAAGAGCACCGTGCTCATAGTTGATGATGATCGGGCCATCCTTGAGAGCTCCAAAGCCATCGTCGAGAGCGCAGGGTATGCCGTCCAAACAGCAGAAACCGCGCGTGATGCCATTCGCAAGGCAAAAAGCGACTGGTTTGACATCGCGCTCTTGGACATAGAACTCCCTGACATGGCCGGCACCGAGCTGCTGAAGCGGCTCCAAGAGATGAAGCCGCGGATGATTAAGATCATGGTGACTGGGTCCGCGACATTAGATAACGCAATTCAATGTGTTAATTTGGACGCAAAAGCCTACATCGTTAAGCCTTTTAATCCGGCTGATTTGTTACGGGTAATGGAAGAGAAGCTGAAAGAACGACGTGATGCTGAGAGAATCGATGAGGATAAAGTGACGGACTTCATAGAAGAACGACTTCAAAAGCTGGAAACGTTGCATTCATTAGAAAAAAGCGGCAAGTGAATGGAACCATCTTTAACGTCCTTCTTAGCGCTAACTGACGGGTTATGATAAGGATTTGACGGAGCGAGCGATGGCAATCACCAGAGATCATCTTGTAGCGTTGCTGACACAAAATGGAATCCTAGACGAAACCGTCCTTACAAACTCCGACATCAGAGTCGAAAGTCTTATTTTCGAACTAAATCGCCGCAAGATCGCGTTGCCTGAAGCTTTTTTTAGAGCGTTGGCGGACGCCCTGCACCTCATATTTATCCCCAAAGAGCAAATCCTACGCAAGAGTTACCTGGCCCCGGGGTTGCCGTATGCAGTAATGAAAGAGAATTTAACTTTTTTGCTAAAACTCTCACGCGAAGGCGCTGAGTTCGTCACAGCAAACCCACTCAACACCGCTTTTTTTGCAAAGCTCGAAAATATTTTTAGAGTGCCTATTACGATACACGTGACCTCAACCGATGCCATTGAAGAAGCTATCGATCAAGGGTACACGGAGATACACACACACAGAGCGCTGGAGGAATTAAGAGAGAGAGCACCAGATGAATCTGCATACCGTGTTCTGTACCCTTGGCAGCAGTATAGTATCATCGCCGCAGTTGTCGCCTTTCTTCTGTTATTCTTAAGGGATTATCCACTGTCACTTATTCTCCTTTTTGCCGCTATAAATGTCGTTTATTTTGGGCTGAATCTGTTCAAATTTGATTTATCGTTCCTTGGATTCCAAGGCTCTCGATCAGAGGTTGCCATACAAACTGAAGACATCGAGAAGCTTGATGACGCTGCACTCCCCGTGTTTACTGTATTCGTCCCCGTGTATGGTGACGCAGAGATGCTCCCGCATTTAATCAGGAACCTGGATCGGCTAGATTACCCCAAAGATAAACTCGATATTAAGATTTTGATGGAGGAAAAGGATAACGAAACGCTCGAGGCAGCTCGCAGATTGGGTCTGTTCGGCGAGCCAGAGATCGTTATAGAATCCATGAGCCCCGACGAGTACCGCGAGTTTTGCAGGCCGTTTGAACCAATCATTGTTCCAGATGCTGATATCACGACAAAACCGCGTGCCTGCAATTATGGCCTGCAAAGGGCACGGGGCGAATTCTGTGTTATATTTGATGCTGAAGACGATCCCGATCGTGATCAATTAAAGAAAGCTGTGTTGGCATTTTCTCACGTTGATCCTGATTGTGTGTGCCTGCAATCCCGTTTGAATTTCTATAATCCAAATGATAACTTGCTCACGCGCTGGTTCACTTTAGAATATTCATATCATTATGATTTCTATCTTCACGGGGTAGATCGAGTCGGCGCACCGATCCCCCTCGGCGGAACAAGCAACCACTTCAGAACTAAAGCGATTCGCGATTTAGGTGGATGGGATCCGTACAACGTCACAGAGGATGCCGATCTCGGCATACGGATCGCACGAAAGAAGCTCAGAACGGCCATGTTGAGCAGTTACACCTATGAGGAGGCGAACACAAAGGTATGGAACTGGATTCGACAGCGATCTCGCTGGATTAAAGGGTATATTCAAACGTATCTCGTCCATATGCGCCATCCACGTAAGTTAGGTGCAGACTTGGGCTGGCGCAAATTTGCCCTCTTTCAGCTCACGCTGGGTAGTAGTATTTTTGTCGTCCTCATTAATCCCATACTATGGATTACGACGGCTCTCGCAATCTTGATTCCGGGCATCTTCCCCTTCTTACTGTTCTATCCACTGTCGTACGTGTGTATCTTCAACTTGGTTGTCGGTAACGCTTTTTTCCTTATCACACAGGTAATTGCTGCTGCGAAAGAACGGAAGTACTCGCTCATTCCATTTGCACTGCTTGTCCCAATATACTGGGCCTTGATTAGCTTAGCAGCTTGGAAAGGTGCTGTCCAACTCCTTACCAAACCATTTTATTGGGAAAAGACAGAGCATGGGATTACTAAATCGGATCAGCAAGGACGTGCAGCAAGAGAGCCGAGCGTTTCCGTAGATTGAGGGTGTTGAGGCTTGAAGATGAAGTCGTGTAGCTATCGCTAGCGTGTGATTATCGAAGCTGATAGCGAATAGAGATATCCTATCTTTCGTAGGCTTGGGCGAACAGCTCTACCCTGAGTATGACGCCGAGACGCAATCCTGCGCCAAAATGGTACAGGTTTTAGTTTCTTCGACACAGGTCGAAGCATAATTAGGGCTCGTGAGTCGCGACATTCCATCATTCCAACTCACAAGCTCATTGAACTGTTCATCAGATCGAGCGTACTTTACAAGATTCTCAGTACACCTATATAGCGCGACTAGAAGCGGAAGGCTTCTCGAAACTTGGATCCTTGGGTCTACCAAACCACCCGATGCAAGCTCGAAGGACGGAATGCGGCGCAAAGAGGCGCAAGTTTAAAGAGTCATCATCGTGCCATTTGCTTTGAGGATAGCACCATGGTTAATGTGTTAGTGGTCTACTATTCGCGCACAGGAAATACCAAAACAATGGCAGAGACAATAGCCGAAGCGGCGCACGACGAGGGCGCTGTCGTGCGGCTCAAAGAGGTGGCTAACGCGTCAAATGATGACCTCGTTTGGGCCGATGGCATCGTTATCGGCTCACCCGTGTACTTCGGCCTGCCTGCAAGCGAGATCAAAAAATTCATCGAAGACTCGGTTAGCGTCAGGAGGCAACTGGAAAACAAGGTCGGCGCTGCTTTTGTCAGCTCAGGACACCGTGCAGGAGGAAGGGAAACTTCCGTTATGGCGCTGCTCCAAGCATTTATCGTGCACGGCATGGTCGTAACCGGCGACCCTATGTCTTCGGGGGGGCACTTTGGCGCTGTTGCTACTGGAGCGCCTGACGACCAGACCGCGCAGGAGTGCAGGGGTTTGGCGAAAAAAGTAGTACTGCTCGCCACAAAGTTGCAAAGCGGATAGCACGCATATATGCAATGATGGTGTCGCAAACGTTCGCACATCAGCTCTGCCCAAACAAGAAGAAGCAAAAAGCGGGGTCGCGCGCAAGATATTCGCTGGGAGCGCGTTCACGTTTCCGAAACGTTTTATAACCGCGGCGCCAATTATTCCTTGTCTGAAGCTGTCGACAACGACAGGCAATGGCGGAGGTGTGAGGGATGAGGATGTGTGCCAAGTTGGTCGCGATCATTCTGCTGCTCATTTCGGTGATATTCAGCGCTTACTACCAAGTGGCTCACGGGCTCAGTTACCTTGAGAGCGCTGGCATCGTTTTGCAGCTTGTCGTGATCGTCCTCCTGGTTTTTGAAAAGCGGGAATAGCACAGCGGTCCGTGAAGCGACTACGGCCAGACTCCGCGCGGCGGAAGCAGATGCCGTTGGCGGCCGAGCTGATGGACGCTGGATTGACGCTTAGGTCCGCCACGATAAGCCCTAAATTTCACCCTAGAAAGGCTTAAGCACTTTCGCTGACAGAATCGATTTAAGAACGTCGTGCTTCTCGTGTTGACGCTCGAGTAACCGAGCGTCGTACCAAACTCGTGTCAAACATACTCCAACTCGCCCTCGCATTTATCTACGTGCTCGTTGTGCCGGGATTCGCCATGTCGCTTGCGGCATTTCCTAGGATCAACCAGCTCGAGATCACTGAGCGACTCGCCCTGTCGATCGGGCTAAGTCTGACCCTCGTAATAGGCCTCGGACTGGTTATCGGCTATGTCCCAACCCTCATCGCCGCAACCGGCGGGATTACCGCGTACTCTCTGTTTTTCGGCATAGGCCTGATAACGGCATTTTTCCTCGTCATTTGGGCGCTGCGACGGGCGAATCTGGCGGCTACCGATAGGGGCAAAGCGGGCCGACCTGAACGCGAGATGGTATTAGACGCGCGCGCTGCTAAGGCTGCGCGCCGAGACGCGCGCGCTGCTAAGGCTGCGCGCCGAGACGCGCGCGCTGCTAAGGCTGGACGTCCAGAAGATGTAACACCCGCAAAGGCCAGACCACGGGAAGCAGCGACGCCGGTCGCGCCGCGCGAAGACGACCGACCGAGTCGTAATGAATCGCGATACAAGTAGCTGTAAGACGCTCCTGACCGAAGCAACGGTGAGTAGCTTATGCAACTGCACCGCTTCTGTTCATGGGCTACATCATCTGGCCGTAGCTCTAGTGCGTCTAGCTTCTTGTCGGCTTAGTGCTTCCGCTGACGGTGCTCAAGAGCTCTAATGTTTGTCCTTTATACGCATTTTCAGGATAGTGGTTTTATATCGTCTAAGTCCCTCTTCTTTTATTGGATGGCCTTGATCGGGGCTCTCGTCCGATGGAAAGGAGGTTCGGAATCGAAATGGACTACGAAACGGAAATGAATGACTTGAAGGAACGCGTCTCCAAGATCGAGCATCGTTTGGACGATTTGCGATCAGAAGTACAAACCCTGTATAACCAGATGGAGCGCGACAGCGCTGGCCTGCGTTGATGTGTCGTTGCACGTAAGGGCCGAGCAACGGTCACAATGTGAGACACGCTCTGCTCACGGACCCACAACGCGAAAAAGCGACAACCTGGGAAACATCGGGAGCATGCCGGAGAGCTCCAGCAACGTCGGAAAACGCTCTGTTGCAAGAATTTGGCGCTTCAAGCACGCATCTGCATGGAGGGCAGGGCTACCAGCACAGAAGAGCTCAGCTCTACTTTTGCACTCACAGCACACCTGTGAATCGGCCACGATAGTGCACGGCTATTTTGCGCCTCTGACGGGCGTTTTTACCGGTTGAGCAGGTAGACCGATGTGTTCAGGGCGGTGGCGATGGTTACCCACACGATGTAGGGCACGAGCAGGTACGAAGCCCGCCGGTCCACCTTGTCGAACTGGTAGATGGTGGCGGCGATCAGTATCCACAGCAGCACGATGGCGACTAAGCCGAACAGGATGTTCTGCAGTCCGAAAAAACCCGCTGTCCAAATCACGTTGACGGCGAGCTGCGCAGCGAAGAGGCTTATCCCACTGTCTCGTGTGCCATTTCGAGGTGTTCGCCATATGAGGAACAACGCAAGACCCATCAAGATATAGAGAATCGTCCAGACAGGCCCGAACGCCGCATTTGGCGGAGTGAACCAGGGCTTGTTGAGCGTGACGTACCACGTTGAAATGGAGTTGATGGTAAAAACTGTCGACCCCAAACCCGCGACTAAAGGCACCGCGACGGAGACGATCAGTTTAATGATGTCAATGCCTTTCATCGACCGTAAGTGGCGTCGCCTCGTATAAAGCGCTTTTTAATTGTTTGAGCGCCCGCGTTATTAGCGCCCCGTGCACTATCCTTGCGCAATGTATACCGAGCCCAACTTCAATCGCATTCAAACCATACAAACTAGGGGAAGTGGACGCAGGGCACCGCATAGCTCACGACAGGTCAGAGTCTTCTATGCGGCCCGATTGACCTGTACAAAGGGGTGTCCCGTGGACGTACACGAAGAGAGAAAGGATGAGCGCAATACAGGGCAAGGAAGTCAAAGGCGACTAGCCGTCCGCCAAGGCGTAGCGTCGCACGATCAGGTGGAACGTCCGCGGTGCTGCGTTGGCCAAACTGGTCTCGGTTCAAAACCATGAGAGAGCACGGAGGTTTGCGACAACAAGTATCGCGAGAGCGTGAGTAGGTAACTCAGAGGACCGCAGGCCTGCGTTTTAAAAGTGGATTCGCTCAAGGGCCGATTCTCGCCCACTGTCCGCAGACGTCCAAAACGTCACCTGTCCGTTTTGTACCCGGAATATGACCTGATCGTCGGCGTGAGGACGCAAGAACGGCCGCTCCTTAAGAAGACGCTCTTTAAGGATCACATCGTCAAGAAAAAGAACGTCGCCTGACGCTCGCATCATCGTCCCTATGTCCGTGGAACCCTCTTGGCCAATAGGGCCTTTTGGCGAGGCATAAAAGCACACCTCAGCCTTCCGATTTGCTGTAAGCTCTCGAAATATCTTCTTTGTCTTCACCGTAGAGAAGTAAAAGCCCCGCGTATCCGCAAACCACATCCCGAGCATCCGCACGCGCGGCTGGTCGCGATCACACGTGGCGACTGAACAGATCATGTGCTGATTTGCAAAGCGGACGCAGTCCTCAAAGTTCACCATATTTCGACCTTCGCTTTAGTTGTCGTGTCGGAGGGGACTTGTTGCAGTCGCAACGTGCGGCCCACGCGCTCGTACTGTTTCGGAAAATAGCGAGCAGGCTCACGCCGTTCATGCGCCCCGCGAGCGGTACTGCTCGGCTGTTGCCCATCATTCCTGCCCCCGTCTCGCGCCGAGTCTGCAACGGCAGCCGACCTCTAGAAAAAATTCGAAAGCCGTGCCCGAGATCCGACGTCTGAACGGAGCAGCGCACTCAGTCGTTCACCTTCCAGTACACCCGATGATCGGCAATGTCGTACCCAACTTTATATGCACTGACGAGTCCGCTCAAGTGACCTTTTACGGTCGTGACCGAAAGCCAATACTGGGCCAAGTTGTCCTGCATGTTGAGCTCTTTGAGCACAGCGTAGACGAGATCCTCCGTTGATCTGGCACGCTCCAAAAGTCGCAGAATCATACCGTCAATCTCGGCAAGCCGCTCTAGGTGAAGCGCGATCTGCTCCGCACTCTCATTCTTTGAGAAGACCTGGCCGTGACTCGGAACAAGCCAGTCAAACGCGGCGTTCTTTATGACGTTAAGCGAGCGTCGAGTGAGCTCGACGTCTATCGAGTATGGGAGCTTGTGCTGATCCCAGACAGCTTTCGAGTACAGTGCGTCTCCCGCGAAAAGCACCCCGTCGCACAGATAGCCCGTGTGCCCCATTGTGTGGCCCGGCAACAGCAACGGCGTAATCGTTCCTTCGAACGGATAATCTTCCGTGTATCGATCGACCGTGCACGCCTCTCCGAGGAAGAATCGCGTCGCCATCTCAATCGGTGGACGCGCCCAGCTGAACATACCGCGAACGTTAACCTCCGGCATTTCGATCAGAAACGCGTCCTCTTTCGGAGCCACCACGAGTGCCCGCGTGCGTCTCTGGAGCGTGCTCGCCCACCCAAAATGATCGGCGTGTCCGTGCGTGATGAGAATCGCCTCAAGATCGAGGGGGGTGTCAATAACTGCCGTGTCGACCAGGTGATTTTCGTACAGACCGACGTTGGTCTTCCCCAGAATGCACGTGACGCCGTTCAACTGGGTGACTTCTTGCTTCACGCCGTGTTACACCTCGCATAGTCGGCTATAATTCGTGCCGCCCTATCCTCTGCGAACAAGGCATGGAACAGGCTGCACGACGGTTTAATCGTTGAATCTCTTATACAGCCAGTTTGCCACAAACTGGAAGATCAGGATGAAGACGACGAGCATCCCGATGTCAATAAACGGGTTGAACGTCATTTTGCCGTTGTATCCGCTCTGAATGAGGTCGTTCGCGTACGTAAGCGGCGAAATATATGCGATCATCTGCCCGATGGGGGGTAGCGTCGAGAGAGGGATGAAGACGCCGGATATGAATATGAGGGGAAACCTGACGACGTTCACCATCGAAATGATATCCCCTGGACTCTCAGTCGGATATGCAGCGAAGAGGGTCCCCATCGTCGCAAAGCAGAGTGAACTGAGAAGGATTCCCACCACAATGGGAATTATACTCACGATGCTCGTCGCCAAGATAAGCAGCGCCGCGACAAACACTACAAGCGCGATAACAACGCTATAGAGAAGACCGCTGAGACTCTCGCCCAACACCAACGCGTTTAGGGAGATGGGTGCAGCGAGAAGCCGGTCAAACGTAGCCGTCCTGCGTTCGATCGGGATCGATACCGGCTCTATAGATGACGCTGAGAAGAGGGTCGTGATGCCAATGAGCCCCGGGATCAGAGCAGTGGCGGTCCCGAGTTTCCCGGCCGTAAATGCGAGGAACATGAAAAGAGGAAAAAGCACTCCGCCGACGATGGTCCCTGGCCTGAGGTAATAGATGAAGACATCTTTTTTCGCAATCGCCCACGCGGCAACGAGCTCGCGGGAAAGGCGGTCCTGGAGCCCCATAATGTTAATCGATGGCAGTAACCCCACCACCTGAGCGCTGCAGCCCGGTCAACTTCACAAAGACGTCTTCAAGGCTCGGGCCTAGGGTCGTGATGCTGAGCACCCGTGTGTTGTGCGTCCGAGCATACTCCATGACGCCGTCGATGACCGCAGACGGGTCCTCGGTGAACAGTTTGAACTTGTCGCCTTCCTTGCGTCCCTGGTTCACCGTCTGGAGGTGACGGAGCTCGTCAAGCCGCGTAGGAGAGCTACTGTCAAAGGAGACCTCGATCGACTGCACGCTCTGAATCGTCTTTTTCAGCCGTTCGGGAGCGTCGATGGCGGCGATCACTCCCTTGTCGATGATCGCTACCCGGTCGCAGAGGACGTTTGCCTCCTCGATGTTGTGTGTGGTTAAGAAGACCGTCACCCCTTCCTTGATGAGGTCGCTGATCATGTCGCGGATGATCAGGTTGCTCTCGACATCGAGCCCGGAGGTGGGCTCATCAAGAAAGAGCAGGCGGGGGCTGTTGACCAAGCCCATGGCGATAGTCAGCCGCCGCTGCATTCCTTTGGAGTACCCGTGCACGTCATCACGTCGCCGTTCATAGAGCTCAAAGCGCTTCAGAAGCTCGGTAGCGTTCTTGTCGCGCTCGCTTCTGCCGATTCGATAGAGCTGCGCGGCAAGCATCATGTTCTGCCACCCCGTCAAGTCAGTGTATACGTTGGAGGTCTCGGACACGATGCCCATGGACTGCCGTGCGGCAACGGTCTCGTGCACGATATCGTGGCCGAAAATCTTTGCCACTCCCGAGGTCGGCGGTGAGATCCCGGTGAGCATGCGGATCGTGGTCGTCTTACCGGCGCCGTTAGGGCCCAAAAACCCGAAGGTTTCCCCAGCCGCCACCGAGAAACTAATATCGTTGACGGCAGTGGCGGCGCCGAATTTCTTAACCAGATGAGCTACTTCAATCGCCTGCATCATTTTCATATTGAGTTCTCGGATCTACTATTTTAACTTCGCCCTTGCGATACGTCAAATCCGTCAGCGCGTCGAGTAACACTCACGCTTGACAGTCGTTCGTTCGCAGTGAGGGGCGTGACAATCGCACAGGCACCGAGAGGCGTGACGCCCTCGCGCTCGCGAAGCACGCTGACGCGGGGAATGATGACCTTAAAGCGACGCGAGAGGGCTCACTGTCGTTCGCCTCATAACATGCTTTAACAGCAATCAAACAAAAAAATCAGACGAAAGCAGCGGGCGAGATGTTTATATGTTGAATTCTTCGTTATTTTCACGATGTACCACAGAAGCTTCGATTATTCTGCCACCCAAAAGCCTGGGTGAATCGTTGGAGCTTCTAGGGGAACCCCACGGCGAAAATACTGACAGGAGGCCAGAGCCTGATATCCTCGCTGAAATTGAGGCTGTTCTCACCAAAAAATCTTGTGGATATCAGCGGCATCAAAGACCTGTGCTACGTTCGTCACGAGGGGCATGCGCTTAAGATTGGCTACTTGACCACCATCGCGGCATTAGAAAACTAAAGGACGATCACATGTTTAGGCTGACCTGACTTATATAAGATTTAGGTAAACTGAAACTGCGAGGCTCCGTCGAATCGTCCGTCGCACGTTCCACCATCGCAGACCGTTCACAAGGCTGAGTTTTCGCCGCGCGCTACCCTGAGTACACTGCATGCCGCGCAGTGTGGGACACAGCGTTGCGGGCTACCCCTCGCTGAACCGGCGGCACCCCGGGCGCCGCACCAATTCGTCAACTATATTACGAGAACGCACCTTTTCCTCTAAGCAGGCCGTTCAACACGACAGGAGAGCCACCCGTGTTAAGCAGACTTAAAGACTCAGTTGATAGGCTTCTCTCGCGACCGGCGAATCTCCTCGTCGGCCTCGGCGTCACTCCCAACCTGCTTACCCTCTCCGGCCTTGCGATCGGCGTCTTCGCTGGCATCGTTCTTGCCCTTGGGTTCTTCACCGCAGGCGGCGTGCTGATCCTCGTAACCGGCTTTGTCGATATGCTCGACGGCGCCGTAGCGCGCAACCGACGCGCCTCAACGACCTTCGGCGCAACTTTCGACTCGATATCTGATCGTTACGTCGATTGCATTATTTTACTCGGTCTTGGCATCGCTGGGGTCAACTGGATCTACGTCGGCGCCGCCCTAATGGGCTCCCTGCTCGTGAGTTACGTCCGCGCGAAAGGTGAAGGAATGGGATTTCATTGCACCGCCGGGGTTGCCGAACGAAGCGAACGGCTTATCATCCTCGCCATAGGATTGCTCATCGGGTTCGTTGAGCCTGCCGTATTGCTTGTCGCGATCCTTGCACAGTTCACCGCCCTCTGGCGAGTCGGCCTCCTTCTACAACGAGCTGCCAGCTGAGCATAAAACGCGCCCTACCTTATTACGCAGTTATAACGTTGCTTGAAGAGGCATCGGAGGAGCGCCGCGCAGGCTTGTTCAATCACGGGCGCTTGCTCGGCCTGCACCGCCGCTTCAAGCGTGATATTTCTCCCTGTGCGTCGCGCTCGCGCATATATTGTTCGCCACCATTGTGTTGACCGACGCTGATGGCGCCTGAGCAGCGAGGTCAACGCGCCGTCCGATGGCAAACCGCAGAAAACCGCAAAACGAGCCGAAATCACCAACACGACGAAGAGACCCACGCATGCAATCGCGCTTTGCTGAAGGAGTTAGTCGTGAGAGCCACGCCCAGTTAGCAAAAGCCATAAACACTGAAAGGGGCCTCGTGCACACTACTAGTACGACCTGTTCTAAGAAGATGCGATTTGCGTCGCCGGGGCACGACACGGACGAGTATCAGCGCAATATCCGCTTCGCGGCTTCTTCGTACGCCGTTATCAAATCGCCGCGCTCATAACGGAAAACGTCCTTATCAAGCGACTGGCCCGAGTCCTTCAGCCAAAGGCGACAGGTATCGCAGCTTATCTCGTCTGCAACGAGGATCTTCCCGTCACTCCCCTTTCCGAACTCCAGCTTAAAGTCCGGAAGCAGGAGCCCTCGCCGATTCAAATGGTCCTTTAAAATTGCGTTCACGCGTAACGTCAACTCACGAATGGTCACCAGCTCCTTCTCGGTAGCGAGGTGCAACGCGCGTATCAGGTCATCGTTGAGCATCGGATCGCCATAAGCGTCAGACTTGAAGTCGATAACGAGCACGGGAGGCATAAACTTCTGCCCTTCCTTAAAGGGATACCGGCGCACAACTGATCCAGCGGCGATGTTACGAGCTATGATTTCGAGCGGTATGATGTCCGCCGCCTTGACAAGCATCCGCGTATCATCCACCATCCCTTTGTAGTGCGTCGCGATCCCTCGCCCCTCCAAAAGCTGAAAGAGGCGCGCGGAAATTCGCGCGTTGAAGTAGCCCTTCTGTGGCACGGTCCGTTTCCGTTTCCCATTGAAGGCCGTGATGTCATCGCGAAACTCGATGATATACTCATCGGGGTTCTCGGTGCGGTACACGGTTTTTGCTTTACCAATATGAACGATATCCATGTCGTTACTCGGCCCTTGTCTCACGTGTCTTTTTTCGTCGGAACCCGCGCTCGTCAGCCAATTCTCCGATAAGCGGAGTGAGCGCCTCGCTGTACCAGCCGGCCCGTACATACTGGGGGTAGATCGGCAACCGCTCGGTCAGCCCAATGCCGAGGTCCGCTACGTCAGGCCACGCATGCTCCGGATTAATGTAGTCGACCGTCACGGTTGAAATCCCGCCCAAGTCGGACGCCCCCACGCTGAGAAGCGGGGCCACCTCGGTAAGGTTGGGCGGTACTTGAACCGCAACGTCATCAGGGAGGAGATGACGCGCCAGCGCGACCGTGCGGAGCAGCACCTCGCGACTCGGGCTGGGAACATCGGCCATTCGCGTGGCTGGCTTAGGCACGAAGGGCTGGATGATGACCTCTTGGAGGTGCCGGTATTTGTGCTGCAGCTGCGTGAGCAGTTCTAGCGATCGGATGCGGTCGCCCCAGTCTTCCCCTATGCCGATGAGGAGACCCGTAGTAAACGGAATGTGGAGCTTGCCCGCATCCTCGATAGTCCAAAGCCGAAGCTCAGGCTCTTTGCCAGCACAGCCGTGATGCGCGTCCACGGAGGCCGTCGTTTCAAGCATGAGTCCCATGCTCGCGTTCACGGGTTTCAGCCGCTCGAGCTCGTCAAAGGTGAGGATACCTGGATTGCTGTGCGGGAGCAGTCCGATTCGAATTGCGGTCGTGCAGAGGTCATAGAGATAGTCTAGAAAGCTCTCGTAGCCGAGCTTCCGGAGCTTCTCGACAAAGCCGGCGACCTCATGCGGACGTTCGCCAAAGGTGAACAGCGCCTCAGTGCAATCAGCGTCTCTAGCTTGCCGGAGCAGGGTTTCTACTTGTGCGGGAGCCATCAACTGTGCGTCTGCGTCGCCGATATCCCGCCGGAACCCACAGTAGCCGCACGAGTTGCGACAGATGTTGGTGATAGGAACGAAGACGTTGCGCGAGAACGTGACGCGTGCCGGAAGAGTAAACGAGAGCACCTCTAAAGGCCCACTAACGATGTCTGCGGTGCTCAGTTGCTCAAGCGACATAAAAAGCGAGGCCGTTTTTACCACTACATGGCCGCGGTAATATATAAATAACGGGGACGCTTACGGCACCGGTGGCAACGATGACAACGGCAAAAGCAGTGGTGCCGTTCAAGACGCGCGGAGCGAAAACGCGTCTCGCGCCATTTCTCTCCCCCGAGGAGCGCATGGCCTTTTCAAAGGCGATGCTGCGCGACGTCCTCCGCGGCTTGGAGGGTATCGACGTGACAATTCTGGCAACTGAGGACTTTGATCCCGGGTGCGACTGGGCGCACGTGGAACTGAACCGCCGCGACCTGAATACCGCCGTAAACGCCTATATCAGGCACGTGCGCGAACCGACCCTGATCGTCATGTCGGACGTCCCGCTGATCCAGGAGTGGCACGTCCGCGAGATGTACTCCGAGGGAGTGACGCTCGTCCCAGGGCGCGGCGGAGGCACAAACGCGATCTTTATGCGCAACCCCTCCCTCTTCAAAGTTGATTTTTATGAAGTGAGCTTCCTGAAGCACGTGGCCATCGCGAAAGAACGAAGACTTCCGTTAAAAATCCTCGACTCGTTCTTTATGAGTACCGATATCGACAAGCCTGATGACTTGGCCGAGGTCCTGATCCACCGCCCCGAGGACTCGTGCGCGTACTTGCGCTCGATCGGTGTGCGGCTGAGCTACAGCAAGAGCCGCATCGGCGTGGAGCGAAGCTAGCGGCGCTAAGAGAGAGTTCTGTACAAAAAACGCCCGACTAGAAAGCGGGCGTCAGCCACTGCGAGTAGCGTGGCTCGTTGCCGCGCGCCGCATTGAAGTACGCCTCCTTTAGTTCTTGCGTTATTGCACCGACCGCTCCGTCGCCGATAATGATGCCGTCCACGCTCGTTATGGGGGCCACCTCTCCCGCGGTCCCGGTGAAGAAGAGCTCATCACTTGAGTAGAGCTCGGACCGGCTGATCCTTCGCTCCACCACCTTGTAGCCACGATCCGCGCAGAGCATTATGATTGCGTCGCGGGTAACCCCCTCAAGGATGTCATCTGATACTGGAGGCGTCAGGACGGTGCCGTTGCGTACGAGAAAAACGTTTTCGCCGCTCCCCTCAGAGACGAAGCCGTCTTTGGTTAGCAGTATAGCTTCATCGTATCCGTTTTGAACCGCTTCGACCTTTGCGAGCACGCTGTTCACATATGCTCCAGCGAACTTGCCGGTCGGAGGAAGCGAATTGTCTGAAAGGCGGGCCCAGGAGCTAACACAGACCTTGAGGCCCGCGTCGATGTCGTCGAAGTACTTGCCCATAGGTTCAACGTAGATGGCATAATCGTTTGCCCTGCCGTACGGATACAGGCCGACGGTGCCGGCCCCCCAGTAGACGATCGGTCGTATATAAACGTCCTCTTTAAGCCCATTTTGGCGCACCACGTCAACAATGGCATCAGCGAATTCCTGCTTAGTGAGGGAAATGCTGAGCCTGAGCACGCGCATGTTGCGGTAGAGCCGCTCGACGTGCTCCTTCAGTCGAACGATGAAGCTTTGCCCTTGCTGATCGTTATGATAGCCTCGTATCCCCTCGAACACGGCGGTTCCATAGTGGAGGGCGTGCGTGCTTATGTGTACGGTGGCATCGCTCCACGCCACGTAGGCCCCGTTCATTAGAACTTTGCGACTCATGCAAGACTCCTTTTACTCATCAAAACTCCTTTTGCGAATGATGGTCGCCAGTTGATTGAGTGTGTTTCCAATGCGCAACTACCCATTTAAACCTTTTTTTCTCGTGTGCGGCTATCAGATCAGTTATATACCTGCCAGGGTAATGAATAGTGCAGGGCCTGTAGTATAGTCTGGATAGCACAGCGGCCTCCGGAGCCTCAAACCCGGGTTCAAATCCCGGCAGGCCCGCTCTTGCTCGCGGTGGCAGCGATTTTAGCGGCTATGCGCGGCCGAGTAGCGGCCGATTTTTAAGTTCGAGCTCGTCACACGAAGCTATTCTGAGTTAGTCCAACCGTTGCTCTGCCGGACGCCTTCCAGTGCACGACGCCTAGCTTCAAGCTTCACCATGTTAAACGGGACGTTGCAGAAGGGAAAAAGTCGAACCTCTGTTACGTCGTGCGTCTTACGGCCAACGACGAACGGGAACTCCGCGCAGACTGCGGGTCGATCGGCATAGACCTGACATCGGCCATGCTCCCCGAGAAACGGGCACCTCTGAGCTTTTTTTAGCGCGTACGTGTAACAAGGGTTGTGATCATCGACGAAAAGGGTGCAGTGCTGTGCGAGAAACTGGTCTGTCGACAGATCGAGGTGCACGCGCAAGCGCTCCACGTCATCAGACGTTAGCCTGATGATATCGAAATAGCAACAGCACGGAAGCGAACAGTCAGCGCACAGATGTCGCGATGAATAATCGTTTGCACGAAGATCGTAGAGCAGTCGTTCGGGTGACAACGAAAAGTGCCACCCTCTTTCACGTTCGCTAATGATCTTATCTACGATGCAGAGTATACGTTCGCTAGCTGGCACCCCTGGCGCCTTAAGCTCCTCTGCCACTTTTTCCGCGAGCGTGCGCCGCAGATCGTCCTTTCGTCCCGGCTCAAAGAGACTGCCGTACGACGTGGACGTCGCCGCAGCACGAGTCGCACGATATTTGACCCGCCGACTTGCGCCACCTACTCGTAGCCGTTTCATTATTGCGTGATCGTTGCTCCGCGATATCTGCAGTCGCGGTTTTTAACAACACCCATATAGAACTTCCCACGCGGCCACGGATCAACGGCAGAGCTGAATGCGTGTCTCGCCCAGTCACCCCAACGAGGGCTGGCGAGCGCCTATTCTTCATAAGAAATCTATTAATGCTAGAATGCGCTCTTGTACGTTGATGTCAGACAAGCTAGACGGTTTGCGGAACTTGCTTGAGCGGCTGTCAAATGCCCACGGCGTTTCCGGGCACGAAGGGAGCTCCCGCGACATACTCACGCACGAACTCACGCCCTACGTAGATGAGATCAGAAGTGATGCGTTCGGCAATCTGATCGCCACAAAATTCGGGAAAGGACCTTCTGTAATGCTCTCTGCGCACACGGATGAGGTAGGCCTTTCCGCCAAGTACATTGACGAAAACGGGTTCATCTATTTCATCGGTATTGGCGGTTGGTTCGACCAAACGCTGTTAAACCAGCGTGTGCGACTTCACGGAACCAAAGGCGATATTCCTGGAGTAATCGGTTCGAAGCCCCCGCATATTCTCGAGGAGGAGGAAAAGAAAAAACCGATTCCTCTGAAGGACATGTTTATCGACATCGGTGCAACGAATGCCGAGGATGCCGAAAGCCTTGGCGTGAGAATAGGCACGCCAATCACGATCGATCGCCAGTTTACCCGCCTTTCGAGTAACTTCGTTACAGGAAAGGCGCTCGATGATCGCGCCGGGTGCGCGATGATGATCGAGGCCATGAAACGCACTAAGGCGACGACCACCGTGTTCGCGGTCGGTTCGACACAAGAAGAAGTCGGCTTGAAAGGTGCCAAAACCGCGTCATTTGGGCTTAATCCAGACGTTGCCATCGCCACAGAAACCAACATAGCTGGAGATCACCCAGGCATTGAAAAGAAGATGGCGCACTTAGAGCTCGGCAAGGGCCCGTCTGTCACCGTCGTCGATGGGGCTGGGCGTGGCCTCATCACACCGGACTCTGTGCTTCGCTGGATCGAAGAGACGGCTAGGAAGGCGCAGATCGCGTACCAGCGCGACGTCAGTTCGGGCGGGACCACAGATGCTACAGCGATCAACCTCACGCGGGCTGGGATTCCCGCAGGCGTAGTCAGCGTCGTCACGCGGTACCTCCATACCCCCGTTGAGGTGCTCAACCTCAAAGATCTCGACGACGCCGCCGAACTCGTCGCGCGCATGCTCGAGACCGTTGCGGACTACTTTTGACGCTCGGAAAGCGCTCAACGGGGCCGAAACTCGCGTGCGTGAGAGCTTTTATATAGTTACGCCGTCCATTTAGAGCAAGGAAGTGACTACCGTGAGGGATCGCTTTATTTAACGATATTAAGTTTTTCGACACGACGCTGCGCGATGGAGAGCAAACCCCTGGTGTGTCGCTCACTGCCGAGAAGAAACTGTGGATTGCTAAAGCTTTAGACAAACTTGGCGTCGATGTTATCGAAGCTGGATCCGCGGTCACGTCTAAAGGCGAGCGAACCGCCATTAAAGCGGTCGCGCACGAAGGATTGCGCCCCGAGATATGTAGCTTCTCGCGCGCCCTTCGGGGGGATATCGACTACTGCCTCGAATGCGACGTTGACTCGGTCCACCTTGTCGTGCCTGTGTCGGATTTGCACATCGAAAAAAAACTGCGGAAGGATCGCGACGCAGTGCTGCACATGGCCGTGGATACGACGGAATACGCTACTGAGCACGGCCTCATAGTGGAGCTGAGCGCCGAAGACGCATCACGAGCGGACGGCGATTTTGTGCGCGAGTTCTATCGCCAAGGCGTCGCTGCGGGCGCTAAACGGCTCTGCTACTGCGACACCGTTGGCGTGCTCATCCCCGATCATACGGCCGCACGGTTCGCTGGGCTCGCGACGATGGCACCCATGAGCATCCATTGCCACGACGACTTCGGCCTCGCGACGGCGAATTCCATCGCGGCCCTAGGCGCCGGGGCGACGCAGGCGCACGTGACAGTGAACGGTCTCGGCGAGCGTGCAGGAAACGCGTCGCTCGAAGAGCTCGTAATGACGCTCGAGTCACTGTATGGCTACAAGACGCGCATCAGCACGACCGAGCTCTACCCCATCTCTAGGCTCGTGAGCAGGCTTACGGGCGTGCCCGTTGCCCAGAACAAACCCATTGTCGGAGAGAATGCGTTCACGCACGAGTCAGGTATCCACACCCACGGACTGCTGGCAGACACACGAACGTACGAGCCGATCACGCCGGAGATGGTGGGCCGAGAGCGGCGGATTGTGCTTGGAAAACACGCGGGTAGTGCATCGGTGCGCCTCGCGCTACAGGAGCTCGGTCTCGATGCGGACGATGAACAACTGAGCGACATATTGAAGCGCATCAAGGAGCTAGGCGACAAGGGAAAACGCGTTACTGACGCGGACCTGCAAGCCATCGCTGACGCTGTGCTCGAGATCAATCGAGAGGCGCGCATAAAGCTGCGAGAGCTGACTGTCGTGTCCGGAAACATCGTCACCCCGACCTCCTCAATCAGGCTCTCGGTTGACGATCAAGAGGTCGTCGAAGCGGGAATAGGTCTCGGGCCGGTTGACGCGGCGATAAATGCGCTTAGGAAGGCGATAGGAAAGCTTGCAGACATAACGCTCGAGGAGTATCACGTTGATGCCATAACCGGCGGCACCGATGCTCTGGTCGAGGTGTGGGTGAAACTAAGCAGAGACGGTCGCATCATCACAGCACGGGGCGCGCGCGCCGACATCATCATAGCGTCGGTCGAAGCAGTCGTTGAGGGAGTAAACAGACTGCTAAAGTTCAAACGATAGGTGAGCTGCAATGAAGCTGAATGGTGCCAAGGCACTTTTGAAAAGTCTCGAATGCGAACACGTGGATACGATTTTCGGCATCCCTGGAGGCGTCGTCATACCCATCTACGACGAACTCTTTAACCAAGATACTATCACGCATTACCTTGTACGCCACGAACAAGCGGCCGCACACGCAGCGGATGGGTATGCACGAGCAACCGGGAAAGTCGGTGTGTGCGTAGCTACTTCGGGTCCCGGCGCCACGAACCTCGTCACGGGAATTGCTACCGCCTACATGGACAGCGTGCCTCTCGTTGCGCTTACGGGTCAGGTGACTACTGATCTCATCGGGAACGACGCCTTTCAAGAAGCCAACATAACGGGCATCACACTCCCGGTCACGAAGCATAGCTACTTAATTCACGAAGCTAGCGAGATTCCACAGACGATGAAAGAAGCGTTTCACATCGCATCCACCGGTCGACCCGGTCCCGTCTTGATCGATATCCCAAAAGACGTCCAGACGACCAGTGTCCAGTTTGAGTATCCGAGAAAGGTGCACTTGCCCGGGTATCAGCCGACCTACGAAGGGCACCCCGGCCAGATCAAGCGCGCCGCCAAAGCCATTGCCGAGGCTCATCGTCCTGTAATCTACGTCGGCGGCGGCGCCAAGATTAGCGGAGCTTGTGAAGAAGTTCGTGTGCTCGCCGAAACTATCGTCGCGCCGGTGACGATGACGCTCATGGGCGTGGGGACGCTGCCAGCTGAACATCCACTGTCGTTGGGGATGCTCGGCATGCACGGAACAAAGTTCGCAAACTACGCCGTTACTGAATCAGACCTGATCATCGCGATTGGGGCGCGCTTCGACGACCGTGTAACGGGCAAAATCGCGAGCTTCGCCCCCAACGCGAAGATCGTTCACATCGACATCGATCCGGCAGAGATCGGCAAGAATGTCAGAGTGGACATACCAATCGTTGGCGATGCGAAGCGGGTGCTCCAAAAACTAATCTCTCTTCTCAAAGATACGCACACAAAAGAGTGGATAGAAAAAGTTCAGACTTGGAAGCGCGAGTATCCTCTTGAATTCGGAGAGACAGGCTTAAAGCCACAGTACGTCGTGCGAGAGATAAGCCGACTGTGCCCAGACGCAGTCGTCTGCACCGAAGTTGGACAACATCAGATGTGGGCCGCGCAATACTTTAGCCACCGCCACCCGCGAAACTTCATCTCTTCCGGAGGCTTGGGGACGATGGGGTACGGGTTCCCTGCGTCCATCGGAGCGAAGATCGGTCGGCCCGACGAGACCGTCTTCGACCTTGCCGGCGACGGGAGCTTCACGATGAACTGCCAAGAGCTTGCCACAGCAGTCGCCTACGACGTTCAGGTCAAGGTCGTAATCTTCAATAACGGCTACCTGGGCATGGTGCGGCAATGGCAAGAGCTCTTTTACGACCGCCGGTACTCCCAGACGAAGCTCTCGGAGATCAACTTCGTGAAGCTCGCGGACGCATTCGGCGCTCACGGAATACGCGTTGACTCGCGAAGCGAAGTCGCGCCCGCCGTCGAAGAGGCGCTCGCGGTGCCAAAGCCGGTTATCATCGACTTCAGAATTGAACCCGAGGAGTGCGTGTTCCCCATGGTTCCAGCAGGAGCGGCGCTTAACGAAATAATCGATGCAAAGAACGCGAGGATGTAGCGGATGAAACACACCGTATCTGTTCTCGTTCAAAATAAGCCCGGGGTGCTCGCGCGAACCGCCGGTCTTTTCAGCAGACGAGGCTATAACATCGAGAGTCTGACCGTCGGCGTTACCGAAAACGAAGCGGTTTCGCGTATGACGATCGTTGTGGCCGGCGACGATACCGTTGTCGAACAAGTCACCAAGCAGCTCAACAAGCTCATCGAGGTCATCAAGGTGAGCGATCTTACCAAAGAGTCGTACGTCGACCGAGAGCTCGTGCTTATAAAGGTCACTGCCGACAGCTCAAATCGCGCGGAGATTATGCAGATCGTCAACATCTTCCGGGCCCGGATTGTCGACGTCGCTCCCAAGAGCCTCATCATCGAAGTAACCGGTGACGAGGGAAAATTGGACGCGCTTGTTGGTATGCTCAAACAATTCGGCATCAAAGAGATCGTAAAGACGGGCACCCTGGCTCTTGGACGAGGGCCTAGGGTGATAGAAAGCGCCAAAGACTAGAGCGGGCCTAAATGGAGACCGAGCGACGGATACCGCTAGAGCGCACAGACATCGTCCCCGATAGAGGGCAAAAGATGCGCTGCCGGAATCGGTCTCAATGCGGGCGACTAGCGTTCGCGACGCCACAAGCTTTTTTACGCAGATGACAAACTAAGAGAAGATTGATGGAAAATGGAGGGCAGACATATGGTTCAAATGTTTTATAGCGAAGACGGTGACCTGAAACATCTAAGTGACAAGAAAATCGCAATCATCGGTTACGGCAGCCAAGGACACGCCCAAGCACAGAACCTCAAAGACTCAGGACTAGATGTTCTCATCGGTCTGCGCAAGGGGAGATCGTGGGACCAAGCGCTAAAAGACGGCTTTGAAGTGCTCAGCGTCGCAGAGGCGGCAAATAGCGGCGACATCGTCCAACTTCTCCTGCCCGACGAACGCCAGGCAGCTGTGTATACGGCTGAAATTGAATCACAGCTCCAAGAGGGGAACGCGCTATCGTTTTCGCACGGCTTCAACATTCATTATAGCCAGATCGTTCCCCCGGCATATGTAGATGTATTTATGGTTGCGCCGAAAGGTCCTGGTCACCTCGTACGGCGCATCTATACCCAAGGGGAGGGCGTCCCAGCACTGGTGGCCGTGTACCAAGATCACACGGGTAACGCGTTCCAGACCGCGCTCGCGTATGCCAAGGGCATCGGCGCGACGCGAGCGGGCGTGTTAGAGACGTCCTTTAAAGAGGAAACCGAAACCGACCTCTTCGGGGAGCAAGCCGTTCTCTGCGGCGGGACCAGTGCACTCATTAAAGCAGGCTTTGAAACGCTTGTCGAAGCGGGCTACAAACCTGAAATCGCGTACTTCGAGTGCCTGCACGAATTGAAGCTCATTGTTGACCTTATCCACGAGGGCGGGCTCTCATGGATGCGCCATTCAATCAGTGACACGGCAGAATACGGCGATCTCACAAGAGGCGAGCGCATTATTACAAACGCGACTCGTGATGCCATGAAGGGTCTGCTCAAGGAGATTCAAACGGGAGAGTTCGCACGAGAATGGATCCTTGAGAATCAAGCTAACCGCCCCGTGTTTAACGCACTTACGCAAATAGAGAGAGAACACCCAATAGAAACGGTGGGAGCAAAGCTCCGGGCAATGATGACGTGGCTCAAGTGATGACGTGCCCCACAAGCCCCGGTTCATAGTGCAACGCCCTGTGCTCCACAATGATCAGCGAACTCTTACGCGGAGTTTCACAAATCCCGCCACAGTTTAACGTCTCTATTTGACAATCTGTCGAAAGGCGCTTTCTTGCTTGACCTCGCAAATAGCGGGGCGGTTCGTGCGCAAACTATTATACACTCCAGTGGCTTGAAAAGTTAGAAGGCTACGGTGGCCGCCATATGACCCAAGCCAAGCTCATCTGCAGTATCGGAGCGATCGTTTTTCTGATCTTGCTGCCCACGGCACTTGCAACTCCGCTTTCTGCAGCTAGCGCGACGCTTCAATCGGCCAAGGTCTCAACGAGGAGCACCAACGGCACGGCCGGGAATGGCGGCGGCCTCAGCAAGGTTATCGACAGCATTCCGCCATACCTGATCATCGCACTTATTCCACTTCTTTTTATCATCGGAGCCTTGTTTTATTTCTTTTTCATGGGTGATCAAGATCGCGGGGCTCAGGGCGACGAAAAAGAGGCAGACGTTCAGTTTACCGATGAAGGCGAAGATATGGTGTGGAGAGAGCTCAAGTAAGCTTAGGAGGTCTGAAAAATTCACGGTTGCTGCAGGCAGATAGCCTTAACAGCGCTAATAACGCTAGCGACAGTCTGGCCGCTACTTAGCAAGAGCCGGCGATCGACCGCCTCAAACGAGTCGTATCACCGCCACAAGAAGTGCGTAGACGCCAATCAACGGTTATTCCTGCTTCTAAACAGACAATTGATAAAACGTTATATATTGTGCGGGTCATCAGAGGGGTGTGGACTGAAGCTTGTCGACGCACACAAAAACAGCGTCGGACGGGTGAACGCGATGCCGGACAAACAGGGTATCATAACGAAGAGCGTCGATATTCTCGCCCGTATCGTTGGGGATGATTCAGTGCCGAGAAATATCCGCCGCGCTGCAGACGAGGCCAAAACGAGGCTGCTCGATCGAGAGGAGCCCGAAGCTGTTCGCGCAGCGTACGCGATTTCGATACTCGACGACATTAGCAATGATCCGAACATGCCCCTTCACACGCGAACGCTCATATGGAACGTCGCAAGTCAGCTTGAGAAGGTTTCGATGGAGTAATGGATAGCTCAGCGGTCCAGTGCTGAGAGACGTTCGTACGAATCTTCGAAGGGTTGCCTTTAGGTGGAAACAACGTAGATTGTGGGATTATTAAGGCGCCGAGCGTGTCCACGTTGCCCAAAACACCGGTCGCTGCTTGCTCGTCGCAAACAATAAAAACGAGTTGTATGGATTTTTTCTGAGATTCAGGGCGCGGTACGAGATGCGAAAATACGCGGCGCTCTCATCAAAGAGGAATAATAATATAACATAACGCACGAGTATTTTTGCGCTTCGCGGAGCGTTAGTAGCTTACGGTGACCTCATGGATATTGACGAACAGACCAAGAAGATCAAGGGTTGGGCAAAAAAATATGCAGAGAGACGAGGAATACAACTCAATCCCGACGAAGAGCGGGTCGATGAGGTCGCAAAGGGTCTCGCCGCCAGACAGGACAAGTTCGGAAAGCGCTACTGCCCGTGTCGTATTATTACGGGAGACATCGAGGAGGATCGAAAGATAATCTGTCCGTGCACTTACCACGAAGAAGAACTTAAAGAGCACGGTATGTGTTACTGCAAGCTTTTTAGCACAAAAAAAACAGTGGGTGGAGTCAGCAGTGAAATCAAAGGCTAGAGTACGATATATCGCACTTATTGCTTCCGTATGCTTGTTCAGCGTCACGGTAAGCGGGTGCCTCAACATCAATCAGTCTGGTTACGAGTTTAAAAGCGGGATAGCAACCCCTACAGTCGTCAGCAACTTGATGCAGAAGGAACCAGTCATCCTGTTCATCACGCAGAACAATTGCCCTGACTGCGAGCAGGCAAGGCCGCTGATAGCGAATCTTCAGTCGCAGTACAATGGCACCAACGTGACGTTTGTGAACTTCAACATCAACGATAACAGCACGTCACAGAGCGTCGCCAAAGCCTACGGCGTGACCGCGACCCCGACGACCGTTGTGTTACGCAAGGATGGGTCCGCCGCAATCTTCGTTGGTGTCTTCGATCCGAGTACCGTCAAAAGTGCCATTGACGACGCACGCAGCTCGTACTAAGGAAGCGCGCACCCATGGAAGTAAACCCACTGATCGCATTCGGAGCAGGACTTATTAGCATTTTTTCTCCCTGCGTGCTACCCTTACTACCGGCCATCGTCGCCTCATCAACGGATCGTGGCAGATACCGGCCTCTCGCGATCATACTAGGCCTAAGCATATCCTTTATTAGCATGGGACTCGTCGCATCGGCGTTCGGAGCCGTATTCACGGCTTATAGCAGCTACATCTTCACGGCGGCAATATTCTTCATCATCGCGATGGGGTTCTGGATGCTCTTCGATCTCCATCTGCCTTACAGCGCGCCGCGGCTAGGAATCATCGATCGGGTCTCAAAGAAAACGTACGACATTCCGACCGAAGGCATCGCGAGCGGACTGGTGTTGGGACTGGCACTCGGCATAGTATGGCTCCCGTGCACAGGACCGGTGCTCGGCACAATACTCACCTGGGTCGCTGCAAAGGGCGACGTCATTACCGGGGGCCTGCTGCTCAGCATTTACTCGCTCGGCTTCGCCGTTCCCATGCTGGGCATCGCGTACTCGACAAAGATGTCGTCGTCACTCGCCGGCAAATCGTCAAAGACTATCTATATTAAGCGCGCCGCGGGCTTCGTGCTCATCGTGGTAGGCATTTATCTAGTCTGGCCGTACCTCGCAACGCTTACTCTATTTTGAAGCGTTTTTTGTGAACAGCATACGGGCCTATCTCAGGTCTTCTTGGGCAGAGAGAGCTGCAAGACCCACGGACAATATGGCGCGATCTGGGCACGAATTAGCTGTCGATCCGTAAGGTAAAAAGGCTATACGTTCAACTAGTAGGATATATTCCAGAATACCCACGGAGTGAAACGTTGTTTCGTATGGCAAACGCCGGACAGGAAGCGGGGAATCTGCACACCGATACCGTCGCACAGAAAACAAAGGGTGTCGTGATCGCCGTTGTGAAGGAACAGGCCCCGGGTGAGCAGCGCGTTGCGACGGTGCCCGAGGTGGTCCGGACACTCACCGAGTCGGGGTACGAGGTCCGGGTCGAGCATGATGCGGGAGCGGGCGCCTTCTACCCAGACGACCTCTATGTTGCCGCCGGTGCAACGATCGCATCCAGTCGGGCCGAGCTGCTAGACGGTGCAACAATTGTGTTGTGCGTACAGCCCCCGACCCTACCCGATATCGAGATGCTCGCAGCGAGCACGATCGTCATCGGATTCATGAACGCGGCAAGCAACCTTTCAACCGTTGCACGGATGCGTGACCGCAAGGTCACCGCCTTTGCCCTCGAGCTTATTCCGCGGATCACCCGCGCCCAGAGCATGGACGCACTCAGTTCCCAGGCAACGGCCGGCGGGTACGCAGCAGCAATTGTCGGCGCATATAACTGCCCCAAATTCCTCCCGATGCTGACAACGGCCGCGGGCACGATCCGGCCGGCAACTGTGCTCATCCTTGGCGCAGGAGTTGCCGGCCTCACAGCAATCGCCACAGCCAAACGCCTTGGCGCCGTGGTCGAGGCATACGATGTCCGGCGCGCAGCGAGCGAACAGGTAAGGAGCCTCGGCGCGAAATTCCTCGAGCTTCACATCAACGCCGAAAGCGAGGGTGGCTACGCCCGCGAGCTCACCCCGGAAGAGAAGGTTAGGGAACAGCAGATGGTCTCTGCCGCGGTCGCGCGGGCTGACATCGTTATTACAACAGCCAGCATCCCCGGCCAGAGGGCGCCGGTCCTGATCACGAAAGAGACCGTCGCAACGATGCATCCCGGCGCCGTCATAGTCGATCTTGCTGCTGAATCGGGCGGCAATTGCGAGCTGACACAAAGTGGAAACATAGTAAAAGAGCACGGTGTCACTATCGTGGGCCCCCGGAGCCTCCCGGCCCGGGTCGCGTTTCACGCAAGCCAGATGTACGCGAGGAACCTTCAGTCGTTTCTCTCGCTCCTAGTTAATGAGGACGGGGAGCTCACCTGTGAGTTTACTGACGAGATCCTTGCAGCAAGCCTCCTTGTGGACGCAGGCGAAGTGCGGCATCAACCAACGCTTGACCTCATGAGCGGAGGGACGCTGTGACTGATATCACTGCGTTCTGGATCGCTATCTACATCGCAATGCTGGCTGCATTCACCGGCTACGTTATCATCAGCCGCGTCCCAGTCATCCTACACACACCTCTTCTGAGTGGCTCGAACTTCATTCACGGGATCGTACTCATTGGGGCGATGGTAGCGCTCGGCCTCGCCAATACGCCTACAGAGCAGGTGATCGGATTCATAGCAGTTCTTCTCGGGGCAGCGAACGTGACTGGCGGTTACGTTGTCACGGAACGAATCCTCCAGATGTTCGACCGCAGCGGAAAGAAGCCCCGCAAGGGGGCGTGACGTGGCTGACTTCTCCTCTGCCATCGAACCCGTATACATTGCGACGATCTTCTTCTTCATCGTCGGGCTGCAGCGGATGAGCAATCCGCTCACGGCGCGGAGCGGGATCGTCTGGGCCGGCGGCGCGATGTTGATCGCAACGCTTGTTACGTTTTTTACCCCGAATCTCACCAACATCGACTTGATCGCGATCGCGATCCTGATTGGCGGCGGCTTCGGCTACATAACGGCCAAGCGCGTGGCGATGACCAACGTGCCCCAGATGGTTGCACTCTACAACGGGATGGGGGGCGGCGCGGCAGCCGGGATCTCGGCCGTTGCGCTCCTTGGCCCGGCCACTCCAACCGGCTCGCTTGCGGTCGTTGGCGGCTTGATCGGGGCCGTCTCGTTTTCGGGCAGCCTCATTGCATTCATGAAGCTCCAGGGCTGGATGCCCTCGCGGTCGGTCACCTTTACGGGCCAGCACATCGTCAATATTGCAGTCCTTGTCCTTGCCATCGTTTCCGCTCTGTTCGTCCTGCTGCAGCCATCATCGATGTTGCTTTCCGCAAACGCGTCCCTTCCGCTCTTCTTTATTCTCGCCCTGGGCTTCGGACTCTTGATGACGCTTCCTATTGGAGGGGCCGACATGCCTGTAGTGATCTCGATGTACAACGCCTTCACCGGCCTAGCCGTTGCGCTTGATGGGTTCTCGTTTGCCACCCCAAACTACGCGATGATCATCGCGGGCGTTATAGTCGGCGCTGCGGGTTCGCTGCTTACGCTCAAGATGGCAAAGGCAATGAACCGCTCGCTCCCAAACGTCTTCTTCGGAGCCTTCGGTGCAACCGAGCCTGCGGCCGTTGAAGTATCAGGCAGCATGAAAGCGATAGAGGCCGACGATGTTGCAGTCCTGCTTGCCTACGCGGACCGCGTCGTCATCGTCCCCGGCTACGGCATGGCGGTCGCCCAAGCCCAGCAGAAAGTGAAGGAGCTTGCAGACTTGCTGGAGCTTAAGAGCGTGCGGGTGAAGTTCGCGATACATCCGGTTGCCGGGCGCATGCCAGGGCATATGAACGTCCTGCTTGCCGAGGCAGGGGTTACCTACGACCACCTCTTCGACCGCGACGAGGTGAACGCAGAGTTCCCCAGCACTGACGTGGTCCTTGTCATTGGGGCCAACGATGTCGTAAACCCGGCGGCCCACCGTGTAGGCAGCCCGCTCTTCGGCATGCCAATCCTTGACGTCGAACTGGCAAAAAATGTGATCGTCCTAAAGCGCGGGCAGGGAAAGGGCTTTGCGGGGATCGAGAACGACCTGTTCTACAGGGCTAATACGCGGATGCTGTACGGTGACGCACAAGAGACGGTTAGCAAGCTAGTGCAGGCCCTCAAGAAGCTCTGAGTCCCGCCGGAGTCTGAACCTGGTCTTACAGCCCGCCGAGGCCGACGCGGCATCGCTCAAGGCCCCTCAACATTCGGGAACCGATGCATCAGCCTTATTGTTGATGACTGTCTCCCCTTGTCGCAACACGTCATTGTCGATCGATCAGCGCAACGGGTCCAGGAAACGCGCCGCCTCTGCGCATAGAGGCATGTCCAAAGCGAGTCCGTGAGGGCCATAACAGCCCAAAAAAACATTGAAGGAAGTTCATTCGAAATAAAGCGCCTGAACTGACTTACCTTGCAGAAAATATTTAATTAATCAACGGGATACTACAAACCATAAGTGCATGCGGAGTGTTTTTTTAGAAGTGTCACAAGCGGAGCAAGTCAGCACCGACACCGAAGCAGCAGTTGAGCGCAAAGCGTCAGCTTTGCTTGGCGGCTTGGAAATAGCGGTCACCGATGAGATCGCCGTCCCTCCAATGCTTGTCGATCAGGTGATTGGACAGGAACAGGCCGTTGAGGTGATCAAAAAGGCGGCCAAGCAGCGCAGGCATGTCATGCTGATTGGCTCTCCAGGCACGGGGAAGTCGATGCTTGCTCGAGCCATGGCAGAACTCCTCCCCAAAGAAGAGTTGCAGGACATCCTAGTATATCACAACCCAGAGGATGGCAACAGCCCTAAAGTGCGCGTCGTACCTGCAGGGAAAGGGCGGCAAATCGTCGACTCACACAAACGGGAAGCACAAAAGAAGATCCAATTCAGGAACATGCTTTCAATGGTGATTGTTTTCGCAATCGTCGGTTATTCTTTTGCGATCAATCAACCGATAATGGGTATCATCGCCGCTGCCATGCTCTTCATCGCGCTGCGTTACATTACGCCTCGTGAGGACGTGCTGATACCAAAGCTGCTCGTTATGAATGGTGGCAAAGAGACCGCCCCGTATATCGACGGGACCGGAGCGCACGCAGGGGCGCTTTTAGGCGACGTGCGACACGATCCGTTTCAATCGGGGGGGCTTGAAACGCCGGCGCACGATCGAGTCGAGGCAGGAGCTATTCACAAGGCGAACAAAGGCGTTCTTTTCATCGACGAAATCAATACGCTCAGAATTGAATCGCAACAACACCTGCTTACGGCGCTGCAAGAAGGAGAGTTTCCCATTACTGGCCAATCCGAGCGCTCAAGTGGCGCTATGGTAAAAACGACCCCAGTGCCGTGCAATTTCGTGATGGTTGCCGCTGGAAATCTCGACGCCGTGAAGGGCATGCATCCCGCTCTACGCTCGCGTATCCGCGGCTATGGCTACGAAGTGTACATGCGCGATTCTATGCCAGATACGCCGGAAAATCGCAGGAAAATCGTCCGGTTTGTGGCTCAAGAAGTGAAAAAGGATGAAAAGATTCCCCACTTCACGGCCGATGCGGTCGAAGAAATAATCCGTGAGGCACGCCGACGATCAGGGAGAAAGGGGCACATCACCTTAATGCTGCGAGATCTCGGCGGCCTGATCCGCGTCGCAGGCGACGTCGCCCGGGCCGAAGCGTCTGAATACACGACCGCGAAACACGTTATCGAAGCCAAGAAAATGGCGCGGTCAGTCGAACAGCAGCTTACAGATCAGTATCTCGAGCGCCGCCGCGACTATCAGATGTTTCGGAATACCGGCGCCGAGGTGGGGCGCGTAAACGGCCTCGCGGTAATGGGTGATGACTCGGGCGTCGTCTTGCCCATCGTAGCGGAGATAACTCCGCCACAGTCAAAGGAGGAGGGCCGCGTAATCGCGACCGGCTTGCTTAAGGAGATTGCCCTTGAGGCAGTACAAAACGTCTCGGCGCTCATCAAGAAGTTTTCAGGCGAGGATATCACCAACAAAGACGTCCACATCCAGTTCATCGGGACCTATGAGGGCGTCGAAGGGGACTCAGCCTCAATTTCAATCGCCACCGCCGTGATCTCTGCGCTTGAAGATGTTCCAGTTGACCAGTCCGTTGCGATGACCGGATCCCTTTCGGTCCGGGGAGAAGTACTGCCCGTCGGAGGGGTCACGCCCAAGGTAGAAGCGGCTGCTAAGGCGGGTATCACGCGTATACTCATTCCGAAAGACAACGAAGGCGACGTCATGCTCGAGAAGCACTACAAAGACACGGTCCAAATAATCCCCGTTAGCTCCATCGGTGACGTTCTCGAAAACAGCCTGCTCGGTCGAAAACGCGACGGCTTGCTCGAGCATCTCAAGAAATTCGCCATAACTTCACACGATCTGACCGGCCGTTCGAATGCGGTCCCTCAGTAACTTTTTTTCGCCCTGTCTCGGAGCGATGGTGACTTAGGCAGTATGCGCGAAGAGAGAGCGGCGCAGTATCGAAGGGCGCGAATGATTGAGACAAACGCCGATCTAAGTGCTCCGATTGAGGAACTGTGGCACATTCACGACAAGTTCGCCACCCGCGAGCAAAAGGAAACCGCCATCACGACCGCGTCCCTTCTCGATCTGAAGATCGAAATAGCGCGGCGTATGTGTGGCGACTGCCACTTCTGTGAACGCCGGTGCTGCACCAACAGAACAGAGAGACCTGGATTTTGCGGCGTTCGACGATCGAGATATGCATCAGAATTCCTTCATTACGGTGAGGAACGCGAGCTTGTGCCATCGCACACGATTTTCCTTACGGGCTGCACGTTTCAGTGCGTCTTCTGCCAAAACTGGGATATCGCGCGACATCCCGAAGCTGGTGCGGTCGCTGATCCGGATGCGCTTGCACGACGAATTTACGCACGATCACTCTCGGGGGCGCGCAACGTGAACTGGGTCGGGGGAGACCCCACCCCACATATCGGTACTATTCTGAAAACCATGCGTGCCCTCGCCGAGCTCGAACAAAAAATGGAGGTCAGTCCACGATTCTTGAACCTGCCGATGGTCTTTAACTCCAACACCTACTACTCTGCAGAAGCCTCCAAGCTTCTCGATGGCGTGATCGATATCTATCTGAGCGATTTCAAGTACGGCAACGACCGCTGCGCGAAACGGTACTCACACGTTGACAATTACACGAACACCGTTACACGAAACCTGCTCTCATCCCAAGACCGGGTTATGATACGCCACCTCGTAATGCCTGGACACGTACAGTGCTGCACACGCCCGATCATCGCGTGGGTGCGCGAGACCATGCGCAACGTCAAGTTCAACTTGATGTTTCAGTACACACCGCATAACGTCACCGATTACCCTGAAATTAACCGATTCGTGAGCGATGTAGAGCGGCGCGAAGCGACGAACATTGCAAAGGGCTTAAATCTCATCTGACGCTATCTTTGGCTATGGGGATCATAACCCTCATTTCTGACTTTGGGACGTTCTATCCCGCCGTGATGAAGGCCGTTATCCTCAGCATAGCACCAGACGTCACTATCGTCGATGTAACGCACGAAATTTCTCCCCAAAACGTGCGCGAGGCGGCATTTATCCTCCGAGAGACGGTCAAGTACTTCCCTCCAGGCACAACGCACATCGCCGTCGTCGATCCGACCGTGGGAACGAGCAGGCGGGCCTTAGTCATCGAAGCCGCAGGGCACTACCTCGTCGGCCCAGACAATGGACTTCTGATTCCTGCGGCGCGCCTTCTAGGCAATTTTGAAGCGATGCGCATCCAAGCGGCGCCCGCGTCAAGCACGTTTCACGGGAGAGACGTCTTCGCGCCGGTGGGAGCACATATCTCTCTGGGACAGCTGCCAAACCTTGAGCCGGCGCCCGCGTGTGCGGTCCTTGAACTCCCAAACGCTCGGGTGTCTGAGCACACCGTAAGTGGCATCATCGTCTACGTCGACCGGTTCGGGAACTGCGTGACGAATATCAGCGGCACCCTTATGATACGACGACCTGGCTACGGCAGCGTGCACCTTCTCAATGGCTCCGTTGCGGTGCAATTTGTGAGAACGTATGACGAAGTAGCTCACGGATACCCGTTGTTGACCGTTGGAAGCTTCAATTTGGTGGAGGTGTCCATCAACCGGGGCGATGCTGCTACAGAGCTTAATCTTAATCCAGGAGACAAGGTGACGCTCGATCGTTTGTAACGAACGCGATTGTGCACGAAGCAAGGCGCCTTATTCGAGCGTCAGAGCGAGTGGTCCACGCTTCGCGAGCGCGCGCACGCCTTCTAGCAGAAGCAGTTTCCGTTTGACGTCAAGGCCCCAAGAGAAGCCGCCAAGGCCGGATGCGGCTACGACTCGATGGCAAGGGACAAATAACGGAACCGGATTATGGTGTAGCGCGTTGCCTACTGCGCGTGCAGCTTTTGGCGTGCCGAATCGCGCTGCCAATTCTGAGTAAGTTGCTGTACTTCCCCGTGGTATCCCTCGTGCCGATTGCAATACAGTCCGTTCAAATGCCGAGCGGTTTCCAAGGTTGACCTGGAATGTGCTGAGGTCGACGTTCTCTCCTGCCAAGTAGCTTTCAAGTGCCCTTGCAGCTGCAGCCGTCGTACCCGAGTAGAACGCACCCTCTGACTCGATCGCAACTTGACAAACGACGTCGTCACTTAGCGCGACGGACACGAATCTACCCAGGTACTCAGAGTAAAAGCACTCTTTTTCGGTCATGGCTGTTAAAGGAGGTACCAGTCGGAATCAGACGAAGTCTTTGAGAGCGTTCCTAGTTGGGTGTCTTCCGCAGGATTGACCAAGAGCGAGCGCAACGCATCCTTCAAGTCAGCCAGGTAATGCACGTTGCTTAAGCTTCCGTACTCAAACCTCCTGCCGCGAACCCGGCAACGCGCAAGCGTTTCCTGCCGTGGCAGAATGGTGACCGCGAGGTCGGTCATTTCACAAGCCTGCTGCATGGCTTTCCTGAAATCACCCGTGCAATAAGCAATTCGATGGTGGTAGTTGCTCCGCGTCTTTTCTAGATATCGGTAGAGTCGCGAAGTCTCCAATTCGATAAACTTCTTTTTGACTGACGCGACGTCGCAGTCGCCGAGTACGAAATCATAGTCAGCGAATGGATACTCATTATCAAGCTCCCTAGGCGTGACGCCGCATGTACCAAATGCGACGATGTGCACTTCTTCTGGCTCCAAAACGCTAAAAATGACTTTGTCGTAATTTTGGTGACTTGGACTCGTGTGATAAGGCTTCACCTTGGCACACGGGACAAAAATCAATACGTCACACACGGGCGCGATATAATCGCGCAGCACGTACTCATTTGCCCTGACCATGTCAGGATGGACAAAGATCTTCTCCCCAACCAGGGACAAGTTTGAGCGCTCTGATTCAGGGATTATCATCGTCGGAATGGCCAGCGCCGTCCCCTACAAAAGGCTTAGGCTTTTGAGTTCCTTCACAATTCGATCCACCGCATTGGCCGCGTCTTCGGGCTTTCGGCCGCCAGTCACGACCAATTTACCGGAACCAAACAAAAGAACTACAACTTTAGGATCTGATAGCCGGTACACGAGGCCGGGAAACTGTTCCGGCTCGTATTCGATGTTCTCTAGTCCGAGCCCTATAGCAATCGCGTTCAAATTCAGCACCGAGTGAAGATCTGCTGACGCCACGATGTTCTGGACTTTAATCTCTGGCGTTCCCTTCACATCGATTCCAATATTGCGAAGACTTTGAAATACGTTTTCAAGGCCCCTGTAAACGTCTTCGATGCTTTTCGCGCCCGTACAGACAATTTTTCCCGATCGGAAAATTAATGCGGCGGTCTTTGGGTCCTTGGTCCTGTAGACGAGGCCGGGAAACTGTTCGGGGTCATAATCTGCACCCTCTAACGCAAGCGTGACTTGCTTGAGGTTTATCTCTATTCCGATGCCGGTTGAGGCCACCACATTTTCAATCTTAATAGTGTCTCGCGGTTCGATATAAGTAGTGTCTCGCGGTTCGACCATATTCTTTCCCTCTCTTCCTTGTTGCTTTATAAAGGCTTTATATATATAATGTTAAGGGGCTCGAGCTGGTGTCCTGAAAGCGATCCGCCTCAAAATCTAGGGCCCTTCGCAATCACGCGAGTGCAGCAATTTTATCTACCCGAAGGGCATACCACATATCCTCGCGTGGCGCCTAAGCAGTATGCTGTTCACAAATTTTTCCGACCGCGATTTACAGGCGATGCATGCATTTACAGCGCGCGAACCGACGACAATAAAAGCGATTGCGGCCGAGCCAGAGCCGCGGGTCAACGGAAGTTCGGCCTTTGCGGCTGTGGATATGACCAGAGTACGGCATGAGACTTGCATTTGAGCTTTCTGGAGAGAGCGAAAGCATTCCGCGAGCGGAGGTTCTCGCGCTTTTCAACGGCACCTCAGTGCGAGAGTTCGAACGCATTCTCGTGATTGATCTGGATGCCTATAACCCGACCGTCGGTGAGCGGTTAGCGATGACGCACGCGATATCGCAGGTTAAGAGCATATGTCCGCAAGACCTCGGATCGATCTACCGCGCAGCAGGAGGCATTGAGCTACCGCGCGTCAGCGTCGCGGTGCGGGCCAAGCGCATTGGACACGGCCTGAAAAGCGCAGAAGTTGAAGCTACGATCGGGAAGGCGCTTGTTGCGCGCGGATATGAGATCGACCTTACCCATCCGCAGCTTGTCCTGAGGGCGCTGCTCTGCAAAGACGTTTGCATAATCGGGGCGAGATTAGCCTTGATCGATCGCTCGCGCTTCGAATCGAGGCGCCCGCGCGTGCGACCCTATTTCTACCCAGGCGTGCTCCTGCCGCGGCTCGCCCGGGCCGCTGTAAACCTCACGCGCATCAAACCTCAACAGCTCTTTTTAGACCCCTTCTGCGGCACGGGAGGGATACTTCTTGAAGCAGGTCTCCTCGGGGCAATAACCGTGGGGTCAGATGTCGATAGTAGGATGGTTTTTGGAACCAAGATGAATCTCGATTACTACGACGCTCTGAGTGATCTGCTCGTCCAAGACGCTCGACGATTGGCGCTGAGGGACAATTGCGTGGACGCCGTCGCAACCGATCTCCCGTATGGCCGTTCCGTGAGCGTACGCGCCCATTCGCTGAATCAACTGACGGCGGCGGCATTAGCCGAGATGTTTCGCGTGCTAAAACGCGACGCGCGGGCCGTTTTGATATCCCATGCTCCGATTGAACACGAAGTTGCGGATGCTGGCTTTGCGATCGAAGAACTCCACACACAATTCGTGCATAAGAGTCTGACCAGAGAAATTGTCGTAGCGCGTAAATGACGCGTAAACGCCCTGTCAGCCCAGAGCGCAATTCGGGTTCCTTACTAGTAAGCGAGCGGTCACGTAAAACGTCTTAGATTCAAGAAAAATCTTTCCGTAACTTTGAGTGAGGACCATCGCTCATCCGAACGTTCCAAAGGACCACTGAGCAAACAGAGTGCAGTCTCAACGTGAGGTGAAGGGCGCGCTACACTCGATGCATATAGCGGAAAATATCTTCGTGCTGGGCGGTGATTCGCACACCTTGCGAGGCACCAACGACCTCAAGTCCTTTTTTTAGGTCTTCGAAGTTCGCGGAGCCAGTGTTGACGATCATAATCATCGTAAACAGCTCGGACACGATGGTCTGGCTAATATCCTCAATGTTCGCATTAAGGCTTGCGAGTAGGTTGGTGACGGCCGCTACGATGCCGGGATGATCAGAGCCTGTCACCGTTATTATGATCCGCGCGTTCTGGGATGGGGATTCCACGCTTTGACTTCCTTATTTGATTCTGGTGCCCGAAGGCATCTTTTTTGCCGGTTGAATAAGGACGGACCGACCGTCGTATTCAGCGACGAGCAGCATGCCGCGAGATTCAATGCCCATCAATTTCGCCGGCTGGAGATTGATAAGCACGACGACATCGGTGCCAATCAAGTCCTCAGGCCCGTAGTCTTTAGCAATTCCCGCCACAATCTGCCGTGTCTCGTCGCCCACTCGTACTTTAATTCTCAAGAGCGTATCGGATTTTAGTACCGGTTCCGCTTCGACGACTCGGGCGATCCTCAGATCCATTTTCTTGAAGTCGCTGGGTTTGATCGCAGCCTCCGCTCTGTGCCCTTTGGCGGAACCGTTGCGATCCGCCCCGGCGATTCTTTCGTTTAATATAGCTTCCATTGCACCGATCTTCTTCTCGTCGATCTTGGTGAATGGTAGCGCCGGCTTGGAAAGATGCAACGGTTCAACCTCCACAGTAGCGTCGAAAAAATACGTCGTGGTAAGGCCAAGCTGCGCTTGAAGACGACGCATCGTAGACGGCATGACCGGCTCCAACAACACTGACAAGGCTTTTACGAGCTGTATGCAGTTCTTGAGTTCTCGCGCGCACGCCGTCCTATCGGATTTTACTAGGTTCCAGAGCTCTTTTGACTGGAAATACGCGTTACCGAAGTCTGAGAGCGACATCGCAGCGTCGACGACCTTCTTAAATTCATACTCTTCTAGTGCGCTCAGCATCTTCTCGCGCGTCTCGGCTATGTGCTCCATTATCTCAGCATCGACGGGACCTTCAGGTACGCGCCCGAAGTTGTTGTAAGCGAAGTGCAAGGTGCGATAGATGAAGTTCCCTAGCGATCCAACAAGTTCACGGTTGACCTTCTCGGCAAAGACGTGCCACGAGAAATTCAGCTCCTTCGTGTGCGACGTATAACCAGCGAGGTAATAGCGAAGTAAATCGGGATGAAATCCGTGGTCGAGGTAATCTTCATCTACCCAAACCACGTAGCCGCGACTTTTTGAGAACGTCTTGCCGTCGACCTTGACCATTCCTGATGCGACTATGGCCGCCGGCAAGGTATAGCTCGCTCCTTTAAGCAGCGCCGGCCAGAATATGGCGTGATGGTAAATGATGTCGGTGCCGATGAAGTGAATTATGTTCGAATCGCCCTTCCAGTAGTCTTCCCAGGCGCTTGTCGCTTCTTCGGTAAATGAGATGTACCCTACAGGGGCGTCAACCCACACGTAGACAACCAGATCCGTTTCGGGAAATGCGACGCCCCACGCCAGGTTTCGCGTAATACACCAATCTTTCAGTTCGTTAATGACCCACTCGCGCGCATAGTTGCGGGCGTTGGCCGTCCCTCCGAGCGATCCGAGGTACGCTAACAAGAAGTCCTTGAACGCGGACAGTTTAAAAAAGTAGTGCTGCTCTTCCCGATATTCAGCGCTGGCCCCACACGTTTTACACGTCGGATCGACAATTTCCCCCGGTTCGAGATGGCGCCCACAGCCTTGATCACACTCGTCCCCGCGCGCCGGCATGCCGCAAAAAATACACACTCCCTCAACGTACCGATCTGGTAGAAAACGGTCGCACTCAGGACAGTAAGCCAATCTGATGACCAGCGGGTATATGCAGCCGTTTGTTTGCAGAGATTTGACGATTTCTTGCGTTCTGAAGTGATTTGTGGGGGCATCGGTATTCCCATAATGGCTGAAGTCGACTGACAGAGCCTTAAACGTGTCCTCCCAGTAGCGGTGATAGTAGGCGGCAAACTTGGCTGGCGTTGTTCCTTGCTTTTCAGCGCTAATCACGATGGGAGTTCCGTGCGTGTCCGAACCGCACAGGAAGAGCGGGTCCAGCTGGAGCTTCTTTAGGCATCGAACGTAAATGTCCGCCGGGATGTACGTCCTAAGGTGACCGATATGGCACGGCCCATTCGCATAAGGCAGGCCGCATGTGATTAGAAGCGGTTTGTTCGATAGCGACGTCATTTTGGAGTCCTCATAGCACGATATCGCATTTCGGCATCCGCAGCTCGAGTCGGACTCAGCCTAAAATGCCGCTACGCGCCCCACGTGATAACTACGTTTCGTGACGCCGACCCGATTCTCCGAAAAGGGCCTCACAATGCATTGTGATAGTGACTACCGCCTATTTTAACTCTTCGAGCGAGACGCCGTTTTCTGTCAGTCGCAGAACCTCGCTTTTTCGACTTAGGAACACCAAACGACTAATGCATTGTACCATTCAGATAAGGCACCTCAAAGGCAAGTCAAGTTGAAAAGGCTTAAGTCTTGATAACCTGTCTTCACTGTGCAAACGAATTCGCGTGAATTAACGACGGAAAGGAGGCCTTGAATGAGTGAAGAAGAGTCTTGTCAAACGTGTGGTGCTCCGCTACCAATTAATGCGCAGTTTTGCATTCAGTGTGGAACCGCTATAAATAACCACACCCCGGCAACTGGGACAAGTGCAGCGTCATCACTGCCAGTCTCCCCCATAACTATAGACGGGATTCTTGTAGTAAGCTCAAATTGGATCCCGGGATACACAATCATAGAAACCCGTGGATTCATCTATGGCCTGACGGTGCGCAGCAGAGGGCTTGGAAGAAATATCACAGCCGGACTGCGGTCTCTTGCAGGAGGAGAGATTCGGGAGTACGTTGAGATGATGCAGCACGCCAGAGACGAGGCGTTATACCGACTCGTCGAGCACGCGAAAGCAGTCGGTGCCAATGCCGTCATAAGCGCCTATTTTGATTCTTCGGAGATCTCTGACTATAGGCAGGAGATCTTGGCGTACGGAACGGGTGTTGTTATTAGCAACAAATGAACGGTGGCTGTCGCCAGCGCTGAAGACTTAGAATGCAGCGCCGTTTCCAACGATTCGCGGTGATGGTACACGGCTGTGACGTCAGTGCGACCCCTCCGCGACGAGATCTAGTCGAAATTTTTCAAATAATCACAACGAGCCTGTTACGCCTAGTCGCAGACTGCAAAATTATGTTCAGCGAGGGGATCTAGATAAGTGAGCGGCGCCCTGTAATTAAGTTCCTTGAATGCCCAAAACTATATGACGATGAAAAAAAGACGTTGCTGGCCAGCAACGCGCAGCAGCCGCTTGGTTGACGTCTCTAGTGGGTTTTTTGTCATTGTGAAGCCGTGTGATACAACCACGATCTTACTGAAGTGGAGCATGATTACGGGAGGAGGTGATCAATGGCCCAATTAGTCTTCGTCAAATTGCAGGCTGCTCTGCTTTTCTAACTCTACCGGTTCTATGGGCAGGGTTCTGAATCGATGATAGGGCCACTCGTGTATGAGGATCGGATTAGCGAGTACCTTTGCGTCTCTTCCAAAAAGCGCTATCCGTGTGTAAGTACAGCTCTCATCCAAGGGATAATCCCCTGCCGCCTCGTCAAAAAGGCGTTCGACGCGCTCTCGACATTGGGGGAGGTTCCTCTTATACCACTCCTGCGCAAGGTGGAGCTGATCAGCAGTTTTTTCGGATGTTGCGCCCTTTATTATAGAATGGGCTGAGTTGAGGGCTAGCGTGTAATCTGCAGCGTATTCTTCCTTTAAATTCCTGAGCGGAAGCTTTATAGCTTCTTCGTCGTTTCCCGAAGATGGTGCGTTCGTCGTTTTATTTCCTGCAAAGACGACAATTATAGCCACTGAAACACCATGTAGATGGCGTTTCAGGTCTGCCAACAGGGAGCGTTCATCGAAGATCGGCATTGTTCGATTAGAATCTGTGGGTCTTGCGGAATAGGTCGATGGACACGGAAAATGATCGAGGATCATCAACATCGACCTATCCTCATCCAAGCCAACTTGATGTTGAGCCGTGCTCAGAGCATTTCTCACGTGCTTGATTGTCGCTCCTGTATTTGCTTCGACGACGGTCAGATAACGTGCCATCTTTGTGCTCAATTGTTCTCCTGCTTCAATTATCCGCTCCAACGTCGTCTTGACTGTCGCAGAATCAAAGACGTTCTGACGATACCGTGAGAACTCCGTTCCATCAATCCCGCTGTGCCGCGCAAGTGCACGCTGCGCTAAGTGTTCTTTGCTTATTCCATAGCTTATGTATAGAGTAGGAAACCGACGTTGCGCAGCAAAGTCAGCACACCAGGCAATGAAGTCCGTTGCCTCCGTATCGCAAGATGCAGTCACCGCGTATAACTTGCCGGACTTCCACCCTCCACCAAAAGCGGTGTTTAGCCACACTGAGGGAGTAGGTATAATATCCTCACTCTTTGCAAAAAGATTCGTGACGAACAAATCGAGATCTTCTTTAAAAGTACTCGTTTTATCGCTCGCTTCAAACAGCAACGTGTGCGATTGGTCCCTAAGCGTTCTCAAGACGATTTCAAGCGGAATAGTGCTCGAAGCGAGAGCGGTTTCCGCCATTTGAACGAGTTCTTTCCCTCTGAGCCGCGCCCCGCGTGCGTTTGTGACACTCAAATACTTAATAAATGTATCATGCTGGCACGGTGCACGGTTTCGTAGCTGCTGCACATATCGTGATAGTGCATTTATGTGCGGACGTATCTCAGGGCTTCGAGAGAGAAGGCTCAAGATCGCGCTGCATCGTATCTGTCGGTCGTGATAGGTGAGATAGTGACACGCGTGCCAAAGCACGCGATTAAAAGGCAAACGAATCCCCCCCGCCGATACGTACTCATCCGCAAATCCCTCCGAGCGAAGCCCCAGCCTAAGCCCTTCGGTGATACTGTCAGGATCGTTAAACAGATACGTGAGGATCTCTTCTTCCATTAAGACTTCGTCCTCGCGTTCGCAGTTGGATTCTCTGGCTGGCCTCACCTGATAGTACTCGCACTTCCAACCCGTACACGACGGGCGCTCTCTGAGGCTCTTGCTCGACCAAATATCCTCGCAGTTCCAGCAATATGCCCAGGGATTCTCTCGAGCCCTTGAAAGGGATTCAACAAATCTCTGGGCCTCGCTTTCCTGCCTCGTGCTCTCGAAGAAGACCGAATTCCGTTTCATCGTTTGGGCCATTTTTCTCCCTTGCACGTCGCTGAGCCCTTTTGTCGCAACGTATCGCACTAGCAACAAGCGCGCTGTATCGTACTCTATATCAGAAGGCACGCCATGACGCAAGAGATCGAGGATACATGGCGGATGGCGAATTCTTTTGCGAAAAGACTTCTGAAACTGGAGTTCCACATTTTGGCTGGACATGATCACAGCTCACTCGCTAAACCCGGCATTCGAACACGTATAACCAACTTCACTCGAGGGAGAATCGGCGGGGCCATGGCTACGTCACCGGTTCTTGCTTTTGCAAAGCAACCCTTATTAGTTACCTTTGCGTTAAGCGAAAGTGTATCGCTAATATCCACCACGCTAACTGAAGAGACCACGTACAACCGGCGGAAGCCTCCTCGCATCCCGCACTTCCGGCACGTATTATCCGATTCTCCGCGCCCCAAGCTCCATCGCTTGTTAGAAGTCCTAGCCGATCGGTCACCGCGCCATCCTCTGATACCGCCACCAATCGACAAGGCCCATGCTTAATCACCCTCGCCGATACCCAACTTCGCACGCATTCTGAAGCGCAATTGTCATCCTGCCCCAAGCCAACAGCGTATCGACGACGACCTCACTCAAAAAACGAGCGATGAAACTGTTTAAATATGCCGAAACACCTAACACTACGTGGTTTAATGCGCGAAGCCGACACCAGTCCAGTCCGGTACGGACCGTACGACGAAGAAGAATCAATTTTCGGTCTGTCAAATCTAGCGAGCGTGGCCGCGTTTCTCTATCTCTTGTTCTTTCTCCTTGTCCTCGTGGCATATAGCGCGAATCCTACACAGCCAGCGGGGTACTACAAACTCTCGGTCTTCTTTCAAATCGCTTCGTTCTTCGGCATCTTCTTTGTTCCGGCCTTGCTGATTTACTTCGCACTCGACCTCACAAAGAGCGTTGCGCATACACTAGTCGTACTCGGGTACCCAATCCTTGCGCTCGGAGCCGCGTCATACCTCAACGTGCCAGATGCGCCAATTTTTGCAGCGCTGAGCGGACTTGTGCTCTTTGCGTACTATTTTTTGGAGGGGCTCAACCGCGCGGCGAACGAGAGACAACGACCCGTTCCACGTCGACAGCGCGCCGTCCGTCAGCGTCCAATTCCACCTCCGTCGCAGCTGCCTCCTCAACGAGGACCGCCAGATCAGCACGCTGCCCCTCAGAGACGGCAGATGTCTCAATACGCACCACCGAGCCGTCCTTCGAATGTCAGGCGAGACGTCAGGCCGCAGTACCGATCTTCGGATAGCTTTCGCTCTCGACTTGACCGATTTCTCGATCGGTACGACTATGTAGACGGCGAAGCCGTTCCAAAGGATTCGCGACGCAGCGCGAGAAACCAAGGAGATCGACGGCGCGGTGACCGATAGGCGCTATTTTCGTTATTCTTAGCTACCAGTCTAGGAGGCAATCAGCCCCATGATGTAGCGATGAATGATCTCCATCACAGGGAGCATCATTCCGGGACGGGGGACTCCTATGGGAGTCTTCTGCCATACCAAGCAGGCGATGAACAGCCACCACGACGACACGAATGTGGCGAATCCCACCAAGATCGCCAAGTCCTTTACGCCTTTCCGATAGCCCACGAAGTACGGCACGAAGAGACCCATCGTGGCCGCCATGATGACTCCGAGCGCCCGGATCAGCGAGAAACTAAACGTTCCTATAAGACTGCTTGCTGCTGGCGCCAAAAGCGCAGCGTAGCCGAGCACCGATGCGCTGAGCACGATCCAAGCGGCCCCAAATGCTTGTTTAATTTGCGAAGCGTGAACGACAACCTCGCGAATGCTTGCGAGCGTAAAGAAGAGCAGCGGGATGTAAAGCGGCAGAAAGTAGCGCATATCAAGGCCAAATCCTTGGTTTACGCCGTACGGCGCGTAGATTATGAGAGTCCCGACGATGGAGATAAAAAACGTGACCGAGATTGCGCGGCTCTTCTCTATCCCTAGGCGCACGCCCTTTCTCCTGAATCTCAGCAGCGTTCGCGCGATGTACGGGACGATAGCAAAGAGCGGAATTATGAGCAAGGGGCATATCTGAAATACCGAAAGCGTCACCGGCATGTCAACGTAGAACAGCACCTGAAAGAGGTTTTGCGGCCAGCTCGGCGCGGTTTGTAGATTTAACGTCTGTAAGAAGAGCGTAGGCAGAAATTGGATCGTGGAGAGAAGTGCTGACCCAGTGGTTGCGTTAATCGGAGATGCCTGCTGCGCTATTTGTGGTTGCGCACTGAGATAAACCGGTGATAAGAAAGGGTTGTGAAAGAGCAGGTAGTTATTTATGAAGTATGGGATCATCCCGAGCACCACCATGGCCGCGGCCGTGATAACCGATTTAATTTTCGCTGTTGACGTCAACAGATCTGTCAGAATGATGGCTATGAGGAGCGGAATGGCGTCGAAAACCCGCACCCAGAAGCAAAGTCCGACGAAAATGTAAGAAAGGTAGCGATAGCGCGGCTTACCATCCAGCAGGTACGTGTAGAGGCTCCAGATGCTCGCTGTGATGAGCAGCAACGACGCCGTGTGATCTTTCGCTGAGACTGCCCAGAACGTAAGCGGCGTCGCGATCAGTATATACGCAGCACCGAAGGCGGCGACGCGATCATCACCGAAGTACCGCGTAAAGATTCGCAACGAAAGGAGGACGATGGCCGCAGTCGCGAAGATGTTAAACATCTGGATGGCCATAAGAGCGCCCCACTGGTCAAAAACAAGCGGCGGCAGACGAGTCCCAATGTAAACATTGATGATGAATAGGATAAGCGCGGCAAACGCGCCAAGGCCGCGACCGAGTCCTGGCCGGTGCCAACGTCTTCCCAGAAGCGAGCTCACCATGAATAAACTAAATGACCATAGAGCAGTGAAGAAGAGCCTGATGCCGACCGTCACGCTGATAAGGTAAATAAACGCGTAAAACGGGGACGCGAAGACCGGAATGGCGTCCGTGTAGAAGGCGTACGTATGGCCCTGGAAGGGGAACCCGAGGATGGGCGCTGATGCGCCAAAACTGAGGCCTTCGTAGAGCTTGGCAGGCAGCGTTTGGATCCAGAGCATCCCGCGACCAAGATTGTAGAGCTCGGCCGCGAGTGTCACCTCGTCGTTGATGAAGATGTTGACGTTCCAAACCGCGATGCAGACGACAAGCGACGCATAGAAGAATAGCGCAGCCGTCTCATCAGGTAAAACGCGTGTGTAGAAGCTCCGTACCTTGTTGTTAAGCATCACTTAGAGAGCCGAGCGCTCGGCTTCACGCTCCATGATCGTATCATAGACGCTGATGTACCCGTCGACCATGCGATCCACGTCAAATCGCTCCGCACGTTTCCTGCACCGCTTCCTTCGAATGCTTCCAACTTCGCCTACTTTTTCGATCGCGTCGTGCACGCTCTGAACGATAAAGCCTGTCTCTCCGTTGATGAGTATCTCCTGCACGCTGCCTTTGTCGATGGCGATGACGGGCGTCCCGCACGCCAGGGATTCAACCAGGGTAAGACCAAACGGCTCAGCAAAAGAGATCAGGTGCAAGCTGCAATACGCCCGTTTGAAGAGCTCGTTTCTCGTTTTTTCGTCCACCGTGCCGAGATACTGTATCTGCTCGCCGTCGATCTCAGGCTCGACGCACGTCTCGAAATAGGCGCGATGCTCGCTCGCGACGAGTCCCGCGATCTTCAGCGTCATTCCGGTTTCTCTTGCCACCCGGATGGCACGGTGCGTTCCCTTGTCACGCGAGATGCGTCCGAAGAACAGAAGGTACTCATCGGGAGCGGCGCCATACTCAAAGGAATCGATGTCGATCCCGTTGTACACGGTGGCAACGTAGTTGAGGCCTTCCGCTCGATCGGCGTTGCTGATGGATACGTAATAGTTGTCCCAGTACTTTCGATACACGGGCAGAATCCGATCTGAAGAGAATCCGTGTATGGTCGTAAGAAGAGGGGTATCCGTGAGCCGTGAGAAGGTCAGCGGATAGAAGTCATAGTGGCTATGAAGAATATCGAATTCCTGCGCTTTTTCGAAGGCGTTTGATATATGGAGCCATTGATAGACGCCAGCGTCAAGCGATTCATCTTCGTAGAATCCGTGCGGACACACCCACTCAAGCTTTGCCTTGGTGACCGAGTCGCCGGTTGCGAAGAGCGTAACGTCATAGCCTCGTTCGACCAAGCCTTCGGTGAGGTGATGGACCACGGTTTCCCAGGGTCCGTAACGCCGTGGCGGGGTTCTCCACGAGATGGGTCCCAGCATTCCTACCTTCAATCGACGACCTCCCCGAGAGCGTTCGGCGTTGTGAACCAGGTACGATCTCGACTCGCACTCCTCGCCTAGCTCGATGCACTCAGCGCCGCTTTAGCGGCATTCGCGTCTCTTTGTAGCGCCTCCACACTATCGGTGCGCTCCCACGGTAGATCGAGGTCAGCGCGACCAAAATGCCCATAGGCGGCGACTTGTCGGTAGATCGGACGGCGAAGTCGGAGTGTGTTGATGATCCATCCCGGAGTGAGTGCGAAACGGCGCGTGATAATCTCAGAGATAGTCTCTTCAGGTATGCTTGCCGTGCCGAACGTATTGACGTATATCGCGATGGGTTGCGCTACGCCTATTGCATACGAGATCTGGATTTCGCACTTGTCGGCTAGTCCAGCCGCAACAACGTTTTTCGCGATATATCTCGCCGCGTATGCCGCTGACCGATCGACCTTAGTCGGATCCTTCCCCGAAAAAGAGCCCCCGCCGTGCCGTGCCGTTCCGCCGTACGTATCGACGATGATCTTGCGCCCCGACATGCCAGCATCGCCCTTGGGGCCCCCGATCACGAACCGGCCCGTGGGGTTAACGTAAACCTTCGTGTTCGTATCGATCATGCCGGCAGGGATAACGGCGTCGATCACCTTCGCCTGAACGTCCTGTCTGATGGTGTCAAGTTCGACGTCGGGAGCGTGCTGCGAAGATACGATCACCGTGTCGACGCGAGCAGGCTTATCGTTAACGTATTCCACCGTTACCTGCGTCTTGCCATCAGGGCCAAGATAGCCTATTTCTCCGGATTTCCTGACCTCAGTCAGCCTTAGGGCAAGTTTATTCGCGAGCAGGATCGGCATCGGCATCAGCTCAGGAGTTTCATTCGTCGCATATCCGAACACCATCCCCTGGTCGCCTGCGCCGAGCTCAGCGTCCTCATCGACATCTACGGACACCTGTACACACTCGAGGTCGACTCCCCCGTCACCTGTGGCCGTGACCCTACACTCAAGCGACCTGTTAACTCCCTGAGCTATGTCCGGGGACTGTTCTTTGATCGATACGATGATGCCGACGTTGTCGCAGTCGAAACCGAATCGCGAATCGATGTAGCCGATATCGCGGATCGTATCACGCACGACGCGTGGGATGTCCACGGTACACGTCGTCGTGATTTCACCAATCACGACCGCGAGCCCTGTAGTCACGGCGACTTCGCACGCGACTCGCGCGTTCTTAGGGTCGCTTTCGATGATCTCGTCCAGTATAGCATCCGAAATCTGATCGCAGATCTTATCTGGATGCCCCTCCGTCACTGATTCGGATGTGAATAAAAAACGATTCTTAGACATCGTGCTTCGATTCGCTCGACAATTGACAACCTTTTTACCGGTTGGCTTTATCATTGGTATCTATATAAAGCGTACGGTTGCCGCAGACGGCAAAGCAGATGAGGAATTTTGCGATGAAGAACATGATTAAGGACATAACCCTCGCTGATGTCGGGGAACGACGAATTGAATGGGCTCGCAGGCACATGCCCGTTCTTGAGAAGATTAAGAGTGAATTTGCCCGCGAAAAACCGCTTGATGGCATTAACATCACAGCGTGCCTTCACGTAACGGTTGAAACCGCGAACCTTATCCGTGTGCTCAGCGCCGGAGGCGCGAATGTCGCCCTCGCAGGCTCAAATCCTCTCAGCACCCAAGACGACGTCGCCGCCGCCCTCGCAAACGACGGGATCTCCGTATGCGCCTTTCGGGGCGAAAGCGACGCTCAGTATCACGCGTGCATAGAGGAGGCACTCAAGATCAGCCCGCACGTCACGCTTGATGACGGCGCGGACGTCATCGCTACAGTTCACAATGATCATCCCGAATACCTGAGCGCGGTGATGGGCGGATGCGAGGAGACGACGACAGGGGTCATCAGGTTGAGAGCAATGGCGGCAGAAGGCGCGCTCAAATACCCTGTGATCGCCGTCAACGACGCCGAAACCAAGATGATGTTTGACAATCGGTACGGGACAGGACAAAGCACACTTCACGGCATCATGAATGCGACAAATTTCTTGTTTGCCGGGAAAACCGTCGTTGTCGTCGGATATGGGTGGTGTGGCCGAGGGGTCGCAGCGCGCGCAAAAGGCCTCGGCGCGAACGTGGTTATTGTTGAGGTCGAGCCACGAAAAGCCCTTGAGGCGGCAATGGACGGCTTCAGAGTGATGCCGATGCACGATGCGGCAGGGATCGGCGATCTCTTCATCACGGTCACCGGCGACGTCTCAGTCATTCGAGGGGAACACTTCGAAGTTATGAAAGATCAGGCAATCGTCTGCAATTCAGGACACTTCAACGTAGAACTCGACCTGGAAGAGCTCAATCAGATGGCGACAAGCACGACGAATGTCAAAGAGAACGTGGACGAGTATCACATGGCTGATGGCAGGACGCTCTACGTGCTCGCGGAGGGGAGGCTGATCAACCTCTCGGCGGCCTTTGGACACCCACCCGAAGTCATGGATATGAGCTTCGCGAACCAGGCACTGTGCGTCAAATACGTGGTCGAAAATCACGGCCAACTGAGTAACTCGGTGCACAGCGTGCCGACGTCCATAGACAAACGAGTAGCTAGGCTCAAGCTCAGCGCGATCGGTATTGAGATCGAGCAACTCACTCCGCGGCAAGAGGCGTATCTCCACTCGTGGACGCTCGGGACGTAGCTCGTCTGAGCGCATTGTTCCAGAGAGGTTCGGGTGGAAGGAACGTGAGCAATGACCGCGATCGATGATTATATAAAAGACGTATTTGGAAGCGACGCGAACGTCGTGCAAGTCAGTGAACTGGGCCACCCAACCGAAGAGCTCAAAGGCTTTGGTTATGGAAGGCCCTATCAGATTACGTTTTCGCTCGATGGCGTGCTCAAATCCGTAGTGCTTTCGTCGATGCGACGCGAGGGCGGCTTTGGTCACGATCACTTCTCTGACCGCGCGCAGATACTCATCTGGCAACACGCCACTTTCGGCGCGCTCCCCCGGCACGTGCGCGCTTTCGATGTGGGCTACTTCACCCGTGACGGGAGGATGCGATCTGCCCGCGACGCTGACGAGTACTTCATCCTGATGGATCTGGTCAGGGGAACCGAGTACTTCCACGACCTTAATGCCGTTAGGGACTCGGGCAGGCTCACCGCTCTTGACGTGGGCCGTGCCGAAGCGCTGTCAGGTTACCTCGTCACTATCCATGCAGCGAAACACGATGAACCCGTTCTCTACACGCGCCGCATACGCGAGCTCGTAGGCCACGGCGAGCTTATCATGGGCCTGATCGATAGCTACCCGACTAGCTTCGACGCGTTTTCGCGAGATGATTTCCGCCTGCTCGAAAAGCGCTGCGTTGACTGGCGGTATGCGCTAAAAGATCGCGCGCATCGACTTTGCGTAGTCCACGGCGATTATCACCCGTGGAACATCATGTTCAGAGAAGGAGCTGAATTTACCGTTCTCGACAGGAGCCGCGGAGAATTCGGAGAAGCCGCCGATGACGTGACGTCGCTAAGCGTGAACTATCTCTTTTATTCAATCCAGAAGTACGGGAAGCTGGCAAAAGAGTTCAAGACGCTGTTTGATGCGTTCATGAGAGACTACCTGCAGAAGACGCACGATCACGAGCTCCTCGAGGTTATACAACCATTCTATGCGTTCAGAGGGCTTGTTGTAGCAAGCCCCATATGGTATCCGAACATCGATCAGCAGGTGCGGCAGAAGCTCTTCAACTTCGTGCGAAACGTGCTTGAAGCCGAAACGTTCGACTATCAGAACGTCAATTCACTCTTAAAGGATTGATCCCACTGGTGACCCTTACGATGGCCTGGGCTATCTGGATTACCGGGCTTCCCGGAAGTGGCAAAACCACGATCGCGCGAGAAGTTGCGAACAGCCTCAAGGACGAAAGGCTGAAAACACTGCAACTCGACGAGATTCGGACTATCGTTACTCCCCGGCCGACGTACTCAGAGCAGGAGCGCGATATCGTCTACGCGTTTCTCGCGTACACGGCGAAGGTACTCACCGAATGCGGGGTGAACGTTATCATTGACGCGACGGCAAACCGAAAACGCTATCGCGATCTCGCCCGTCGACTCATACCCCGCTTCGCCGAAGTTTATGTCAGCTGTTCGCTTAACACGTGCGTGCAG
>Ga0187784_10000108_pt1 | contig 51476 bp, 48 predicted proteins | sample 1015_SJ02_MP15_2_FD_132964 | JGI IMG/M metagenome (GOLD analysis project Ga0187784, IMG submission 132964) | Tropical peat soil microbial communities from peatlands in Department of Meta, Colombia - 1015_SJ02_MP15_20_MG | ecosystem: Environmental > Terrestrial > Soil > Wetlands > Peat | place...
ACCGCCCAGATGACGAGGACCAACGATCCGCAATAGAGGACGATACCTGGAACGCTTGCAACTAATAACGCTGGGGACACAAATGCCTCCTTGTATCGAAATCATCAGAGTGACGTGTCGAGACGCACCAAATCTCCATAGGTTTCTCGGCGAGTGACGACGCGGTACTTCCCGTCTTGCACAAAGACGATCGGTGGACGCAAGGCCTTGTTGAAGTTGGAAGCCATGGAATAGCCGTAGGCGCCCGTGACAGGAGTAGCCAGTACGTCACCGACGACGGTGTCTGCGGGCAGCTGTGCCTCTCGCACCAGCACATCGCCCGACTCGCAGTGCTTGCCGACTACGATGGCCTTCATGGGGCGAACCGACGCGGCGTGTCTGGGTAGGAATGCCTCGTAGCTGCTCCCGTAGAGAGCGGGACGAACGTTGTCACTCATGCCCCCGTCAACGCTGATGTAGGTCCGACGTACCGTCTCCTGCGTCCCACGGAGCGAGGGGGTCGTGGTCAGGCACATCGATTTGATCGTTCCAATCGTGTAACACGTAATTGCAGCAGCGGCCGAGATGGAACGTCCCGGCTCGGCAGTGAGACGAACGGACTCTGGTAGGCCGGCGGCACGAGCAGCACGGTGGGTGAACTCCGACCATTCCGTCAGAGACGGCGCTTGCCTGTCACCTGCCCGGTAAGGAACTCCGAGGCCACCGCCGATGCAGAGTTCACTAAGCCCTTCGAACCTGAGAAAAAGCGGAGCAAGCGCCGCAATAGCCTCGCCCATCCCGTCGAGGTCGAAAATCTGGCTTCCGAGGTGTGTGTGCAGCCCCACAACTTCGAGCGGACCGGGGAAGCTGGTGAGGCGATCGAGAGCATCCTCCGCAGCGCCAGAAGCCAGAGAGAGGCCGAATTTGGAGTCCGCTCGCCCAGTGGCCACGAAGGCGTGGGTTCTGACTTCGATGCACGGATTGACCCGAAGTAGCACCTTCTGTTTCCTGTCGAGTCCGACGCAGGATGAGAGCCGCTCCAGGCGCCGGATTTCGTCGAACGAGTCCACTACGATGCGGCCGACTCCCAGCGTGAGGGCGGTCACGAGTTCGCCAGAAGACTTGTTGTTCCCGTGGAGGATCAACCGTTCGGGGGGAACGCCGGCGTGGAGCGCAATGTACATCTCGCCTCCCGAGGCCACATCGAGTGACAGGCCCTCGTCGTTGGCAAGTGCTGCCATGGCGGAACAGAGGAAGGATTTCGATGCGTAGGCGACTCCGCTGCCGAATGCCTGGCGAGCTTCGCGACACCGGTTTCGCAAGTGCTGCTCGTCATAGATGAAAACAGGGGTGCCTGTCTCTTCGACAATCGACAGGACATCGACCCCACCCAGGACGAGACTACCGCTGGGTGACAGGGTCGCCGAGTCAGGCAGAAGCCGCATGCGGATCGGAGCAGGATCGGCATCGGACCGGTGCTCGTTGAATGGGGCGTGGCCGCGCGTCGCTGGGAACGGTAGTGCGTCGGGGTCCGGTAGTCCGAGACGCCAGCCCATTGAGCGTGCACGTGTCAATCGCGGGCTGTACACGTCTAGGACCTGCAACGACGCATCAAGTGAGAATGCGTGCCCGCGGGGATGATCTCGAGTCCGATCTGGTTGAGCGACCGGTCGAGGCGCAACAAATCGCCGAAGAGCGATCTCTCGTAATTCTCGAGCTGTTTGGACGCTCGAGCCAGGAGCCGGTCATCGACCGCCTCCTCGAAATGCTCGAGGAGCAGCGCCGCGAGATCGTGCTCATCGGGCGCCAGATCGACCTTCGATGAACCGATATGAAAACAATCGTCGTCGAGTTCGAGTCGAGCGGTGGAACGCCGGCGCGTGGCCCTTCCGCTCAGTCTCCGCAGAGAGTCGTGCACTTCTTGGTCAGTGGCAGTCGAGGGCAGCCACTCCTGGAGCTCGTCGGTGTTCGAGGGTGGGCTTTCGGGGCTCTGGAACAACCACAGACAAGGGATGCCCAGTTCTATGAGCCGGGTTGCTCCGTCCACGTCACGGGGCCATTGGAGGACTGCCACACCTTGGCGTGCGCCCAGCTGGGCCAGTAATTCCCGCTCAGCTGATCGAGAACTCATCGGCCCGAACCAGACCGAGCACGGAGCCATGTCGCCGTTTGGGTGAAGTGTGTCTGGAGGATCACCGTCCTCACCGGCGGTCGCTTCCTCGTGCTGCTCGTTCGGTGCTTCAACGAGTAGTTCGTTCGATTGTTCGCCCTGTTGCCTGTCAGTAGCTACTGCCGTCACCATCTCACGCTCCTGTCGAGACGTCGCACCCGAATCTGGGTTACCAGGACCTCGTTCTCCTTGAGGTATAGCGTTACTACCGGCGTCGACGAGCTGAATTAACGAATGATTGACGCGATCTGACAGGTCATTGGCGAAATATTCGCAGCTCGCATGCTGATCGTGAGAACCGTGGATGGGCGAGTCCACTGCTTGGCTCGCAACCCGAGAGGAGATGGAAGCCGCACGCGGACGGGCTCCGAGGCATACGTGGGCAGGGGACGACGCGCGGCGGGGGCCGCGAGGAGCCATCCCGAGGCGAGTGGCGATCGATGGCTGGCTGATTGTCGGGTGGTAGCTATGGGGCTACCGTTCGCGGCGTGTAGCAGTGAAGGGACGTGCCGATGCGATCTCGCCCACGCTTCAGTGTCCGGACCTTCCTGCTTGCTGCAGCGGTTCCGCTGACAGCCTTCTTGGGTCTGGTTCCGCTCCAACCCGATGCTGGGGCGACAGCACCACCGCTGCTTTCGCTGACTCCCCACGGCGGGGCCCGTGGGAACCGTCGTCACGCTTCAGTATGGCCCGGCGGGCAACGGTTGCGGATCGCCGACCGTCGAGAGCGCGGCAGGTCCTGCTGGCGGACTCCAAATCATCCCAAGCGCACAGGATCACGGGGTGCTCTCGTTCGTGATAGCGAGAACGCCGTCCAGCCCTTCGGCGAATCCGAACTCGCCAGTCGTGCCCGGCCCGTACAAGTTCGTCGTCACGTGTGACACGACGAACAACCCGGCGACCGCTCTGACCGTGTCGGCCCCATTCACGGTTACGCCGCCCGCGCCGCGCCGCGCCTCCTCGCCATCGCCACTTCGTCTGACATCTTGGGCCATTGGCTCGCATGCTCCGATGGCGACGTCCTCAACTACGGCACCGCAGGTGCCTTTGGATCCTTGACGAGCCAGGGATCATCCCATTCGAATCCGTGGTTGGCCTTGCCCCAAGTCTCGACGACGGAGGCTACTGGCTGGTGGCCGCCGACGGCGGAGTCTTCAGCTACGGCGACGCAGTGTTCCACGGGTCGCTGGGCGCGACGCCCCTCGATGAGCCGGTCGTGGGGATCACCGCGGACGACGTATCGGGTGGCTATTGGCTCGTGGCCTCCGACGGTGGTGTCTTCGCCCTCGACGCCCCGTATTTGGGATCCATGGGTGGCGTCCACTTGGATGCACCCATCACCGGCATATCCGCCACGCCGAGCTCGCTCGGGTATCGCCTAGTGGCGGCTGATGGGGGCGTGTTCGACTTCGGAGACGCTCAGTTCTTGGGCGCTGCAACCTGAGAAGACCGGCGCAGTGTGGACTCCGCAAGGTCGAGGGTCGCGTGGTCCGGCGTGATGTGCACATGCCCGTCGGTTCGGTCCGGTCTGGCTGACAACAAGCCACTTCGAGCCACTTCAGATTGGCACGGGAGTAGCGCCCAGCCACTCACGCATCGCCCGGTAGACGTCGGGATGGTTGAGCAGATCGAAGTGATGCAGCCCGCCAAAGTGTCGTTTGTGATGAACGGGAAAGGAGACGGACGCGCCACCCCGGGCGCTTGCCGGAGGGACTAACAGGTCGCCTACTAGTCGCCCGATCGGGTTCCCACGGCGGTTCGTGATGGTGGCACTCACCGCGTAATGCTTGGCCCCGGGGAGCAAGGGGACGTGAGGAACTCGGCGTTCCGCCCGATCGGCGTTCTCGGGCCAATCACTGTCGAGCAATGCTCCAGCGTGCAAGTCCTTGACCCCGGCGCTGCGCCGGTCGAGGACCGAAGCCAATGCACGAGCCTCGTTGATTCCTCCGAGCACGCGGCTGAGGTGCCTGACCCATTGCTCGAGTGGCGCGCCCAGGTGAGGAGTGCCCAGGTAGACGACGTGTCGCACTCCATTTATCCAGACATGGCCGTTCGTTTGGGCTTGGTGGCAAGCGGAGCGGGCGACCAGTCCCCCCATGGAGTGACCCACGAGGAGGATCTCGGACACGGGGGTCGGCCAAGCGCCGATGACTTCCTCGAGAAGGCACGAAAGGTGCCAGCCGTTCTCGGAGATGTGCAGGCCGGTGTTGTAGCGCAGGTAGAGGGGGGTATACCCCAAATCGGTGGCGAGCAGCGAACCATAAGTGGACTCCGCGCCTTCGCCGTGACGATCGGCGTGCAGTCGCCAGGATTCCTCGGTCTCCCCTAGGCCGTGCAGGAAGACCGCCACCTTGGGTGTCGGGTCCGGAAAGGCTGCCGCGAGCGCATCGCGTCGGGGTGAGACGTCGGTTCGGGTCGCCCTGATAGCCATCGTGATGGCCAGCGGGCTGCCCTGGGCGGCTAGCTCGTCTCCTATGGTTGCATTGAGCACTGCTAGGGCCAGGTTGCTCGCCGCGGTCGATCCCGCCCGACGGGGCGAGGTGGTCGTTACCCTCGCAAGCTCGCTGGCAGTCATTCCGGCCACCCTCACCACCCCGCGGATCGTGGCGTAGACAGAGCTGGCGATCCCGTCGTGGAGGACGCGGGCGGGGAGGCTGACCGGAGCGGTGAGAGTGAACGCCCTGGCTGCGATAGCCCGATGGACCTGCTCGATGTGTGTAATCCCGTCAGATGCGGTCTGTGTCGCCAGTCTCCCGACTGCCCGTCGTTCATCAGGCCTCATCGCCACCAAGTGTTGCACGACACGAGGCCGGGATGCCCGCACGGCACTCAGTGGATGGCTAAATTGTTTGCCTTGCAGGCCGGTCAGCCGTGGGGTTAGAGCCCAGCATCGTGAGTTCGTCTGTCTGCTCCGGTCGGTTTGTATCGACCCGACGCTCAAAGCACGACGGCGGCATAGCCATTCATCGCTCCGTTGCCGGCGCCGATCCAGAGGAAGACCAGAAGGTCACCCTCTTGGATCCGACCCGCCCGACGGTCCTCGTCGAGCAGGATGAGGGTGCTTGCCGCGGAGGTGTTGCCGTAGTGGTCGACGCCGATGGGGACGCGATTTGGTGGCAGGTCGAGCATCTTGGCCGCCTCGCGCACCACGACACCGTTGGCTTGGTGCAAGTACCAGCGTGCTACCGCTTCGATGTCGAAGTCAGCGCCGGTGGCCGGCTTGATGCAGGTCGGCCAATCCTCTTGGAGCATCTCGAAGTTCCGCGTCATGAGGGGCGCAAACACCTCCGCCACTTTTGCCCCGTCCATCAGAAAGACGTTGTCGGCGAGGTTGGCCTCTGTAGTGTGATGAAGGCAGCCACCAGCCGGATAGGTGACCAACTCGATGTCGGGGTTGGTCTCATAGCGTACCGACAACAAACCTTTGGGTCCGGCGCCGGGATCTGAGCAGTCCGAGCGCAGCACCACCGCGCCCGCGCCGTCGGCGAACATGAGCGGGGCCAACCATCCCATGCCACTCGGATGGTTGTAGTAGTAGTCGTGCACCTCAGGTCCGAAGTACCCAGAGGGACAGTTGCTGGCCACCACCAGCGCGGTCGCGGGGGCAGTGGCGATGAGGGTGGTCGCCGCTGTGCGAAAGGCTGGGGCGAGTCCTGCACAACCCAGGTTGTGATGCACCAGCTCGGTGTCGCGGCGCAGGCCCAGCTCCGTCATCAGGTAGCGGAAGTGGTCCTGACAGGTCAGTAGATCCGGCGTGGAGGTGACGTGCACGAACAGGTCGATCTCGTCGGCACCCAGCTCAGCGTCGTCCAAGGCAGCGCTGGCTGCTCGGAGGGCGAGGTCGCCGTCGTAGAGGCCACCATCTTCCCGAGGGCGCTTGCGCTGACCGCCGAACTCGTAGTCGAGTCGGCGTTCGTCGATGGCTAGGTGTCGAACCACCCACTCGGGTTCGAGCAGCCTCCCATCGGGTCGGGCTGGGCGCAGATAGCGGAGAATCTCCTCGTTGGAGACCCGGTGCTCGGGCAGAAACGACCCTGCACCGAGCAGGGAAACGGTTACTTCTGAGGCCAACGCCGGAACCAAAGCGTCCACGGGTCCCCCTTTTGCCGAAGCCGGAGTCCCAGAGAAGGGAGCCCCGGTAGCTCCACGACAACCTCATTCAACGTCAGAGCGGCGGCAGCGTCAAGGGGTGCCAGGTTGCTGTCCCCGTTGGGGCCACGCCGCCCTGGGAGGGGTATCGGCGCCACCGCGGCTTTCACGTTGACTACGAGAACTCGTACATGCGCGCTCGCTCCTGTGGCGTCGCCTGCTGTGCGAGCTCCGGTAGCTTGCCGAGCGCGGGAACCACCGCCTCCAAGAACCGTCCCTGAAGCTCAGTGAGCGTCCCACCGCCATCCTCGCGCAAGCCGCTGAGAAGGTTGAGCCGCGACTGGTCCATCCACTGCTGCAAGTCGGGTGCCCCGCCCCAGCCCATTTCTGTGCGGATTCCGGTCAGGACGGCGCGAAGGTAGTCGAACGGCGTGTGCGGCATGCCGGTCGGGGGGCAGAGGGCATTCTTTTCGTCAGTCGACCTCACAGTGGACTCCAGGAAGCCCTGCAGCGCACCTGAGAGCGTCAAGCCGACACGTGTCACAAGCTGCAGGGTGATCGCATCGTCGGTGAATATCGGCCGTGGTGGATTGTCACTCAGCCCTGAGGCTGCGCAGTGCACGTAGAGGGGAGCGGGGCTGGTCGGGACAGTGCCCCCCTCGAGCACGATCTGGTCACGTTCGATGCGATTGACGTGCCCGAGCCGAACAACCCCTTGTATCCGGGCAAGTTGATCGAGTTCGCGAAGGTTTACAGTGGCGCCCTTCATCATTGTCGGCATCACGGATCGGTCGATGCGGAGCACGATTCCCAGATGTTCGAGACGGTCGTATGCTTCCTCAACCGACCCCGAGGCAACTGCGGCTTCGAGCTGAAGGACGATTCCCTCGAACGTACGCGGTTCACCCGGCTGGAAGAAGGACCGGTTCAGTAGCCAGGAATCACGGGGGCGGATCCAGGTGATGGCGTCAGGGTCTGTTCCTTGGTCGAGCAACCAGCAGATGGCATCGGCTGCTGTCTTGCCGCCTCCGACAACGACAAAGGCAGAGGGTGGTCGCCGCAGTTTCGCCAGTCCGCCAATCGCAACGCAGCGAACACCTTCGTCAATCTTGAAGGGCGGTGGATCACTCGCTGGCACTCGCGAGGCCATGTAGGTGGCATCGACGAGCCGGCTACGGACGACCACGTCCGTCACGCGACCGCTGACCCGTGAGCGGAACGCGTGGCCACCGAGATAGTCAGACATGGGGAAGAAGCGGACCCGCCCTGAGGCCAGCAGGCCGTATCGCATGACCTCGTCGAAGTAACCACAGATTTCCGCTCCGCTGGCTCGCTCATGGAAGGAGTCCTCGGCACTCTCGGACACGATTCGATCCCGTCCAAGCGGGGTCGAGCTGACCCCATAAAAGCGGGAGGGTTGGTGCAACTGGACGAATGGGTACGAGTCAAGCCAATGGCCACCTGGACCATGCTGGCGGTCGATGATCACGATGTCGGCGTCGCTGGAGTCGACCAGGGAATCAGTGAAAGCCATTCCAAGCGCACCGGCGCCCACCACGAGGTAGTCGGTCTCTATGACAGAACGATCGCTCACCGTGCTGGAATTTTAGGGCTCAGGGCCGGTCCAGGCCAGGGACAGGGAGGACACGAAGACACGAAGACACGAAGACACGAAGACACACTCCCAGTCTCCCAGTACAATACCGCCACGTGGCACTCTTTCTGGACCGCCACCACGTGCTCGGCGCGACGGCTTCCGACGTCGCTGCTGCGCATGAGCTCGACTTAGCCGTCCAAGACCAGTATGGGGTGCGTTACGTCACCTATTGGTTCGACGAGGATGCGGGCACTGTCTTCTGTCTGGCCGAGGGGCGGGACCGGGCCGCCGTCGAAGCAGTTCACCGAGAGGCCCATGGTCTCATGGCTGAGAACGTGATCGAAGTGGGCGAGGGACCTATCAATGCTTTCTTGGGTGATTGGCCGCGGCATCCACCGGGCACGGCCTACAGCGAATCGGCCGTCCGAGCGATCTTGTTCACCGATTTCTGTGGATCCACTCGGTTGACGCAGGAATTGGGGGATGAAGGTTTCATGCGTCTACTCCGAGAACACAATGCGATCGTGCGGTCGGCCTTGGACCGCCACTCTGGTCGCGAAGTGAAGCACACTGGCGACGGCATCATGGCCTCGTTTTCATCGGTGATCGCCGCCGTGGAGTCGGGTATCGACATTCAGAAGGCAGTGCGTGACCGGAACGACGGAGTTCGGACGTCGATCAATCTCAGGATCGGCATAAGCGTCGGTGAGCCCGTCACAGAGGATGGCGATTTGTTCGGAGCAACGGTACAGCTCTCCGCGCGACTGTGCGAGGTCGCTTCGCCGAACGGCATCGCCGTGTCGAACGGCGTCCGGGAAGTGTGTGTCGGAAAGAGTTTTCGGTTCGATTCGAAGGGAAACGTCGACCTCAAGGGATTCCCAGTCCCGGTGCGGGTGTTCGAGGTGTGCATCTAGACCGAGAGGCAGGCCCCCTCCATCGAACCGCCTGGCCACGGGCGACTCGCGTTCAACCCGATTCGTATGCCGTACATGTCGTTTTGGACCCTGAGGGAAGGGAGTGACTCCCATCCAACGGCCTTTTCCATGAAGCGAAGGTGCCGCGGGTCGACGTGCCGTGCTTCTCGTGGAACGAGGACGCCTGGTCAGTCCTGTCCAATCGAGCGAGTGGAGCTGGCGGTATCGAACGTCGGGGCAACGACCGAACGAAGTCCCGTTCAGTTGCACGGATTCGACTCACCTCCATGAAGTGATGGATGCCGTGGTGACGAGCGCGATAGACGTCCCGGGCGACGTAGCGCTTGAGGACCCGGTGACCTCCGAGCTGGAAGACTGTGCCACGGAGCGGTGCTCCCTGGCCTCCATTTGGTACGCCCCTAGGTGCGTGCAGCCGGCACTGAGACCATGTCGCGCTGTTCGAGCGGCGTTCAGCGCTGCGGCGATTGCCGGGGGCGTCGGCGGGGCGAGCGAGTGGACTTCGCGCCGGTACGGCGAGTGGCCGGCTGGCGTGCTGACCTACCAGAGTCGACACGCGTGGCACTCGCTGGTCTACCGGTCCGCCTCGCTGCGGGACCAGAAGCGGAGTCAATGGAGGCAAGTGAGGGAACGTCAGGCGAGGTGATCGTGGCTGGGATGCCCAGTCTTCGCTGCATGTGTGCGGTCCTTGCCCGCTGTTCGTGGGTGATGAGGGAGACAACGTTCCCGTCGGCGCCTGCCCTCCCGGTTCGTCCCGCACGGTGGACATAGTCCGTGTGATCGGCCGGCGGATCGAACTGGACGACGAGGGGCACGGCGTCGACGTGGATCCCCCGGGCGGCGATGTCGGTGGCGACGAGTACGTCGAGCCGGCCGGATCGGAAAGCGGCGAGAGCGCGCTCCCGTTGGCCCTGGCTGCGGTCCCCGTGGATGGCCGCTGATTGCAGTCCCGACCGGGCCAGGTGTTGCGAGAGTCGGTCGGCCCCTCGTTTGGTGCGGCAGAACACCATGGCAGGGCCACGGGCCGAGACCGTCTCGGCGGTCACGGCGATCCGGTCCTGTGACTCGACCCGCCAGAAGTGATGATGGACCTGCCCCTGGTTGGCGCTGGTGGGCTCCACATGATGTCGCGCCGGGTCGTGCTGGTAGTCACGAATCAGCTTGCCAACCGGTCCGTCGAGGGTGGCGGAGAAGAGCAACGTCTGGCGTTCCGCGCTCGTCATGTCGACCAGGCGGCGCACCTGAGGCAAGAACCCCATGTCGGCCATCCGGTCCGCTTCATCGAGGACGACGATCTCCACGAAGGACAGGTCGACGGCACGCCGATCGACCAGGTCGGACAGCCGGCCGGGGCAGGCGACGAGCACGTCGACCCCGTTACGCAGCTCTGACAGCTGCTTGGCGTAACGGACGCCGCCGTAGATCGAGGTCACGCGCGCTCCGATGGCTGCGGCGAGCGGGTCCAAGTCCGTCTGGATCTGGGCCGCCAGCTCCCGGGTCGGGACCAACACCAGTGCGGACGGGTGTCGCCGACCGCGACGGTGCGCCCGCGGCTTGGCCTTGAGTCGTGACAGGACGGCCAGACCGAACGCCAGCGTCTTGCCCGATCCGGTCGGCGCCTTCCCGCACACGTCGCGCCCGGCGAGGGCGTCGGGAAGGCTGACGCCCTGGATCGGGAAGGGCTCGGTGATGCCTTTGTGCTCCAGTACGGCACTCAGGGCGTCAGGCACGCCGAGCTCACGGAAGCTCCGAGCGCAGGCAGGCGCGGTCGAATTGGAAGGGTGAGGCACGAAACTCCAGTCGGTCAAAGGAAGGGAACTTGGCCGACTCGATGCTTTGTCTCGTGGGCCCGGCCGACTCCGATTCGCCAGCCGCCGCCGGGAAGTGACCCGGGGTATCGGCGACAGCATACCCGACGCGGTGGGCGGCCGGCGCCGTTAACGCTGGATAACGACGGGTGGCCCGTACCGTCGTCGAAGCAGCGAGGCTCCGAGTCGGTACAGACCCGCTCACCACATTCGCCCGGGTTCTAGAGATGAGTACCAGTGCCCCACAAGCGTGTTCCGTCGTCCCATGAGGACCCCGTCCACCTCCACCTGAGGGACATCGGCCGCCGCGCTCTGTTGAGCCAGGACGGCGAGGTCCGGCTGGCCGAGGCGGCCGAAGCGGGACGCCAGGCCCGCTCCGAGCTGGCAGCCAACACGGACCGCCCCTTGGCCCGCAAGCGCCAGCTGCGCCGGGTGGCCGCCGAGGGGGATGCCGCTGTTGAGACCTTCGTCAACGGCAACCCCGCCTCGTGGTGTCGATCGCCAAGAAGTACCAGGCCGCCAACGTCCCGCTGCTCGACCTGGTGCGGGATGGCAACCTCGGGCTCATCCACGCTGTGAAGAAGTTCGACTGGAGGAAGGGATTCAAGTTCTCGACGTACGCCACCTGGTGGATCCGGCAGGCCATCAGCCGGGGCATCGTCGAAGGGAGCCTTACGATTCGGCTGCCGATCAGCAGTTGGTCCACCTGAGCCCGCTGGCCCTGTTGAGCGAGGGTGCGATTTGATCGCCCGCAAGGATTTGATCGCTCCCAGGGATCCGTGTCAGCCGGATCGCTCCGAGCTCTCAAATGCCGCCCACGCACACCGGCACCAGTGGCCGATCCGAGCTGGTACGGTGAGGGTGTGGCCGGCGTCCGGCCGCGTGGCCCGTTCGAGATCTCCCGAGTTGGCCGATTCGAACGGAGCAGAGCATCTTCCAGCACATCAGTGGTTCGTCGGGGGCCCGTCGGGGGATCCCCAGTGCCTAGGCACACGCACAGCCCGCGATCCAAGAGGCGCTCGACCACCAAACCCGAGCGTGGCGGATCGTCGCGACGCTCGCGGGTCACGGCTCCCGAGCTCGACGCGCAGGTTCTCGACCTTCGCGAGGCCGGAACCTCGTTTTCGGCGATCGCTCGCACGTTGGAACTTGAACGCGCCGTGGACGCGCACCGCTGTTTCGTCCGAGCCCTCAACTCTCAGCGGGGCGAGGCTCGTCGTCGTCTCGTCGGCCACGAGGAGGCTCGCCTGGACCGCCTCGAGGAGCGGATTCGGGACAGAGACGGCGCAGATCCCGCCAAGGTCGCGCGTCGGCTCCGGGGCGTCGCGAACCTCCGGAAGGCCATCGAGCCGTGACCCCCTCTGGGGTCGATGCCCCGGTGGGCGCCCTGCAGCCAGTCGGCTTCCGTCGCGGTCGAACCGCCACGCCAACGGCTCGTCCTCGCCCGGGTCGCCGGGCAAGATCTGAAGCAAGCACAAGAAAGAAAGTGAAGTGAACATGGCAACTGGAACAGTGAAGTTCTTCAACAGCGAGAAGGGCTTTGGATTCATCACTCCGTCCACGGGAGAGAAGGACGTGTTCGTCCATTTTTCCAACGTGGTGGGCGAGGGGTTCAAGACCCTCGAGGACGGTCAGCAGGTCGAGTTCGACGTGGCCGAGGGTCGCAAGGGGCCCGAGGCGCAGAACGTCCGGGTGATCTAGGCGCTGCACCGTGGCTGATCTCATGGGCCCACGGGGCTCGTGATTCGCTGATCCACCGCCGCGCGGGTGGCATCGTCGGCCCGAGCCGTAAAGGAGAAGGCAATCCGGATCAAGAGGCCGGGTGTTCGGCCTACGCTTGATTCGTGGCTGTCGAAATGGAGCCGGAGGGCGTGTTCCTCCACCTTCTGGGCGATGACGGCACATCGGCGCTCTGGCACCTCACGAGCGCCGAACGGGCTTTGACCCTGTGCGGGATCGACGTCGGCTACGCGAATCCTCGCCTGCCGTGGGCGGAGACGCCCGTCGATCGTCGTTGCGAGGTGTGCGTCGGGCAGTTCGGAGGCGAGCGCAAGCCACGGTGACGATTGACATGACGCGGCTACGTCCCGGCCATTTGCCACCCGCGGGCCGGTGACGTCGTCCACCACAACGGGCTCCGTAGGATTGGAACCATCCAAGAGTGCGGTCGAGCCTCGCAACCGAGGCAATACCTCAACCGTCGCGGATCTCGTCGGTCATGGCACGACAGCGAACGTCTGAGACGGCGCCGAAATGAAAGAAGATTCCGTGAAGAGACTCGCGAAGTTGTCCTGGCGGGCTCGAGGTTCGGGAGGTACCTGTACCGCCGAGGTCGATCTCCCAATTCGCGGCTATAGCCCAAAGAGCCGGTCCAATCTCTTCGCCGTAGCCGATGGATCAATCCCGATCGTGTCCGGGATCTCGTTTGACGGAGACTTCTACTGGGTGAGGCTTTCCGCCGCGCAGGGCTGGCCGCGCACGATTCGAGTGACTCAAAGTGATGTGGATGGTGCGAAGGCTTAACGGCGTGGGACGGAGACCATAGGATGAATCCATGATCCGGATGGGTGAGCAGGACCTCCAAGTCGAACATCTCCACATCCACGGCAAAGAAGTCGCCTACCGGCGTGCCGGCGACGGGCCGGTGCTCCTGTTTTTGCATGGGATAGCTGGCAGTTCCGAGACCTGGGTTCCGACCATGGAGTTACTGCGCCGGGACTACACGGTGATCGCCCCGGACTTCCTCGGCCATGGCAGTTCGGCAAAACCAGAAGGTGACTACTCGCTCGGCAACCACGCTGCCTGCATACGCGACTTCCTCGACATACTGGGAATCGCGCGTGTCTCCGTCATCGGTCAGTCCTACGGCGGAGGAGTCGCCCTCCAGTTCGCCTATCAATTCCCTGAACGCTGCGAGCGTCTGGTGTTGGTCGATGCGGGTGGTCTTGGCCGCGAGGTGAGCTGGCTACTCAGACTCGTGACGCTGCCCGGTGCGGAGTACGTGCTGCCGCTGGTCTTCTCGGCGCCGATCCGGGACTGCGGGAGCTCATTGCTTCGATTCCTGCGGGATCTCGGGTTCCGCAACGATCGAGCGACGGAAATGTGGCGGTCATTCAGTTCGCTCACGGACCCTGCCAATCGGCAGGCCTTCTTGCGGACGATGCACGCCGTGATCGAACCCGGCGGACAAGCCGTCAACGCCATGGACCGCTTGTACCTGGCTGCCAGCGTGCCCACACTGATCGTTTGGGGAGACCAGGACAAGATCATTCCCGTGAGCCATGGATCTGAGGCCCACGAAGCCATCCCCAACAGCCGATTGGAGATCATGGAGGGTGTGGGTCATTTCCCCCATATCGAGGAGACAGGCCAGTTCGTCGAGATCCTGTCAGACTTCTTGCGGACAACCGAACCCAGCAGTTGCATGCCCGAACGGCGTCGCCAGCAGCTACTCGGGCGTGCGGCGACCGCATAAGCCCGCTTGTCTCGTGCACGTTGCGTTGCCGCCACTCGGTAGCTGTGGGTGTGTGCGATTGCTTTGATGTTCGAGACGCCCCTCGTCACCACCTGCGAGTGCGCCGAACTGAGAGGATCCGGCGCCGGCTTCGCGAGTCGGAAGTCCGACCACAGCGTATGCGAGTGGCCGTCACAGCCTGACGGGTATTGTCCGGTCCAGGTCGGTGGGGGCGGTACGCGACAAAACGATCACCCCGACCACCATAAGGCAGAAGGCCACGCCTGCCACGATCTTCTGAGTGATGCTCACGGTGAATCGCTCGTCGAAGATCCACACGCTCAACACGATGGCGACCGCGGGGTCGACCACGACGATCAGTGGTTGGGACACGCTCAACGGGCCAACCTGCAATGCGGCTTGTTGGAGTACTGAACCGAGGATGCCGGAAGCGACCAATGCGTAGACCGGCCAATGTGCCAGCGCGTCTACCGGCCCGTAGGCCACCAACACGTTGGTGGTGGCTTTGATGAACGCGGCCATCAGTGCCCATGTGATCGAGGTCGCGGTGGCGTAGAGCGCGGCTCGACGCACCGGAGATCCCCACCTGGCCATGACTGCCATCACGCCGACGGCCCCGCCAAAGACGGCCACGGCGGAGAGCCAATCGGCCGCGCCCGGCTGCAAGCGACCACCGTGAGGTTTGGCCGCGGTCAGGAACGCCGCCAGAGCGGCACAGGTCACCAGGGCCGCAGTCCATGCCATCCTGGCGATGTGCTGATGGACCCAGAGCCGGCGTAACACCAAGGCAAAGACCAATTCGGTGACGAGGATTGGTTGGACGATCGAGAGCTGCCCGCTGTGGAGTGCGACCGCCTGAAAAACGAATCCCGCTGCCGCCGCTGCCCAACCGAGGAGCCAGAGAGGCTGACGGATCAGGAAGGCGACGAGATCCCAGCCACGATGTTTGTTCGACAGGCCGACGCTGGCGGCATGTTGCGTCATCAGGTGCACCGCGTTTGCCAGGGCGGCCCCGAGGGCGAAGATCACGGTGACGGTCACGTCACGTCTTCCGCTCGGGATTCTGGGTCCGAACTCATGAGCAAGTAGCCGGCTCGCCAGAGGGGGCTGATCTGAGTACACCTCGCCTTACGCACGCGCGGGTCTCCACTGCGAATCAAGCTACCGCCAAAGTGCGTGACGTGTTCTCACGACATGACGCTGATGGCTGGCGCCCGGCTCGAGGGCAGGGTCGCCCTCGATGAGCTGCTCAACCGGTTTCCAAATTGGAGTGTCGACTACGAGAACGCTCAGCTCGCCCCGACCAGCACGGTGAAGGTTGGGAGCGAGGCCGAGTTCGTCCAGACCTCCCGGCAACTCAAGGAACCTCGACCTCGGTGACGACGTCCGGAAGGGCGGTGCCGTTGGCCGCGTGAAGGGCGAAGGTTACCGTGTACGTCCCTGCCGGCGTGGCCGCCGAAACGTGGAGATGGACCGGCTCCGCTGACTTGGACTCGCTATTGGCCGTCAGGGTTCCGCCAGTTGGCTCCACGGTGATGCTGGAGCCGGATTCCGACGTCGGGCTCCAGCGGATGTGCTGGGAATCCTTGGACATGCTCTGGACGCCCAGCGAGACGTTCACGCTCGATCCGGGGTCCACGAGACTCTCGCCATTGCTGTTGGACACGTACCCAAGCGCCGGGAGCAACCCCTCGGTGCTCGACGGTGGCGCATCCTTGGCTGCAGCGCCCCACGTGGTGCTGGGCGAGGTGGCGAGGGTCCAGTCCAATGTCCCGCCCGTGGCGAAGACGCTGGACTGGAGGTAGGTCCGCGTCCAGCTCGTCCCGTTGACGGTCAGGCTCTGCACGTACGGTGCGTTGTCAGCAGCGGCGGGGGCGTTCTCGGTGATGGTCCCGCCACCGCCCAAGTGCAAGATGATGTCCTTGAAGAGTGGACTCCCGAGCACGACCTCGGACGACCCGGGATTCTCCGGGTACGCGCCGAGCGCGGACCACACGTACCACGAGCTCATCTCTCCGAGGTCGTCGTTCCCGGCCAGACCGGTGGGGCTGTCGGCGTAGTCCTGGTCCTGGATCTCCCGTACGACCTCTTGGGTCTTGAAGGGAACGCCGACGTAGTCGTACTCCCAAGGGACGCCGAACGACGGCTCGTTGCCCATCTGGACCTGGTTGGTACCGTCGGCCACGACACTCGAGGTCAGAACGTTGAGGAGCTCGATCCAGGCCGCGTCTCCACCTTCGGCGTCGACGAGGCCCTTGACGTCGAAGGGGATCATGGTCGTCGACACGAAGGAGTCGGTCTCGGTGAAGCCATTGAAAGGGTCGGGGCCGAACCCCGGCTCGGGACCGAACCCCGGCTCGAACGCACCGTTGAGAAGCTTCGGTTGGAAGAACCCGCTGGCAGGATCGAAGACGTTCTGCCAATTCTGGGCGCGGGTCGCGAATTTCTTGGCAACTCCATCCTGTCCCAGCTCGCTGGCCAGCTCGGCGATGGAGTTGTCGTCGACGTTGTACTGCTCCTGCGTCGACACCGCTGCGTTGTAATCACAACACCCGTACATCCCGTTCATCGGGAGATATCCATCGCGCTCGTAGTAGTCGAGGCCAGGACGAATGTCGCTGGGGACGTCAGCTTGTCTCTCCATGTCCTCGAGCGCCTGATTAGCGTTGAAATTTCTGGCCCCGAACGCGTACGCGTCAGCAATGATGTCGTCCGCGGGGTCTCCCACCATTCCGTAGGACTCAGTATCATCCGACGACCACTTGGGGAGGTGACCGGTCTGCGAATAGTCGTTGAGCATGGACGTGATCATGTCGTCCATATCTCTCGGCACTAGGATTGACAGCAGCTGAATCTCGCTCCGGGAGATGTCCCATTCCGAGAAGTTCGTATATTCAGTGTTTTGACCCGGATCGAGTTTCTGGACCTTTCCGTCATATCCCATGTACTGACCGTTGACGTCACTGAACACGTTGGGCTGGAGCAACGAGTGGTAGAGGGCGGTATAGAAGGTCGCTTGTTGGGGTTTGGTGCCACCGGCAATCTGAATTTTTCCCAGAAGGGAACTCCACGCGCGGTGGGCGGCCTTCCTGACCGACTGGAAGTTCCAGCCGGGGTTCTCGACGCGCCGGTTGCGCACGGCGTTGGCTGTGCTCACATAGGAAATACCGACCTTGGCCTCCACCACAGGATCCTTTGCGGTGTCAAACGTCACGTCACCGCCTTTGCCGTTGGTGCTCCAGCTCCCGGAGGAGGTTGACGATCGATTGAACACCATGTCGAAGTGAAGGGTGTAGGAGCTGGTCGTCACCGAACCGTCGACCTCGGTGCTGCTGACAACGTGGAAGTGGCTGGCCGTCACTGGGGTCGCGCTGTCCGACACCTTGAAGAGGAGCGTGCCGTTTCGTGAACCGGTGGGAAAGGTAAAGATGGCCATGCCCGACCGGGTCGTGGCGGTCAGCTGCGCTCTCACCCCACCCGCAACGAGACTGTAGTAGCCGGGCGAAGCGGATTCATCATCGTGGTGCAGGGGTTCGGTGGCGGTAGCGGGGTCTGCCGGCACGGTTCCCGCCACCGGGAGGATGGGGACGTCGCCTGCCGACGGGCCACCGGTGCCCGAGAGGTGGGTCACGCTGTAACCGATGATCGACGTGTCGTCGTAGTTGTACCCACCAGTTTCTTGCCGGCTCGGGGTGTCGGGGCTCCATTGGATCATCCCGAAGGGCACGTCTGGTCCGGGGAAGGTGTTGCCCGCGGTTTCGGCTCCCACAAAAGGATTGGGCGTCCACGCGGGAACGCTGGCGGTGCCGACGAACGGATTGACCAACGATGCGGGGGCGGTCACGTAGTGGACCGCTGCGCCGGCTTGGCCGGAGATCGCAACCGGACCCACCGAGGTGATCGTGCCCGCCAGCATCGCCGTCACGACTGCTCGCGCCCCGGCGAGTACCAGACGACTCTGCCTGGTCCGCGTTCGGACGCTCCGCCCCACGTTGCACCCCCGGCTCCGCGTATGGTTCCTCGTCAAGACACAGTAATGTGCTGCCCTTCGCCGGTCACCGGCAGGGGCAGCGGGGCGCGTCGTCAGGGGAAAGGGGGTCCAGCGCCATGCGCTACGGACGCGAGGCCGGCTCCGTGATCGTAGCGGCCCTGATATCGGCCGTGGCAACGCTGGGCGGTACGTCATCGGCCGAGGCGGCGCCCGCTTCCCCCCCGAGCGCCCCCAGGTCGCTGCAGGCCGTCGCCGGCAACCGCAGAGCGACCGTCTCCTGGAAGGCCCCGGCGCCGAGCGGCAGCGGGGGGGTCGACCGGTACCGAGTGACCTCTCGTCCGGGGAGCCGCCACTGCACCACGACGGGTCCGACCACCTGCACCGTCCGTGGTCTCGCCAACGGAGTTCGGTACACCTTCACGGTCGTCGCCCAGGTTGGCGCGAAGTGGAGCAAGCCTTCCTCACTCAGTCCGGCAATCATTCCCGGCGTGCCTGTCGACGGCCACCTGTTCTACCCGGGAGCTGAACTTGCCGGCGCCGACCTTCGCGGTGCGGATCTCCAGCACGTCGACATCGAGGGCGGAGACCTGAAGAGGGCCAACCTGTCCGGAGCGAACCTGGCGCACGCCGATCTCCTCGGCGCCGATCTTTCAGGCAGCACGCTCAGCGCTGCCATGCTCACCGGTGCCGATCTGGCGTACGCGAACCTCTACGACGCGAGCCTCGAAGACACTGACCTCGCGAACGCCGACCTCACCGGTGCCACCATGACGGGAGTGACCTCGGGCGGCATCACAACGGTGCCGGCCCAGTTCCCCTTTGGTTTCAGCGTCGTCGACGGGTACCTGGCGGGGCCGGGCGTCGACCTGGCCGGCATCGATCTGGCCGGCGAGGACCTGACCGGCGTCGATCTGGCCGGTGCAGACCTCACCGACGACACCCTCACCGGCACTGACCTCGCGAACGCCGACCTCACCGGTGCCACCATGACGGGAGTGACCTCGGGCGGCATCACGACGGTGCCCGCCCAATTCCCCTTTGGGTTCAGCCTCGTCGACGGGTACCTGGCAGGGCCCGGCGCCAATCTCTCCGGCGCGGACCTGGCCGGCGCGGACCTGGCCGGCGCGGACTATTCCAAGATCGATTTGGCCGGTGCAAACCTCTCCGGCACCGACCTCTCCGACGCTGACCTCATCACCGCCGACCTCTCCTCTGCTGATCTGGTTAACGCTGACATGTCCGGCGCCGATTTCCTCGGCACCGAGTTGACCCACGCCAACTTTTCTGACGCCGACCTGCGGAACGCGTCCTTCATCGCGCCAACGGCAACCGACGCCGACTTCAGCGGCGCGAACCTCGCCGGCGCGTTGCTCGCCGGTGCCGACTTCAACGGTGTCAACCTCTCCAACACCGACTTGGAGGGCGCAAACCTCGCTGGCGCGAACCTCACGGGTGTCGTGTCCGTCGGGTTCAGGGGCACACCGACCTCACTCCCATCGGGGTGGACCTCGGTCAACGGCGCCCTGGTGCCTCCAAGCTGACGACACCGGAGAAGGCGGGTCCGGAGTCGGGAGTCGAGCTTCATGGGGAGGAGGTCGTTGTCGTCGTTGTCGTCGTGATCTCCGGCGGCAAGTCGAACAACACCCCAGTGGCTTCAAGACCAGCCAGAACCGCATCGACGCCCCCAACTCGATCATCGCCAACCCGGCCTCGAGCACCTCTCCGTGTCACCGCGTCGCGACTGGCCTAAGCAACACGGGATCACCACTGCCCTAGGCCCGCTCGAACTGGTAGAGCCGTATGAGTCGCGACGGGCATCCGTGAGATACGTCGCCCGCGTCAGCGCTTTACAACAGGGATCAGGCCTGTAACAGTGCTATAGAGCATGCAAGAGGCGTGTTTCGGCTCGGGCTCAGGACGCGCAGTCCGATGGATCGCCAAATGCGGAGGGGAATGACCGGTGAGCGACGTCGGTGACCAACTCACGATGGGTGACGCGCTCAGCCAGGCTGAACGGATCCGCCGTGGGGAGTGCACTTCAGTCGGGCTGGTCAGCGAAGCCATCGATCGTATCGAGCGCTTCAATCGTCAGCTCTGCTCGTACGTCGCTTTGGACACGGACAGCGCGCTGCGGGCCGCCAAAGCAGCCGACGAGTATCTTGGGTCAGCCGGCCCCGAGGCACTACCCCCTTTCCATGGGGTTCCGACCTCTATCAAGGACATCATCGACGTAGCCGGTCTGCCGACCACGCATTCCTGCAAGGCGCTGGCCAACAACATGGCCAACCTCGATGATCCGCTCGTGACGCGCCTTCGCCGCGCCGGTCTCGTCGTCTTGGGCAAGACCAACGTGCCAGAGTTTTGCTCATCCATGACGACGTCAGAGCTTCACGGGGTTTGTCGAAATCCTTGGAACGTGGAGCGAACAGCAGGTGGTTCCAGTGGTGGTGCGGCGGCCGCCGTCGCGGCTCGACTCTGCTCGGTCGCGCACGGCACGGACGGTGCAGGCTCAGTCCGGGTTCCCGCGTCCTTCTGTGGACTGGTTGGGCTCAAACCCTCGCGGCGACTTGTGGCCTTCGGTCCTGACCAGGTCAACACCTACTTCGGCACCTCCGAACCGGGGGTTCTGTCTCGCTCTGTCCGCGATGCGGCCGCCCTGCTCGACGTCATGGTCGGGGACCAGGCGACAGAGGCGGGATGGTCACCCCGTGGCACCCAGAGCTACCGGGAAGGTCTCGTCCAGCCATTGCCCCGGCTGAAGATCGCGGTGTCTACGACCCCGCCACTTGGAGCAATCACGGAAGCCTGCGAGGGCGCCGCGTTCCAGGCCTCCCAGCTCCTCACGTCTCTCGGGCACTCGGTGGAGATGGCCACTCCTGAGTGGGACGCGATCATGGTCGCTGCCGGCGGCCCCATGTCCGTCCCCGGCGCGGCGGCTCTGGTCGGCCCTGACCAGTACGACCAGCTGGAACCGAGAAACCGCCCGCTCGTCAGCCGATTGGCAACAATGACCTTGGTGGATCATGACCAATGGGCGAGGCAGACGCTCGCAGCCGCCGCCACCTTCTTGCGGTTCTGGGATCGCTACGACGTCCTGGTCACCCCGACCTGCGGCATGGTGGCACCCAGCGTCGACTGGGCACCGTGGGACTTGAGTCCAGAGGAGCACATGGCCCTCTTCGCTTCGTTCCCCAACTTCGCGCAGCCGTTCAACCTCTCGGGCCAGCCCGCCATCAGCCTCCCCTTGTACGTCGATCCTGATGGACTGCCGATTGGGATCCAGCTTGGAGGGCGACTGCTCGACGAAGGCACGATCCTTGGTCTAGCGGCAGAGCTCGAGCGGGCGGCCCCTTGGGCCGACCGGATTGCCCCAGATCCCGCTACGTGACCCCCGATCCGAAAGGTCCCTCGTCCTCTCTGGACCAGATTTCGCGACGCCACCGAAACGGTGTCTCCTATTCGAAGGGAGGCCGGGTCGATTCCAATCCCAGCTTGAGGTGGTGCCTCATCCTGGAGCTACGAGAGGGGTTCTGCGCTGTAGAGGACCGCGCCGCCAAAGTGCGGAGAGGAGTGGCAGGCCAAGCCCACTGTGGCCTTCGGAAGTTGTCGCTCTGCCGCCCTGTTGGACAGCTGGAGGTAGCACTCGAGCATCTGTGGCACACCGTGCATGCGCCCGTTGCCGAGCGCTCCGCCCCCCGAGAGCACGGGCAGGCCGCCTTCATGGGCACGGATGCCTCCGTTGCTGACGAACTCATGAGCCTCTCCGACCTGGCAATAGCCCAGCGTTTCGAGCCAGAACCACACGAGTGGGGCGAAGCCATCATAGAGCTGCGGAACGTCTACGTCGGTGAGGCTGAGTCCCGAGCTCTCCCAAAGGCGCTTCGAGGTTTCCCGGCCGATCGTCATGATGTCGTCGAGCGGCCAATGTTGGGGAAGGCGATGTTGGATCGGGTGTCCTTGGGCGATGCCTCTCACGAACACCGGCCGGTGCGGCAGATCCTTCGCTCGTTCTGCTGACGTCAAGACGAACGCGGCGACTCCGTCAACAGGGATATCGCAGTCGAACATGCAGACTGGATCCGAGATCGTGGGTGCATCGAGATACTCTTCGATGCTCAGTGGCTTACCGTGCCAATAGGACCATGGAATTTCGGCCCCGTTGCGTCGCGCTTCGACCACCACTTCACCCATCGATCGCCGGGTCGCTCCGTAGCGCTCGAGGTACTCGTTATAGGGCAGGGCGATCATCGACAACGGTCCCCAGTACCCCTGCGGCGCCATCCACTGCGCAGCACCTGGTGCACGGGTCATAGGGTTCCCGTGATACCGACCGCGTTTGGGGTTGTGTAGGGCCCGGTGAAGGAGCACGACGTCAGCTGTTCCGCTCGCGATCGCTCCAACGGCCAGACTGACCGACCCAGGAATCTGGCCATAGCCCTGAAAGCCGCTGGCAAACCGTGGGTTGACTCCGAGGGCTTGTGCGAGCCACGTCGAAGTGACGATCGACACGCCATCGATGACGGCGTGGCCGCCCGCGGTCGGCAGCAGCGCTCCCGTCGTGAATCCATCCACATCCGCGACCTGCAGACCGGCGTCCTTGATGGCGGCCCGCGCGGTCTCGACCGCCAAGACCCCCAACGGCTGGTCTGCATGACGGACAATCTGGCTTTGGCCATAGCCGACAATGGCGACATCCCCGCCCGAACGAAAGCGCGCACGACCCGTCACGTTGCCTCCAAAACGAACGCTGGGACCCCGACGTCGTCGGCCGGAGACTCGAAGGCCAGGGTGACGCGGTCATCGATCCGAAGTGCTGCCTCCGGACCATCGAGGAGGCGCCCGATCATCCGGATACTTGGCTCGCAGTCGAGCTGGACATCGACCAGGACATAGGGCACCTCCGATCCAAAGCCAGGGAGGAAAGAATCGCGCACCACGGTCCAGGACTTCACGACACCGCTGCCGTCGACCTGCTCATAGGCGTATGCAGGTTCTGTGGTGCGGCAGCGCGGGCAAATGGGCGTGGGTGGGAGGCAGAGGGATCCGCATCGCGCACAGCGGGGGAGGGCAAGGACGCCCGAGCGGCTGCCGAGCAGTACTCCTGTGTCGACTCGTCGGGCTCCGGCTCCGGCCGCTTCGCTTCATGGTCGGCCAACGCGGCCTCCAAGTCTTGTCGTTGCCTCGGCAGCCGCGGTGAGGAGGTGACTCCCATAGGCAGCGACTTCGTCGGGCTGCAAGTCATATCCAGGGCCCAGAATCATGAGCGAATAGACAACAGTACCCGCGGCGTCGAAGACCGGTGCGGTGATCTGGGCCACACGCTGGTGGTCCGTCCACCGGAGCGTCGATCGGAAGGTATCGACTCGGGCGAGGTCGCGGATGAGGGCATCTCGGGTCTCGAGCTTCGAAAGGTCTGGAGATCCGTCGGCCAGCTCCACCAGAAGACTGGCGAGATCGGGCCGGACGATGTCGGTGGAGATGGCGTAGCCGCGTCGCCGGACTCTCTCCAGTGCAGCGAGCGCAAGCTCACGTTCGTCCTCGGAAAGAGCGTCGCCCGCCCTCTTGAGCCAATCTACGATCGTGTCGTCGTCCCATGCCACGAAGACTGCGCCGAACGGGGACGCCAGAGGAACCGACTCGCCGACTCGTGCTCGCATGGCGATCCCCGGGGCGTGATTATTCGCTCCACCCGCGTCGTCGTGGTGCCGTTACACGAGGAGATGACGATACATGAGTTGGGTGACGGCACCAGCCACAGCGATCGCCCCTGGGCCAAGAAGTCGTCGAGCTGGCGCCGCGTCGAGTGACGACCAGGCGCCTCGACCATCGCACGGTCCTCGGGATTCATGGCGACCACGATGGAGAAGGGTTGCGACAAACGCCCAGTTCAGAATAGGCAACCAGCGGATGACAGCGGTACCCAGCGGCGTCCAGCGAGCACCAGCGGGTGTCAGCAGGACCTGAAGAAATCTCCGAGAGTTGTCCGTCCGTTGTTGGATTTGGGTGCCGCCGGCCCTGGGGGGCCGTCGGCACCCAGGGCCGGCGACGACCTCCGGCGGTCCTCCGGGCCGGATTGCCTCGAGAGCACGAATCGTCGATGGGCAAGCTGTGAGGAGTTTCCCTACCCGATCAAAGAGGGGTCGGCGTCGGCGTTCGCCGAGGTCCCGAGGACACCGACTTCGTGTCCTCGCGTGTCCCGTCGTGTCCCCGCACGGGCCGTCACACCTCCAACAGCGTCCTGGCTTGCCGTTTCGCGTCCAAGCTGCTCTTTGGTTGGTGGGGTGTTCATGAAACTGCCTGGCCTGGGCGGCCACATGGGCGCTCGAGGTAGCTCCACAGGTCAAGCATGGGAGTCTCCACAAGGCCCGGGCCGGGATGGTGACCGGCAACCGTCATTAGCCATATTCCGACGGGATGACCAGCCGATCCTGACTGTCATACGTACACCGAGGCCTACACGTACTCTGTGGGCCGATGAACTCAGATCTCGAGCGCGTGCTCCTCGGTGATGTGCAACGGCTGCTCGATCGTTGGGCGGTGCGGTACCACGACCGGCCAGACCTAGAGCGGCTCCATCTCCTGATGCTGGCACTGGAGCGCGAGCAGATCGTGGCGGTCGCATACCGAGAAGAGGCGGTAGCCGGACGCCTGGCCGAGCTCGAGGTGGACGCTGACACCAGGGCGCTCATCCGCCAGACCCTGGTGTGGATCTGGAAGGATGAGCAGCTACACGCCGAGTACTTGCGCGGTGAACTCCTACGCCGAGGGGGTGTCGGGTCGCACGCTGTCGTCTACGGGCGGACGCTGCAGGGCGCCCTGTCGGGTTGGACCTCGGCGACAGCCAACCACCGTGACCCACGCCAGGCGCCGTTCCGGTCGGGCGCCGCCAGTGTCCTCGTGACCATGGCGGGCCTCACTGGCCAGGCTCCGCCGGCTCTGCGCCACGAGCTGCGATACCAGACCCTCCACCGGTACAGCCTGCTCAACGTGGCGCTCGAGGCCAGCGCCGCCCTTGCCTACCGCCGTTTGATCGAGCTTGCGGACTCCGAGGAGCACCGTCGGGTCTACGAGCGGCTACGGGAAGACGAAGAGCGCCACGTCGCCGCCTTTGCCCTCCTGACCGATGCCATCACGGATGGTGGAGGCTTGGCGAAGGGGAAAGAGCCGGAGCGCCTGGCCGACCAGTTGGAGGCGATCAGCCCCTGGTTCATCCCGGCGGCCCAGCGGGCCCGCCGCCGGCCGGAGGGCGGGGGAGGCCGAGCCCGGTCATTCGGCTCAGGGGCATCCGTCGCCGTGCGGAGCGCAACGCGAGACGATGAGCTCGACGCCACACTGTGGGCTTGCCTCGACGCTGCCGGGTTGAAGGAGCAAGCCGTCGGGGCGCGAACGACGGCGATCCGGGCATCCTTCATGCTCGGTTACGACCGCCGGGACCGTTCGAACGTCAACAGCCCCGCCGTCCTCGATGCCCTTGCCAGATACCTCCTTGAGCACGGCGTGGAGGACGTGGCGGTGCTGGAGGCTCCCACCGTGTACGGCAACGGCTTTGCCAACCGGTCGGTGGAGGACGTGGCGCGCTACTTCGGCTTGACGTCGCCTCGGTACCGTATCGTCGATATCAACGAGGATCTCCGGCCCTACACCTTCGAGCGCGGGTTTGTGCAGCACGCCATCACGGGCACGTGGCTCGATGCCGATCTCCGGATTGTCCTGCCGAAACTTCGGACAGATCCGACGGAGTTCGCGCATTTGGGGCTGTCGACCCTCGAGGGCAGCACTGGAGCTATCGACGCGACCTTTTACGCCGGACGGCAGGTGGACTTTCGCTCCGCCACCATGATGCTGCTGGACGTGGCTCCGCCAGACTTTTGTCTGATCGACGCGTGGGCTCCGGTGGCCGACGGACCGTTCGGGGTGATGGGATGCTCTCGCCCGGCGGAGGTCCGCCATCTCTACGGGGGCGCGGATGTGCTCACGGTGGACGAGGCGGTGCTGGCTGACATGGGGGTGGAGGACCCACGCGAGGCGCCGATCCTCCGTCTCGCCTACCACTGGTTCGGGCTGGGTCCGGCGCATCCACACGTCGATGGGGATCGGCCAGATCTCGCCCACGAGCTCCGGGGAGCCCACCGGTCCCGGTTGCTGCGCGGTCTGGGAATGGCCGCGTATCCCATCTACATGTACCTCAGTGGTGCTGGCGACCGCTTCGTTCCGGCAATGGACGTCCATGCCTTTCCTCCGCGGGAGAGGCCATCGGCCAGCACCCGCCTTCTCCGTAGGGCGGCCCAGCAAGCGTTTGGCCTACACCCGCCAACCCGTATGGGCACCAGATGAGGACCCGACCCTCCTCAGCGATAGCCGCTCTCGCCACCTTGGCCGGGGATCTGCGTGCGACCGTCGCCGCACCTCGCGGTATCGGCCGGATCCTGGCGATCGCTGACAGCCGGGCGCTGGTTCGCTGTTTGTTCCTGTCCTCCGGAGTGAGGTCCGGATGGTTGGCCCGGATCGGCTCACAGGAGGGTGGTGCCTCGCTCGAGCAACTCGCCGCGGCGGTCGGTGTGGCACGCACGGACCGGTTGGACGCGTGGCTGACGGTCGGTTGTGAGCTGGGGGAGCTGCGCGCCGTCGGGGACCGCTTCAGTCTCCGAGGCCGACGGGCGCGAGCGATCGCGGCCGGGGACAGCATGCTCGCTGCCCATTACGCCTCGGTGCTCGACTACCAGGGCGGACCTTATGCCGATCTGGCTCGTCTCTTGGGGGACGGCCCAGGCCAAGGACGGGGTGACCTCGAGCGGTATGCGGGCGAGATCGCCCAGGTGTCGTTGGCGGCGGTGCCTTTTGTAGCGCCGGTCGTGCGTCGCGTTCTCGCTGAGTTGCGTCCAGCTCGCGTGCTCGACGCCGGCTGCGGCTCGGCCGTCTACTCGCGAATGGTGCTGGACACCGATGCGGTGGTCCGGGTCACCGGGGTGGACCTATCCGAAGAGGTGGTCGGTCGGGCCGAGGCCGATTTTGTCGCAGCTGGCTTCGGCGACCGGGCCCGCCTTTTGTGTGCCGATATCGAAGCTTGGTGCAGCGGGACGGCAGAGCGCTTTGAGCTGATCATGCTTCATAACAACATCTACTACTTCCCGCCGGTGCGACGTACGGCTCTGTTGCGAAGCCTTGCGGAGCACATCGCCCCGGGCGGCGAACTCCTCTTGACCACCATGACCCGACCAGGGTCTGTCGCTTCGGCACACCTCCATCTCATGCTGATCTCCCAGACCGGCGATGCCGCCCTCCCGACGCGACCCGGATTGCTCGAAAACCTGAGTGAGGGCGGGTTGCGCGTCACCTCGGTCGTCTCCCCCGTTCCGTTAGAGCCCTACGTGGTGGTGCGGGCGGTGGTGGCGTAGCCGTCTCCCGAGCAGCCCGCACCGAAGCCGAAAGCCTGACTCCCCGACGCGACCGCCGGCCCATCGAGCGTGCTGTCACATCGGGTGGTGGCAACGAGCTGAAGCTGCTCGCCACCTCCAAGAGTGAGTGAGTTGGTTGGTTGGTTGGTTGGTTGGTTGGTTGGTTGGTTGGTGGTGTGTTCACGAAACTCCCTGACCTGCGCGGCCGCACGGGCGCTTGAGGGAGCTCCACAGATCAGGCAGGGGAGTCTCCACAAGGCGCTGGCGGGGGGTGTGCAGGCTGCGATCCCACGACACCTCAGTCATACATCGACGGAATGACCTGCCGACCCAGACCGTCCACTTCTGTCCGCCAAAGGGGCTCTCCCGGTTTCAGTGGGAGTCGTTGAGGTGATGCGAAGTGGCCGGATGGGACGAGGCCAGGTGACGCCCCCGGCATGAAGCGGCACCCGGAGCGGGTAGTGCTCGAAATTCGTGAACCCCCGTCCCGAGCACTTCACCTGCTTGGTGCAGAGGTTCATGGCTACGGGCCAACAGACCAAACTTGTCAAGAGCACGATCCGCCGGTGCCGTCACCCCGGCGTCGCTGTTCGCGAGGTTTGCTTCGCCATCGGCGGCTCGGCCTCTGACAGGTCGCTGCTCATCGTTTCAGATTGCCGCAGCCGCGGGATGGGGTAGCCAAATGCTCCATTGGTGGCGTCAGAACTGGAACCGACGTCCGAGTTAGCGCTCGGGATTGCCTGCGCGCACCGGATATCGGGTGCCCCGATGGCTGCAGCCATATCCCCGGTCCCGGTGTGATAGGCGTGATCCACCAAGCCTCTTCTGAAGGTGATGACGGGGTTGGCTCGGGTCCATCCTGCCCGGCGCGCCTTCGCCCTTTGGTGCGATGCCTGGCCGTGAAGCGGGCAAAGTGAGGAGTGAGCGGGTCAGCCGCCCACTCCAGTTGACTTCACCCGACCCGTCGACGCGCCGGTAGGATCGAGCCATGAGCGGATCCGAAGAGGCGCCCGGCGACGCTGAGTTCCACTACGTGCTGCATTGCCCGTGCGGCATGACGCTCAGCGGCGCGACCGAGGACGAGATCGTGGAAACCTCCTTCGAACACCTGCGTGCGCAGCACCCCGATATGGCGGACACCTACGAGCGCGAGCACATCCTCTTCATGGCGGTACGGCTGCATCGGTGAGCCGTAGCTCGGTCCTCACCCGTCACGGCACCGTCCTCACCCGTCGGGACAACCCCTGTGTGAGGACGTCGCCAACCAACTCGTGGCCGATGACCTAGGGCCGTTCACCGCCTGAGGATAGGTGACACTCGAACGACGGCGGACCACCGAAAGATCGGTCTTCTGGGACAGGTGCCCTCGCCTAAGAGCGACCGGACGTGGTTCGGCACTCGGGACCGTGTGGTGATCCATCCAGGACGACTCCACAATCAGGAGACAGAGAGCCTGCCCAGCACGCGGGATCCCCACCTTCATCCTCCGATGCCCTCGCCGCGATCGGCCCGTTTCTGTCGGGACCAGAGGCGACGGTAAAGAAGTCGGTGCGGAATCGAACTCTTCCGACGGGATGAACCTCGTGATCGACCTCGGGTGGGAAGAGTGCTCCCGTCCGCCGCCCAGGCCGACGGCTCGAGGCGCTGCCGGGTTGGACATGGACGTGGTGGAACGAGATCCGAATCCCTGGAGCGAAGCGAGGTTCCTGGGCGTCGTGTCAGCTGGGCCTACGCTATGGCGCCGAGGGCCAGGGAGCTCTCCCGTCTAGTCGCTCAGGAGGGCGAAGAGGGAGCCGGTGACCAGATGAACAACGTCTTCGACACCGAGTTCCGCGCCGCTCTGTGCAAGACCTACGCGGACTTGTTCGGCGCCAGCGCGAGCTCAGTTGAACATGTCGATGCCCATCACCTTCGCGTCGGTCGTGTCCATGAGCGCGTCAAGCTGCGCTGCGATCGTCTCAGGGCTGAGTGTCTCTGGAGTGAACGTGAGGCCGGTGGCTTCGACGACTGCGATGCGCATCATCTTGAGGTCCCCTGACACGAAGACCTCACCAGTCAACTCACACGACTCGTGAGCCAGGAAGGCTACGGCAGGGGAGACGTACTCCGGTCGCATGTTGTCAAAGTACTCATTGATGAAGTTTTCTTCAGGCTGGTCGAAAGTGTATGCGAGAACCTGTGGTGCCGACATGCGGGTGTTTCCGCGCGGGGCGATGGCGTTGACCCGGATGCCGAGGCGGCGCCCATCAAGCGCGAGGGCCCGGGTGAAGGCGAACACGGCACCCTTGGCGGCGCTGTATGCGACGGCCTTGGGCACGTTGCCCAGAATCGCCTCCGACGCAGTGTTCACGATGCAGGGGTGGTCCGCCCTCTTGAGGTGGGGCCATGCCGCCTGGCAGACATAGACCGTTCCGAGGAAGTGGTGGTCTGTTAGACGCCGAAAGTTCTCCGCAGTGAGGTCGTCGAACCAGTAGTGGTCGCAGATACCAGCGTTGTTCACCACCACGTCGAGGTGGCCGAATGCATCGAGCGCGGTCTGCACGATTTTGGCGGCGCCGGACTCTTCGGCGACCGAGGCGAAGCATGCGACCGCCTCTCCGCCTGCCGCCTCGATCTCCTTCACCACCTGCTCCGCCGGCTCAGCAGAAGACCCGGAACCGTCGAGTTCCACGCCGTAGTCGGCCACGACCACCTTTGCGCCTCGAGACGCCAGGAGCAGGGAATGCTCCCGTCCGAACCCTCGCCCACCTCCCGTCACGATCACGGATCGTCCATCAAAGCGCAACTCACTCATCTGCGAACTCCTCCCGTCAGCACGGCACACCCTGAATCAACCTAGACATCGCGATGCTCTCCTGCAACCCAACGTCGGTCCTGTGGAAGCGGACGGTTTGCTTGCTTCGCTCGTGCCCACAGGCAGTGATCGGGCAATCGATCTGGGCGAGGCATCACGCGTCCCCAGACCGTGAGGATTCCGACTGACGCCCGTCATGCTCGCCTCTGTGCCTGCCGCGGAAAAACGCCGCGAGAGCGCCGAACCTTATGGCGTCTGCTAGACAGACTCGGTGCAACTCACGCGCGGGCAAGTCGCGGTTGTCACGGGTGCCGCGAGTGGTATTGGTCTGGCGATGGCGGAGTCCTTTGCGGAGAAAGGGCTCGACGTTGTCCTGGCCGACATCGATGAAGCTCATTTGTCGCAGGCCGTCGCCCGCATCGTTGATGCTGGTGGTTCGGCACTAGCCGTCCGAACGGACGTTCGCTCCGCCGAGCAGGTCAACGAACTTGCCGTCGCCACGTTGGACCACTTCGGACGCGTTGACATCGTCGCCAACAATGCTGGAGTGGTCGCGCTGGGGTTCACCTGGGAGGTCGAAGACTCCCAGTGGGATTGGGTCCTCGGCGTCAATCTCCGAGGCGTCATCCATGGCATCCGGGCCTTCGTCCCACACCTCATCTCCCAAGGCAGCGGCCACGTGGTGAACACGGCCTCCATGGCGGGCATCTCGGTGATGCCGGGGATCGCTCCTTATCTCGCGTCCAAGCATGCGGTCGTTGCGTTGTCGGAAGGTCTGGCGGCTGAGTTAGCCCAAGCGGCACCGGGGGTCGGGGTGACGGTGGTCTGTCCTGGGATGGTGGACACCAACATCTTGAGTTCTGGGCGTGGCGACGCGGCAAACCGGACGACGCCGAGTCTTGCCGAGAGCGCAGCGAGCGCACAGACGGGCAATGTCAGTGGGGCCGGCGTGATCTCACCGCGAGAGGCCGCCGCCGAGATCCTGGCTGCGATCGAGTCCAACAGGCTGCATGTCGCTCCGAATGGGTCCCTCGAAGGTGTCACGTCCTGGGTCGGCCGCATCCTCGGTGACCTGGAAGGGTTGAAGCCCTAGGGCGCCACCCCAGCGGCGTCGCGCGAAGGCGCTGGTCGTTGTAGTGCATCGACGCCTGACGGCGCGACTCAGGTCCTGACGGCCGCGAGCTCGAGGTCTTCGCGGAGCAGCGAGTCGACCATCGGCAGCTTGTCCTCACCCTCAGCCGGCTTCAGGAATCCACCCCGTTGGTCGAAGTTGGTCACCAGCTCAGGTCGGACCGCTGGGTCACCGCCGCCGATCACATCATCGACGCTGAGACCGATCCGCTTCGCGATCTCGACCAGGCGGTCGCGGTCGAGATCGAGGAAGCGCACAGCGTTCTCGCCCAACATCAGGCGTAGCTCTTCCTCCGGCACCCCTGCGAAGGCCAAGCGGAGCCAGTCTTTGGTGTTCGGCCATGTTCCTTCAGGGTGTGGGAAGTCACGCCCGAAGAGAATGGTCTCGACACCGATCTCGTGCCGCATCTCGACCTCCACCTTGTGGATGAAGGATGCACCGGCAAGGCAGTTGGTCGGCCAGTACTCGCTCGGCTTCCGTTTGGCCGGAAGCTCATCGCGGTGCTCGTCATAGACAGCATCTAAGTGACGCAAGGTGGCTGGCACCCAGTCCAAGCGAATCTCCGTGAGAAGGAGCCTGAGGCGCGGGTGCCGATCGAACACACCACCGAGCATCATCTGCCACATCGGTCGGCGCGAGCTAACGTTGTGGCTGAGGAAGTCGTGGAAGAACGTCACCGATTCGTCGGAGACCGCATCCGCATGGGCGAAGAGAGCCTCCGGCTCCGTGCTGCCGGCTGCCTTGGCGACGTCGTTGTAAATGCGCTCGAGCTGCGGGAAGACAACGCCGTGCTCGGTTCCAAACCCGGCATGCACCACCAGAGCGAGCCCGAGCTCCTCACTGGCGGACCAAAAGGGCTCCCAGTACTCGTCGTACAACGGGGGCATGTCGGCATGTCGCAGGAAGCCGGGGAGGAACGTGGCTGTGAAGCGCTTGTCGGCGATCCACTCGAGCTCGGCGATCGTCGCGTCCATGTCGGTACACGGACCAATGGCAGCGGTGACGAGGAAGCGTTCCATGGCGAATCCGAACGCATCCGCAGCCCAACGGTTCCAGCCCCGCGCACCCGCTTCCCAAGCTTCCATCGGGTAGAGCCGGTTGGTTGCGTTGTGGAACATGTCGCCAAGCCGGAAGTCTCCGTGGTAGATCAGTTCCGCCGCGATGCCCTCACGATCCATGTCGGCGAGGCGAAGGACCGGGTCGTACAGTCCGTGGTAGTCGTTGCGGTGGGCCTGCTGAATCTCGGGCAGGCTGCTGGAGCCGCCTTTCGCACCCAGCAAGAAGATGGCGGTCGGGTAGATCTCATTGTCCGCACGCAATGAGGGGAGCAACTCGTGATAGCGCTCGTCGAGGTACTGCGTCCAGAGTTCCTTGGGAACGCCCGCGTGCGAGTCTGACGAGACAATGATCAGCTTGTCGTCCATGTCACCCTCCAGAGAGACCGCTGGACACAGTCTAGGTCAGGCGACCGGCCTCGCTGGCGCCTGCGCTGTTTCATTCGGGGCATGGTCACCCCTGCCGGATCGAGGCTGCCACCACTCAGATCAGGCGGGTGTGGACGTCCTCAGTTGGACGCCACGATGCCAGCCGGTGTTGTCACGGGCTTTGCCACCGGCACGTCCCGATGTCGTGGCGGAGGTATCGTCCAGAGCGCACGGATCAACGAGCGCCGCATGCTCGACAGCCACCCGAGCTCGGGGCCCATAGTCATCCGGATGTGTTGGTTCCCGGAATTTCGTATCCGCACACGTCGTTCTTTTGGACCAGTGTGAACCCGGTCCTCTCTGCCTTGAAGAGCCAGACGCATTGGGGTGACAGGTGCCCGAAATCCGTCGAGAAGTTGATGGTGATAGGTAGGATCCCGTTGCCGTTGTAAGCCGTGATGCCCCGGAGGGCTGTGATCACACCTGCTCGAGTCGGGTTCGAGCCGGCGCCGTCGATTCCCTTGATGAGCAGGTCCGCTCCGAGCCAACCCTCGTAGTCTCCGAAGGTGGGGAACAGATCGGTCCTTGCGAAGCCGGTGTACTTCTCCAACGCAGCCTGCATCTGCTTGGTGCCGGGGTCGGGGATCACGAACGGATGGAAGAGGCTCATGAAGTAGTCGCCCTGCACCTCTGGCCAGGCGGGGGAATTGATCAAGCTCTGCTGCAAGCCAACGGGGAATACCGCCGCCCTGAGCTTGATTCCGGCCTGGTTGTACGCGGTGGCGAGGGCATAATTGGACGACGCCTCCAAGTTCGGAAACAGCGCATTCACGTTGTTTTGCTTGGCGATCAGAGCAGCGCTCGTGAAGTCGACGCTGCCCAACGGAACCGTCGCGTCCTGTACAGGCACCGCGATGCCCACATCTTTCATGGAGATGGTGTCGAATTGGACCGCCCGCGTTGAGTCGGGTGAGATTCCGTACCCGTACGTGGCCGCGATCGTTCCACCCAGCTTCTTCACGACTAGCCCCTGCAACGTGCTCGCGGGGTAGTTGGGGTCAAGGCTGCCGAAGTCAGAGGAGAACATGTTCGTAAAGGGCTGCTCGCCCCACTCGGGACCATCGGTGTTGGTGCCCGTCACCGGAACGCCTGCCTCTTGCGGATACTTGTCGGCAAGGAAGAACAGCGCCGAGTCGGAGACGATGCCGATCGCACCTTTGGAGATCGCATCCTGCACCGCGGTCACGACCTCCGTAGGGCTGGTCTGATCATCGAGGACGAGCGGGACGAGCCGATGTCCGTCCGCTCCTCCCTCGGAATTCTGTAGATCGAGTCTTGCCTCGAAGCCCTGAACGGCACCGACGTCCTGCGTCGCCGCTTGTCCGGTTTCGGAAAGGATCAGCGCGATTGTTAATGGGCTCTTCCCCGCCGATTCAGCACTGGCGGAGGTCCCGATCAGCAGCACCGAGAGGCTCGTGAGGACCGCCAGGACCAGAGTGATGGTTACGCGAGAGCGTCGCATGCTCCCCCCTTCTGTGGGAACCATCCTCCCACCACCTCGCCTTCGAATCGGGCGATGGCCCGATCGAGTCCGCGTATCCTCGCATGCTGCGCTGCTTGGTTCTCATCACGGCGGCCCCGACTCGAGGACGGATGAATCCCTGAAAAGGACCCTTCGCGTTGCGTCACCGTGACGTCGATCCGGACATGCAGTCGTGCCGGCTCGCCCGGCTCTGCCGTCGTAGGGCTCTGGTGGCTAGAGTCTGCGCAAGCAGCCCCCGTCCACGGTCATCTGTGTCTAACTGAGGAAATGAAGCACTCCGGCTCCGCAGACAGGAAGGGTGGTCGGGCCGACCTGCTCTCCCAGGTGGTCCCTGGATTGGCAGCCATGAGTCCGGGCAACCGGGCGTCGTTGATCGTCACCCTCCGCAGCTACCGGTTGCGTGGAAGGGACAACGAGGCCGTCGACGCTCGAGAGCTCGCGGACTGTCAGAGCAGAACGCAAGCGTCCGACGCTGCAGACGACTGAGATCCCCTACGTCGTCCGGTCCTCCTCTCACGTCGGATCGCTGTCTGCGCTCGTTCGCCCGAGCGGTCGACATCTCTAGTCGTCGTTACGAGAGCGCGGTTACAGTTTCTCCCGAGATGACTTGCCGAAAACCTGGGGGGCACTCGGGAGAGACGACCCGCCTGTGCGGCTGAGCGTCTGGAAGGCCCGAATCCGATGAGGAAGGTTGCCTGGGTGACCGGGGCCAGCCGCGGGATGGGCAGGAACACGGCAATCGAACTGGCACGTGTCGGCTACGACGTCGCCCTGACGGCTCGTGACCAGCGGCTCCTCGACGAGGTCGCTGCCGAGATCGAAGAGGCAGGGGGGATGGCGTTCGCCTCCGCCACAGACCTGACCGATCGTTGTTCGGTCGCGCGGTTCGCCGAGGCCGCGGCCGAGAGATTCGGGCGATGCGACGTTGTCTGCAACATTGGTGTTTACCAGGGTCTCGGAGGCCGGCGACTCTTTCTAGAGACTCCACCTGACGAGCTCGCCATCTCATTCGAAGCCGACGTCATTTCACCTGCGGTCATGTGCCAAATGGCCATCCCGCTCATGCTTCGGGGCAGTGGAGGAACGATAGTCAACATGAGCTCATCCTCGGTAGTGATGGATCCGCCGGGGACGATCGAAGAAAACGGCTGGAGCTTTGCCTATGTCGGCGCGAAGGCGGCCCTGGATCGCCTCGCGAGCATTGTCAATGTCGAACTGGGGGCGGCGGGGATCCGAGCCTTTACGGTCGAGCCGGGCTTTGTTGCATACGGCGATCGGCTCACAGACATGCTCAAGAAGTACCCCGGTATGGCCGTGTCACCACCTGAGGCCATCGGGCCCGCCATCGTTTGGCTCCTTGCATCACCGGACGCGGACCGGCTGCGCGCGAAGCGAGTCAACCTTCCCGGCCTGACACACAAGTACCACCTCCTCGCAGACTGGCAAGGGCCGGGAAGCCTGTACCCATGATTCCGTGGGTCAGGAAGCTGTGATCGATCGTGAGGGCGCCCGGTCGCGTCCCTGACCGCCACCCCACGGCCGAGCGGGAGCGCAACGTGGCGCGGGGCATCGGACAGAGGGGTCACATGCATGTCTCGCTCATCGGTAGGCCGGTGCCGGACATGTGGATCTGCTTCCTGCGCGATCCCAACGGGATCTCCCGATTGAACGGCCTGACCCCGGCAGATGCTCAATCGATCGAACGCGTCAGGTCTGTACTAACGTGTGACGCGTTCCGATGGGAGTTGTATCAACTGCCAATTTGGGGGACAAGACATGGGCATCCGGTTGGACGGCAAGGCTGCGATTGTCACTGGTGCAGCACGCGGTATCGGCAAAGGCATGGCGACTGCATTGCTCAAGGCCGGCGTGGACGTAACCATTACTGATATCCGGCAGGAAGAACTCGACCAGACAAGTCTTGAATTCGACAAGATCTCTGATGCGAGGCACCTTGCCATAATTGCTGACGGCACCAAAGACGAGGATGTCAGCAGCGCGGTACAGAGGACGGTCGAGGCCTTCGGACGTATCGACCTATTGATCAACAACGCTCAGACCGCTGTCACCGGGGTGAACATCGAAGAACAGAGTGTCGACGACGTGATGCGAGGTATCGACTCGGGCTTCCTCGCCTCGTTTCGCTACATGAAGGCGTGCTTTCCGTACCTCAAACAGTCGCAGGGCACCGTCATCAACTTCGCCTCACAAGCAGGTCTCTTGGGCAACGTCGGCATGGTGGGCTACAACGCGGCAAAGGAAGCCAATCGTGCCCTCACCCGTACGGCGGCGCGGGAGTGGGCGCAGTACAACATCACGGTGAATTGCATCATCCCGGGCATGTTGACCGAAGGCTCGAAGGAATTCTTCGATGCAAACCCCGAGCACTACAAACATTCCCTCGCCAATATCCCGCTGGGTCGTCTCGGTGATCCCGAAAAGGATGCTGGTGCGCTGGTGGTGTTCCTGGCGTCAGAGGGCGGACATTACTTAACGGGCGATACCTTCAACATCGACGGCGGGCGCTGCATGCGTCCCTGATCACCCAAAGGGAACGAGCGTCTCGTCGTCAGGGTCCCGGGTGATTCTCCTCGAACGAGCTGGCGTCGTCGAAGCCCGCACATATCTCGGCGAAGCGCTTCTCGACGGCTCCTCGACTCTCGGGGTGGGTAAAGATGTAGAACTGGTCCTCCCTGATGGCCCGCACGACTCGAGCGGCACATTCGGACGGATACCTTGTGAAAGCGAGCCTTGCCTCTGAGGACCGCCGCTCCCGGTCGCCGACAGTTGCGCGAAGTTCCTCGGATGTCATGGGACCCCCGAAGGCGTCGGGACGGTAGCGAGCGGAGTTCTCAAAAATGCCGGTGTTCTCGTGATGCGACGGGCACAGAACCGAAACGCCTACCCGCGTACCCGAGAGCTCACCGGCCAGGGTCTCGGAGAGAGCCACGACAGCATGCTTTGTCGCCATGTAGCCGTACATGGCGACTGGCTCGTCGGGCACCCGGGTGCCGATTCGCAGACGATTTCCTTCCACTGCTGCCGCACCCACGACCCCAGCGAAAGACGAGGTGTTCACGACGTGACACTCCTGGGCGGATGCGAGCATGCGGGGCAGAAATGTCTGCAGTCCGTGCACGATTCCGAGCAGGTTGACGTCGATAATCCACTGCCAACCGCGCTCCTCGGGCCGCAAGAGCGGGCTGTACGAAACGACTCCGGCGTTGTTCACGAGAACGCTGGTCCCGCCCAGTTCCCCGTCGACCCAGTCTGCGAGCGAGATGACGGACTCGCGCTGTGTGACGTCGACTTCAAAGGCGATCGCACGGCCAGCATCGCGCTGGATCTCGCGCGCGACCTGCTTCGCTTCGGCCAAGCGGTTGTCGGCAATGACTGCTGTCATCCCCTCCTGGCTGAACCGTTCGGCCATGGCTCGGCCGAGCCCGCTCGCCGAACCGGTAACTACCGCAACCTTGCCTGCAAGCTCATCCACCCTTGTCAGAGTAGCGAAAGCGATACCCGCACAGATGACGAACGAGCATCCCAAGGCAATGGGGGGCTTCCAGGAGGACCCCCGAGTTCCTGAATGTCGTGTGCCGGCCCGTGTTCGATGACTCTCCCAACTGGGGCCATGGCAGACCTGTCTTCGATCTCTGGCGGGTGTGGGTGTGCGTGTCGAGTTCGGCTTTGGGGGGGGTCAGCTCAAGACGCAGTGAGCACAGGCGTCGAGCACACGTGAACAGGTGTATCCCCAGAAGCGACGAACATGGAATGACTCGAGGGACGGTGCGAGCGGTAGTGGGGTGAGGTGCTCCCACGCCCAGTCTTGATCCTGGGGCTCGCAGGCGTGATTGAAGAGCTTGTTCGCAGCTCCTTGCTTCGTCAACCGAACGCAGGGGCCGTGGTTCGGGATCTGGGCGATTTCGAGCAATTCTGCATAAGGCGGGCCGACGGTTGCGGGCCACTCGGTGGCAACCTTGTCGGCCGTGGCCGCACCCATCGTGGCACCCTCGACCGGAGCTTGTCCCAACACCATGCACCGTGACAACCACCACAGACGAGAACAAACCGTGTCACTGCCAGGAGATCGGAAGTGTGGAACGTGAGGAACCTCAGGAGCTCCTGAGCACCTCAGCCTGCATAACCTGGCCGTCACTGATGTCCATCAACGTGTCGAGCTTCGCCTGGATGTCCTCAGGTGTGATGTGCTCGCCCGCGATGCCCCTTGACTCGACGATCGCAAGTCGTAGGACCTGTCCTCCACCGGCGACGAGCATCTCGCCGTTCAGCCGGCACGACTCGTGCGCCAAGTACGCCACTGCTGGCGAGACCAGTTCAGGTGGGAAGTGCACCATGGTGTCGTCGAAATTGTCTTCGGGGACATCGTAGGTGTGGGCGAGCACCGAGGGGGCGGACAGCCGGGTGTTTGCCCGCGGCACTACCGCGTTGACTTGAATGCCGTATCTCATCCCGTCGACGGCGAGGCACTTGGTCAACCCGAGCACCCCACCCTTGGCCCCGCCGTAGCTGGTGGCCTTGGGGACGATCCCGATGGCCGCCTCCGAGCAGGTGTTGACGACGCGGCCATACCCCGCAGCCTGAAGGTGCGGCCAAGCGGCTTTGAGTACGTAGACGCTGCCCAGATAGTGAACTGCCACCATACGCTCAAATCGCTCGAGCGATATGTCTTCGAACCAGTCGGGATCTGCGATTCCAGCGTTGTTCACGACGACGTCCAGGCGCCCGAAGGAATCGAGCGCCGCTTCAACGATTGATGCTGCATCATTTTGGTCGGCGACCGATGCGTGGCAGGCGACCGCCTCACCGCCGGTCGCTGTGATCTCTTCGACCACTTGGTTCGCAGGATCGGTCGAGGACCCACTGCCGTCGAGTTCTCCGCCGAGGTCAGCCACGACCACTCGAGCACCGCGGAGTGCAAATAACAGAGCGTGACAGCGGCCGATTCCTCGACCCGCGCCGGTCACGATCACGGATCGACCGTCGTATCGCAGCTCGTTCATTACGTGTTCCTTCCGAACCGCGTCGCTGTCGTCGCGGCGTCCCCCGGTCACGTTATACGAGGTACGACCGCGGGAACGATGTCCCCGCGTTGGGATTCCTCGTGGTCATGGTTGCGCTCTCCCCGACAGAGAGAAGCTCCTCCTCATCCGTCGAGTCCCTCCCATGCCGGCGATATTCCGATGGCCAACAGCATGAGGGGGTTCGTGCCAACGTCTCGGCTGACATGGCCCTTGCTGCCGATGTCGTCAGCGAGGAGGACGTCGCCCAGTCCGAGCCGTTGCGAATCTCCGAGCGTCGTCACTATCTCGAGTTCCCCGCCGAGCACGACGAGGAATTGGCGCCGGGGCGCAGTGTGGAAGCCGACGTCGGGCTTGCGTCCGACGAACTCGCCAAATCCCAGGGTGGTCGCGGGGACGTCGTTCAGACCCCGGACGAACCCGGCCGGGGTCTCCTTGACGGGAAATTCAAGGCGCGTCAAATGCGTCTCGCCTGCGCTGTCGCCGCGGATGTGGTAGCAGGCCATGATCCTGAGCTTCAAACCCGGTAGGAGGTCATCCTCTGGCCACTCTCAGATCGATACAGGGAGCCCGACGCTACCCAGCCGATCGCCTGTCGGCGCGGTGCGCAGACGCGGGCATGGCAATGGTAGCGCCCCCATCCACGGGAAGGGAGATGCCAGTGATGTAGGTTGCCTCGTCGCTACACAGGAAGAGCACCGCGTTGGCGACGTCCCACGCATTGCCCATGCGCCCCAACAGATTCAGCCGGGCTTCGATCGCGCGATCGACCTGACCGATTGACTCCTGTAGCGGCGTGGCAACCATGCCCGGCAACACGGCGTTCACCCGGACATTGTCACGCCCGTACTCTCCGGCCAGGTCGACGGTGAGGCCCAGTTGAGCTGCCTTGGAGGCGCAGTAGGCGGGGTGTGTGGTGCCCGTATCCCGGACGCCGGCGACAGAACTTATGTTGACAATGGAGCCGCCGCCACGTGCAACGAGCTCGGGGACAGCATACCGGCACGCCATGTAGGTACCCGTGAGATTGACGGCGATAGTTGTCTCGTAGAGCTCCGTGGAGGCTTCAGTAATAGAACCGTGTCGGGATATCGCGACGTTGTTGACGAGAATGTCTAGTCCTCCGAATGCCGAGACCGCAGCGGCGACCATCGCCTCGCATTCCGACGGTTGGGACACGTCAGCGGCGAACACTCTGCCGCGGCCTTGGCAGTCGTCCATCTCGTAGAGCGTGGCCTCGGCTCGCTCGGGTGCCTTGTCAACCAACAGCACAGAGCACCCTTCTCGCGCCAAGACGATCGAAATGGCTTGGCCGATACCGACACCGGCGCCACCCGAGCCCGCGCCGGTGACGATCGCAACCTTTCCCTCGAGTCGACCACCCAATTGCTTTTCCTCTCTGGGGGATGTGAATTGCGCGACATCGGTACGACCCCGGGGTGGGTTCGCGGCGCTTGCAAGTTCCGCCCGCCGCCGTACCGATCAGTGGCGGAGCACCGCTGTGGCCTCTTTCTCGATGACCGTTCCGCTGAAGAAGGTCGGGTTGAGGGAGGCGTAGAACCGTACCGGGTTGTCGAACAGGAACTGGCGCATCTGGTCCTGATCGAGAATTCCTTGTTCAACGAGCTCGAGCGCTTCCTCCAAGGGTTCGTCGAACTCGGGCACGTCCCAGTGACCCAGATCGGAGGCGAAGAAGGCTGGCACCACTGCTGCCAGCGGCGTGAGCCTGGTATCGAAGGCGACGCCAACCAACGGATCGTCGGCCTCACACCCCCAATAGAAATTCGTACAAAAGCGGTCACGGATGTCCTCCACGGAGGTGAGTGCCGCAGCCTCGAAATCATCACGCGGGCGGGTCATGTCGTTCTGCGCACGAATGAGTTGGTCGGGCGTGTAGCGCGCGAGGCTCGGATCGTTCTCGACGAGCAGCTTCATGAGCAGTTGCTTGTCAATGTTGTCCGGGTTCAACCGTGCGATGGCGGAGCCGCCACGTTTGAGCCAGTTGCCGACGAGGCTGATGTAGATCTGAACACCGACGGCGGCACCACCCTCGAGCAAGGCCAACCGGAGGCGAGGGAACCGTGCCGTAACACCCCCGAGGAACAGGGATTTCGCGAGTGCGCCACCAGCTGCCGCGAAATGTCCGATCTGGTTGAACACAAAATTGGATATCGAGGCACGATCGCTCGCACCAATTCCCGCGGTGTGGGCGGCCAAAGGCAGTTCTAAGGCGATTGCCCGGGCCCACACGGGGTCGTAGTCGTAGGGGCTGTCGATGCCGAACGTGTCGACCCAGCCCCTCGTCTCCCACTCGGGAGATCGCACGTCGGTCCAAGGGTCGTCTGGCCGCATCGGAGCATCGGGCAGCGAGCGATGCACATGGCTCGCGATCAGCGCGACCTTGGACCCCAGTGCCTTGGCGTGACCCATGGCGGCGATGGCTTCATCGGGGGTGTTCATCGGGATGAGTGCAGCGACCGTGAGCCGGTCTGCGTAGGGTCGGTATTGCTCCGCCATCAGCTCGTTGTACAAGCGACAGAGTGTGACGCGTTGTTCATCGTCAAGCAGTTGCAAGAGCGCTATGCCGACGGTCGGATAGAGCACTGCGAAGTCAATACCCGCCTCACCAATACGCTCGTGGTACCGCTTCGGTGAGGTAACGGTCGCGTAGTACTCGGTGCTTGTCGGTATGTGCCACGAGTGCGGGAGGACACCGCCCCGGCGACGCTCCTCCATGGAGATGTCTTCGATCCGACGGCGGCGGTTGAGCATCCCCTCGAGCAAATTCCCATGCCCGTGATCGCGCACGAAGTCGAGAAACACGGGCATCAACTCGACGATGTGGCCATCCCCATCGAGCACCGGGTGTCCCAATCGGGCACGAAGCTGCGCCGAATGTGACCTTGCATGGCTGGTCTGCGACATGACACCTCCAGTACGCGCCGGGCCCGATGGCGGTCAGTCTGTCCCGTATGCCGCAGGAAAGCCTGGCGTAGCTGTGACCGCTTGTCAGTTGCTTGTTATCACTCCCACAGGAGCGGATCAATGCCGAGGGGACTGGAGCCTGCGATCCCCGCGACGAGTGGCGACGGTGTTACGGAACGTCTACCAAGGATCCGCCCGTCCTAGCCGGGCTCGGGGGCAAGTTCGACCTCGAGCGGCCGGACGTAGGAGACATCGGAGAGGTCATGGCTTACGTAGACCTCGGGAACGATCCGCGGACGTCCGCGGTCGGGTAGTTTCGACTCAGGTGCAGCCCGCCATTCGGCAGTGCACACCCGGGTCGAGATCGCCCAACGGCCTTCCTTGCGCTCGAGTCGATCCACGTAACGACCACCTGCCACGGTCAATGGAGTCTCGCGATCCGGATACCGGGCGACGAAGAGGTAGTAGCACTCGCTGTGTGCGGTGTCGCCGCGGACCTCGACCGTCAGGTTGGTGATGTAGTGCTGATGATGTAGCTGCGGGTCATGGTACGCAAGGGCCCAGTCGATGAAGTCCTCGACTTCGAACGCCTGTGAGCCATGCACGTCGATCGCACCGTCGTGGTACGCCGATCGCACCATTTCGCGGTCATGACGGTCCAGACCTCGTGCGTAACGGTTCAGACACTCGAGGATTTCGGCCCGATCGACGAGACCCTGTAACTTCGCTTCCAAACCGTCCGGCGCACTCATGGCGTCTCTCCTTGATCGGTGTGCTCCAGTCAGAATTCCGGGCCGTCAAATCGCTCAAGGGCTACGACCTCCCCGATCGGCCGCCGCTGAGCCGGTGTGAAGGTCTGCCCGGGACGGAGCCGTCCGACCGGCAGAAGGCACCCCTGGACGTAGGTGTCGGGAATGCCGAGCAGTCTGCCGATCTCCTCTTCGTGAAGGAGGTGGAGGGTCGTGATGCACGTGCCGTAGCCGCGAGTGTGCAGTGCCAATTGAAAATTCCAGACCGCTGGGAAGATCGACCCATACAGGGTGGCGGTCGGGAACGAGCTTGTTCCCTGGACCTTGAGATAGGGCTCGTAACAAGGAATCACATGTAACGGGACGTCACCCAAGTGGTCCACGAGCCATTCGGTCGACTTCATTATGCGCCCGAATGGAGTCGGACCAAACGAGCCTTGGCCTGTCTGGTCACTGCCGGTTTGACTGAGGTAGGCGTCCTTGTACAGTTCAGCAATCTGCCGCCGGAGCTTGGGATCGCACACGACGACCCAGCGCCACGTCTGCATGTTCGTTCCATTGGCTGCCTGGCAGGCGATGCGCAGGCAGTCACGGATCTCGGCGTGATCGACTGCAGCCTCGATGTCGAGAAACCTTCGTACCGATCGAGTGGATGTCAGCAGGTAGTCGATGTCCATGATTCGGTATTCATCTCGGCCAGGTTCCACGGCGTCATCGAGGGATGCCGAGTGTGCCAACCGGTGCAGCCCGGAATGGTAGCTCGGCCGAGCGCGACCCGGACGGCTTCGAAGCCCGCAGTACTTCACCGGAGCGAGGCTGATCCTGGACGGTGGACAAACGGCTCATCGACTGAGACGCCGGCCGGCGAGTACCGCCATTTCGGCGCAGGCGCCATGTCCATCTGAGGCTTTGACTCCGTTGTCGTTGGCGATGAGTGTCGTCAAACATCGAAATGGTTGGAGGTCGCTGGTCGCCCATTCTCTCGCGACGTCCCGTGCTGTGCGAGTGATCCCGTAGTAGGCTCTTTGGTCTACTGAGCGAAGCGGGGGTGTCGATTGTTCCGATGACCGCGCGAGTGTTCCGATGACCGCGCGAGCACGGGCATCGGGGGAGGGATTCGTTCTCGGTGTCGAAGAGGCTTGCAGGCAAGGTGGCGATCGTGACCGGAGCCGGCTCGAGTGGGCCGGGACTGGGTACGGGCAAAGCCATGGCGGTCCTCTTTGCACGCGAGGGGGCACGGGTCGTGCTCGTCGACATGATCGAAGACCGGGCCCGAGAGACCTTGGGGATGATCGAAAAGGAGGGTGGAGAGGCAACGACCGTTATTGCCGATCTGAGCGACCTGAGTGCGGCTCAACGTATCGTCGACGAGGCTGTCGCCCGTTACGGCGGGGTCGACATACTCGTGAACAACGCCGCCGTTGCGTCCTCGACCAACTTGCTTGATACCTCGATTGAACTGCTTGAAAAGATCCTGACCGTGAACCTTGCCGCGCCGTTCATGCTCACGAAGGCGGTGATCCCCGTCATGCAGCGTGGCGGTGGTGGGTCCATCGTGAACATTTCGTCCATCGCGGCTCTGCGCGGCCAAGGTGGGCGGGGACAGGCCGCGTATGCATCGGCGAAGGCCGGTTTGGAGGGCCTCATGTACGACGTCGCCGACGCCTTCGGCAAGGACGGAATCCGCATCAACTGCGTCGCGCCCGGGATCATCAATACACCGATGCGCAACAGCGCGGTCATACAGGCGGGACTGGACCCCGCCGAGCTCGATCTCACCTTCAAGATCTCCTTGCCCAACGAAGGAGACGCATGGGACATTGCACAGACTGCGCTGTTCCTCGTCAGTCCGGAAGGACATTTCATTACCGGAGTGATGATCCCGGTCGATGGCGGAACGGTCGCACGCTCTCACTAGGGCCTGAGGTGGTTGAGGTCTGAGATGAAACCCAGCTATGGGCTTCTGGTGGGGTTCACCTTCTACCAACAGCAAAGGGGGCCACAGTGAGCCAGAGTCTGCGCGGGCGGGTGGCGCTGGTCACGGGTGCGAGCCAAGGTGGGACCGGTCGCTCCGTCGCGGTGCGGTTCGCGGCAGAAGGTGCCAAGGTGGCCATCACGGCGCGATCGGTCGACGGGCTGCGGGAGACCTTGGCCACGATTGAGGGCCTTGGCGGCACGGCGGTCATGTTCCCCTGCGATCTCAGCGATCCCGAAGGGGGCCGAGACTCGCTGGTCGCACGGACGGAGGAGGCCCTCGGGCCGATCGATGTGCTGGTGAACAACGCAGTCGCGCATACCTTGAAGCCTGTACATGAGTTCACGATCCCGGAGTTGGAGAGTTACGCGCAATGCAACCTGTGGGCGCCGTGGCTCCACATGTCGCAAGTGATCCCCGGCATGCGGACGAGGGGCGAGGGGTGGATCCTCAACCTGACCAGCTTCAGTGCTGAACTACCCCCTGGGCCGCCGTTTGCCGTAAAGGCGAAGGATGGAAGCGCCATGTACGGAGCGACCAAGGCTGCGCTCAACCGACTGACCCTTGCTGCAGCAGGTGAGAACGAGGGGATCATCGCAGTCAACGCGATGACCCCGCAGATCGCGATTCTCACGCCGCGCGTCAAGGCGGGCAACATCGTGACGCTGAACGAGATCTGCGAGCCCGTCGAAACGATGGCCGAGAGCGCCCTGGCACTTTGCACCGGCGATCCCGACGTACTCACTGGACGGATCGCCTACAGCCTGCAGCTGTTGCTCGAACTCGATCGGCCGACCTATGACCTCGCGGGCAAGGAGCTCATCGAGGGTTGGCAGCCGAAGGACCTGCCTTCGATCATTAAGCGTGACATCGAGTTCCACGCCAGCAATGGTTGGCCCGACGCCTTCAACTTCCATCGCCCGCACACCCCCGTCCCGTCCGCTCTCCTTTAGGGCGGAACGGCGGATTGGGTGCTCAGCAGGCGTGAACCCCGATGCGCGTCAACCGTGACAATGCCGCACGCGTCGAAGAGGCCGATCCGAAACGATGAGTGTTAAATCTGTAAGAGTGGCCGCTGACCAGGCTCCCGGGCCCAGGTCTCCGAGTTCCCGCTCCAGCGCCTCGAAAGGAGCACATATGCAAGACAGACTCATCTTCGTATCATCGGACAGCCATGCGGGGATCCCCAAGGAGCTCTGGAGCGACTATTTGGATCCACGTTTCCACAACCTGATCCCCAGGCTCCACGAGGACAACGCCATCTACCCGGTTGCCACAGCATTGCTCGGCGCGAAGAAGACGACCACGGCCCCGCTTCCTGAGCACCGCGAGGCGCACACGTCGGGCTGGCATGGCCTCCACGATCCTGTCCTACGGCTTGCCGACATGGATCGGGAGGGAGTGGCCGCCGAGTTCGTCTTCCACGGCGACTCACGCCTTGGTGACCTGTTCCACAACGGGACGAATCGCCTCTACCCCCTCGAGGCCTGGGAGGCCGGTGCGCGTGCCTGGAACCGATGGGCGGCCGACGCCTTCGGATTCGCCCTGGACCGTTTCCTTTTGACGGCTGCCGTCGGCCCCTGTACCGACATCGACGCGGCCGTGGCCGAGATCAATTGGATTGCTGATCACGGGTTCACCGCCACCTACGGTCCGCACTACTTGACCCACCCCGGGCTCCCTGCGCTCTTCGACGAATACTGGGAGCCCTACTGGCGAGCGTGTGAAGAGCGCAACATTGCTCTCGTCGTTCACGCAGGGTTCGGCACCGCGCAAGGCGTCGTCTTCGAGGAGATCGAAAAGATCTATGACGCGGCCGCTAAGGCGGCTGGTGGTACGGATGACGTACAAGTGATTCTTCAGCACGCCGACGCCGTCAGCGACGATTCGGCGCTGTTCTTCTACAACTGGGTGAATCGCAACGTGAATTCGAGGCGCCCGCTGTGGCAACTGGCTTTCGGTGGGGTCTTCGACCGACACCCTGACCTCAAGCTGATGCTGACGGAGATCCGACTCGACTGGATTCCGGCGACACTCAGCTTTCTCGACTCGTTCTACGACGCCCATCGAGCCGAAATAACAGCTGTTCTAAAGCCGAGCGAGTATTGGCGGCGCAATTGCCTTGCCGGTGCGTCGTTCATCCACAAGGTCGAGGTCGAGATGCGGCACGAAATCGGGGTCGAGACGATCCTCTTCGGTCGCGACTACCCGCACTTCGAGAGCACTTGGCCTCACACCACACAGTGGTTACAACATGCCTTTCAGGGTGTTCCCGAGACCGAGCTGCGGCTGATGCTCGGCGAGAACGCTATCGGATTCTTCGGTCTGGACCGCAGCCGGTTGACGGAGATTGCCAGGCGGATAGGTCTCACGGTGGAGCAGATCAACGCGACAGACCCCAACATCCGCCCCGAACTCATGGAGAATTTCGATGCCCGAGGGGGCTACCTGAAGCCCCCCGAGGGCGACGAAAGCATTCCGGCGATCAAGCCACTGGTGGAAGAAGACCTTGTCGGGGTTGCAGCTCGACAGTGAGGGAATGAGCGCTTGGGCCGCTCAACGGGCGAACAGAAAGAGGTGGTGAGGTGATCGAATCGAGTCTGTTGCAATATCCGGTCGTTCGGCACGACGATCTCATAATTGACGACTTCTACCGGGATCTCCAAGCAAAAGGCCCAGTGCGGGTCCAACTTCCTTATGGTGAGCCGTGCTGGTTGGCGACAACCTACGAGGACGTCAGAACCGTCTATGGCGATCGCCGCTTCAGCCGGGAGCTCGGAGCGGACCGTGACGCGGCCCGCATGATGCCACTCAACTTTGCTGACAACCCGGCAATCATCGCAAATATGGATCCGCCCCGGCACACGCGCCTTCGTCGCCTGACGCTGACCGCGTTCTCCGCCTCGCAGATATCGAAATTACGTGGCTGGGTGGAGGAAATCGTGGGTGAGCTGCTTTCGGATCTCGAGGCGGCAGGTCCCGGAGCCGACTATGTCGAGCTGGTCGCGTGGATGCTTCCGTTGCGATTGCTGAGCGGGATCCTGGGCGTGACGGAATCGGACATACCGCTTTTCCGCGGCTGGGTGGACACCCTCATGGCCATCGACGAGGAGCAAGAAGTCAAGGCCGCCGCGTTGGGACACCTGGTCGAATACATCGGCGCGCTGATCGCGGAACGCCGGGTGAAACCCACTGCGGATCTGCTCAGCATCATGGTCAACGCCCGCGACAACGAAGATCAACTGAGCGAAGAGGAGCTGCTGAGCCTGTCCATCGCTCTGTTCCTCGCGGGCTTCGAGACGACTGCTGCACAGTTAGGTTCGACCCTCTACGTGCTGTTGTCGGAACGTCGGCTCTGGCAGGAGCTCCTCGCCACGCCCGAACTGCTGCCAGCCGCCGTCGAGGAGTTGTGGCGTTGGATTCCGAGCTTCCGGTTCGGCATGCCCAACGTTCGCTGGGCCAGGGAAGACGTGGAGTTGAGCGGTGGAGTGGTCGTCCAGGCGGGTGAACCGGTTCTCCCTGAGCACCAGGTCGCCAACCGGGACGAGTCCGTGTTCCCTCGCGGATGGGAGATCGATTTCCATCGGATCAAGCCTTGGCCGCACCTCTCGCTCGCGTACGGAGCCCATCGGTGTCTGGGTGCGCACCTGGCCAACCACGAAATTGAGGCAACCGTCCAGGCGTTGCTCCGACGTTTCCCGACCCTCGAGTTGGCGGTGCCGCCCGAGGAGGTCACGTGGTCCTCGTCCACCTTCCTACGCAGCCCAGAGGCGGTACCCGTGCGTTGGTGAGCTTCCTCCCTGCTCGGAGGCCGGCTGAGCGAGGAGCCGGTTCAAGGAACCCTGTGTCAGAGGCACAGCATCCTTCCACTGGCGGACGACGTTCGCGAATGATGGGACGGCGATGGCAGCAGGAGTCCAGGACGCCATAGCCCCCGGGACGGCTACAGACGGGAACTCGTTGGCGACGAGCTCCGAGCGAAGGGTGAAAAGGTATGTCGGTCGGAATTGTCGGGGTTGGCCAGATGGGTTTTCCGATCGCCCGCCGCCTTCTCGAGCGAGGCGAACCGGTGGTGTTCCATGCTCGCCGAGCCAAGGTCGCCGCCGCCCTGACGAGCCTCGGAGCCCGCGGGGCGGAGTCTCTGGAGGGTATGGCCGAAACCTGTGACGTCGTCATCGTGTGCGTCTACGACGACCAACAAGTTCGGGACGTCTGTCTAGGCCGGAATGGACTGCTCGGCCTGCTTTCTCCTGGATCCGTACTGATCAACCACACGACTTGCGATCCGAACACGGTGCGATCGATGGCTGAGCTGGCCGAGGTTTGCGGAGTATCTGTCTTGGACGCAGCCCTGAGTGGAAGCCCCGTTGACATCAGCGAAGGGCATCTGACCCTGTGGGTGGGTGGGCGGGCGGATCTCCTGGAGAGCGTCCGACCGATCCTCCGAACCTATGGCGACCCCGTCATTCACGTCGGGGACGTCGGGGACGGCCAGTGGGTGAAGCTCGTCAACAACGCGTTGTTCGCCGCCAACGTGGCCTTGGTCTCACAGGCCGCGCGCACCCTGAGCCAGGTAGGGGTCACCCCGGTCCGGGGACTGGGGGCGATCGAGCACGGGAGCGGCGACAGTCAAGCACTGAGAATGGTCGTCAGGTTTGGTGGCGCGGAAGCGCTGGGCAGGGTGGCAGGACCCTTCATCCGGAAAGACCTGGAGACGGTGATGAGAGCAGCCGTCGAAGGACGGGTCGAGTTGGGAATTCTGGCAGAAGTAGCCGAATCCATGGGAGAACAGGCATGACATCAGCGGTGGAGCAATTATGGGACATCGAGCAGATCAAGCAGTTGAAGGCTCGCTACTTCCGATACCTGGATACCAAGGACTGGGATGCCTTTGAGAAGCTGTTCACCGATGATTGCGTTCACTTCCTCCCTCAAGAATCCGCAAAGGCAGCCGTCTCCAACGAGGAGTACCTTGCCGACCTCAAGTCGATGCTCGACAGCGGCCTCACGGTCCACCACGGGCATATGCCGGAGATCACCCTGCTCAGCGATACCGAGGCGGAGGGGGTGTGGGCCATGTTCGACTACGTGCAGACCGAGCTTCCAAACGGCCCTGTGAGCATTCAGGGTTACGGGCACTACTTCGAGACGTACCGGAAGGGTCCTGACGGAACGTGGAGGATCAGCTCGAAACGGAATGTCCGACTGCGCCTCGATCATGTCGCTCGCCCAGGGGAGGACGCGAGATGACCGGCATTCGGTGACGCCCCGGACCGTGGGAACCCGGTAAAGAATCTCTGACAAGTCAGAGATTCTTTCGTTCGTATCGTGATCCCTGGCGTCGTGAAGGGTGGGTTGCGTCCTGTACGAGCGACGCGAGATTCCTGCGGGAGCGAAGACGGGACAAGCTGTGACGAGCACCTCGTGGTATTGGGAGATTTCGCGCTTTTGCCCCGCGTTGCATTGGCATTTCAGATCGGCGATGATCGCCACCACAACTCAAGCCGTTCCGATCTCACAGGACCCTGGGGGGGACCATGTCCATGTCTCGAATCACGTTTGTCGCGGCCTTGGCCGTCTCCACGTTGGTTCCGGTCCTGGTGTGGGGCGCGACGACGCCTGCTGCAGCAGCGCCGGCGCCCATCACCATCGCCCTGATCACCTCCGAGACGGGCGCGGCGGCTCCGCAGGACGTGGGAACTGCCGGCGCGTTCGAAGCCAGGCTCGATGAGCAGAACGCCCAAGGGGGTGTCGACGGGCACAAGCTGGTCCCCCTCGTCCTCGACGACCAGACGAGCCCGACCGTCATCTCGACGGACGTGCAGGAGGCGATCTCACGAGGTGCGATCGGCATCGTTTCCGAATCCCCGGTGTTCTTTTTGGCCGCCAAGTACGCGCAACAGGCTGGAGTGCCCGTTACCGGTGACGATTCTGACGGTCCCGAGTGGGGTGAGCAGCCGTACACGAACATGTTTGCGTCCGTCTACGGCAGCTTGGACCCCTCCTACCCCGTCAACACGATGTACGGGAAGCTGCTCAAGGAGTTCGGTGGCACCAAGCTGGCCACGTACGCGATCGGGATCTCGCCGGACTCGGTCCGGGCCAATTCCGACATCGAACAGTCCTTTGCCGACGTTGGGGGCACCACCCCGGTCAACGACACCTCGGTCCCGTTCGGAAGTGTCAACTTCACGAGCGCGGCGCTCGTCGCCAAGCAGGAGGGCGTGAACGCGCTATGGCCGAATCTCGACTCCGCCAGCGACGTCGCGCTGACCGAGGCCTACGAGCAGGCCGGGATCAAGCTCAAGGTGGATGCCCTGCCGGCAGGGTACAGCTCAAGCCTGATCAACAGCCCGGCCTGGTCCGAGGTCCAAGGCGCGATTTTCGAGGCCGAGGTCCGCCCCTTCCAGCTCCCCAATGCTGGCACCAAGCAGATGCAGGCGGCACTCGAGAAGTACG
>Ga0187784_10000109_pt1 | contig 51289 bp, 78 predicted proteins | sample 1015_SJ02_MP15_2_FD_132964 | JGI IMG/M metagenome (GOLD analysis project Ga0187784, IMG submission 132964) | Tropical peat soil microbial communities from peatlands in Department of Meta, Colombia - 1015_SJ02_MP15_20_MG | ecosystem: Environmental > Terrestrial > Soil > Wetlands > Peat | place...
TATCTAAAAGTTATATAATCTCAAATTGAGATAGTCTCCATACTGTTGATTCTAAAGAATTTAGAAGTATTGACATTATAGACAAGACTTTGGTATTCTAATAAAATCTAGAGAGGATTAAAAATATGAAAGTAAAAATAATAACTCCACCAAATGCACTAAATACTAAAAACTTATTATCAGAACGTCTTTATAAACTATCAGAACTACTCGCAAAAATAAATCCAAAAAATCAGACACATGGATTATTAGGTGGGGAATTTGGATACGGACAAAAATTTGAAAATTCAATTTTTAAAATGGAACCTTATTGTTGGTGCGCACAAGAGAATTGTAATATGTGTAATGGAGATGGTTCTAATTTTATATTTAAACCAACAAAGTTCTGTCTAAATTGGTACAAATGGATTGGTCGTTCAATGGAATTTGAGCCGCAGAATATCTCAGATAAAGAAATAAATAAAATGTTCGATTTGTGTGAAAAATCTATAAGGAACTAAAAAATGTCTAGATATTCTAGAAAATCTCATATTTATTATGACAAATATCAAAAGACCAGAGTCTCTATTCATTGGTCTAACAAAGCCTCCGCCTACGCGATTCATTTTGAAAAACTTCCCAATAGCAAATGGTTTGCTGGTGGCAAAGAAAGATTCCAAAAAATTCAAACTGCCTTTATTGGCTTCATTAATAATCTACCATATGGAGAAAAAGAAAAAGTCATTAAGATTGATATAGTAAATAACGAAGAAGTCCAAGATTGGACTTACTATATTCACGAAAAACATCTTAATAATTTTAGAAATTTAGTAGAATTGATGCCAGAAGATTTTGAGATAGACTTTATCGAGAAGCCAGATGAAACAGCAAGATTTACCAGTAAATTTATTCCCATAGATGTATGGCTAGATAAGTTTAAGGAGATAACAGGTGAAAGCATATCAAATCTTGATTATAATGGAAGTCGTTCTATTTACCGCCGTATGTGTAGACTTCTCCATCCTGATTATAATCCCAACGATTTGGAAATTGCCAGTAAAATGAGTGAATTAAATGAAATTTGGACAAATTTAGAAATATATCATTTTAAAACAAAACAGATAGAACAATTACAAGAAGTATAAAATAGGATAATAAAGATGAGAAGAATACAATGGAAAAGACCAATTTGGAAATTAGTAATAGATAAAAATTCAAAATCACTAACAAATAGTATATATGAGGTATTTGATATTGTAATTCAATCTTGTGTTATATCTTGTATACATGGATCAAGAACAATATATTCAAAAGGGCCATTTACATTAAAGTGGCAATTACCGTCGGGAAAAGTTAAAGAAAAATTCGCAAAATATTATTCATAGAGAAAACAATTACAGGAGATATAAAAATGAAATTATTAGTATCATTTGAATTAGATGATAGTGAAGAAATGGATGAGGATGATCTAATACAAAGTCATATTAAAGCAACAGAAGATTTAATAAATGATCTTACAAATCAATTTAATATTAAAATTACAAACATAAAAGTAAGTCCAAAAAAGGATTAAAAAAAATATGACTGAAAATAACACCGGAATAGCAACAAAAGACCAACTAAAAAATCCATTCGGCAAGAGAGGTCTAGCCAAAAATATTAATGATGCAACAGAAACACTAGCAAAGCTAGACCCAAATACCCGCCAGAATCGTCTTGGTTTAGTATGCGACGATTCTGGTAGTATGTCTGGTGAGGCTATTTCAAACGCTCACACTGCTGTTTCAAATTTCTGTTCTAATTGTAAACCACAAGAAACAAGTATCTGTATTTATCCACTAAATGCATCCAAAAAAGAATTAATTTGCGATTATGATATTCTTACAATTTATTGGAATAGCATAAACGCAACAGGTGGAACACCATTATATACAAAATTAGATGAAATGATAGAAAATGAAAAAATTACAAGAGCAGTAGTTTTTTCTGATGGTGGGCCTACAGATGGGCGTATATGGATAGATGGAGATTTATTTGGAAATAATTCTGTTGATAATGAAAAAGTAAAAGAAATTATAAATAAATATAAATCAAAAGAAATTCCTATAGATTGTATTTTTATCGGTTTAAAAGATTCTACAGGATATAAAGAACTAGAATTACTTGCAAAGCTAACTAATGGAATTTTTGTTCATTTTACAGATAGTAAATCCTTATCAACAAGTCTCAAATATTTAACGCCGGGACTTAGAGGGTTACTTGCTAATTCAGAGATAAAGGAGAAAATACAACGTGGAGAAAAAATCTAAAATTAAAGAAAAAAAATATGACAAAGCAATGGATACTGTTATTGAAAATGCTAATTGTAAATTACTAGTAATTGATGTAGACTTTGGTACTGTATGGCATTTTAATACATTAAAGGAACTAATTAATAATTTTCATGATCAAAAAGTCTTATTAGATTATATTAATGAAAGAGAAACTTATTATAATAGCAAGGATTAAAATATGAAAGATTTCAGAAAACAAGAGGAGCCAGAAAAAAATGGACAATATAGCAATAGTTCTAGCATTAATAGCGATAACATTTGCGATAATCAATCTAACCAGAACAATAGAAAAGAAGAAATAACCGAAGAAGAAAAAAACGTCGTAAAATTATCTTCTAAGTTTCTCGGTCTAGGAATCAGAACAAAATTCGTTTACTATCTTAAAGGTCCAGTCGTTACAAATTATACTTTTACTTTATCTAATGACGTTCCACTTTCAAAAGTCTTAGGAAAGTCAGAAGATTTAGCATTATCTGTGGGCGCAGTCTCTTGTATTATTCAAAGAATAGGTGGAGAAATAGTTATATCTATTCCAAATAATCCAGAAGATCGCCAGATTGTAGATTTCAAAGACAATTTATATTGGTATCTTCATAATGAAAAAGTGCGCGAAGCACGAATACCAATTCCTTTAGGTATAAATATTCAAGGACAAAAATCATTTTTTGAATTAACAGACATGCCACATGCCTTAGTTGCTGGAAGTACAGGCGCGGGAAAATCAGTATGGCTTTCTTCAATAATTGAATCTTTAGTTTATAAATTTGATTCTGATTATGTTAAAATGTATTTAGTAGATACTAAAAGAGTAGACCTGCCTCTTTTTAAAGACCTCCCACATATTATAGGACTTGCTGATGATATTAAATCTTTTCACTCAGAAGTTTGTTATCAAGTAATGGGAGAGATACGTCATAGATTGCAATTATTTCAAACTGAATCTATTCGTAATATTGATTCATATAAAAAGAAAACCGGAAACAAAATTCCATACATTCTTGTTATTATAGATGAACTAGCAGATGTTCTAGAATTAGATAAAGAACTTGATAGAAAAAAGGATGGAGAATATGAAGGAACACCCACAGTTAAAGCATGGCTCAAACGAGTTACCGCTATTGCAAGAGCAGCCGGAATACATATTATTGCTTGTACGCAAAGAAGCAGCGTCAAAATTATTGACGGAGATATTAAAGCCAACTTTAACTGTAGAATCGCCTTACGTTTACCAACTGGCTTTGATTCTCGCACAATACTTGGAGAAAATGGAGCGGAAAATCTTTTGGGTAAAGGAGATATGTTAGTAAAGAAACCAGATACAGATATTCTTGAAAGATTTCATGGGCCTTTTGTAAGAGATGAAGATATTAAAGAATTAGTAGAAAATTATAATCAATTAAAAACTATACTTTCCGCTCCAATAATATCACATTAGGGAGCAGGAAATTGGAGAGATTAAAATGCATAATGTAATAACATTAAGACATAACTCTGGTATGTTACGAGATTGTTGGTGGGAAAAAGATCCTAAAGATAATCAACCAATATTAGTTATTCGTCAAGTAAAATTTATTGAAGATAATGCACAACAACCTATAACTAAATTAATTAGATTAACAAATAACGAATTTGTAAAATTAGGAGAATTAATATCAAAAGGTCCAGATATAATCAGTTAAAATTTATACTTTACGGAGATTAAAAAAATATGAAAGCAGAAGAAGTTCAAACACAAATAATCAAATGGTGGCGCGAACCATCTAAACTAGATTGGACTATATTTGAGTCTTTATTAGTAGCTATACTAAGATCAAATGATTCAGATTCTAATAAAATAGAAATATGTAAAGAAGCGTTAGATGCTTTTACAAGAAGAGGATATTTTCAGTAATTATGAAACTAGAAGAATGCCAAGAACTCGTCAATAAATTAATGTCCATTCATGTCTTATTTACTCTAGGATGGAAATTTAAATGGGACATTCACAATGACGTTTAACTATGATCACATAGCGGACGTGCTGTATGTAACATTTGAGCAGAGCACTACCGGTGTGTCGTATATCGAGAACCGTGAGGGCGACATCCTGCGCATTGACAAAAAATCTGGGAAAATTGTTGGTGTGACTGTTGTATTCTTCCTGCGGCGTGCCAAGCTTGGACCGATCACAGTGCCGGAGGTATAATAATCAATTAATATATTTGTTGTCTACATCATTGTAGACAAATATAAAATTAAGTGACTATAAAATGATACTAGCGGGCTGTGGAAATCTCTGTGGAGATTGTATACGGCTGTCTACAAACTATTGTAGGATAAGGACTTATCAGCCTATTGCATTCACAGAGGAAAAGCTGTAGACTAAAGCCTAAGCCAATTCTATACTTATACTAAAGACGAATTTAAAAATATATGGCCCGTGATTATAGACTTAATACTAATAATTCAGCGATAGCTGAAAAGAAAAAAGAAAAAAAAGAAAACTGGCCTGTTGTTTCTGCTAGAATACCAAATAATCTTAGAAAAAAATTAGAGAAAATGTATCCAAAAAGAGGACAGCTATCAGACGCTATAAAAAATCTGCTTGAGAATCATGTGCAAGTTTTAGGATATTAAAGGTGATAAAAATATGATAGAAAATATAACAGAAGATTCTTCTGTTGATAAATCAGAAGTAATTCTTCTAGAGAATTATGATTACCAACAAGAAAATATTAACAAAATATTACACCCCGAAGAGTGGCCTGCCTCATTAATAAAATGCGTTTTTGATTGTTCCAGCGAAGAAACAAAATCCTGCCTAAAATGTCATAGAAACTATTGTATTCTTCATTCTTCTAGAATATCCTCGAATTTTTGTCAAGACTGCTTTAAAAATCTATCTCTAATAGTAGATAAGTTTGAACGTAGAGTAGAAGATTATGATTCTGTTACTGATACAGTAACAACAAAGAAAGAATCTTGCAAAAGACTTAAATTTGATGGTCCTGACTGGATATTCTATACAGCATGGATAGATAAATTAACAGATGATGAATTACAAACAGTCTGGGAGTTTCACTTCTTCGTTTTAAAACTTATAGAACAACAAAATGAAATTCGCGGTGCAAAAAGAAGAGATCAATTAAAATCTAAATCTACTCAATTTATGAGTGGAGTACAGGTAACAACTACTAAAGAAACAAGGACTAGAAAAGAAGTAAAGCCGAAAGACCCATTAATTGAACTTAAGAAAATATTTCCAAATAAAAGCGAAGATTTTTACAAACAAATGATGGCGGTGATGAAACCATGAAAAAAATAATATTATTATTTATATGGTTACTATGTGGATTTTTTGCTTGGGAAGTTAACTTAGCAGAGAATTCTAATGAGTATGTTCCTTTTGCAATTAGTTATAAAGATAGTTCACTTGATTGTCGCCATCAACAAGCATTTGCAATTATCTGGGGTGAAGCATTTGGACCAATTTCTTTAATTATTGCTCTTGAAAACTCTGGTTTCGCAGAACATGGACTAAAATGGACTTGTAATGTTGATGAAAATGTAAAATAAAAAATATGACACCAGAACAAGCATCACAAAAATATAAATGGGTTAAATATAATTCTTCTACAAATACAGTAGAATTATATCTTGACCATCATATGTTATCTTGGGCCAGAATGTGTGAAGCTGGATTTTACTTTCAACACATTTTGAAAATAAATCCTAGTTATAAAAGAGTAGAGGCTCCAAAAATACCAATTTTAAGACCAACAAACACAGAGAAAGAAATTATAGATTCTACATTAGAAGGATTAATAGATAATCAAAAAGAAGAAAGTGAAAGATTAGAAAATATAAGAGCCTCAATACACAAACCTTGGTTCCTAGAATTCGGTGAATATCTTCATTATATGTTTGAAATTTATTACAAATCTTTTATTCATCGAGAAAAATCTTATATCTTAGATTATCTATTATCTCCCACACAACAGTGTCTTAATCTTACAGATTTCTTAAACATTGGTAAAAAAGTATGGAATTTAATGGATATAGAGTGGTTTGCAGGCATAAATGAAAAGAAACCCGGAAATGTAGATTCTGCTAGTCACAAAAGATATTATGAAGTTGGAGGATGGAAGGGAGTTAGTAGTCTACTAACACAATATTATGTATATTATCAAGATTTGAGAGTTAGAATTATAGATACAGAAATTATATTTGGGTATAATAAAGAAGTAAAAATTGGAGAATTTAATTTAATAACTGATTATTGGAAAGAGAGGTCTCCATATGGATCGTGGGATGAGGATAAAATAGAAACAATAGAAATTAATTGTTTTCTAACAGGCCGCATTGATCTTCTAATAGACAACGGCTATAAAATTGGTCCAGTAGATCATAAACATTCTCATAAATTTTACGGAGATGAATCAGATCATTATAATCCACAAGATGCGATTACTGGATATATATTAGCAACACGCGAAATAATGCAAAGAAATTATCCCAAGTATTTTGAAACTGGGCGCGAGTGTCTTAGTGCTTGGGTCTATCATATCTGCGCCACAGAGCCATCAGAACCAAGAGATAAAAATAAATCAAGACAACCAAGATTTAAGACAACTCCAATAGATAAATCACCACAACAATTAGAAGATTTTAAAAAGCGTCAACTAAGTACATTTAAAAGAATAGCAGAGTTATTATTTAATGATAAAACTCCAGAATGGAATACTCTTGTATGTAACAACATATTCAATAGAGATTGCATGTATAAAGATATACATGAAAGAAGTCCCGAACAGTGGGAAAATATCATTAGAGAATATTATTTAGTTGGACAAGAATGGAATCCTAGAGAAAGAGATAGTGATAAAATTGATGAGATTTTAAAAATAGAAAGAATATGATATTCCTATGCGGAATTTGTGGAGAAGGATTGTTTAAACCCAAATTTAGAACTTTGTACGATCTTATAGATCATTGGGCTAATAAACATCAAAGAAGAAAATATGATATTAAATACAATTTAGCGTGGCGACTATTAAAAATATGGCCGATGAATAGGTGAGAAATATATGTCAGAACAAGATTTACTCGCAAATATGTTTCAATATATAGAAGGAGCTAAAAGAGCAGAAGATATTATAGCTGGAGATAGAATACATGCTGCTCTTTGTGGTCCATCTGGAACAGGTAAAACATATAATACATGTATATCAGCTAGAAAGCCTATATTTGTTGCTGATTTTGATGATAGAAGGGCATCTGTAGCACAACTACCGGAAGTAATCATAAAAACTTATACTGACAAATATGATGATACTCCTGAAGCATGGGGGAACTTTGAACAGGATTTAGGAATTTTTGAAATGCTTAAACAAAGAACTCCTTCTGAATTACCATTTAAATCATTAATACTTTCTAGTATAACATATTTGAGAAAATATGCAGAACATCAATCTCTTAAAGACTGTGCTTCAAAAATAAAATCTAGAGAATTAAAAATAGGACAAGTAAAATATCTAATTCCTAAAGATTGGGATGCAGTTAATAGTGTTCAGCATATGTTAGAAACATTAATTGAAAGATTATATCGTCTTGATATAGATATATATGCTGAATTTCATATAAAACAAGAAAAAGATAAATCTAAATCAACACCAGAGAATCCAGTATATAAAGAAAGTTTTACTGTCGAACCGGAATATCTTGCTATGCTTCTTCCCAAATTTGATGAAGTTTATAGAACTTTTGTAGAGAATGGAGAATTTAAAATGCAAGTACGTCCTGATGCTTATTTTGGAGCAAAATCGGCCTTAAGACCTAGTGAAGATATTGTAAAACAAGATATACAAGAAATGATTAAAAAATATCAAGATTCTTCCAAATAAATTTTGGAGAATAATTGGCAGGAATAGCCTAAAAATCCATTAAAAAGGAGCTACAATATGTGTCCTGTTAGAATGGGTGTTGACCCAGAAACAACTAAAGCACCAAAACCAGTACCAGCAGGATGGTATGATTTAAAAGTAAAAGCACTTAGAGCAAAATACACCAAAGGAACAAAACCAGAGGATGGTAAAATTAACTATGAAATCGATACGAATGTTGTATCAGCTCGCGATCCAAATCATAATGATTCCTTTGTTATGGTTAGAGCAAATAATGGTCCATTTCAAGGTTTTGCAGTAGTTGATATTTGTCATGGAGCTGGATTACATATAGAAAAAGATGGTAGTTGGCCCGGTGGTTTATCAGCATGGTCTTTTGATCCTAAAGACCCTGAAAATGTAGAAAAAGCTCAATACAAAGGCCCATTACTGGGAAGAGTCTTAAATGCTGAAGTAATTACAACGTCATGGGAAGGAAATGAAAGAAATTCAGTTAAACAAATAAGGTGTAAAGTACCGGATTGCGCTGTAAAATTTCCAGATATTAGACATAGACTGGATTTGCTTGGAAAGAATAAATAAATTTATTAAGTTTGTTTGCCAAGGCATTCTATTATTATGCTACAAGTATAGTGTTATGGGAGCATTATACTTAACCTGCAATAATAGATATGAGTCCTAGCAAACAACTGTCGCCTCTCAAGGTTACATATTACCTTATCACACACAGACATTATCGGGCATGGAGAGGAATCCCGATAATAAATTTTATGCCAATATATACAGAAAATGGATATAGAATAGAAACATGGATTTGTCAAAGATGTTATTTTGAAAATACATGGGAATGTATATGTTGTATAGCATGTACTGGAAATAATATGCTAACAGAAGAAAGAATAAAACAACTTGCTCATATTTCTAAAAAATTAGAACATATGATAGAAGTAGAAAAATTTTCACCCTTTACAGAAGAAGAAGAATTTCATTTAAGAACAATTTTATCACAAGTAATTAGGAGACATACTTTATATGGCGGAACAAAAAGAAAAAATGAATCGTCAACAATATCTTGATGTTTTTAAAGATACTTGTGATGAAATGTTAAATCTTACAACTCGTAAAAATAATGATTATGGTGGTGTAACTGATCCATTTAAAAACTTTAGAGACTTTGGAGTTAAAGGTGTTTTAGTACGAATGTCAGATAAATTTGCTAGAATAAAAACAGCACTATGGGAAGAAAGAGAATTAAAAGTTGCAGATGAAGTTATTGAGGATACAATATTTGATCTTGCTGTTTATTCTGTGATTCTTAGAATTATATTAGAAGCTCAGAAAAATGGAACTTATTAAACATCCAGATTTAGATCAAGTATTTCATGCCTGTCATTTAATACAATATTGTAATGATGCATTAAAAATATTTGAGTCTAAAATACATAAAGAGTCAAATGATAAATTATTTATTATGGTCGGTGTACTAGATTGGGTAACTGAATTACACAGATTAATATATGTCTCTAATAAATAACCAAGGATCCGAATCTAATCCTCTCTGGATTATTACAGGAACTCCTTATGAAAATGATGCCCCACAGAGCACTATATTCTCTGGTGGTTTTGGATGGAATTGGAAAAAAATCTGGAGACTTTCAAATCTTCCCGAAGCTCATATTAGGTCTATATATCCTTGTCTTGGTTCTACTTATGATCCTGCCACTATTCTTTATAAAACTCACGAGTTAATTAATCAACACAAACCAACATTTATTATATTATTAACAGATGAGTTACTTAACTATTTTGTACCAGAAACAACTCAAATAAAAGAGAAGAATTCTAGTATAAGAAAATGGGCAGGCTCTATCCTAAAGTGTGAAACACTACAATACGATCATTATATTTTTTGTTGTCAACCACCAGACTATTTAACAAGAAATTGGGACGAACATGAAATAGCTGGATATATTGATCTAGGTCATGTAAAAGAAGAGTATGATTTTTACATCAAAAATAAATTTTTACAACCACCTCCAAGGCGCAGCCTTATAACTGCGCCTTCTTTTGGAGATTTAATTAATTTATTACAAGAGACACTTAATAAATTTTACAAAAAAGAACTTATATACATAAGTAATGATATTGAGACAATAAGACCAAAAGAAAAATCTTTTTATAGAAGAGAGATGAAACATCCCGGCTTGATTTATTGTACAGCAATAGCTTGGTCAAAAGATTTTTCTTTTAGTTTTAGTCTTTGGGATTATGAACCATTTCAATGCGTAAAAATCTGGCGTTTATTAGCAGAAATATTAGCAAATATTCCTCAAATTGGGCAAAATTATTTTGAATTCGATTCTCATTATTTAGAAAGAATGGGATTCAGAATTTGTCTTTCAAAATGTCTTGATACACGTATAAGACACCATATTTTATGGCCCGGATTACCACATTCACTTCAATTTCAAACAAAACAGTATACAAGAGAGAAGTTTTATAAAGATGAGGGGAAAAATTTTAGACTTGCCTTTAAAAAACAGTATATGGAATACAATGCAAAGGATAGTGCTGTTACTTTTGAGATAAAAGAGAAACAAGATGAAGAATTTTCAGAAAGAAAATGGCTCCAATAATCATCATAGTAATAAAGTATTTATGGGACCAAATGGATTAATACATCCACCAAAACAAGAATTTAAACTAGGAAAGGGAATAAAAGTATTTTGTCATGCTTGTAATAAAGGATTTAAAAGTTTAGATGAGGGACAAATACATAATAAATCTAAGGAACATCTAAGGAACATCTAAGGAACATCTAAGGAACAAAATAATATATTTAGAGAAAGGTATAAGTTTAATATGATAAAGGACATGAACGGTAATATTTTAGAAGTTGGTGATAAAATAATGGTAATGATACAAGGAGTTCAAAAGGCTACTATTACCAAAATAAATGAAGGTGGAATAGCAGTAAAAATTCCAGGTACAAATCAAGTTGTTCAAACAGCTCCTGCTGTAACATTTGTACTTGATGAATTACAAAGTCCTATTCAACCAAATACGCCAATGATGGCATGGAAGGCTTATTTACCACCAGAGGAAAGAAATAAACCAGACAATAATGAGGGAAGTAAGAAAGATGTACAATAAATCATGAATAAAAATATGCAATTTTATTGTCTTAACTGTGAAGAAATGGTAGATGTTACTCTTACTTTTAACGATAAGAATGAATTAGAAAATGTAACAGCTTGCCCAAAATGTAAATCACATAATTTCAGAGCTAGATTTTCTACAGATAGAAAAAATTGGTTTGGAGTTATTGGATCAAATGGATAATAACAAACACCCTCGAAACTCAACCCGGTTTTGTTACGGAACGAGAAAACCACTTCAAGAGAGGGCAATATGCGCTATGCGATTATTTTAAAATCTATGCAACGCAGTTTCTACCCGGTTCTGCGACATAGGGAACGAGATAATCAACAAGAGCTAATTGATTTTGGTCTTTCTCGTTCCATAAAAAAATCGGGGATTTGTTTCGAGGGTGTATGGATATAAATATATGAATTTTATTAATGGAACTATTGGAATAGTTGGAAATGAAGAAGCTAAATTTACTTCCTTAGGTCGTACTAGAGCTTTTGATAAGTTAGTACAATTAATTGATCGTCCAGAAATAATTAAAGTTGTTAGTGGTGGTTGTCATCTTGGTGGTATAGATAAATGGGCAATTCAAGTTGCCAGTGAATTAGGAAAGGAAATAGAAGAATTTTTACCAGAAAAATTACAGTGGGAAGGTGGATATAAACAACGTAATATTCAAATAGCAGAAGCTAGTGAAGAAGTACATTGTTTATCTGTAAACAAACTTCCAGAAAATTATTCTGGCATGAAATTTGAATATTGTTATCATTGTCATAGAAACGATCATATTAAATCTGGTGGTTGTTGGACAATATTATATGCAAAAAGAATTGAACGAAAAGGATTTTTGTGGATTATAGAGAATTTTTAAATGCGACAATACATTACCAGTTCTTATGAGCATGAACTAGCATATTATTTTCATCAAATAGATAATAGAGGTCTTTTATTAGACCATAAAAAATTAGTAGAATTAAAAATAGCTTGCCAAAAAGAATTAAAAGATAATTGTGCTTATTTAAGTTCTCTTTGGTGTATTCCAGTTTATATAGGAAAAGAAAATGATCCTGATATTCCTGGTTCTTTAAATTTAAATAGTAAATCTAAACAATTATTACCAAGACTAAAAGATTTAGGTTATCAGGTTCCAAAAGTACGACAGAGAGATCAAGAGTCTGGAGAGTATGAATTTAAAGATTCCGTAAATAAATTAGCTCTCCAAAAATTATTATCTGACCCATCTCTTTGGCCCATTAGTATTAATAATGCCGCAGGTGATGGAATAAAAAAACTTCTTGAAACTATAGAAGTTATTACATTTAGAAATAGATATATTAATGCCCGACTTTATAACAACACATATTTCTCTAACTATGGCACAGCCTCAACAGTCACAGGTAGAAGAGGCTCTAAAAAGAATATATTTGGATTTGGCGGTAACGCACAGAATTTTCCAGCTAGAGGACGCTTATCCTCTTTATGGAAATCGTGTATCATTAGCAGACCAAGAAAAATATTCTTCTTTATTGACCAAATGCAGGCAGAAGATTGGCCTGTGCAGGCACTTTCAGCAAATTATAATGCCTTGGATGATATGCGAAGAGGAATTAATAGGCATTACAAATTCGCTTCTCTTATATTTGGCATTCCAGTTGATGACCTTAAAAGAATTAGAGGAGATCATAATCATCCACAATATCTTGAAACAGAAATGCAATATAATCTTGGGAAACGCGGACGCCATGCGAATAATTATGGAATGCAACCAACAAGATTATCCGAAATATTGGCAGCGGAAGGATATAGTATTCCCGCTACATCTGCAAATAAAAAGTTTAAATACATAAGTGGAATGTTGTCTCAACAACCTGAAGTGCTAACAACTAAATGGATTTTAGAAACTATTAATACTCTTGACCCCAATGTTAAAGCAATATTCCATAAATATATACAAGATGAATTATCCAAATCCTCACATATGTTACGAACACCATTGGGACGGGAACGACAATTTTTTGGACTTCGCTCAGGTGAAAAGAATTATAATATATTTAATGAAGCATTTGGATATATTCCACAAAGTACAGTTGGTGACAATACAGGTATTGCGATACGAGAATTGGAGTCTAGTTGTAGTTACAATGAATCTTCCACGGGAATTGTACAAGATGGACATGACTCGTTATGTCAGGAGCTATGTGATACTGAGAAAGAATTATTGCATGTTTTTAGAGAAACTAAAAAAGCATTTGACAGAGATATTGAATTTCACAATGGAATTATAATAAATATTCCAATAGAAGCAAAAATTGGATATGATTGGTGGAATACTGTAGAAATAGGTGGCGGTGTTAATTATACAGAAGAAAATTTATTAAAGGCATATAAGGAGCTAAAAGAAAAATATGAGTGTCCTGTCAGCACAATCAATTCGTAGATTATGTAATCCACATTATGCTTATGGTGGACCACTAACAGAAGAATGGAAAAGTAGGTTAGTATTTAAACCAATGCTTGATCCATTTTGTGAAGAAGAAAGAATAGAAATTGAAACTTTTAATGAAGAATTAAAATACGATAAAGAAAGAAAACAATATTTAAGTAATGGAGTTTTAAAAGTATCTCATGGTCTTGGTTCTGCTAGTTATTCTGTGAGACTTGCACAAGATTTATGGTTGGGGTTACATTATATACCAAATAAATTACCACCAGAACATAAATATTTTGGACTTTTTTCTACTATGGAAAAATTTCAAATGCCTAATAATATTTGTGCAACAGTCCATGATAAATCTACATGGGCTAGAAGAGGTCTTGCAGTACAAACTACCTTTATTGATCCGGGTTGGATAGGTTTTCTAACACTTGAAATTTCATATCATGGAGAGAATTATATACAAATTCCGAAGGGAACTGGAATAGCACAAATAGTATTTCACGAATTAGATGAAACTACTGAGAATCCATATAAAGGGAAATATCAACACCAAGGAGAGAAGCCACAAAAAGCATTATGAGTTTTTATAATCAAGATGAAGATGAAACTCAAATAAAAAATTCAGTTCTTTATAATAGAGAAGAAAAAGAATATTTAAGAGAAATATTAATAGAATTGAAAATTATGAATCATAGAATAGATATGATATTATCACATTTACCAGAATAAAAAGGAAAGAAATGCCACGACTTCTGAAAAAGTCTTGGTTAGATTCCTTTCTCGAATATACAGATGAAAGTACAGCCCCTCTAGAATGGTTACGTTGGGCAGGTATTAGTGCTATCTCCACTTCTTTAAAAAGGAATTCATATATATGGTGGCATAGAATTCAACTATATCCAAACCAATATATAATTCTTATCGGTCCACCCGGTATTGGAAAAGGAGATGCAGTAGGATTTGCCATTGACATTACTAGAGCAGCGGGAACTGTTAACTATCTGTCCGATTGGAATACGCCACAAGAGATGATAGACGAACTTGCAACAGGATATAATAAACCAGTTCTAAGTGTCAGCTCTACTGGCGTAACTACAGGATTAATTTCAGTAGATCGCTCCGCATGTATATTAGGAAAAGAATTAGCGGTAGTATTACAGTCTTATGATAATTTACATACAATATTATGTAGATGGTGGGATGATGGAGAATTTGATTATAAAACTAAGAACAAAGGCAAATTTCTAATACGAGAATTATGTGTTTCAATGCTTGCTGGTTGTGTCCCAAGATATATAAAGCATCTTTTGAAAGATACTCAAGCAGTAGTAACATCTGGCTTTACTGCTCGTTGTATATTTATTCTTGAAAAAGAAAAACGAAAACAAATAGAATTTGATTTTGGTAAAGTATCTAATACTAATCAACAATTAAGAGATGATTTAGTACATGATCTTAAAGAGATAGGAAATATAAATGGCGAATTTTGTTTTGACATCGGTGCCGAAGGATTTTGGAGACAAAAATTCCAAGAAAGACAAAAGAGATATTCTGGAAGGGGAAATAATAGTAGTGATGTTAGTCAGGACTTTGAGTCCAGAGTCGAAGCCCACATCATTAAAACTGCCATTGCAATTTGCGCTTCAGACGCTGATACGAGAACAATCACAAGAGATCACCTTGAAAGAGCTACAGAATATGTTGAAAGAGTCGAAAATAAAATTGATACTATCTTCAGGGGTGTTGGTGAAAGTCCTTTGGCCCCAGGAGAAGGATACGTCTTAGATTTTATAGAAAGTTCTAAATATACAACACTTAATGATGTTATAAGAGCATGTAAAAGACATGTGACTGTTTCACAAATAAATGATATAATAGCACAATTACAATATAGTGGTGATGTAATTTATGATTTAAATGGGACTGGAAAACAAGTTATTAAATATATAGGAAAATCTCATCCATGAGTGTAGCATTAGGAAAGTATAAGAATTATTCTATTGAAGAAATTTGTTATCCGCATTCTGTTAACTTAATTAAAGAAAAATTATTAACTAGACGTAATATATTAAATAATAATTATTTAACACCTTGTTGGATATACACTGGATGTTTAACTAAAAAAGGTTATGGAGTAATAACAATAGTAAGAAGAAATTTACCAGTGCATGTATTATCATTTATGATATTTAAATCAAATGAATATAATTATAAATTATGGGTACTTCATAAATGTGATATAAGATCATGTTTTAATCCAGAACATTTATATCAGGGGACGAATAGTAATAATATGAAAGATATGTGGAAACGTGGTAGAAGAAAAATAAAAGGAGATTAATATTAAATGGAGAATAATGAGAGAGAGTGGGGAATAATAGCCGAAAAACATGCAATACGTCCAATACATGATCGTGTTCTTATTCTTATTGATCCAATAAAAACACATTATGATTGTAAGGATTGCCTTGGAAAAGGGCACACAGATGAAATTTGTCCTAATTGTAATGGTACAAAATTAGAACCAAGACACTCAAAAGATTCAGAACCGGAGGCTTGTAGAGACTGTACATTTTCTGGTGAAGTAACTAGAACATATGGATATAGAATATGTCCAGTATGTAAAGGACGTAAAGGGATTATTGCTATTCCCGAGAATGCTCTAAAAAGACCTCTTACTGGTAAAATAATTTCTATAGGACAAAAGGTGGAATATTTTAAAGTCGGAAATCATGTTATATTCACTACATTTACTGGAACTGAATTTGAAATAGAAGGAATACCATTAAGAATTGCTGTTGAAAAAGATATTATTGGAGAATATAAAGCTCTTACTAAAGATGCTACACAAGATAAAATACAAGAAGAAAAATACGAAGAATTAAGTGATTTGGGAGTTGAATAATGGATATAACAGTTAATAAAACAACATTTAGATTCCATTGGGGATTTCCATTATTTTTACTATTTATTATTTTCAGTTTTTATTTGTGGCACTCTCATAGTAATTTATATTGGAATAATCAATGGAAAAAACACCGATGGGCTTCTGATTATTGTAAAGATAGAGGATATGATATAAGAAATTGTACAATACAATTTAAATTGCCGGATCAACTATCAAGAGAAACAGCTTATTTTGATTACTGTTTTGAACATGGAGAGTTACGCAGAATAAAATAATAAAATAAATTATGTGCCAATACAAAATCCATTAAGAGTATCTGTACCTGTCCCTGTAAGAGCAAAAGCACTTCCAGAGGAGGGAACAAATTTTATAGCGGCTGCACTATTATTATCAAAGCCACTACAATAATAAGTTGAAGAATTAGTATAAACAGCAGAACCAGAAAGAGTAATATTACAAGAAGTTCCTAATATACAACTCCAAACAACTATATGTGGATTAATAACTTGAGTTCCATTAATTGTATAAGCAAGCGGAGAGGTTGTTAAATTTGTAACTGGAGTGGTACTTGTAATAGAAAATGGTGTTGTACCCGTAGCAAGTGTAGATACTATTTGAGATATTGTTGTAATAGTTCCAGAAGCATTAATATTTGCTACAGGTGTCCCACAATTTGTACTATTACCACAAAAATAAACAATACTACCAGTTCCAGCACCTACCATAAATTTTACAGAAGCAGTACCAGCAGCATTAATTTGGGTATCACCATTTCCAGATGACGGAGCTATAAGATTAATTCTATTAACTGTTCCATCACTAATAAAGAGATTATCACCAGTAGAAGTATTTCCAGTAATTTTCCATTTAATTGAGTTCTGATCCGAAAAAGCGATACTAACTGGTTTACCAGCACTACAAGACGGACATGTAGGATATAAATTATCTAAAACGAGAATATTATCATTTCCGGCGTCATCTCTATTAAGATGAAACCCATATCCGCCCGACTGCCAACCACCTTGCATTACTGCTACTCTTTGCCAATTAGATGCACTTCTATTATTTGAAGTCCATAATGTTCCAATACCACCAGCATAATTACCAGTGGTGGATATTATTGATGCTGTAGCATTTAAATCTCCATTTTGTGCATTACTATTAAATACTGCATTTTCAGCACCTACAGACAAATCAAATTCTACTGTTCTACAGGGGCCACGATTAGAAAGTCCAAAACATATTGCTACACCATTAATTGCCTCTATCCCACCAGAATATGATGGAGATGATAAATTTAATCCTTCTGTTCTATTTGCATTAACAAATAATAAAGCAGATTCATTTCCAGTCGCAACCCCACCTGGACAACTATAAGTAGTACCGTCCCAAAAACAACCTTGTATTAAATAAGGAAATGTAAAATTTCCATTATTTCCAGTAATACTATAACTTTCAAAATGACTTGTATTTACAGTTCCTTGTCCAAATGCACCTACTTGTTGATTTTGCCATTGATCTGACAATGATAAAAATGTATAACTTCCTTGCGGTGGTGTTATAGTTTCATTAGTAAATAAACCAATATTAGGAGTAATATCTCCTATCGGTCCTTGTATATGTGTAAAAACTCCTGCATTGGGAGTAACAGAACCAATAGAACCGGGACTTCCCCAATTAGCGCTAGAAATTGAAGTAAATCCCGAACCATTACAAGTAAGATTAACACATTGACGAAAAGAACTATCAGTTGTTCTTACATACATACCACCTATACCAGTATTAACTTCTGCATCAGAATAAGCATATCCTATTACTGGATTAGGATTAATTACAGGTGGAATTACTTGATTACTAAATATTGTACTTAAATTCATACTGCTACCAGTTATAACAATAGCAATCATCTGAGAACAAGCACGAACACTAGCCTGTGGACAAATAGTAAATTGCCATTTACTTCCGCTTGGTAAGATACCATTTATATTATCATCAAGAGTTACTGATAAAGTTCCAGAAGAGTTAATAGAACCTGTAATTAATCCACCACCTTGTAATGAATGGCCTTGATTTGTGAATGGACCTGGAATATTCGGGGTTGCTATAAATTGAACAGAATAAGAACCATTATTCCAAGTTTGTCCCTGAGAATCTGTTATAGTTGCAGTTACTGATGTAAGTATTTGAGCTTTAGATATATTAAGGCCCAAAAGCAATAGGCTCATCAAGATCAAGAATTGCTTGTTCATATTCCCGCCAATCAATATTCATTTCTATTGCAAGTAATTTTTCTATAAAAGTTGCAAATACATGTTCTTTATGATATGGAGCAAGAGGAGAATCTCCGGGTTCTGATATATCATATTTTAATCTTCTAGTTTCATATTCTTTATCAAATGCTGTAATAACTTCTTCTCTTATTCCTTTTCTTCTAGTAAGAAATTCTTCTATCTGTTCATGTATAGAAACAAGAAATTCATATTCTTCTTTATGCATTCTACTAATACGAAATTGTTTTACTCCGGCGTAATCATAATAATCGCCAACAGTACAATATCTCTGTTGATTATGTGGAATAGTCTTTATTTCATTGTGAATCATAATATTATCCTATCTAAGCCAACTTAAAACTTGATTTTGTTTAATTTTAGATAAGAATTGAAATATGGTTAATCCAATTCCTAATGCTCATGAACCATAAACAGTCCATTCATATTGATCTTTATGTTTAATATTTTGTTTATTTCTATATCTAATTCGTATTCTACCGCCAAATATTTCTTTTAATTTATCTATTGGTTCTTTATTTACTTGTGCAAGAAATATACGAATTGCACCATTAATTTTATGTTTACTAATACATCCTTCTCCTTCGATAAATCCTGCTGCCCAACAAATATCTTTAGTAGTTATATTTCTTATAGCTTTATTTCCACCATCTCGTCTAATTCGATGAATGAATACAGTTCCAGGTTCTATAATAATATTCTTTCTATAGTCAATCATTTCAACCACCCATGTCTTGCCAAAATCTCATATCTTTTTATACATTTTTCCTCAAGATCAGTTCGATATTGCATGTCTGGTATTTGAATTTTTTTTAATTTTTCTCCCAACTTTCCAAATGCCTTTTGCGGTGTGTAGTCGGCTTGAATAGGAACGCCGATAAGACCAGACACACCAAGGCTATACAACTCACTAGATTTATCAAGATAGCAATCATATAAAAAACAATTTTTAATAATATCATCTTCTTCTATTCCTTCAATAGGTACATCACTTCTTAAAATTTTTTCATCTTTAGTTTCCGTAGGATATGGAGGAATAGATAGACGAACGCCAACAGCAAAAGTAGAATCAATATTATAATTAGGAGTATTCCCCGAAGCAATATCAAAAAGAAATTCACCAAGGTCTGAACTAATACAAGAAAAAATTGTAGCACTTGCATCATAACCAAATCTTGGTGTCCACTCTAGTCCATATAATTCTGAATCAGTTACTATAGAATTAAGATCAAGCATTCCTCTATAATTATATTGTTGAAGAAATGATTTTAATTTTCCAAGACCTTCTCTAAATATATAAGGTCTATTTGCAGGAAGATCGTCATAAAGCCAAACAAGATTACCAGCACAACCAGTATTAGGACCAACTCCATCATTCATTAATTTCTTTTCTTCTATAGTCCCATTTATTAAATAGAAATTTTCTCCATTAAAGTATCCCTCTGTAGAGATTTCAGTTCCTTCAACAAATTCTTGTAATATAAAAGTTGCCCCTTTAGAGAGACTTCCAAGCCTGTCAATATATTTAAGTAAGTCCTCTGCGCTTTTAGAGACATATGTTGTGGCTGTATCTTGTTCTTGTCCACCGAAAGGTTTAAAAACATATCGTTTATTTGTTTTTCTAATAAATTTCTTTGCAGCGTTAAGTTCCTCAAAGACTTCATATTCTGGCACCTTTATATCACATTCTTCCATTACCTCTATTCCAAATAGACGATTATCTTCAAGCTCAGAATTTAAATCCCCATCTCCAATACAAGGTATATTTTTAGCAATACAAGTCTCCGCTAATTTTGGATGACCAGTAAGATCAAATAAAACAAGATCATATTTTGTAATGTCTGGTAAAGACAACAAGGGTTGCTTTATCAACCCTTGTAAAATGTATTTAAGATTTTTATTTTCTTTTTGATCTAAATAAATATCGACAGAATGACCTTCAGCCTCTAATCTAATAGAGAACCAAGCACCATACATTGAATATGTACAAATAAGTATTTTTGCCATTCATTTGATAAAAATATTATTAATATGGTGATGTCCATCCTGCAATATTTGGATTCCCACTTGCATGTTTCTTCTTCTTACTTTTTCCAGCCTTAGACATAGCAATAGCTATAGCTTGTTCTTGTGGTTTACCTGAGTGCATTTCTGTTTTTATATTTTCAGAGATAACTTTTTTACTCTTTCCTTTCTTTAAAGGCATAGTAACTCCTGTAAAATTATTTCTAATCATAATATAAAAAGATTAAAAATAAAATTATTTTGCATGACTATGAGGAAGATTTAAATTAGTTTTCTTTTTTGATTTTCTGATATCTGCCCAATCAGCTCCTTTTTGCATTCCTGTATTAACAACTTCATCTGTACTTGTTGTTATAACACCAGAAGAACCACCACCAATTCCCACTGGTGGACCAGAATCATGTCCACCATCATGTCCTACCTTATGAATTGCTTCCTTAACTTCTTGAGTCGTATGAAAATGCGGTGCTACCATTATATTTCTCCTTTTTATTAATCTACCGTACCCGACAACGATGTTGGTGTTGGTGTTGTGATATTTGGCACTGCTATTTGTACCTCAGTATCGCAGGCACTTTCACCTCCAGTCGCTGAGTTTACTGCACTAACATTATAATTATATGTTGTGCCCAACGTCACATTTGTATCCGTATAACCAAGAGCAACTATACCTGTAGCATACGGAACTGGATTATTAACTCCGGTACAAGCATTACCACCTACAGCACGATAAATATTATATGTACATCCTGTCGTACATGTATCATTCCATGTTAAAACAACAGTATGCTTACCGGGATTATTTGCTAAACTTCTCACTCCAGAAAAGAAAAACAAGCTCAATACGATTAGCAGTATAAGTTTTTTCATAAATTTTACTTAGTATTTGTTTTAAATAGTCTTTTGATATATTAAGTCTAAATACTATTGCATCTAAAGACCAACCAAGAGCACTTAATTCACATATTTCATATTCCTTGCCAGAAAGTTCAGAGCATTTTTTATATTCATCTTTATTTAATTTTATTATTTATTCTCCTTTTCTAATTGTTCCAATTTTTGTTTTTCTAATTCATATTCATTATTAGCTTTATCAACTTGGATTTTAAATATATTATATGCAGCCTTTGTAGCAGCAGGAAGATTTTTACCTTGTGCTCTTATATAACTTTCATAAGCCTCAACACCTTCTGTAGATGTTATAATACGAGCAGCGGTATTTAAAACTCCTGCTTCTAATGCAATCTTTCCCATACCACCAGCAGACATGGCACCTCTAAATGGACCAAGAACAAATACAAGATTCATAAAACGACCAACAAAAGAACTTTGATCACCAGTAGTATGAGCAATAAGTTTCTCAAATTTTTCTATAGCCTCATATTGCTTTGAAGTAAATATTGTTTTAAGTCTATCTTCTCCAATCTTATCAAGAGCAGCAGTAAATCTTTTTCCAAGAAATCTTTCAGATAATTCAGGTGCTCTTTTAAGTGTTGGGTCTTTGCTTCCTCTTAAAGTTTGTTCTATAACATCATATACTATTCTTGTTCTAGCAGCTTCTATAGCATGAAATTGATCTGTACCAGAAAATAATTTAATTAAATCTCTAATTTCCTCATGTCCGAATTTGGGACTAACTAAAGCTCCAGATAATTGTTCTACATTTTTAGACTTCATTATTGTACCAAGAAGTCCTTTTGCAAATGGTTTCTCTACATATTTTTCAAGCATAGCTGCTGCATTCTGCGGAGACATTTTACTTAATTGTGGAGCTAATTTAGCAATGGCAGCTTTCTTAGCAGCTTTAGTCGCATCTTGTAATAATACTCCAAACTCTTCTGGAGTTCCTTTAAATTTTGATAAAGCATTTGCAATGGTTTCAGCACCTTTAGTAATTGCCTCTGCCTGACCAGTATAAAATTCTTTCATTTTTCCAGCAGAAGGAATTAGATTAGTCATTAACTGTTCAAAATAACGAGAAAGACCACCATTCACTTCACTTGGTAATAAAGGAATTTTTATTTTACTAAGAACTTTTCCAGTTCCAACTGTAAATTCTTGAGCATGTGGTATTTTAGAAAGTAATTTTAAAATAGCAGAACCAACAGGTTCAGCTTCTGTAATACCAATTTTCTCAAGACCACCACCCATCGCTATTAAACCACCTTCCGTAAGCCATTTAGATTCTTTTCCAAGATAATCTTTTTGTATTTTTTGCCAATCTTCTTTAGTTAGTTTCGCAGCATCTTCTTTAGAAATATTTAAAAATTCATGTGGCTGTCTTTGTAAAGCAGAAGATACAATTCGTTGACGAACTTGATTTTCTGCTAGTTTAGCATTATTAGGTAGTTTAGTTTGTTTTGATTCTGTAGTAATTATAGAGTCTTGTTTTTTAATTCCTTTCTTATTAAACCAATCTTTAGCTTGTTGAACAGTTGTTCCTGATTTAAAAGTATATAATTTTCCATCTGGTCCTATACCTTTAAGTGGTTTAGTAGGGTCGGGAGCAGTTATTTGTTGTATTCCATTTGACATAAAAATATTAAACTATTGAGGCGTAGCCTCTTCACTAAAATTAAAATTAATATCTCCACCAGTATTTATAGGAGTGGTATCTTTTTCAGTATCTATTGGAGCAGTATCACTTCCAGTATCAGGAGTCTGAATATTTGATAAAGCACCAACAGCTCCTTTTAACATACCAGAAGCATCCATATATTTAATTTGACTTTGTACATTTTGCCATGCTTTACTTTGAATTTCTAAATCTTGCTGTGCTTTCATCATCTGTAATTGTAAATCTTTTATCTGAGCACTAGGCATTCCACCTTTTTTAAAATCAAACCAACCTGGATTACTTTCTATATCTTTACTTAATTTTTCAATTAAATCTTGATCTGTTTTAATTTTATTTTGAATTTCTGTAGCATTTTGATGCACAGATTTTATTAATTCAGATGCACCTTTTACATCTGTTAATTTATTAATTGCATCTACTCTTAATTTAACAGCTTGAAACATTCTATCCGCACGATATTTTATTCCCTGTAAAGTTAATTGAGCACGATCTTGCAAAGACATATCTCGTTCAATAGCGGAAGCAACTTGAGCATCAACTCCATATTTTTTAGACTCTGCGATTAATTTAGCAGCATCTGCAATAGCCGTTGTTCTTGCTTGATAATCCTTAGATTTTTGAACAGCTTCTTTAGATTTTTGAAGTGATTCTAATACTTTATTTGCTTCTGGCAAAATCTTTGCTTGTATTAACTGAGCACGCAAAGCAAGTCTTGGATCAATTTGTTGTCTCTGTGGCATTTGTCCAAGTATTCTTTGTGCATTAGGATTTAATGGAGTTTCTCCCTTTTGTTGTTTTTGTGCGAATGTCTTATACGCATTGAATAATGCTTGATTCTCAAGTTTATTTTTCCCACCACCGAGTAAATCAATATTGAATGCTTTAGCAATAAGTTTCGATTTCTTTGGGTCTTTTGTAATATCATTTATAATCTCAGCATTTTTTTGATATGCCTCTTTATTTCCTGCTGTCTGTGCTTCTTGCATTCCCTGCCATGCAGATATTAATCTTTCAATATCCATCTCAAGAGCACGTTGTTTTTTCTGTTGAATATAACTCGTACCACTTTTTACCATTTCTGCTATACCACTAAATATTCTTTGTCTATCATATCTTTTTCTTTCACCAGTAGTTGCAAAACTACCCCGACCGGGAGGATTTTGTTGTATTAAATTTTGTATTGGTGGTGGTTGATACATTACTGGCATTTTAGGTTGTTGCATTTGTGGTGCAAAACTAATAGCACTAGATAAATCTTGTTGTAAAGCACTACTAGCACCAAGAGCAAGAGAAGTATCAGTATTTCCATTTGCCATATAAAATCCTATTTTATTGTGGTGCCTGTCCCGTTATCCAAGGTACTAAATTTGCATTATCTGGAACATCACCATAAATATATGGTGCTAATGAGGCAGGATCAAGTGGAGAACCACCTAAATCAGCACCAGCACTAATTGACTGAACATCTGGAAACCAAGACTCAGCAGAATAGTCTGGAGTATATCCTAAATTATTTTGTAAATTTCCATATGTTTGTGTACCAGCAGATAATCCTAAATTAGTTAATGCACCTAAAGAACTACCACCACCACCTTGCATATTTGAACCAGCTATTGTTCCTATTCCGGCACCTATTAACGGAATAGTAGCACCACCAGTAAAGGGAGCAGCAATAGCACCGCCAGCTACCTCAAGACCACCTAATATATCTCCTAAAATCCCACCACCACTAGCTTTTTCAGCATGAAGAGTTGGAAGAATACTTTGCAATAATCCTAATTGTTCTTGCTGTGAAGTTAAAAACATATTTGCAAGAGTCTGTTGTTCTTCAAGACCAAATTGACTTGCATAATTTCCTAATCCCAATGCAGCCGCACTTCCAAATCTTGAACCTTCAGCACCAAAAGCATTCTCAATACCAGCAACTCCTTGATTATATGCAGGTTGCATAGCATTAAGAAATGCAGAAGCAACAGAGGGATTAAATAAACCACCCTGTAATATATTCCAAAGAAGTCCTGCTGTTCCACTACCGAAAGCATTAGATAAACTTTTATAGAATTGATCTCCACTACCAGGACCATAACCTGCTGTAAATGGGAAACCACTTGACATTCCAGATAAACTTGTTCCACCAAAAACAGGAGCATTAGCACTAGGAGTAGTAATACCAAATAAATTAGATTGTGGTGTCCCACCAGATGTAGAAGGTGGATTACCAACATTACCCGGTGTTGGTAAAGGCTGTGGAGCATTATTTCCACCAAATGCAAATATAGGAGAAGTTGCCATAAAAATCCTTTTTAATCAACTCTAGGTATATCTACGAACAACTGGTAATAATCTACGCTCATTATATGACATCATTCTTTCTTGTTGAGATTTTCTTGCCATTATAAGTCCCGGTATTTCATTACCATATTTATCTTTATATCCAAATAATTTTTGATGATATTTCATTCCTAAATCTGTCATACCTAATTGATCGCAAAGTTTTTCAGCAGTTGCATATTCTAATATATCTTGCCAGTCAATAGGCATAAATATTACTTGTTGTGCTAATAAATTATTATAATTACTATTTTGACTACTTAAATTAGCATCTGGAAATGGATGTTGTCTCTGATAACGCATTTGACAGGCATATGGATTATTTGGCATATTACCAACAATAATTACACCATTATTACGAGGTGTTCCATGAATACAATATACAGATGGTATTCCTTGTATTTTTGACATTGGCTCAACAACTCTAAGAGAGCGAGCCTTCATTTCCATTCCCATACTAACACCAGGAGTTACTACTCCAGATTGGTCATAATAAACAAACCAAGATGTTATAAAAGTAAGAGCAACATCAGTATTTTCTATAAATGGATTCCCTGATATACCTAAAGGATCATATCCATTTAAGGGGTATTCTGCTATAGCATTTGGAGCAGATACAAAATTAGTTATAGCTCCAGTAATTTTTAATTCTTCAAATTCATAATTTTCTGTTAAATCAAGTATTGCAGCCTTCGCAGCAAATGGTATAGATGGAATAATATCATCTCGACCACGAAGTTTATTTACAACACCTTGATATAAATCTTGTATAATCACTAAATTCCACCAATAAAAAATTCAACTAAAGCATTAGCAGCAGAAGGTGTTAATGTTAATGCTGATATACCAGGGGTATTACCAGAAGGATTTGTCCAAAATATAATTTGATCCCCACTATTTAAAACTATAACAGTAGCAGAAGCTCCTCCATTTGGAGTCCAAGTTACAGTAACAGTTTTATTATTTGGATCAACATTTTTTATATATACTTCCGCAGCTATTCCAGATGGAGTAGAAATAGCAATAACATTAGCACCAGCACTTAAATTGTGGTATCTTTCTAATTTTGCAATAGCACTATCAAAAGCAGGATTTCCAGTTCCAAAATTAATAGGAACATTTCCTGTTGTATCATCAGTAGCTACTATAGTTGCAATAAAAGCATTATTAGTATTTTGTCCCATTTCATTATCCTAGTTAATGAATATGTAAAATAAGTTTTGCATTATTTCCAGAAAATTTTATAAATATTTGTGTTTTAGTCCATGTAGTACCACTATCATACCAAACACCAGATACATTAGAATATTTTAAATCAATTCCCATTGGTACTCTTCCTAAATTATGTATAACTATAAATTGTGTATTAGCACTTCCGCTATTAGGAATCATTACTAATACACCATCTATATTATCACAATGTTTTGGACGAGTTTGAAAGCCTCCGGCTATTAATATAGTATCTGGAACTCCAAAACTAATTCCACCATTTATAGCTTTCTCAACATCTTGATGAAATTTAAAACGTTCTTGTATACTTTGTATAAATGAATATGCAAGATGCCTTACTTGCATTATGCACCCTTTTCTTTTTCATCAGCATTACCAATTAATAGAACACTTATTATTGATAACGGTCCCGCGTTTGCATTTACATAGAACCATACTTGAGGTCTTTCACCAGAATTTGCAATATTAAAATCTATTGTATATAATTTTTTATCAGGATTATTAGTTCCTAGTGTTAAAGTTTTTGAAACTGTTTTATATGTTCCTTGTTGTATAGTTACCTTATTACCAGAAACTTGTGTAACTCCTCTACGAAATACAGTTAAATTAAATGTAACAGTTACTAAACCTATATTTCTATATATTACTATTAATTTATGATTTGTAACAGCATATGTTGTTTTTATATTTTCTTGTCTAAAATAATATATTGCATTTTCTTCACAATTAAAATTTGTTGGATCACGTTTTTCAACATAAAATCTATTAGTTATAGTATTTTGTATTGGTACTATTAAAGCACCAAGAGCACCTGTTAAGCCTCCAACACTTGTATATAACCCAGGTGATATTTGTGTTGGACTACCTTTAGGTGTTTTGTTCCCTGTTGGATGTATAACAGGCGGTGTAAATATTGGACCACCACCTAAAGGTATATATTTTATCATATTAAGATATAGCTATAAAATTTGGTCTACCTGTTGGTATTCTGTTTGTTAAAAAATCATGTTGCCAACTTTTATCTTTTATACTATAACGCCAAATACTTGTATTATTACCAATGGGAATCATTAATTCATATACTAAATAAACATAATTTCTTTGATATATAGGATATATAGTAGCAATAGGTGTACTTGTTGCATTATTTATATCATTAAAAATTGCTGTTAAAGCATTCCCACCTATTTCTTTAAACCCACCTAATGATACTTCATATATTTCATCAATACTTATGAAAATACCTATCGGACCATATCCAGCTATACTGAATGGAAAAACATTACCAATTCCATGATCTGATGCCCATAAATGATTAAAGTTAAATGGACTAGTACCACTTGATGTATTAATACTCATCTCAGTGATACCATTTATTCTAAATATAAAACCAGTAGCACCAATAAATAAATCACCAGTTATACTGTCTGGAGTTTCTAATAAATCTTCATAACCAGCACCTATATTTACATTTGGGTCCCATATATTAGGAATCCCTGCTGGACTCCAACGAACTCTTTGTGAAAAATTCTGATATGAATTACTAGTACCCTCTAATGTATTAAGCATTATAAGATGAGTGCCAAGTTCACCTAAAAAATAAGCTCCACAAAATATTCCATTAGTAGCATCTACTATTGCTGTGCTTTGAAGCCCACCAGAATATATTTGTGGTTTACCATTTTCAGTCCATTGTAATGATCCACTTCCATCATTTGTAATTGCTCCTATTGTATTTCCCCAAGATGGAGCAGAATCTCCACTAATACCAGCTTGTGTTACTATTTGCCAATTTCCATTAGAATCTACTATCTGATTACCAATATAATAATTATTATCAGCTTGCCAAGGATTTAATTTATTACTTACAGTAATACCATCCCATACCCATAAATTATTATCACCGTTAGAAAAATAGAACTTATTTAAAAATGTACATACTGCTGTAGGATAGCAGCCACCGGGAAGATTTTTATATGATCCTATAAGACTCCAAACTAAATTAGATTTATTTGAATTATTTTTCCACCCCGGATTGAGACTCCATAATCCAGTACAAGATGTTGCTACAGTATGAATAATACCATTAGAATCCATAAATGTAAAAATACCATCTATATCTTCACCATCTGGAGTTCCAGGTAAATAAAAACTTTGTTTAGGCCTTGTTCTTATTTCTCCTTCTTTTAAAATAAAATTCTGGAATGATGGTGAGGCTTCTAATGGTATATAATTCTCTGGAAGGGAAGAATCTATTCCCTTCCAAGGACCATGATACTCAACTTCAAAATATGTATCTTTAGCCATTTAATATTCTACTATTTTATATCTATCCGGTTTTATTCTTGAATTATTAAAATCAATTACTACTAAAGTATTTGAATATAAAGAATATAAATGATTGTGTTTTCCTGCATATATAGCATTTGCCGGAACAATACACACACCACCACCTAGCATTGATACCCTTTGCAAACAACCCATTATACCACTTGTATAACCACCGATAGGATCATCATCTTCTAATACTAATTTAAACTTTGGAAAATAATTTGGTTTAGCAATAATAACATTATGTTTAATATCAGTATAATAAAATGAATGTATTGGCGGTCTAAAGCACCAACTAAAATATAATATAATTAATATCAAAAAATACTTTATTAAATTTTTTAATATTTTTACGGTGTTTGATAACATAACATTCCATTTCTAAGAGATGCAGTCCCACCTGTAACAGCTAAAAATTGTGGAGTAATATTACCAAAACTAGAACCATTAGTTATAGTTCCAGAAATTGTAAATTGATATGATGTATTAGCAGCATTTGCACCAGCACTAGAAAAACATGCCGTTGCTTGTGATGCACAAGCAGTACCTGTTGCTATTGGTGCAGTTAATTGTCCAGATGTATTAGTACCAGTATTTGTACTATATATTTGTACAGCAACACTAAATGCTGTTGGACTAGCAGGAGTTAATACACCTAAACCAATACCATCAGAAATAGTATTATTTTGCCACAGTCCAGTACATAAAAATGATAACTTCTGATTCGGATATACAGGCCAACCACTCCAACCACTAATAAAATTAACTGTAGCAGTAGTAGACGCATTAGTAGTATTAGTCCCACTTAAAGATTGTGTATTTTGAGATTGTATTGTTGACGGAAATTCTTCTGGTACAGTTGCATCTGTGGTAATAACAGATGATGATCCTGCACCAAATTTATATGTTACTACATAAGATGTAGGAATTTCCTGTGGTTGATTTAATAGATCACAAATATTTTCTTGTGTATTTTGTGCCCATATATAATCAAATCCATTATGTAATGTACCACTAGAACCAGTATAACCATTCCAAATTATCACCTCACAAGAACCTGGAATAGTATCAGGACCACCTTTAATTTGAGAAATACTAACACCTTCTGTCCCTGTTCCTAATCCAAGAACATTACACCATAAACAGGCTTCTTCATGTAAATCCCAAAATAATATTGGAGTAGTATTATTAATTTCCACTCCTATCGCTGCTGGAGTAAATACTGAATATGTAACACCTGTTAATGTACTAGAAATTGATGTAGTTAATGTACATGATGTAGCAGAAGAACAAGATGATATAGAACAAGCTGTACCACCTGTACATTGTGTATTTGATCCATTAAAAACAATATTACCAAGATTACCACTAGAACCTGTTGAACTTGTCCATTGTGTTGAGAATTGAGCACCAGATACATATGTAACGGTAGTTCCACTAACATTAACAGTTCCTAACGAAGAACTTCCTGTTTGTGTAAAGCCACGAATATTATATGTACTAGCACCAAATCCATGATTACCATGATCCGAATGATAAACATAAGATACAGGTAAAATAATTGCAGCACTATCAGGATCACCATTAGCAGTAATACTATTTGGTGGTAATATATTTAATTTTTCATAAGGACCACTATTAGCTTGTCCAGAACCACAACCACCAAATGATAATGGACGGCAAGATGTCCATAATCCGGGTCCACTATTATAACCTTGTAGAGTTAAATCCCATGTATATGATTGTTCTTCTGCTGCCCAATTTGCCATTGGTATACAACCACTAATTCCAGAAGCAGGAGAACATGATATTGTAAAATCCGACGTTCTTGAACCTGGACTACCTAAAGCAGCAGCAGTTGCAGCCCAATTACCTATAATATATAAAGGAGTAAATGCACGGACAGTACACGTTCCTGTTGATGTATATCCATATGTTAATAAAGCACCTTGACCATTATTTGTAGCTGTATTTGCAACTTGTCTTTGTTGAAACGTAGTTGTCGCAGTAGTTCCATTTCCACTAGATTGTGATGGAACTCTCCATACACCTGTTAAATTAGGAATAGCTAAAGTTGCACTATTAACAGTTACATAAGTAATAGAATCTGCCGCATTTTGACAAGCTACACTAATAGGTTCATTTTGATCTGGTAAACAGCCATTACCATTACTATAAGGTGGAGAGGAAGCATTAACAGCATTACCATTTGGCCCAAGACATGTTGTAGATGTACTTATAGTTATAGTAACTAATCCAGTTGAAGCTGTAGCAGAACGAACAACTCCACCAGCAGATACTACCCATTTTCTTAAATTTGCATTATTATTAAATGTGGTACTTGCTTTTAAAACCGAACCTGCTGGACCTATACCATGTACATAACAACCTTGTCCAACACCATTTCCTGCATTACTCCACTGATAATCTGTTACAAAAGTACCAGCAAAACGTAATTCTCCATTTGAACAATTAGCAAGAGGATTACCACCATTAGTTGCTAAACAATTAACAGTTGTTCCATTATAAGCATAAGCATCAACAAAAGCACCACTATTTGCAGTAAAAATTGTATTAATTTTCTGACAAGGATCAGCAGCAGATATTACAGAAGCATCTACCCACGCTGCTGTAGTTTGTGCTATACCAGAAGAACCAAGTCCAATAACAGGATTACCAAGTGTTGAAGATATTCCTGCACCTAATGGTGCATTCATAAATCCAGTTAATAATAATATTAACGAACCACCACCAGTGAGAGTTCCAACATTTATACTAACATAATTTGAAATAACAGAAGATGAAACTACTGTTATATTTGTATTGCCACCACAATTCTGACTAGATATAATACCACCAGATGACCAACTACTACCATTAGAACTACTGTCTACTGTAACACCACATGTTGTTACAGTTCCCAGCGTATTAATAACTAACTGATGATATTGAGCACCATCTCCCTGAATATTTGTTATTGAATATCTTCCTGTAGTTGTTATAGTTATTGGAATTGTTTGATATGCTATTTGTGCCCAAGAAGATAAACAAAATAGGATTATGAATAAATACAAAAATAATATAAATTTTTTCATAATCAATCTCTAATTTTACCCATGAAATATTCTGACAGTTCCAGTTGCAGTTATACCACCTTGAGGTATAACTATTCCATTAAAATATCCTGTTAATATACCTGTACGAACTGTTTCAAGATCAGATGCAGCTTTTAAATATGCAAGAGATTTTCCATTTGCTTGATTTATAGTTGCATTATCAGTAGTATTTGCATATTGTGTAAATTCTATTTGCAAACGAGTTACTATTTGTCCAAGAGGCCATACCGTTACAGGACCAGAAGCAACATCGGCGGCTGTTATAACCCAAGGATTACTTGTTATATCCATAATATTCTCCTTATAAAAGTAATCCTATTACAAATAATTATAAGTTACAATAAGACCAACACTATAAAGTCTAAAAGTACAAGAACCTGGAGTTACTATTGCAAGCTCTAATGTTGGTGAAGTAGCAATAAGATTATCCCAAACTGGAGTACCAATAGCTAGTGTAGCTTGATTACAAGTAGTAGCATTTGTTGTTACTGTTAATGGAGTTACATTTACACCATTAATTAGAGTATTAATTGAATTTGCAACACCATTACCAATAGTATTTAATCCTAAAGTTGCTGTAAACGATGTAAGTGAAGCTCCCTGCACTGACCAATTAAGTACAAGACTTGTCATCATTGTACCTTTATTTGGTGGTGTATCTCCAGAATCATCAGCGAGAAACCCACTATTATTTATAGGCGGAACACTAGAAGAAGAAAGAAGAGATTTAACTTCTTTAAAATATTCTCCAAGTAGTAAATCTATAGCTGCTGTTTGTGAGGCAGCTATATTAATACTAACATCATTTGCCCCATTCCTTGTAAGTGTTGCATTTGTTAATGTATAACTATTATTTAATGGAACCTGTACTAATCCTATTGTAATAGCACCATCCATTTGTAAAACACCATCACCAGCCATTCCTACCAAGGTTGAACCTGTTGGTGACGCCATTCCTTTATATCTTGTAATACTTGCCATTAGAATCTCCTAATATAAAATCTCTAATTCATTATCAGGCCCAAACAAACTTGGCTCTGTAAGTTTTTGATCCGGCATTAATTCTCTTTCATTTGGTAAATTCTCAAGAACATGAGCAATATATGCTTCACGTTGTCCTATTAGTGGCAAACCCATACCACCATGATCTATACAATCAAAAGTTTTACAAACTAAAAGTCCAAATTGCCATTCAAGATCAGCTATAAAAACTCTAGAACCACATCTAGCGCAATAATGATAAGCATTTTCGTGGTATGATCTTCGTCCTTGCCATATTGCGCCACCATATGATTCTGGCATAAAAATAAGATGGCTCCTTTATTTATGAAATATTATAAAACAGTGAGGGTAAAGGAGCCATCCTTGCTGCAAGCAGCCGAAACCCCTCACTGCTCTCTTTCGAGAGATCGTTACTAAACTCCGGGTTGCAAAGTAGATTCTTCATCTAATTTATGCTCTTTTACTAATTTCTCTTTTACTTCCCTAGAAACATTTGGATTTTCTAGAGTTGCTTTTAATTCTTGTGTATTTTTAGGCTCTGCCATTTCTTCTGGCGTTAATGGTTTAAATCCATGATATTCTTGATGCCTTTTGAATTGGTCATCAGCAGCAATTTCATTGTCTAAACGACATTGAAAACCACAGGAACATTCACGATAATGACGATATTGTGGAAAAGCAAAAGAATGAACTTCTTTTTTTACTAAATTATGTACGCCTGCCATTTTTGTTATTCCTTAAATTAAATTATAGAGGTAGATACGAATAATGTACCAATAAATGAAATAGCCATACAGTTTGTGCCACAGAAGCAGATTGATTAAACTGTATAGTTGCAGTAAATATTTGTAAAGGAACTGCTGTTGGATTTGTTGTAAATGTTTGTTTAATCGTCCAAGGTTGTCCGGCAGCACCAACTGTAAAACCTGCAAATTGTGTTGATGTAGGTAATAATGTTGATCCACCACCAGTAGCATCTACTAATGTTGCACTAGGAAGTGTTTCAGATGAGGCAGCGGTTGGTGGTTGTGATGTTTTTAATGTAACTACAGTAATAGATGTTGGTTGTGTAGTTACAGTACCAACAAGCCATGTAATATCAGTAATTGTTATAGCTTTACCAGTTGTAGTTCTATCTGATGGTATAGAAAATGTACAAGTAAATAAATTACCAGCAGCACCAGAAGATGATAAAATTCCCTTCAAAGCAAGCATTGATCCACTAAGAGCGTATGTACCATCACCAGAACCAGCATTTGAAGTAGCAGCTTCACTACAATCATTTAGTGGAACCCAATATTCACCATCTTGAAGAGTTCCTACAGTATAATCAGGATTACTTGCAACATAAGAAACTGTTACAGTACAAGATGTACAAGTTGAAATAGTAATTGTAACAGCCCCAAATGCTTGTGTTACACCTTCTAATGTATATGTACCATTAGCTGCAAGAGATATAGCAGAACTTCCTGTCATAGCTGAACAAGAAGAAGTTAATGCAGTTGTACATGTTTGTAATTGTGCAGTCCCTACAACTGTTCCAGAAATAGTCCATTTTAAATTATGTGTATTATAAAATGAACCTTCCGGTACAGTAGCAAGAATAGTAGCAGATTGTGTTGCTGTTAAAGGTCCAATAGTTTGTTCTACTGGATATAATATTGTTTGAGCAAAAGAAAAACTAGAAAAACAAAATAAAGTCAGCAATAAAATTCTTATTGAAGATGAAAGGAACTTTTTCATTTTTATAATCCCTTTTAGAAATAATTGGCTCCTTTACCACCAAACAATCAACACTACGGACCATTACTTCCCCAAACTCCCAGCCAATTTGCAGGAAAAGCTGCAAATCGCATAAGAGATTTTTGTTTAAGTGCATATGTGTCAAAGTCATCATCAAAATCCATAAACGGTTTATGACGCCACAAGAATTTAAGATGATGATTTTCTTTAGCACAAAGACCGAACCATGCTGTATCACTTGTTAAGAAATGGCCTACAATATAACCAAGATTCTCTCCAAGTAATGAGTTAATTTCATTAGTAGCAGTTCCTGGTTTTCCAGGACTTCCCAATAATTCACGCGCCAAAAATCTATTCGCTGGAGCAACAAGAATAACTTCTGGTTTATAAATTATTGGAATACCTACACCATCTACTAATCTTTCAAATTGATTAGTCATTAACTGAATAGCAGCAAAAGAAAGATCAACATCAGTAGCTGGTCTATTAGGATAGGTTCCCGCAGCACTAATTACGTTTGATAATCCCGGTCCATAATTTGTAGCAGGAGGACCACCAAGTAACAAATGTTGATTGTTAAATAGTGATACACCATCTATAGTTTTTATGGTACTAAAACCGAGATTAATAATATTCCACGGAACCATTTCTTCCGTGAATACTTGTGAACGTGCTAGAGCTTTTGGAATTTGCTGAATAACACCAAGTTGGTCATCTTCAACAAGTTCAAATGACGCTCTAGCAGCTAATGAATATGTTAAAGGAATAGCTCGAATTGTTCCACCTTGAATAATCTGTGTATATGCTACAGGAGTATTCTCTGCCTTTAATGGCATCGGTGGAGTTCCAGCAAATTCCAATTCATCATGATATGCAGTCGTTATAGTTTCCACATTAAAAACAGCAGGATATTCTAATTTACGCTGTAATGTCTGTGTCCACTGATTAAAAACCTTGCGTTGACCGGGCGCAAGTAGTTGTGCATATTGTGCCCGTACCATTGTCATAGTAAAATTACCTCATTGAAGATGAATTTAAAATATAAAAAATTATGATACTAATTGCATACTAGATTTCAAAAACTGAAATAAAACTCTAGCATTTGCAATAAGACCATCAATAGTAAAACCAATTACCTGAACAACTGTATTAACACCCGGAGTATTTTTACCTAAATCAATATACCAACGACCATTTGTATCTTTAGTCATTCCAAATTGATTTGAGGCTGGAGCAATGGTTGCTTGTGTTGGAGTTACAGAAGAACTATTAACACTATTGTCTACTTGTGCCCAGAAAATAGTGTCAAGATTAGCTTCACCTACTGTTAAATATCCCAAAGAAAATGGAGCGCCTTCTGGTATATTAACAGCACTTGATTGAAAAGGTACAGAACCAAATGTTACACCTGTACCCGGAAAACCTACTGGTGCAAATGGTGATGGTACTCCTAACCCATTACTTGCAAGATTATGAGCATCTTCATAAGCAACACCAAGAATACCAGCAGCGATTGTTACACCATCCCATGCTTGTACATAACCTGCGGCTGAGATCATTACAGGAGTACCTTTATAAAAGGTTTGTCCTGCTGCTTCTGGCAATACATGTGAACCAACTGTCATTTCTGTATTACCAGATTTTGTTTGATATTGCCAAATTTCAGCGTGATTTGCTATTGCTGGACCTACTGCCATTTTATTCTCCTATTTTATATAGCTCCATAAGATATGGCAACGCTATACCAATATACATCTAGTTAATATAATGCACATATTTTAATTTAAAAGCTATGTGTGCATTCCTTCATTCATAGCTTCTAGTCCCTGTGTAAAAGCCATATCATCAGGACCAGATTCTTTTCTAAATTGTTGATCTTTTTCCCATTCTTTATCAGACATATTATCAAGACCTGGGATATAAAATTCTACATTATGTCCAGCGGATTTCATACGTCTATATGCTGATATAAGTTTTTCACCTTTATGAGCACCTTGTTCTACAACACCAGCATAAAGTTCATCATAAAATTGTTTTTGTGCTAATGAACGCGCTGTTTCTTGAAAACGACCTACCATTCTAAGAGAAGCCATAATATTTCTCTTATAACGCGCCATAAGTACAAATACATTAATCTTCATTAAAATAACATCATACCATTTTATTTCAGAACCATGTAATGCAGAAGGCCATATAGGTGTCTTTTCAATATCTACATCATTAGGACCAGCATTTACAAAACCCAAAGCAGAATAATATTGATAATTACCACCCTCATAATTTTTATAATTTACCCAATGAAAACGAATTTGAGGATCTTTTGGCTTTAAAAATAGAATACCTGGAATGATATCATCAGTTGCTTTAATCCAAGGTATATCCATAATTTGAGACTCATTAAGACTTGCAGCAAATGAATCTAAGTCTTTTTTACTAGCAGGACGAGCGGTTTTACCAATATTTTCAAAACCACTTTGATTTACTGGTTGAGGAATAGCATATGATTCACTTGTCATTCCAGATGTTACTGTTGCTCTAGGACGAGCACCAACTTGAATATCTGGAGAAAAATCCTGAGGCTCTTCATTTTTAAGACTTGTTATAAAATCATGTACTTGTTTTTGCTCTTTAGATTCCGTTAATGTTTCTTGATTTGTTAATTTCTCAAATTGCTCTTTTGTATCTTTAGTAGAAAATGGAGCATCTTTTTTTACATGAATTTCAGAAGCAAGAGTAGAGCCACCATCTACAGCATCAGAGAGAGTTTTTTCAATATTTGATGCTGCTGCATTAATTACTTCTTTTGTAGGATTTTCATTAAATTTTTTTGCCATATATTTACCTTATAATTATATAATTTATAAATTTATATAATCATAGCCCTCCCCTCTGATACCATAGCTGTCTGTTCTTTATACCATTCTTCTGGTGTCATACCATATCTTTTTGCCATAGCTAATTCATTAGCATCAAGACCAAAATTATTAGCTGCTGTTCTTTCTCCATCATTAGTACCTCTATTAGTATTAAGATTTGTACTCTCTACTCTAGAAGTACCACCACCCTGAATAAGATTAAATTTACCTTCTTTTTTAGCAGTATCTCGTTGAATTTCTGTAAAATGAGCACCCATTATAGAATCATGGACTTTCTTAATAACTATCTCCGGATCACTTCCCATTTGTACCAATAATTGAGGAGTATATCTTTTCCACTCCTCATCAATTTCAGATTTAATAGTTTCATTCTTAAATCCATCTAAAGTTGCTGTTGCATTTCTATATGCTAATGTACGCATAAAATTCATATTTTGAATACGACCATCCATAGCAACAGCAGTTGCAACTTTTCTAAGACCAGAAGCAGGATCAGTTGCGAATTCTATCGGATCAATATCATCAAAAACTGTTTTATTTTTATTCCCGTTATCATTATTACGTTCACCAGAATTATTACCCGAGTTATTATTTCCCTCATTATTTCCTTCACTGCTGGACCTAGATACAGAAGTAGTTGTCATTTTCGTCTCTAAAGCAGTAATCATATCTTTAATACTATTAATTCCACCGTCAAATTTTTGCTCTACAGCAGTTAATTCTGCTTTAGTAACCGCACCACCAAGTTTACCCATAAAATCATCAATATCAAAACCAGCTTCTTTAAAATCTTCTTTTGTCATTTTTCCGAATGCCATATATTATTCTACTTATTTAGTAGCTCCTTTTATATTATGATGCAGTTTTTCTCATTTTCTCTTCTATATCTCTTAATTTCTTTTGATTTTCTTCATATCTTTCTATCTCTTCCATAAATCCAAATACACCTCTTACACCAATAATTTGTCCACGAAGAATATCAGATTTATCTTTTCCAGTTCTATTATCATATGGAAATAATAATAATTGTTTATTTAATTCTTCACAACCATTATTGACGTAAAACTCCTCCAACATTTTCCATTCCGGCGATTGCAAAAGTATTTTCAGACGTTCCTTGCTCTGGACTAATCTCTGAAATGCTTTGTTCTCCTTGAGTGATTCTACTTGTTTCTTGGTTATTTCCCACTGTGCGTTGTCCATTTGCATTAGATTGGCTCCTTATTTGTTCTATAAATCTTAATTCTGGTTGCATTCTAGAAATATTATCATAACCAAACGCTCTTATAAGTTTAGTCATTATATATGCCTGAGCTTGAATACCACCAATAATTAATTCACGAAATTCAGGCATATCTTTCATCATTGGATTCATTATTGCCTGAGCCGCCTGATTAATAGATGCTATATGTCTTTCCATCACTTGAACAAAAAGCATCCCGGTTTGTTTTTCAACCTCTCTATTTATAGAAGCTGTAGCAGCTTTAATTGGAAGAGCAAGTTTTCCAAATTTAATAGATTGAAGAGCTTTTATTAATAGAGGCTTATTTGTACCGAATTTTCGTAACCTTTCATCTCCTACACCAAAATCTGCATATTGTCGTCCCATTTTATTACCAAGACCAAGATGAAGATAACGAAAATCAGTTACATTAATATTTACTCGACGAGTACCAGTTTGCATTAATGCAAATGTACCCTGGGCAGAATACTGTGGGCCTGATTTTGAAGAACCTTTTGTTGTTATTCCAGAACCAGTACCACTAGGAAGCCCTAAATCTGTACCAAATCTAGCTTTTGCAAGAGCGATTGTAAATTGTTCATCTGCTAGATTATCTACTGGCTGTGGACCTCCAAGTTGTTTTATATCAAAATCATCTGGATGAAATGGCAAACAGGCCATAGGAGTAATAGAAAATCCTGAATCTATTCTCATTCCTGCATATGATGTGCCTGTTAAGATGATAGATGTATTTTGTAGTAATTCATGGTCATTACGAGTATTATGTTGTGTTGAAACTTGTTCTTGATACATCTCTCCCATTTCAGCAAGACCATATCCAATTATACCATCGTCTGTATAACCAAGACGACCAAACTCAAATGGTTCATCATTATCAGCATAAATATTGAAAATTGCTTTCATGCGAGTTTTAGTCGCATAGTGCATTGTATAAATAAGAGAATATTTTACATTATTTTGAGTATATTTAAACCAACACTCATAAAAATCCCATTCTGCTGTATTTTCATTAGGATTCCATCCAGTTATATTTTGATCTTGCAACTGTTCCGTTGTAGCAGTATCAAGACCTTGACGATCTGGAGTTCCTAATATCTTACGAGTAGAGTCATTATCATCAAATGCACCAGAATGAAATTTTTCTTCAATTTGCCATTTCTTTAATTTATAAGGACCATGATATTTGAAATCTGCATCTTTAAACGTATTCGCAGTAGGAGTGGCGGCCCATTCTTGAATATTTAATTTTTCTGGTCTTGGGCCATCATATATAATCTTTTCTTCATAATTTGGTTTATTTCTATCTTCTGAGTTTATTCCTATTACTATAGCCTCCGTATTAGTAATCCAAGGTGCTTTTACAACAACCATTCCAAATTCTCCAATATCATTTGCAGCAAGACTCTCAACTCTCATAAGATCAAGTTCATCTTTAGAAAGAGCCATTAAATCCATAAAATCTTCATAAACTCTTCTTTGTTCTTCACCTTTTTCTGTTTCTAGCCAATCTCCAACTAATCCAGCTACCCAAATAGGAAGAACTTCATAAATTGAACCGATTTGTATAGCTTTAAGTATATCAATATTTTCGCCTATTAATTGTATAGCTGTATTAGATGCACCAGGCCAAGGAAATTCTTTAACTTTATCTTTTGGTATTCCCTTTGCTAATCTACGCCACTTAGGAATTTTATTCTCATGTAAATCTTGAAAGGCAGCTTTAAGAGTTAGAATATTTTCATAGACAAATTTGTCTAAAGAAATATTACCATCAACTCCAAAATCTACTGAGATTGGTTCTGTTAGAGGCATTTTAATATTCTAATTAGTCCATATATTTATATGGACTAAATATAAGACTAAAAATGAAAATTAGGTCCAAAAGCAAATGATGGTGTCCATCTAGAATAGCCTGGAAAATTATTTGCTTGTATTTCTAATGCTAACCCAGTAGTAGCACTAAGTTTATAATTTATAAACATTCCAACACGCTCTCCCCAACGAGAAGAACCAGAAGAACCAACTGGTTTTACAACTCCAATACTACCAGTGGCTCCAAATTGAAATTGATAACCATTAAGAGATGGACTTAAATTATTTAATAGTTTTGATAGTGGTTGTATTAAATAATCTCCACGACCACCAGCAAATACAAATGTATTACTTAATAAACTGGTTGGACCACCATCAAAATTATTCGTAAATTGAACTTTACCGTCTGTTTCTGCACCTGTTAGAGAATTAAGTCCTGGTAAGTTTACTGGAGTTAAATTAAAATTAACTGTTGTTTCTGTAAAAGCACTTGTTGGTTGTGTTGTTGTTTGACATTTAGATACTGGTACTAAAATACCAAACATAAATGATAAAAATGCTACAACAAGAATCAAATTTCTAGTTTCTCTACTCATATCAGCTCCTTTATTGAGGTGGTTGTTGATTATGTGCATATACATGCAATAATGCCTGTGCTACTGCTACTACTCCTGCTACAACAGCCTGATAATGCCCAGATACTTGTGGCATTAATAGATTACCAACTTGTACAACTCCCATTAATATCTGTAATACTAAATGCCATGTTAATTTAAATTTCATTTTATTATAGCTCCTTTTTTCCATTTCCTACTGGTTTATATTGTATTCCATGTTTAATACAATAATCTTGCCACATTTGATTTATACGTTCAATTAAAATTACATGCACTTTATATTGTTTCAATACTATAATTAAAACAGTTATAGTAGAAACAACACTTATATGTCTTAAAACAAGATCATATGTAGTTTCCATTTAATATCCAGTCATAGATGATCTAGTTGGATTTTTAAAATCGCTTGTTGATCGCATATACAAATTTGATAAATCATGTTCCGTTATTAAATTTTTATCAAAATTTTCACAAATATGACCTATTGTATCAAGAATATCTTTAAAACGACCATGTGGATATTCTTCATATTCTTCCAAAAATTTATCTAAAAAATTCTTTCCATCTTTATCTCTATTTTCATCATTCTGACAGAGATAAATAAGTCCGCGACGATAAAATGGTTCGGAATTATCTATACGCTCATCTTTTGCATTTTCATTTCTATTATCTTTAAAGGGGAGAAAATTATCAAAATACCATTTACCATCTTTACGTTTATAATTATTTAACTCTGTTAATAAAGTGGGAATCCAACTTTGTCCTGCGCTTCCCTCTATCCAGACGTTTCTAATGCGCCATCGCTCTCCTATTATATATAGCATCTGCGCGGCATCTTCGCGGCTTGAAATTTCGCAAAATCCTTCTAATAGATGTAGTTTAAGAGGTTCCTTACTTAAACCAGTAGCTATTATACAATTACGGGAACGTCCTTTTTCTCCGGCGTGATTAGGGTCAAACCAGAGACATTTAATAAGGTTGTTTGTAACTACATCTCGTTCCGTAGCTCCTTGCTCTGTTGGATAATGAATTGCTTTATATTGACGATTTCTTTTATCAAAAAATTGGTCATTATCTCGACCATATACTCTAAACGGCTGGTATAATCCACCAGCCGTCATATTTCTTAGTATTTCTTGTTCTACTTTACATGTTTCTTTATATACTTGACGATCTATTAAGGGAACAGAAACTGACATTGGAATAGTTTTAAAAACAAAATATTTTAACCATTCAAGTTTAAATTTATTTCCACCGGGAGGTATAGGTCGATTACGAAATTGACAACTATAAAAATAATCACCAAACCAATGCTTTAATCTTGCTAACTTTTTTATTGAAAATTCCTCTGGAAATAAAGGAGTATTAGGAGGATGAAGAGAACAACAACCACCTTCCGCATCATGTGTATGAAAGCGGAAGCCCATTCTTTCTTTTTTAATACGCCAATTTAGGTCTTTATATGACCAACGATTACCATCCACAATTACATCTGGCAATTCATCTGGGTTACCTTTGACGGAATCAAAAGCACCAGCAATTAGTCTAACATATTCCCATGTAGATTCTGCTACAAGATCAGATTTAAGAGCTTCTTTGCCAAATAAGTCGTCTAAAAAGAAACGATTTGCATGTTGACTCTGTAGGGCCGCATCTATTCCGGTAAAATTATAAGTCCCCTCACCTTGATTAGCCGAGGCTAAATTATAATCTCTTTTATGTGTTTTTACATCCATTGACCACTGACAGGAAGAATCAGGAAGAATTTCTTTAAAAAGAGATCGGAATAGATTATTACTCTTGTATTCTCTATCTATAATATTGCCTTTTTTCCAAGCATTTTTAATTGTTTCAGTTACGAATATTGATCTTGTATTTACATCGTGAGCACGCTCCATCCATCTAATCCATTCTTCTGAATAACCGAGAGCGCGCATTAGATTTTTCTCTCGATCACCAAAAGGGAGCGCGTACCAAATCATCATTCCTAATGCTATTGTAGTTTTAAAATGATCTCGCGGAATTTCAAAAACCTCTAGAAGATGTTCACATTCGTAGAGAGAACAATAATAGCGATGAAAATTTGGAGAGAGTCTATGTTTTCTAAGAACTGCTTTAATAAAAAAGAATGGAGAACCAAGAGAATTTAAACGCCAAGCTGTTCTTACTGCTTTAGAAGAAAGACCACTAGAAGAGGTACAAGGAAGAAGAGTCCATTGAGAGGCATAAGAAGTCCTATTAACTTCTATTAGTTTCTCTAATCGCTCTGATAATTCTAATGGTTGGAGTTCGTTTATTAGAGACATATAAAAATTTATGAGCTAAGGTGAATCTACAAACCCCCGTTAAATAATATACTCATCTATAGGAACCATATCCCAGAGCAAGTTCTTCTATTCCTATCTTGTGGGCGCTGGAAACTTCGTATATATCTAACTTATAGCTTTAGGCTATCTGTCCACATGGCTCGTTTTATATTCTGGCTTACTGCCACAACCAGTACGTTAGATTTTTTTAGCTCAAGATTAAACTATTGTACAGTTTCTGTTATATTATCTTTTTCCTCTAAAGATTCATTTTGATTTTCAAGTTGTTTCTTTTTACTAAGAGCAGCAAGTAATTCTAAAGCCATCTGTTCATCTTCTTTATTTGTTATTCCGCCCTGATCTTTAGTTGGCAGACCAATACGAGAAACAGCCGCAAAATTACCTTCTCTATTAAGAATCTCTTTAGTTGCTTCCATGCAATATTTTGGTTCATCTCTCCGACTTGCAAAATACAACAAATTTTCTATCGAAATCTTTCTACCTAATTTAAGAGCATGTAAATCTTCATCAAGATTATCCGCAAGATCAGCATCTAGAAATGAGAGAATACCTGATTGATATTGATTTTTTAGAATTTTATAGAGATTAGTCTTGCGAAGAATACTGAATGCTGAAGGACTTATACCAATAAAAGCGGCAATATCTTGAAGAGGTATTCCTAAATTTCTCATCTCTAAACGCACAGCAATTCTTGCTTTTTGAATCGTGCGTATATGAGGTTTGCCTTTATTTGCTAGTGGCATTTAAATATTCACCAAATCTGGTTCATATTTTTTAAAATGTAAAAAAAGAGCATCATTAAGAGGACTGGCATCCTGTTCTTTTAGATTTTTTTGCAGTCCCATTCCGCAAGAGTTCTTCTGATTTTCTGAACGATCAAGACCTTCAATAATATCTTCTTTGTAAGAAGAAATAGGAGCCTCTAGATTAATATCTATAAAATCGGCCAAGGTTTTAGATATTTCTAAAGTCCTATTTTTTATACGAAAGTCTCGCATAATGATGCTCTTAAATTGGTCACAAGCTCAAAATAAAGCACGCTCTTGGCAAAATACACTTATCGCATCTGAAATCAGCATGACATAATTTTCCTTGAAAGTCAAGTAGAAAATCATAAGTAGCTTTATAATCAACAATCTAATGAAACTAGTCTACAAATTTTTAGAAAAATTTTCTAGTCTACAGCTTTTAATTAATATTATTATTATTTTTATAGTAATATTATTTTTGTAAATTAATATTTTTGTCGTAGACAAGAGACTAAAAATTTTAAAAAATTTTATTATGACGTATGCAATTTTCATGCCAAAGTATCTAATATAGGTGTCGCCTTGGTTAATAACATAATGGTTAATAACTACATAATAACTACAATATATAGCTGTCACTAAAAATGACAATACAATATATTGAATGTCTATTAAATATATAGACTTTGTAGTATATACAATTCTTTACAATTCTATACAATTCTTTACTTGACTACCGTTCTAGACAGGCGTAGTCTCAAGATGCTAGACGGAGTTAAAAAATCTCTAGCTGTGATTACGGTGTTAGTTCTCACAACGGTGCAGCGTCTATTAGCGTCTATCGCAAGTGGTAACACTTCCACGCTATACAGATATGCCTGTGACGATAGATGTAATGTCTATTGTAAGATGGCCCGCCGCGTGTAATCATACAAATTTTATTCTCCTATTCTGTGCTATAGCAGATACGGGCTGTGATAGTTATGGGATTATCATACATAATCCATCATTCCCATAGTGGTAATTATCACAGTCCATACCTGCTATGGCAGGAGAATGAGGATAAAAAACATGGCGACTCTGAATGGTAAGACTCCTGAAACGATTGCAAAGGAAATCATTAATGATGCGGTTACTACATCATTGATTGAAATTGATGGAGTAACTTCTCAGCATCTTGACAAGTTGGCACGAAAAGCAAATCTCAATTCCATTGAAGCCTTTGGCGAACGTCATTGGAATAAGCATCGTGACCAATTTCGTCGTGAGGTCATATGCAATTTCATTAACTCGTATTTCAAGCAAATGGTGAAACAGCTTGAAAAACGGGAACGTGAAATGGCACAGACCTATTATGATTCTCTCATCAAGCAAGGAATGTCACCCAACGAAGCACACAAGCTGGCTTTCAATGGTGACGAGAAGAAAGAAGAAGTTGCTGAAAAGAAGTAAAAGAATTTGCTATAGCATGGAATAGGAGAATAACAAATGAGAATAGTAAAAAACAGTTGGTATAGTATTACTCCAACTGTTTGCAAACCAGCGCGGGCTAAAATTGCTGGCCCAAACCGAAATAAAATGCAACATAAGACAGATTTTGTCTCAAGAAATATCAAAGATGCGCAAAGCGCGCAGGATATTTTTCAAAAGCAGTTTTTAATGAGACAGATTTGCAGAGAAGTCTTGGGAAAATGAATTTCAAAGCGATTTTTCATCTTGAAAATGAAAATAATAGTGAAATCTGAGAAAACTGCTAGATTTTTATTTTTGTTTTTTCTTTGTAAATATATGAAAACTAACAGTTTTCTCATGTTTTTAAAAATGTTGTTATTCCTCCCCCTACACCTCCCGGGGTGTATCTTTTGGAATTTTGTTTATATTTTTTTTTTATAAACAAATTTCCATATAAGACGGGGGGAGGGTCTGGGGGAGTGCTAGAAACAATTTCGTAACACACTCTAAGTCCCGGAAAACAAACGACTTCCCGGCCTTGACAGGGCAGAAAATTTCACACAGAATTATAGGAGATACACAATAAGACAGTAAGGAGATAAAAATATGGGTGAATTCTGGTGGATAAAAAATAAAGAAACTGTAAGTTATTCAATAGTTTTTAGAACAAAAAACGGAACTCTCTTTATTGGAGATTCTCATTGTTATAAAGACTCCGAAATTCCACATTATGAATTTATACAACGTGTTACAAATTTATATGTGGAAATGAAAATTGTATGTAATTACTAAAACTATTAGTAATTACATATGTCACAAAAATTAATAAAAAGGAGAAAAAATATGTCAGCAGACAATGGCATCTATATTCTCAAAACTCCAAGACATGAAGATAAACATGAGCAAATACTTGACGGAAATATATTTGAATATCGTGTTGCTCATGCTCAAGCGATTGAAAATATCTATTGGGAATATGAGGATGGAAACCCAGAAGAAATAATCATATATTTTGGTGGATGTGAGATAATGAAAGAAAAAGAAGCACATGAAGAGGCATTTAGATTAGAACACAAAATTATTTCTGATCCAATTTGTCCAATTCTTGAATATGGAATTTCAACAATAGAATTACCACATTCATTCAAATATTATCAAGAAATATTTGGAAAACTTCCAAAATGCAGTAAATGTAATCATTCATTCTCACTTTGTTATTGCTAATTTTATGATTCCCAACGAAGCAACAAAAGATCAATTTTGTCGTTGTCTGCGACTAATGAATCATATTCATTGCACAGAATGTGGTTCTCCTTCCATTTATGTCTTATCCAAAAAGAAAACTTCTCATTTAATAGAAGATATAAACGGAAATAAAATCATCAAGGAATTTATAGTTTTCAGATGCAGAACATGCAGTCATGTATTTGACAAATACGAATTTCTTTATGAATGTGAAGCTGAAGAAAAGAAAACCGCAGGACAACGACACGCGGAAAAAGTAAAACAGCTTTTACAAAATCTAGAGGATGGAATAAAATTAAGTAAAGAAGAAAGACGATACATAAATGAACATTCTCCTCTAAAATACGAAGAAATAAAAGCTGCATTAGACAGAAAAAAACAAAGACTTCAAGATCAAAAATTAGAGGACTTTGCAAAAAATTTTGAAACATTAACACCAGAAGAACAAAAAATTGCTGATAAACAACAAGAAGAAAAAGAAGAACAAAAAGAAATACAAGAATCAGAAATAAGACAAGCGGAAATAGCTGCAAATTTAGCTAAATCTCCAACAGAAAGACTAAAACATATTCGTTTTGTACGTAGAAAAAGAAATGAATCAATAATTGTAGAAACTTTAGAACAACGAGAACAAAGATTGTATGAACTTGCTTTAGAAATAATAAAAGATCATGGAAAGACAGAGCATCCCGAATATATACAAGTTCTTGAAAAAAGAGGACTAGATAGATTCGGGAATAAAATACAACAAGAACTAAAACAACAAGAATCTCAACAAGCTCAAGAAACCCAACAAAAGGAAACCCAACAAAATGGACACGGAGATAACAGTTCTACAAGCAATATTAGTAATATTCACAGTGATTCCACTTTGGATCCTAATAACAATAATATGGAATCTAAAGAACAAAAAAGAAAACCAGGACGACCAGTAGAATTTGAGGGAAATTTGACAGATGAAGATTTAAGAAATTTACCGGGAGTTATGGAAATATCAAACAAATAAATATGATATTTCTAGACCCTACAAAAAGGAGAAATAACATGATTAAAAATACATTTTACAAAGTATCAAAAGAAATGGGGAACGTAAAAGATTATAACTACAACTATATAGTAACTGATACAACAACAGAAAGTATAATTGCGTTTTGTCATGATAAACAAGATGCAACATTAATTAAACGCGCTCTAAATCACTATTCACTTAAATTAGCAAAAAAAGTTCCAAAATGTTAAAAGAATAAATAAATTATGAAATAAGATATGATTAAATACTTATACCCAAAATTCAGTTAATTTGCAAATTTTGAGGAATAAAAATATGCGCGAAGATTTACAAATCGTCTTCCATAATCCACTACCACAGTTTACAAACTTTAATTTAATATCAAAACTTCAATTAGAATATGGACTTTCTCATAAACAAGCAAAAATTTTTACAAACTGGAAAGAACAAAAAGAAAGAATACAAAAATTAGCGAAGAAAGTAATTCCAATAACATTTTAAAAAGGACATAAAAGCCATGAATTTTCAAGAATATATATCTCAACCAAAAAGAATAATTACTCCACAAATGAAATTTGAAGATTTCTTAGATAAAAATCAAATAATAGGGCAAACAGCAATGACATTAAGAGCAATATATTTAGAAGCATTATATCAGGAGAAACATCCCAGACAGTTTTGTGGATTATAACATGCTCCAATATCTAAAACCTCTAAAAGAATTAATGGATGTATGTTCAGAAAATCCTTTAATACATTCCACATATATGCACGAACCACAAACAAAATGGAATGTTATTAAAACAGGAATAGCTCAATTAGTATTTACACTTGATTTTAAACAGAATCCAACAACAAATGAGTCTGAAATTCAAGACCGTCAAAATAAAATATTAGATTTTATAAATTCTCACTATCAAAATTTAATCCAAGATCAAAAAGATTCTGACGTATTTGTAAAAGGAAATTTAATACCTTGGCGTCTACATGATACTCATTTTCATGTAGACTTAAAAGAGTATATTCAATGTCCTTTTACATGTATGCCAGAAATAAGCGAGATGTTAGAAAAAATCATAAAAAAGATAGAGGAAATATGAAATTTTTACTTTTAGTAAAAAATAAAAACAAACAAATTAATAGAGTAAAAACAATATTAATTAATCATATCTGGATTAATCACGATAAAGAAAATTGTTTCGTGTGTACAATAATTAAAAATTAAAAGGAGCCAACAAAAATGAAAACAGTAGTCTTAGCACTAGTAACAAAAGTAACACAAGAAAGAAGATATTTATACTCAATTGAAAGAGCAAAACATGAACAAAAATATGGAAAAGAGTCAGTAGATTCATTTGGATATGCAAACACAAAATCAACAGAATTAAAAATTCAAGAAAATAAATATGGTATTAATGGTACAATTATCGTTGATAATATATTTCTTCCCTATGGCGCATTATTCCCTCTTACAGTAGACCTAGAAAACAAAATTTCTACTGAAAAACTTGCTTCACAAGTGCAAGAAACTACTGAACTTGTTGATCGAGTTTTAGAAAAAAGTGAAAAATCATTCTAAATTACTTGACAAGCTCTCCCTCATCTAATATACTGTACTTGCTCTTAGGATAGAGTCCCCGGCACCGGAGGGTAAAATCTGGTGCAGTTTTATTAGAGTAGTTATCTCCAAGAATGGTATAGGTTGTTTACTATACTGTGGCTTGGTTATTATTTCCCGAATCTTTGACGAAAGATAGGGTTATTATAAGATAACTACTCCATTAAAATTAATTTTAATTAAAATAAAAACAAAGGAGCTACAAAATAATATGACCGAAGCAACAAAAACCGCACCACAAGCAACACAGGCTGTAGAAGATTATTCTACAGAACGTGAAACTATTATATTTGGATTTAATGTAATAAAAGAAAAGGATGAAAAAACAGGACAAGAAAAAATAGTAAAAACTCCTGCTTTATATAGTCCTAATAAAGCAGAAGAACTTGAAAAAGAAGGAAAATTTACTTGTCCAGACGAATTAAATTGCGGTATTGTAGATGTAGTTATACGATACCCTAAAACATTAGAAGCTCTTTTAAAGATGGCAGATACACCAGAAAAACAAAAGGAGCTTGTAGATAATCATAATCGTGGTGCATCAGTAAAAGTTGGTAATAGATTACGTTCTAAAGTTCTTGTTCTTGATGACGATGGAAAATTTTCATTATCTGAAAAAGACGCTCCTAATGGAGTTATTGATCTTACTGATGAAATTCTCTCTGAGAGTAAACGTAGAGTTCTAACTCTCGAAGAGAAGTTTGATCGCTTTGTCAAGGATAATAATTTTACGCCTGAAGTTGCTGCAAAGATGAAAGCAATTTGGATGGCTTCAAATTAATAAATCTTCATCATTAGATAATTTGTAACTTATCAATGGTGAGGTAGTGCTTAATCAATACGATACATAGGCTAGAGTAGAAATATTCTAGCCTATATTTTTTTTATCTAAAAGTTATATAATCTCAAATTGAGATAGTCTCCATACTGTTGATTCTAAAGAATTTAGAAGTATTGACATTATAGACAAGACTTTGGTATTCTAATAAAATCTAGAGAGGATTAAAA